>Ga0182027_10008975_pt1 | contig 14459 bp, 9 predicted proteins | sample 712E1DmetaG_FD_121300 | JGI IMG/M metagenome (GOLD analysis project Ga0182027, IMG submission 121300) | Permafrost microbial communities from Stordalen Mire, Sweden - 712E1D metaG (Illumina Assembly) | ecosystem: Environmental > Terrestrial > Soil > Wetlands > Permafrost | place: Sweden...
CCTGTTTTCCCGTTCGACAACAACGTGGATTTCGGTACTGTCGTCTGATGCGTACTTGCAATAGGGCTTGTAGCTGCCGCCCGTGAACATGTGGTACTTCCTGCTCCAGGTGACTCCCCAGTCATCGCTGAAGCAAAAGCACGGTTCCCAAACCACCGTACCGTCGGGATAGCCGCCGGCGTTGTCGCGGAAAAAAAGGTACAAGCGGCCCTGGGTGCCTTCTCCCTTGAGGAAGATCGCGTTGGGATAGCAATAGCCGCCGTTGCCGCCGGGATTGATTGCCGTCTGCCACGAAGTGATGTCTTCGGGATTCTTGGATATCAATTCGGTGATGGTCCCGCCGTCATGGCCGGTGCAGAAGATAACGATTCTGCCGTCGGGCCGGACAATGATTGCCGGGTGGTTATGGTCGTCTGCGCCGTAGGGCATGGGCGGCAGCGTGGTGACGAGGGTGTCCTTGGTGTCGTGATCGTAGTACGCGATGCCCTTGGTGCCGGTCGACGTGTTCCACGCCATATAAGTACGTTTGTGCACGCCTTCGTAATAGATCGCCTTCGGTTCGGCATACCAGGTGTAAATGGCATCTTTAGTGATCGACGAGAATTGCTCGCCCGGTTTGGGAATTGCCTGAGCGCTTAAGTGAGATGCAAGAGCGCAGATGACAAATGCTACAGGGCAAGCGACAACGCTTCTCCTGATCATAGAGGCCCCCGATTGTTAAAGAAGTGCCTTTTTAGCGTACGCCATAGAACACAAACAAATGTTTCTATCTTACGATTGCTACGGTCCTCGAAACGCATGACGCTCCGTTATCCAAACACGCAACGTACCCCCCATTCTCCAGCGCCGTGCCGCTCCATGAAATCATGTTCTTTCCCGCGCCCAAACTCCGCACCTGCCGGGTGCAATCGAGCGCAAGCTTGCCGCCCAGGGTATACAGTCGCAGCGAAGATGCGCGCGGATTCGCGAGCGTAAAGGATATGCCGCTGCGCCGGACATCAAGCCCGAAAGGGGAGGCAACGAGAACCGCCGATTTCTGCCGAACCGACTGAATCTGATCAAACGAATACGTCCTTATGTCGCAGGAAAACGGGCCGGTGTAATAACTGTACTGTCCGCACAGCCAGATAACGCCGACCTTTCCGCCCACGTATCCCCGCGGCACGCACGGCCGGAAGTTCTGGTTGAGTCCGGAGCCGCTGGTGATCTGGGTCTTTTGCCATGTTGTGCCTGTGTCCGGTGATTCCCACCGGGAAAGTTCAAAAACACTATTGACCTGTGCGGATATGTAAATGACGTTCGGATTGACGTGGTCGAGGGTGAGGCCGCCGGCAAATCCGGTTTCGGCGGTGCCGGCCGCGCCGATGAACGTGCCGCTATTGATAAGGAACGTGCGACGCCAGGATGTTCCGTCGTACCGGTAATAATGATACCAGTGGTTCGTGCCGTCGTTGTCGAAAATGTCAAACAGGAAGACGGGCCGTCCGTCGCTGCCGATGCCCACGTCCCAGACCGACCCTTTCAGGTTGGTGAGACCCGGGTTTGAATCGAGGTGCGGATTGGCCGGATCGTACACCGTTTCCACGTCCGCGGGAGTGAGGAAGCCCCCGCCGCCGCGCACCTGGGCAAGGGTGCGGATGAGCGTGCCGTCCGATTTGTAAAACGCGCTGTCCTTGAAGCAGAGGTAAAAGGACGGAACCGGACCGTTGTTGCGGTTGTCCCGCTCAATGATCATGTGAACAACGCTTGTGCCGTCGGATTCGTATTTGACATATGGTCTGTCGTTTGCCGCGGTGGTTCCCTGGAAGAACTCAACCGGCGGGGTCCACGTGGTTCCGCCGTCGTCGCTGTAGATGAGATTCGGCTGTCCCGCGCCGCCGCTCCCGCGGAAGAACACGTAGATCCTGTTTCCGTTCTTGCCCTGGTTGCTCATCTGATAGACGTTCGGATAGGTGAACGAGTCGGGATAAATCACGCGCTCCGCGTCCCACTGCGTAATGTCTTCGGCATTGTGTGAAATTCGCATGAAGAGCCCGGCGCCGTAATGCTGGCTGTAGAACGCCATGATTCGACCGTCGTTTCTCACAATGATGCTCGGGTGATTATGGTCGTCGTTGCCGAAGTTTGATTTGAGCAGAAAGGTGTCGATCTCGCCGTTCTTGTGATTATACGAGGCGATTTCCACGGTCGCCGGATTCGTGAGAGTGCGCAGATAGCCGACATACGTTTTTTCCGCGGTTCCCTTGTAGTAAACCGCTTTTGGTTCGCCATACCAGGTCCAGACGCACTTGGTCATGAATGTCTGGAAACTGGCTCCGGGCTGGGGAAGTGTCTGGCCGCGGACCCCGGCGATCGCGCATAGCATAACCGCCATGCTGCCGTGGATGAAACAGACACCGGTCTTCATGATTATCCTCCGGACAACAGCGCGTTCCGCATTGTTGTCCTCCGGAAAAGAGCTATGCGATTTCCATCTACACTATGGTTTGAGGACTCCCCGCATTAGGCCGCAGGGAGTCCTCAAGCATCGTCCTTCGTGATCGAAGAAAAACCGGTTCCTTTGCCCCGGCGCGTGCTTAGCGCTGAACCACGAAACTCTGCGAATAATTCTGCGCTCCGTCGAACAACCGGGCGATATACATGCCGCGGGTGAGGCCTACCGACTTGTATTGCACGGCATTCACGCCGGCATGCATCCGCCAGACACTCGATGTAAGGTCCGACACCATCCGGCCTTCCACGTTGTAAATCCGGAGCGTCGACAAAGCTGGAGAGGCAAGCGTAAACGACAGACCGCTCACCAGCAGGTTGAAACCGGTCTCCTTGGGAGCGCGGCGTTCGAAACCGGTCTTGACCGGCGTTACGCCGGAGGCGATTTTAGTCGAGTCAAACGTGTACATCTTGACGTCCATGGAAAACGGGCCGCCCCAAGTTGTGTACGTGCCGTAGTTCCAGACAACGTCGATCTTTCCGCCGGGAGTATTACGCGGCACGATGGGACGGCAGTTCTTTGCAGCCGAGCCGGACGTGATTTGCCAGGTTGTCCACGACGATCCCTTGTCGGCGGTGAGCCAGCGCTGGAGTTCGAAAACGCCGTTGACATGGGTGCTGAGATATATGAGATTCGGGTTGGCATGATCCAGAATGAGTCCGCCGCCGAAACCCGTTTCAACATTGCCTTCCGTCATGGGCATTCCGCTGTTGACAAGGAAATGTGAGTTCCATTTTGTTCCGTCCCATCGGTAATAATAATACCGGTGGTTGGGGCCGCCCGTAGCGTTATCGTAAATATCATAGACGAAAACCGGATAACCATCGCCGTCAAGCGCAACGTCCCAGCCCGTTCCGATCACGTTGGACAGGCCGTCCGGAGGTTTGGCCGGGAAGAACACGGTGTCGACGTCGGCCGTGGTGATGGGCGCGGCCTTTACTTGAGCCATTGTCTTGATAAGGGTGCCGTTCATCTTATAGAACCCGCCATTGTAGTAGTACATGAAATAGGTGGGTTTGGGCGGCAGGTTGTTGCGGTTGTCCCCTTCGATGAGCATGTAAATCTTGTCTTTGCCGTTCGACACGTATTTGCAATAAGGCCTCATGCCCGCGCCTTCCGTGCCGCCAAAGAAGTATTTGGTTTCCGCGGTCCATGTGACGCCGCCGTCATCGCTGGTGATGAAAAACGGCATGCCGGCATCGCCGCTCTGTGTTGACGGTCCACGGTAGAACACGTAGAGCCTGTTGCCGTTTGTTCCTTCCGCGCTCAGCTGGCAGACGTTCGGATACGTGCAATTGACGTTGATTGCATTCTCCGCGCCCCAGGCGGTAATGTCTTCCGCATTTGTCGAAATGCGGCTGAACAGCGTCGTACCGTAGTGTTCGCTGTAAAAGGTGATGATGTGGCCGTTGGGCAGGACATGAACCGTGACGGTGTTGTGGTCGTCAAACCCGAAATTGGTTTTCAGGTAAAACGTGTCGATCTTCCCGGTGGCATGATCGTACGAGGCAATAGCCGCGGCGCCGGGATTTTTGTAGCTGCAAAAGTAGCCGACGTAGGTCTTTTCCTTTGTTCCCTTGTAGTAAACCGCCCGGGAATCGTGATACCACGTCCAGCAGCCTTGCGTCGCAAGCGTGGCGCAACTCGCACCGGCTTTCGGGTATTCGGCTGATTGAACGGAAGAGGCGCTAAAGATCGCTACCGCGAATGCTGCAAGCGCGAGCGGTTTGAAAATGCTGACCATGTGTGGTCCTTTCTTTTGTGATAGGGGGGTATGAATATCGACCATTATTCCTGTTTCAAATCCCGCCGGCGAACGAAATAGACGCCGGGCCGAAGGTTACCTGTTGTCAATACAGCGCCCGGTGCGCACCGGACGATCTTTCCGTTCGGCAAATACACCGCAACCGGGTTGCCGCCGTCCGAAAACACCGCAGGGTTTGTCCCGTTAAAAAGGACCGCGCGCAGGGCAGGGGAGACCGCCCTGCCCGACCGATTGATTTGCGGCAGAGCGACGGTGGTGAGCCTGGTTGGCCCCCAATTTCTTGCCCGTATGGAGTCGGCCACCCGGTTTGCCCATTTGTAGTCGCCATTGTGGTTGTAATGGGTATATAACCCGTCTTCGGTGTACATGGTAAGGCTGTCCGTTGGAATCAGGAGCGCGTTTCCGATCAACTGAGGCACCTTGGCATTGTTGCGCATCAAGACCCGGATCGCGGAAGCCCAGGGGCCTTTTACACTGTAATCGGAGGTGGTATCTTTGCCTCCAAGGAGGGGGTAGTCGGACTGAATGAGAGGCAGGGTGTCGATGCCCACGTCGCGCCGGAAATGGGTGATTACCGTGTCTATATTGTTGAAGTAGTTGACGACATCCGCATAGGTGGAATCCCCGTTTGAGTACTGAATTTCGACAATGTTGAAAATCATGATTATTCCCGCTATATGCGCCTTCGGCTTGAGCGAGTCTACTTGTGCCACCATGGCCTTGTAGTCGCCGGACGTGGGCAGGTAATTGGTGAACTTCCACGCCGAACCGGACAACTGCGCAATGCCGAAATGATATCCCGGATAATCCTTGACCAGCCTCTTGACCAGCGGCGTGCCGGGGCTGTATTTGATCGCGCCGTTGAGAGGGTTCTTTGAGTCAAAACACATGGGGTCGACGCCGGGCTGCCAGGAATATTGCGGCGGGCAGGTTCCCTTGTACGTTCCGCAATCGGCTGTCATCACATATTTCCAGGCGTAATTATTTGTGATGGTGTCTGCCGGCGTGTCCCTGCCCGACATCACCGAATTCCCCCACAACAGAAACACGTACATGGAATCTTTCGGGACGAATTTCCCGCCGAGCGTGACGCCGGCCTGCTGTGCAAAAGCGGAAAAGGAAAGCAACGCCATCGCGGATGCGCAGAAGAATGTCTTCCTTCCAAATAGAACCGAACGTACCATGTTGAAAACCCTCTCTCCCTCGGGTGTTTCCTGGTTACTTTTGGCCTGTTCCCGACGTCCCAATGTATTTGGAAAACAGGCCATGTTATGCAGAGCGAGAAATCAGTTCTTGACCTCTGTGTGTACGAAATAAATACCCGGCAGAAGCTTCTGGCTTCCGATTGCCGTGCCAGCGGCGATGGACACCGATTTGCCGTTGGGCGAATAGACGCTGAACGACTTTCCTGCTTTGTCGAATACGGACCAGTTGGAGCCGTCGAACAGAACTTTCTGCATGGCCTGCGAATGTGGCACGGAAGCGCTGCGCAACTGCAAGGTGGCGTCCGTACCAATTTGCGGGAACCAACCATGAGCAGAAATCGTGTCCGCGGCGCGTTTGCCAAAGCGATGGTTGCCCGTGCTGTCGTAATGCGAATAGTATCCGAGCGGATTGCACGAGTGGCAGATTGAACAGCTATCGGTGGGGACCACAACGGAATTGGTCACAAGGCCAGGGATCTTGGCGATTTCTGCAATCATTGCTACGGCCTGGGGTGTTGTGGGCAGATAGTTGCCGCTGCCGCCGCTGCCGGCCATCACAGGGTATCCTGCGTGAATATACGGGACATTTGCACATGCGGCATCAGCCGTCTTGAGATCGTTTCTCATTGAAGCTACCATAGCGGAAATGCTGCCGGAGTAGTCCCCGATACAGGTTGCGCTGCCGCAGTTCTGCACTTCGACCAGGTTAAACATTGAGACAATTCCGGCGATCGTGACGTTGGGCGCGACAAGCTTGGCATATTTGATGATAGAATCGTAGCCATCTTTGCCGTAAGCGAAATGGTCGGCCTCTGTCCATCCGGAATAGGAATATTGCATCAAGCCTATAGTGAGTGAAGGATTCAGCCTGCCGAATTCCCTGATCATCGGAATGGTCGGCCCGCCCTTTGGAGACGATTCGGTGTTGTAAGCATCCTGGCTTCCGGGTTCCTTGGCCGGCACCCAGTCGTGCTTGGCGGGAGATATCCTGAACTTCCATTGGTTGGCCTGCGTAGTGAGATCCGGTTGTGAGTCACGGCCGGACATTGCCGAATTGCCCACACAGAGGAAAACGTAAAAACTGTCCTTGGGAACGAATTTGCCGCTGGGCAGAGTGATGCCGGGCGCAGCCGAGCAAATTGAGAATGCAAACGCGACAAGTGCAGAAACAGTCGCGATTCTCGCAACCTTGGAAGAGAAGTTCATACGATGTCCTTTCTCAGGATGGATGATGTTTGTTTAGCGATGGTCATGGTAATTCCTATTGCAACTAGAAGACAGGGAACCTGAAACCGAGCCCCACATTCAATCCACCGAACTTTATCTGATTGTCGAGATCGAACTTGAACATTGCGCCGAGAAAAATCGGAAACGCCATGTCGTTTTTTTCCACATTGTATTGAATCGTCAGATACGGATCGGCTTTTATCTCATGAGTCCATTTTTGGAGATAGTACCATGCTTGGTTGGGTTGTTCACCCAGAACTTGAAAGGTAGTATCTGTGCCGCTGTAAAGATGTTGTAATGAGTCGGTCACTGAATCTCTTGTGGAACGAGTAAATTGAGTTGTATTTCCCATTAAGTTGTATATTTTGATGGATTCCATAGGAAATGAAAATCCAAGGCTGAAGCATTGCATCAGCATGTCCGTCTTGATGCCAAGGTCAGCGGAAATACTAATATGATCCGGTGTTCGAACTCCAGCTTCGTTGGTGGCGCCGAGTCCATCGCGCGCAATCTGAAAGTCCATTGACTTGCGGGAGGCTTTCTGTGTAGATGTGTCATAAATATATTCACTTGTCCGTACCGCAAAAAGTCCTGCCGAGTATGCGCCGCCCACGTTGACAAAACCCCACTCAGGAAGAAACATGTAGCTTGCGCGAACCTGCGCATCAAAAAGCCCGTTTCCCGGTTGGTTTTCCGGATCGAGAAACGTGACTCCGTCAACGGTTCCCTGCGGGTTCGGTTTCTGGATGGCCGAATAGCCGGTGGGGAAACCTATGGTGAGAGCGGTCTGGACATTTTCGTTTTTGCCCCATTTTTTGCAGATATCCAGGTCCATGTCGCCAAACGGGCCCGTAAACCCATCCGGTCCCTGTTTGACAAGAAAGGGCATGCTCAACTTGACGTCGAGCACCTTTGGAGGATGAAAATCGAGGCCCACCCTCGCCATGGATACTTTCCCGGAGAACCTGCCGTCCGAAGTGTCCGGAAGCATTCCCAGGCTCAGCATAACCTCCGCACTCAGAAAGTTTCCGGGAAGACTCTTGCCGAGCCACTTGAGCTGCATGTTGCCCGATAGATCGGTAGAGCCTTCTCCGGTTTGGACGGGATCTCCAAACGCATTAAGCGCGCAAAGAGCCGCGGCTGCAATCAAGGCGAGTTTGTTTGGTGCGAAGCGCATACGACAATTATCTCCTGTAAGAACCGTTACGGATGTTGTGATCCTAATAAACAGGGAATTTGAATCCTATGCCCATGGCAAATCCGGCAAAAACAGGGTTGCCAAGAGCGCCCTTGTACAAAACGAGATTATCGTCTTCCAATTTGATCGCCCCGCCGATGAGAATCGGTAACGCCATATCGTGTTTTTCAATGCTGTACTGGAGGGTCAGGGAAGGCGGGACGGGTTTTTGGACTGAGTATTTTCGCAAGAGCGGCCAGTGACCGTTGGCCGTGGTGTTTGCCACAATGAAAGTGTAAGCGGAGTCTCCGGGCCGGAGTAATTCCGATTTTGTTGTGTCTACGTAGGCCTGCGCTGCTTCTCTTGTTGGAAAGTCGGTTGTCGTCAAATCACTGACTTGCATCGTGCGAAGCTCCGAACGCCCGTTCTCCATGGGAATCCCAAGGTTAAAAGAGAATCCGTGGGTAAGCGCTTCGGTTTTTATTCCAATGTCGGTAAAAACCCCGACAAAGTCGGGGCCAACTATTCCGGCATCGTTGATAGAACCAAACCCGCTGCGAGAAAACTTGAAAACCTGCTTGCTGGGGGTCATGTTATAGTAAGGGTTCTCTTGAAAACTGTACTCAGATGTTAGCATGGCAAAAAGTCCTGCGGAATACGAGCCCCCTACGCTCACGATTCCCCAATCGTGATCGAACGTGTAGCTGGCCCTCAAAGAGGCACCGAACACCCCGCCTCCCAGGAGATTATCGGAAGACATTGGCTGGGCAACGCCGTCGGTCATTGAGGCATTTCCTGTTGGAAATACTATGGTGAGAGCGGTCAGGATGTTTCCGACGGTTCCCCATTTGCGCGTGAGATCCAAAGACAGGTCGCTTATCGGGCCGGTCTTGATGTTGTTAGCGTTCCCTTCCTTGAACACCAGCGGCAGCGTCAACTTGACATCCATGATTCTGGGAGGGTGATAGTAGAGATTGAGCATGGCCGTGGTGGTCTGAAGTCGCAACCGTCCGTCGTACTGGGAGCCGTTTACCAATGAAGAGTCGGAAAGCACGCTTCTGCCGATGACGACTTCCGCATCGAACAGGGCGCCTTCCACCCCGTTGCCGATCCATTTCAGCTGCATGTCCCCGGAAGGACCGCCGGCGCCGGAACCGCATCCTCCAACTGCCGCCCACGGGGTTATCCGTTGACCGCATGAAGACCAGCGGTAATGCCCAACCGTAAGTGCCAGTACTCCCGCAACGCAGACGGCGGCAAGGACAATGGCGGTACTTCTCTTCGCAGAACTTTTCATGATATGAAAGTTTCCTCTGGTGGTCCGCCGGGTGATTGAAATTATTCTCTTGGCATCAACCGCGTTTCAAGGTAACCCGCTTAACCGCGTGACTATAATGTAACAATGATACCACGATTTTCAATTGAGATCAAGAGACGAGATCAATATAATATGAAACCCTTCCGAATGCCTCTTGCGCGCGTTTCAAACGCACGACACAATTCCCCAATCTGTCAGTGATTAATTTATCAAATAATTGGGAAGGTAACCACCTATTTTTTCTTACTCAGAGTAAGATAGAAAAGGGCTGCGCCGTCCCGCATATCTCCTTGAGCAATAACTGCTTATTTTTTGGACATCCGGCATGGAATCCGACCATCTGAAATATTTTCCGGTAAGAGAAGCAGCATCTTTGCAACAGTTCTTTCCTGCCGGCAAAATCCTTGCGTTCACAAAGAGAATCTGTTCGCAAACTTATCCCGTTCGCAATTATGTTATATATGCAACATTCATCTTATCAATATCTTGCAGATGTTATCGTTCGCAATAATGCACTGGATTTGTCAAAAACCTGTTCCCATTTCCCACTTTTCTTATTATATTCTGAGCATGGCATCACGGGCTCTCAAGATTTTCGAATACACCGACTACCGATTCTTTCTGAAAGACTATTATTCTTATCAGAAAAGAAACAGCCGCGGTTTCTCATTCCGCGCGTTTGCGGCGCAATCGGGGGTTTCGCCGAGCCTGTTCAAAGACATTATTTCCGGGAGGCGCCAGCTCACGCTCAAGGTGATGGAAAAATACGCACGGGCCATGCACCTGTCGGAGCGTGAGACCGACTACTTTCGCGTGCTTGTTGAATTTGTAAATGCAAAGAACAATCAGAGGAAGAACGACGCATTTGCGGGAATGATGCAGCTGCGGCGCCGGACAAACCTGACGTTCCTCGACGAAGAACAATACGAGTTTTATTCCAACTGGTATTACGCGGCTATCCGGGAACTCGTTACCCTGCCTGAATTCCGGGAAGACTACGACTGGATCGCCAGAAGCATTTGTCCTCCCATAAGCTCCGGCCAGGCAAGAAAGGCCATCGATGTGCTGCTGCACCTCAACCTTGCCCGGCGAAATGCCGGTGGAAAGCTCGAGCTCTGCGACACGGTGATTTCTTCGAGGGCCGAAATGAATTCCATGTTGCTCAGGAATTATCATCACGCAATGATTCACCTCGGACAGGAGGCGCTGGAACGGTTCGGCCCCTCGGAACGCGAAGTGAGTTCGCTTACCCTTGGAGTGTCCGCGTCCTCTTTCGAGACCATCAAGCAGCGAATCAGGGATTTCAAGGAGGAAATCCTTAATCTTGTCGTAGAGGACAAGACGCATTCGCAAACCGTTTGCCAGCTCAATTTTCAGTTTTTTCCGCTCGTTGCCGACCATAAGAAACAACCGCCGGATCATCATGCAGGGGAGCCAAAGCCATCATGAGTACTCGCGTTCGTCTATTACTCGCGATTGCAGCCGGGCTTGTCGTCCCGGTTCTGCTGGCATGTTCTTCCCGGACCACCGTAGCCGGCACCGGATCGCAGGCGGGAAACGGCAGGGTCGAGTGCCTGGTTACCGACTACAACGGGACCGTGTACTCCAATGCCCTCGTGATTCTGAGAAGAATAGAAATAACCCAGCACGACGACAGCGTTATGGCCCAGTGGACTAAATTGACTGATGAAAACGGGTTCTGCGGATTCGACAGCCTGCCCCCCGGAAGTTTTGTCGCCGGCTGCGGCAACAGGGACAGCGGGGCGGCGGCCCTTGTTTCAAAGATCCACTCGGACATGGACTCAACCTTCGTTTTGTATATAGAACCTACCATTACCTACAAAGGCCGGTTGCTGGCGCCGGCCGGAATCGATCCGGCCTCCGTCTCCGTTTTCGTGCCGGGTTGCCTCAGGAGCGCACGGCCCGATGCAAACGGTTTTTATGTCCTGCCGAACGTGCCGCTCGGCCAGCACGATATCAGCTTCCGGTACAATACCGTCGTCAATTACCTTCCCGTACGGGTCGACCGCGCAACCGCCGATACCATATATCTCAAGGATGTGGCATTTGTCCAGAGCGGTTCTTCCACGAACGTCACCTACAGCTTCTACCAGACAACCATGTCGCAGGCATTTTCCGTGCTGTTCACGGCATACGACTCCGCCGCCGCTCCCCAATGGTATGCGGGCAAGAATTTCGCTCTTGTGAAGTACTACCGCGTTGTGGACGGCAGTCTCGAAGAGGTTGACAGCCTGGGCGACGTTTTTGCGGTACTCGACGATTTCGACGACGGCGACAGCCTGAGCAGTCTCAACCCGGTAACGGGCCACAGCGACTGGCTGGTGATCACCGACGCCAAGGACAGCGGCACCACCCAACTGTTGCCGGCCGGAACGGCGCAGCATTTCTGGCCTGCGATCACCGATGTCAACGCCTACAGCGGGAAAAGCTTCATCGCGACCTTCCTGATGGGAACAAAGCCCCCGACACTCGCGCCGTACGCCTATATTTCGTGCCCGATTTCACCGCGCGGCAGCGGGTACGCAAACTTCACGGCTATGACGGCGCTCACGTTCGAACTGATGGGAAAAGGCAACATCCGGGTGGTGTTCCGGTCCCACAAGGCGCTTGCCGGATATACCCCGGACCAGTGGTGGGGACAGTTGAGCGTGGTGATTCCAAGTCCGCCCGCGTGGCAGAAAATCACCATTCTTCCGGGCGACATCAAGGCGCCGGCGAACTCGAAGCAGCTTGCAAACGGGCTCACCTGGGCGTCGGTACGCGACAGCATTGACAGAATAGAGTTCGCCGCCTGGCAAAACAGGGGTGACACGGTAGTGATGGGGCTCGACAACATTGTAATCCACGGCCTCTCCGACGCCGATTTCAAGTAAACGGGGCGGGAAGCGGAGTCTGTTTGCCGGGCCGATCAGTTGACATGGCACATTGACGTCAAAGAGTAATTTGCAACGGGAAACCCGCGGGTGATGGAGCCGCCGAAAACGGTTGAGAAATTAGCCTAACGGAAAAATGCCGGCACAGCGGTCTTTCCATTTCGCTGTTGCGGCGCAAAAAAGGAGGATTGATGGAGTCCGATCGAAAGGGAACACGGGGGAAGGGAGCCAGGACTTTGATGGGGCTTGCGGCGCTGCTTGTGGCAACGGGGGCCTTCGCGCCGGCCTTGCCCGCCGTAACGATTATTGATTCGACGACGACGTGGCATACCAACACCTATTCCGTCGGCGCCGACTACGGGTTGGCGTCGGCCCAGGCAAACACCAGGGTGGCGAGAACGTTCAACTGCAAGGTTATTGACAATGAATACCTCAAAATCATCGTGGTGCCGGACTTCGGCGGCAGGATCGTTTCCATGGTGTACAAGCCGACCAATCACGAAGAGCTTTACACCACTCCCTGCGGCGTGCCGTATGGAATAAATCAGGGGAATTTCTACTACAACTGGCTCATGGTGTATGCGGGCATCATGCCCACGTTTTCGGAGCCTGAACACGGGAAATTCTGGCTGCGCCCCTGGCTTTTCCAGATTGTGAAGCAGACCGCCGACACGGTCACCCTGTCGATGAGCCAGAAGGACACGGTGAATTTCGGCGGCCATCCGGGTAAATTCGGTTATGGCGCCACGGGGATAGAGTGCACATTCACCATTTCAATCATATCCGGACGGAATGACATCGAAATCGGCGTGCTGCTGAACAACCCTGCGGCGCAGTCGAAGAACTTCGAGTACTGGACCTGCTGCGCGCTGGCGCCGGGCTCGTCGAAAACGGATCCGAGGTGCACGGCGGGCGCGGAAATAGTCTCCGCTGTCAAGAACTGCGACATCCCTGGTGAATACGGCGCGTGCCGTGGCCAGGAACAGAATGTGGGCGGAGATGTCTTTGTTTTCAACAAACTCAGGTGGTTCAAGAACTGGCCCGATATGGGCATTGTGTATGCCTGGCCCGACGCAACAACGCCGATCAACACGTTCTGGGGAGTGATCAATCACGACGACCGCGAAGGCATAATCCGCGTTTCCAATAACGACCAGACCATAGGCAACAAGATGTGGACTTGGGGATATCCGCAAAGCCTCAACTCCGACAACAACAGCAACACCAACACCGCGCTTCCCTACATAGAGCTTTGGGCGGGAGTGTCAAAGCAATTTTTCTCTGCCGCGCAAATCGGAGCGGGACAGCAGAAGACATGGAAAGAATATTTTGTTCCCACCGTCAATATCGACAGCGTTACTAATGCCAACCAGGACGTGGTGTGCAATTTCAAGACCAATAAAGCAAGCTACAATGCGACCTCCGACGCGGGAGTGACCATTACCGCGGAGATGTTTTTCACCGCGCCCAACACGCAGAACAGGGTGACGCTCACCTTCTCCGGATCGCAGAATGTTGTGGTCCTGGATTCCACCGTTACCGCGGATCCGCTGGGCAACGTCATTACAAAGACCGTGCCGTTTTCAAACCTGTGCAACAGCTTGACAAAAGTTACCCTGAAGGCGACATCGCCGCAAAACGTGCAGCTTATCAGCGCCGATCTTCCCGTAACCATCACCAACGCGCAGTCCTGCTCCATGCTGGCGGTGAAGAATCCGGGGACAACGGCGGAACCGGGCCTCCGCGAACAGGGGACCGGGAAGGTATACTCGCTTGACGGAAGGCTTGTAAGCACTCTCAGGAACGCTTCCCAGGCAGGGAAACTGCGGCTCGGCAAAGGCGTGTACTTCCTGACGACGGAAAATAATCACGTTCAAAAAATGGCGCCGTTCACGATTCAATAAAGAGGCAAAGTGCGGATGGAAAGGTGAACTAATACAAAGAAAGTCCGCCGTGCGTGGTGTCCGGTAAACTGCCCCCCCTCACAAAGCAGACCGGGCGCGCGTGCGGCGGGCCTCTTTGTTTCCGGCTTGCCTGGAGATTGCCATCCGGCGTGAACCAGGCTAAGGCGATATTTTTGGTGACAGTTTGTCAAATTTCTGTTATATTATATGACCAATTTGGACTTTCCTCAATTCCAAGAGCAAATCGATGTTGAAAAAAAGGGAGCCATGCTTCTTGCAAATCGCGGGAGGAGGGAACGGTACCAAAGCGTAATATGAAAATGGAAAATCACGCAGTCTTTCGAGTACGATCTGCCTAGTACCCTGTAACGCCTAAACAATCGGATACAACCGTTTCAATTTGATTCTTGCCTCCGCAGTTGTAAATTGCCAATTGACTTTTGCTTGCTTGTTATTGCGGTTTGTTTCCCATGCTACA
>Ga0182027_10008976_pt1 | contig 14458 bp, 14 predicted proteins | sample 712E1DmetaG_FD_121300 | JGI IMG/M metagenome (GOLD analysis project Ga0182027, IMG submission 121300) | Permafrost microbial communities from Stordalen Mire, Sweden - 712E1D metaG (Illumina Assembly) | ecosystem: Environmental > Terrestrial > Soil > Wetlands > Permafrost | place: Sweden...
TGGTAGACGCGCTAGTTTCAGGGACTAGTGGAGGTAACTCTGTGGGAGTTCGATTCTCCCCGTTGGCATGCTTAAACCATGTAATTTGACGTTTTGCATATTGCCTGTGGGCTTGCTGAACAAGTTCTGTGCACTTAGCTTTTGAGATCTCACCACGCAAGAAAGCCTGCACTTGCTTATATGTCATGCTTTGCATTACATTCGAATTCCCCCAGCCATTTTCGAGCGCATGTTGGGTCTCTTCAATTAGGCCATTCTCAAACATCCACAAGACTCTTTTATTAATTTTTTCCATCAAATCTGTGCGGTTGTATGTCGGCTGTAAATATTCGATTTCAAACTTTGGCGGTATATTTTTATCATAGGTTTTTACATCGGGCTTAGTATTAATGACAAGTTTTTCTATATGACGGATCAATCTTCTGGGGTTGTTAGCATCACTATTGTTCAGGTGTGCAAACTCGTCTGCTGAAATTTCCGTTAATCTTTTCTGTAAATCTTGGACTGATAATGCTGACAATTCAGCCCTGAGGCTTGTATTATTCGACTCGGCAGATAAATCAAATCCTTTGATAATAGAATCGATGTAAAGCCCTGTCCCGCCTACGATAATAGGCGTTTTTCCGCGTTCACAAATGTCTTCAATCACTATTTCGGCGTATTTCTTATACATTGCAAGGTTGAAAGGCTTATCCGGCGACTGAATATTGAACAGCCAGCCAATTACACCTGAGTTTTCAATTTCATAACCCTGCACTGATTCTTTATTATTGGAAATTCTGATGAACTTGTTTTGCGGTGTTAAAATCCCTTTATTAGTCCCGATATCAAGGCCAATATAAATTTGTCTTGAATCAGCATTGATAAGCTCGCCATCAACCTGACCTGCAATCTTTATTGCTAGGTCGGTTTTCCCTGAAGCGGTGGGTCCGCCAATAACTATCAATTTCCGCTTAATTTCTTTTTCCATATTTGATATCCTTGTTGTATGTCGAAATCATTTTACTACTTTACCGCAAGCAATGCCCTATCTAGGATAGCATTTGAATTAGTAGGGGTTTTTGGAATCCTTGATTTTTACGTTCTGTTTGGAAATTCGTTAATCATTTCGTTCAGCATATTCAGCCTGATTTATATCTTGTATCCACTTTTTGCCTTCTTTGTCGTCCCCATAATACAGAAATTCGGGACAAAGAAATCAATATTAATAGGCATTGCGCTTACTATTCTTTCGGTGATTCCACTTGGATATGTTTACACGAAAAACTGGCTGATTATTGCCTTGTGGGTGATCTTGACGACGGCTTCAAAAGTATTTTTCTATATTCCATTTCATTATTATTCAGTAAAGTACACTCAGGGAAAACAAATGGGAAAGCAGATATCATTTATAAATATAATGCTTTTATTATCACAAATAATTGCACCTATTCTCGGTGGTTTTGTAACGCAATTTGCTGGACTTGGCGGGATTGCAGTATTGACAATGTTTTTTGCCATACTTTCCGTCTTCCCGCTATTGAAGATCGAAGACTACAGAATAAGAGTCTCTAGGCGAATCTTTGATCTTATTTATCAACCGGAAATTCAGCAGTCCCTAAAAATTCTTTTCGTGGATCAAATTCAGGCCAAAGAAAATTTTTGGAGTCTTTTCATATTTATTTTTGTTGGATCTAGCTTTAGCAATTATGGTATTTTGATGTCTGTGATCATGTTTGGAATTGTGCCGTTGCTATTTTATTTTGGAAGATTCTCCGATCATCACAATAAGAAATTTCTCCTAAAAATTCAAGGTGTAATAACATCTTTCCTTTGGTTTATCAGACTGGCTGTTAATAATCTCATTGGTATAATTGTTGTAGACGCAATTCACAAGGTAAATTATCAAGTTCGAAGTCAGACGATGGGCTTGATTCTCTATGACTTGGCCAACAAACAAAATCAGGATAATTTATTGGATGAAAAACTAATAATTCGAGAATCATTTGATAATTTGTTTTATGGCCTGATGATGCTTATTGGGGTCGTAATAGCTTATTTCTTTGGATTCTCTGGAGTTTTCTTTATTTCGGGCTTAACGGCTTTACTTTTTGTCGCTGTGTAAAGCCTTCAATGCGTGTTTTAAGTATGTATGCTCATTCCATGGGTATTCTGTTGATCCAAAGCATAAGCTTTCTTCGTGGGCCTTTCCAGTTAAAAATACGATGTCCCCTTCTTTTGCAATCTTAGTTGCCAGTTCTATTGCATCGATCCTATTCTGAATTGACTCTTCATCAAAGACTATTATTGGCTTTTGATCTTGCGTAATGGAATTATCAATGGCTGTCTCTAAAGATTTTATATCAGTAGCTCTGAAATTTTTATCATCTTTGAATCTTTTTATGACTTCTCCTTTTGCCTGATGGGCATAGTTAATGATGTCGTAGTTTATTTCAAAAAGATTTTCCGTCCTTGGATCCTCTGCTGTTATTACTATGATATCCGCGAGTTTACCGGCAATTCGCCCCATTTCTCTACGTTTTTTGTCACGCTTTCCTGCGCAACCGAAGACTGCGATGATTCTACCGCCGCTGCTTCTTAGTGGGGCAAGGGATTTCAGAGCATTTTCTAGGGCGTTTGGAGTATGAGCAAAATCTATTATCGAAATGAACGGTTTCTTTTGAATGATTTCCATTCGCCCATTTGGTGTCTGAAATGACTTTAACGCTTTGGCTATAAGCGGAAGTCTGAGATACTTGTTACAAATATTAATTGCTGCTAAAGCGTTTTCAAGGTTATATTCGCCCAAAAGCGGTAACGCAAAATCAACGCCTTTGTATTTAAACTTAAGACCATCAACGCTATATTTAAAATTTTTTACGTCGTTTTTTGAGTACCAGAGAATATTAAATCTATTATCTTCATTAAGCTTGTCAGCATTCTTTTTTAACCAGTCATATGATTTTGCGTCATCTTTGTTAAGCACAGCCAATCCACCGTTAGAAAGTTTCTCAAGGATTTTAAACTTTGATTTTGCATAGTTCTCCCATGTCCTATGATAATCGAGGTGATCAGACTTAATATTGGTAATTGCCGCTGCATCAAAATTCATTCCCCAAAGCCGGTTCTGTTCTAACCCTTGTGAAGTCGTTTCCAGGATAGCAATATCTGTTCCGGCTTTTACCATCATGTCTAAATATTTCGGTACGTCCCAAGGCTCTGGAGTTGTGACATGAAAACCAGTGTCGATTTCGTTATTGCCAATTTGAGCTTTAATCGTTGATATATATGCGGCTTTAATTTTATTTTGCTTTAAAATGTGATAAATCATCATTGTGGTTGTGGTTTTGCCGTCAGTTCCCGTCACTCCGATAATCTTCAATTTTTTATATGGAAAACCATGCCTCAAATTAGCTCTTATTGATTGAAACCTATGCTTTAAATTCGCTAGTTTTTGTATTGGACTATCCTGTGTTCTCATGATGTTTGATGTGTTTTGCTAATTTTTTTCTAATTCTATGAAGCCGTGTTCCGATATTTGTTTCAGTTAAACCGGTGATTTCAGATATCTGCTTCGTGCTCATTTCCTCATAAAACCGGTAATAAATCAAATATTGGTCATTTGGTTCAAGTTCGCGTATCGAATTAAAAAGATAGGTTTCCGTCTCATCGTTTTCAAGCTCAGACTGTATGCTAGGACTGCTGCTTACAATTATATTTATTAAATCCTCAATCGAGGTATCCCGTTTATGTTTATTATTTTTTCGGTAGTAATCTATTAGATGATTCCTTGCAATTCTGAAAATCCATGCCGAAACTGTCACTCCCTGCCATCTGAAATCTCCGATAGTTTTTAAAATCTTCTCGAAGATCTCCGATGTCAGATCTTCGGCAATTTCTTTGCTGCTTACCCTTCTTGCAATAAAATCCTGAACACGTGAATGAAACTTTTTGTACAACACTTCAAAGTCTTTTACGGACAGCTCTTCTTTTTTAATCAATTCGTCTTCATTCACTTTTGTATAGATTCGTTCTTATTTTTGATAATAAAGTACTTATGTCAATCTTAAGGGCGTTAGTTATAACATGATCTGGCGTCAATTTAAAAAGACTACCTGTAGCGAGGGCCAATTCAAATGATTCTGATGGAATAAATGGCAATGATTTTGCTGAAGGATGATTAAGATTGGTGGCTAACTTGAAATTTTTATAATTATTAATATCTTTAAACTGTGTTTTGCTTATAATAAATCCATTATTTTTAACTGTGTTATTGATAATTGCTACGGTTCTACTGTCTATATTACTAATTCCGCTGACAATTAAATAATTTGGGATAAGTATATCCGCCCAAAACCTCATTGTGTCATTACTTTTGAGGTTTAGATTGATGATAATGCTACCTGGGTTAACTTTTCCGAAGAGTAAATAATAGATGCTTCTAAAAATAAGATAAATCCACTCAAAGAAATTGCGCTTTTTATCCTTATAACCCAAGATAGACAACGGAACTGAGAAATCCCACCATGGTTTGTTGATAATTCTTCTGACATTAATTTCGGGGGATAACACGACATAGATGAGCTCTTTGAGAATCTCAGTGCCATTTACGCCTAAAATCACGATCACTTTGATTTGGTGTTTATTAATAGCCCACTTGGATAGAAAGATTAGAATTTTCTTTAAGATCTTTCGGAAAAATTCACTAATTGATTTTTTCAACGTCGGCTCCTAATGATTTATATTTTTCAATTAAATCCGGATAACGTCTTAAAAGTGAATCGTCACGATCGTCAAGTATGGTAGTGCCATCGGCCGACAAAGCTGCAAGAAACAGAGCCATTGTCGCTTGAATTATATTTGGTGCGAATACTTTTGCAGCCATGAACTTTGTCGGCCCAAAAGTAATCAGTCTTGTTGGGTCAGCCATTATGACTTTTGCCTTCATTTTCAGAAGTTCCTCAATAAAGAAAAAGCCATATTCGTAGAATGGATTGACGAATATTAAACTGCCCTTTGCTTTTAGAGCAGTAACGATTGCAACGTGTACAAAATCTGGTGGTACAAAAGGCCATGCCATGAATTTAATGTCCAAAATATCACCCCTAACTGTAAGAGCACATTTCAGGTCTTGATTTGCAGGGACATGAATTGAATCTCCATTTATTTCAACCTTGACTCCAAGTTTTTCAAACATCTGTAAAATCATGTTCATGTGCTCAGGAATGGCATTTTCAATTGTGATGTCACCGTTTGTCATAATTGCTGCGGAAATATATGCACCAATATCCAAATGATCCGGAATTACTGTCCATTCAACTCCGTGAAGCTTTTTGACCCCCTCAATCATTAATTTATTAGAACCTATTCCAGAAATTTTTGCTCCCATCGCGTTGAGCATATTACACAAATCCTGCGTATGAGGTTCAGAAGCAGCATTGTATATTTCAGTTGTGCCTTCTGTTAAGGAGGCCAACATCGCCAAATTTTCTGTCCCAGTGACACTCGGAAACCACGACCAGACTTTTGTTGCCTTTAGCTTATCAGCCTCTAAAAAATAACCACGTTCCCGTTTGAAACTGGCCCCCATCTGAACCATATTATCTATAAAGGCATCTAATGGTCTTGTACCTAGTTTGCATCCGCCCGGAATTGGCATGTAAGCCTTTTTGAATTTCAAAAGTAATGGAGCCATAAACATAACCGAAGCTTTTGCCTTTTGTGACAATTCTGGGTCCATTTCATAAGTATTGAGGCCTTTTCCAGAAATAACAACCGTACCTCCTTGATCTTTGTATGTGACATCTCCTCCGAGCTGCTTTACAAGTTTCAACATTAAACGCACATCGGTGCTATTGGGTACATTGTGAATTATTACTGGTTCATCCGTTAATAGTGCTGCAGGTATCAGTTTTAAAATAGAATTTTTGTTCGGAGTAGGTTTTACGCTACCGTGGAGAGGTTTGCCCCCAACAATTTTATAAGATGACATGATAAAAATATAAAAACAATAATTAAAATATTAGAAACGTCACATTGATATTAACATTTCATTAGTTTATGGGCTATATTGTTGAACTTTTAGAATATTAATTACTTGTTCAAGCATATCTAGCCATACAATTCTAACATTTTGCCAGGATAATTCACCTACTGCAGGCTCTTCAAGTTTTATTAACATTATAAATTTTCTGTCGGGAGATGCGTCAAAACCGGCGAATGTGGTGTCCACTTTATTGGAATAACCAGCTTTGTCTTTGTTTGCTACCTGACCAGTCCCGGATTTTAGCACAATATAATATTTAGAAAGGGATTTGTATCTATTCTCAATTAATTCGCTCAGGTAAATATCATGCATAGTAGGGAAAATTTCTTCGGCGGTACTTGGCTGTATAACATTTTCTTCGACTTTAGGATTGAATGATATAGTTTTCCCGTCTGTATCAACAATCTTTGATACTAAATATGGTTGCATTCTGATCCCATAATTTGCCACTGCATCTATGCCTTCAACAGCTTCAATTGGGGTAATATTATATCCCTGTCCATAAGAATAAGTAGATTGATCGGCGTAATTCCATTTATCTGGGGTCTTAATTGTTCCTGCTGATTCGCCTGCAGTATCTATGCTAGTTGTAGAACCTACACCGAATTTAATCAAATAATTATAAAATTCCTGATACGACATTGACATTGCAATATGTCTCAAACCAATATTATCAGACCAGGAAAGCGCCTGTGCCGCAGTTACTGGCCCTGATACTGGTTGACGGCTGGCTATGCAGGTACAGTCAACAATTTTTCCTGTTTTATTAAGTGATGGATTAAAGCAAATTGAGACATCGGCCGGATCAGGAGAAATTACCTCACAACCTTTATGTCCGTTTGGTAAAACTACTGTGTCTGGTGTGAGCTTGTGTTGGTCCAATGCCGCAGCGTATGTGAATATTTTACCTACGGATCCGATTTCGTATGGAGTTGAAACTGCCAGATTTCCAAAGACTGACATATCCGTTTCCTGAGAATAGTTATTGGGATCAAAATCAGGGTAATTTGCCATTGCCATGATCTTGCCAGTTTTTGGATCCATGATGATTCCTGTCGCCGACTTTGCTTTAAATTGATCCACCCCACTTTTTAAACTTGCTTCCAGTGAAGCCTGTAATTCTTTATTAATTGTTGTGTAAATTGTGGCTCCAGGTTTGGGCTGAATAGTTTCGTCCTGTCCCAGAGCTATGTAATTACCAAAACTATCGTACTCACCAGACATGTATCCTGATTGTGGTTTTAAAGATCCATTCCAATACAATTCCAAACCCCAAGCACCTTTATAACCACTAGGGTCATCCGAGGGCATAACGTATCCGATTACCTGACTTGCTAACCTACCCTCAGGGTAAATCCGTTTATTTGTGTATTGAAACTGAATTCCTCTCAAAACACCACCTTTGTCTGTTTTGAGATCTAATAATTGTCCACGCTGATCATCAGTGATCTTATCACCTATCTTGATCCATTGCTGAGTAGTACTTAGAATCTTAAATAAATCATCTTTACTAGCTCCTAAAATTGGTGCTACCTTGATTAAAAATTCATCTCGGGTTTGAAGACCTGCCTTCTCATAAGTTTCGAGTTCAGGAGTCCACACATAAGCATCAAAGCGGGGTTCACTATAGGCTAAAGGTGTACCATCATCGGCAAGTATACTTCCTCTAATAGATGGAATCGTTATTTGTTTGTATCTCTCGTTAGCTATGGCAAGATATTTGGCATTATCAATAAATGCCCATTTTATAAGCATAATAAACATTCCAAGCCCAAAAAGAGCAAAAAGCGCAATTATAAACCTAATTTTTCGTATTTGAATTTTGTTTAATGGGGGCATTGAATAATTATTTCATAGCCGAAACGTTATTGTTACTACTTAAATCAATAACGTTAACACTCTTTTTCTCAACTTTAATAGCTTCTGTCAAGGGGGTAACTACTGCATTGGTAGTCTGAAGCTCCATTATCTTTGCTTTATAAATCTCGTTGTCGATCTTGAGTTCTGACTGTTCAGCTTTCAATGCAGTTATTTTCTGACCTTTATCACCTACATTTGATAAAACAAAAAGCTGGAAGGTAAAAAACACAGCAACTAATGCCAGGGGAACTACTGTCAAAAGGCTAGCCTTATTTTTCTTTTTCTGTCTGATTTCAGCGTATTCCATTATTATAATTTTTCAATAACTCGGAGATGCGCACTCCGGCTGTTTTTATTTAATTTAATTTCTTCATCGCTCGGCTTAATCAGCCTAGCGACAAATCTAGCTAAATTGACGTCTACCAAATGCCCAAAATAACTTTTTACTATCTTGTCTTCGCCTGAATGGAACGTGATTATGGCGAATTTGCCTCCAGGGCCAAGTAAATCAAAACCTTTTCCTAAAAAACTATTAAGCGAATTTAATTCATCATTAACAGCAATTCTAAGTGCTTGATAAACCTTGGCCTCTGGATGCTTATTGTCCCCTTTACGCAAACCAAAAGGCACAATTCTTTGAATAATCAGATTTAAATCATTGGTTTTATTGATTGGCTTTACTGCTCTAACTTTGCAGATACTTTCCGCTAATTTCTTTGCAAATCTGATGTCTCCATATTTCCAAAAAAGATTTTCCAACTCCTTAGCGTAAAGACCATTTAATAGATCGCTAGCCTTTACAGTCAAAGTTGGATCCATTCTCATATCCAATTCCTGATCGTTCAAAAAACTAAGCCCTTTAACTTGTTCTAGTTGATCGGTTGAAAATCCAAGATCAGCTATAATTCCAGAGACTTTCCCCTTGTTCGAGATGTACTCATCAATATTCTTAAAATTTGTATTGATTACCCTGACTCTGACATTTTTATTAATATTTAACTCTGGAATTTGTCTTTCGAATTCTTCACATGCCTCTTTACTAATATCAAAAGCTGTCAATTCACCACTTTTCAGATTTTTAAGAATTTCCTTGCTGTGGCCACCTCCTCCAAGTGTGGCATCAATATAAACACCATCATTTATGGGCTGTAAACTGTCAATTATAGGTTGTAAAAGAACTGGTACGTGTTTAGTTTTCATTTTTCTTCAAAAATTGTTCAGCTATATCAGTCGCATTATTTGTCAAATCCTTTAACTTTGCCGTCCATTTCTCAGCTGCCCAGATTTCAACCCAATCCATTAACCCTACAAAATAAACATCTTTTTCGATCGCGCCATATTCAAGTAAATTTGTGGGCATTACAAATCTACCTTGTTCATCCAGTTCGACTTCAAAGGCGCTTCCCAGTATGAATCTTTTAAGATCTCTGACTGAGACGCTTAGAATCGACTTGGCATTTATTGTTTTTTCAAGATCTTGCCAAAGTTTGGCATCAAGCAAAATCAAGCAACCTTCATACCCTCTACTCACAATGACATTCCCTTTTAGTTCGTCTCTAATTTTTTTTGGAATAGCTAAACGGTTTTTTTCCGTCAGCTTCCCTTCATATTCGCCTATTAACATTTTTGGTGGTGTAAATGATGAATTAATAAGAGGTTTTAAGAGTTAAAAGCAGTTTGTTAAAAGTAGTTGAGAGTGCATTTATATTTTAACTCACCACCTATCACCACCTGACACCACTATATTCCATTTTAAAAACCAAAACAAGTGTATATGCCTTACTAAAACCGAAAATTAAACGGAAAGTATACTGTATAATTTGATCCAACTTTGATATCATGTAGATGATTAACTTTCATATCAATGAATAACTTTCTAAAAAAAACATCCAGTATCGCCTCACTTGCGATCATTGCCGTATCTGTTCCAATAACAATCGCTGTTTTGAATAGTGGGACTTTTAACTTTAAAATCAATGCTTTACTAAATGATAAGCCAAAGAATGTTGTAATCTCAGATATATCCGGTGATTCAGCCTATGTTACATGGGAGACTGAGAAAAGCGTTATTGGGATGGTTAAGCTAACGGGAAGTAATAAAATATTTACAGAAAAAACCTCGTCCTCGTTTCATTTAATAGAACTGAATACCCTTACTACAACTACAAAATATACTTTTTCAGTTTATTCTGATGGAAGTATTTATAACGATAATTCATATACTGTCTCTACTTCAAATACTGTTAGTAATCCTAATAAAACACCATTTATGATCTTTGGCCAAGTATTTGGAATTAATGGAACAACTGTTCAACAGGAAGGTTTGATTTATATTACTGTTAGTGATGGAAAGAACATTAGTCAAAAGATCCCAGCACTTTTAAATAAATCAGGCGGATTTCAGGTTGATATATCAAATTTGAATTTTGACTATCAGAAAAGTGTTGAAGTTACACTACTAACTTATTACGACTCGGTAAAGGATCCGATTCAGAAAGAATTCACTTTAGATCTATCTAAAACCAGGCAGATACCAAATATCTATTTGGGGGATGTGGAAATTAGCGTAATTCCTGGAGTAAATGGTAAGTAAATGAAGAAGTTTTTAATAATCTTTGTGATTTGGATAATAATAAATATAGTGCTTTATTATTTAGGAGCATTCAATACTATTTTATCAAGCGCTGGAGTTGATCCATCAGTATTTGTTCCAACTGGATTTAACTCGGCTCCAACCACTAATCCGCAGAATGCATTTTCCGGATATGAAATTGCAAAAAAAGTATTTAATGAATTTACTGAACAGACAATTGATAAAAACGGTTTTTATCTGAGGATTGATAAAATCAATTTATTCAAAAGAGTGATTCCAAATGTCGATCCAAGAGATCAAGGCTTGTATGTTGATTCTTGGAATTATGGAATATCACATGGAGAGTTTACATCGACTCCCGATAAAATAGGGCTAACGTATTTATTTGCACATGCTACGTCAAATAAAGCGGATGCGTTAGATCAAAATGCGTGGTTTACCTATATGGATCAAGTAGTTGTTGGGGACACCGTAATCATCTATTATGAAGGAAATAAATATACATATATAGTTTCGGAGATATTGGTCGTTTCTCCGGATGCGACGGGTTATTATACTGGAGCATCGCCAGTATCTATGGTCAGAATGCAGTTTTGCGGACCGCCAACTGGATCTTTAAATGCCAGGACATTAGTCGATGCATTATTAGTAACAACCGAACCAATTAACTAAAATGTCATTAACAGATACTCTAAAAAAAACCGACAAATTTATTAAAAAGACAGGCGCTGTCTATGATAAAGTCGCTTTGATACTTCTGCTATTAATTGTGGGGATAATTTTGATATACATGGTCAGTGGCATTAACAACTCATCTAATGGGCCCGCAAAGACGGATAATATTGGACAGACTACTGCAATTAATTGTCCGCAGACAGATGCTAAAAATATTCAAAATGTCGACCTGCTTGATATAAATACTGCAACACAAATTTCAAGCATCAATTACAATACTGATGTTCTGATAAGTCAAAATAAAAAAAATATTATTCCACCGGTTACTAGACCAGAATATGTTTCATATTCCCTACTGGGAAGCTGTCTAGAGGATACTAGAAAAGTCCTAGTTGTAAATGTTGATGGTCAGACCAAAGTTTATCCACTTGATATATTAGCGTATCATATAGCTATAAATGATGTTTATACGAATACCCCAATTGTAGTCATATACAGTCCTATCAGCGATATTTATCGAGTTTTTAAGACTACAGTCAAAGGACAGGTCTATACATTTGGGCATTCAGGGGCTTTATATAAAAACACTGATTTATTAGTTGATTTTCAGACTGACACTTTATGGTCAGCACTTACCGGGGAAGCACTTGTTGGGACAATGACTGGTGCAAAATTAGAACAGATTGATTATCGAATAATGAACTATGGAAGAGCTAAAAGCGAGTTTCCCGAAGGACAAGTCATGACATTTATGACTGGATTTGTAAGGCAGTATGGCGTTGACCCTTTCCTTGATTTTAAAAATAGCAATCTTGAAGAACAGGAACCGTCATTTTCTTCGAATGCATTACCAGTTAAGCAAGTAGTCTTAGGGTTTCAAGTTAAAGGCATTCACTATGCAGTGCCAACTTCAAATGTAACTGACAAGCAACCATATTATTCAAGTGTGAACGGACAAACACTTAAAGTCATTCTTGTTAACGGCGAATATATTATATATTTGGGGGATTCCAATCCAAATCCGCAAAATTACGACAGCATGTATTGGTATGTCTGGTATAACTATTACCCAGATACCAAAATGGTATAATCCATTGTCATGAAGACCGTAGCAAATTCTAAAAAGAAAGAAAAAATTTTTCTTGCCTTATCCGGAGGTGTTGATAGTTCTGTTTCGGCTCTGTTATTAAAAAACCAGGGATATGATGTCACTGGCGTTTTTATGAAGAATTGGTCGGGCGATGACTATGGGATACAGAAAGATTGCCCATGGGAGAAAGATCAGGCTGATGCGATGGATGTTTGCAAAAAACTCGATATCCCTTTTATGACATTCAATTTTGAGAAAATCTACAGAACTACTGTTATGGATTATTTTTTTGACGAAATAAAGGCTGGGCGGACTCCAAATCCTGATGTCATGTGTAACAAAGAAATTAAATTTGGAGTCTTTTTTAGCAACGCGTTGGAAAAAGGGGCCGATTTAATAGCCACTGGACATTACGCAAGAATAAAAAAGATAGACGAGCATTACTTTCTGCGAAAGGCAAAAGATCAAAACAAAGATCAAAGCTATTTTCTGTGTAATGTTACTGAGAAGATCCTTGAGAAGACATTATTTCCAGTTGGTAATTTACTTAAGACCGAGGTTCGCCAAATCGCAAAAGCAAATAATTTGCCAGTGGCGAATAAGCCTGATAGTCAAGGAATATGCTTTATTGGAGAGATCAATGTCGGAGAGTTTTTACGGGCAAACATTAAAGTTCATAAAGGCGAAATCGTTGATATAGATACAAATGAAGTTGTCGGAATGCACGATGGAATTGAATTTTATACTATTGGTCAACGTGAAGGATTAAAGATTGGTGGTTTATCTGATCCGTACTATGTAGTTAAGAAGGATAAATCGAACAATGTCTTATTTGTAGCAAAAGGTTCGGACAACAAAGAACTGTTTTCTAGCAGGGTACATTTTGAAAATGCCCATTGGATAAACGAAGAGGCTGAGATAGAAAAAATCGGGTCAGAAAACCTGGAAGCTTCGATCAGATATAGACAAAAGCCCGCCGGTGGCAAATTGGACTTAAAGGGTAATATTTTTGAATTTGATAAACCTCAACGCGCTGTTGCCGAAGGCCAAAACATAGTCTTTTATTCGAAAGACATATGTTTTGGCGGTGCTATTATTACAAATTGAGACTAGCAACTACTCCTTCTTATTTGAGCAATCACAGTCTTTGCAATCACACTTTCCTTCTTCGCATTTGCAGTCTTTACAATCGCATTTTTTGCAATTATCGCACTTATCACATTCGCAACACTCATCACATTCGCATTCCTCATTATTTTTAAATGTTTTGAGGAATAATTTGTTTGCTGCTTCTATTATCTCGTAAGCTTTTTCAACCCCTTCCCATCCCTCTACGACGACTTTTTTGTCTGTCTGACCTTTGTATTTGAACTGAAGATCCTTATATCTTTCAAAAAAGAAAGTGATCTCATCCTTTTGATGGTCAGTTAAATCATCAATGGAGTTTATATTTTTGAATCGAATATCGTCAACTGGCACTGCCAATATTTTGTCGTCTTTTTCACCACTGTCATTGAAAATCATTACTCCAATTGGTCGCACTGATATTAAACAGCCAGGGAATGTTGGGTAAGTGATCAGGCACATAACATCGAGCAAATCATTATCCTCATCCCATGTTTGCGGAATAGCTCCGTACTCAACTGGATAAGGAATTTTTTCGAAAAGAACTCTGTCTAGTTTCAATAAGCCTGTAGCTGTGTGAAATTCATACTTATTGATAGATCCCATTGGGGTCTCAACAAGCATGTTGATTTTCTTTGGTGCGTCATCACCTACAGGAAGAGTAACCAAAGGATTGATCTTTGTTCTCCTTAAATCATTGCTGAAGTTGTCTATGTCAGCCATTTTTTTTGTATAAAAATTAAATTAATGATAAATTTTGTTCTTGCTTACTGAAGTGATGAAATTAAACTTTCTTGAGTTACAGTTTTTTGTTCTTTTGTAGACAAATTTTTGATTGTGTAAGTTCCATTATTTGCCTCGTTCTCACCAATTATAACAAGCTTGTCAAAGCCTTTATTCAGTGCATATATTAGGACCTTTGAAATCTTATTTATTAAAGGATAAAGCGTGACACTTAAACCTGATGAGCGAATAGTATTTGAAGTTTTGTATGCCTTATCCATATATTTGTTGTCCAGAGCAACTACCAAAACTTTATTACTATTGGGTAATAGATTTTTAAGCATATCTCTGTCTTTCATTACCTCAA
>Ga0182027_10008977_pt1 | contig 14457 bp, 6 predicted proteins | sample 712E1DmetaG_FD_121300 | JGI IMG/M metagenome (GOLD analysis project Ga0182027, IMG submission 121300) | Permafrost microbial communities from Stordalen Mire, Sweden - 712E1D metaG (Illumina Assembly) | ecosystem: Environmental > Terrestrial > Soil > Wetlands > Permafrost | place: Sweden...
CTTTTCGCCGCCGATGCGCGCGGCCTCGCCCTGGCCTTCGGAGCGGAATTTGTCGGCGATCTGCATCCGCTCGCTCTTCATCCGGTCGTAAATCTTCAGTTGCACGTCGGGATTGTAGTTGATCCGTTTAAAGCGGATGTCGAGCAGTTCGATCCCCAGATCCTTGAGCCGGGCCGAGGAGTTGGTGTATATGTCACGGGCGATTTGTTCGCGGCCAAACTGGATCGGCGCCCAGTTCTCCACCTGGACGCTGGTCGAGGTCAGCGTTTCCTCGAGCGCCGGGCGGCGGTTTTTGTCGGTCCGGATGATCTCGATCAGCTCGTGTTTGGCGACCTGGTTGCGCGTCTCGCCGTCCAGGATGTCGTCCAGGCGCGACTGGGCGCTGGTCTGGTCGTGCAGGCGCTGGAAAAAAAGAAGCGGCTCGCTGATCCGCCAGCGCGCGTAAGAGTCAATGTAGATGAACAGCTTGTCCTTGGTCGGGATCTGGTTGGCGTTGCCGTCCCATTCCATCACGCGCTTCTCCAGGAAATTGACGTCCTGGATGAACGGGGTCTTGACGTGCAGGCCGGCCGCGATGATCGGCGCGCCGACGGGCTGGCCGAACTGGGTCACGATCGCCTGCTCGGTCATCTGCACGGTGTAGAGGCCGGCGTTCAAGAGGAGGAGGACCCCGAGCAGCGCCACGATGGCCACGATGGTTTTGAATGACAGGTTCATTCCTTCACCTCCTCGGCCGGCTTGACTTCGCCGCCCAGTTGCAACAGGGGCAGGACCGATTGGACATCCTTGTCAATCACCAGTTTTCGGCCGAGCTTGGGAATCACGTCGGTCATGGTTTCAAGATACAGCCGGCGCCGGGTGACCTCGGGGGCCTGCAGGTATGCGGCCAGCACGTCGTTGAACTTGCTGGCGTCGCCCTGGGCCTTGTTGACGCGTTCCATGCGGTAGCCCTCGGCTTCCTGGATCTTTTGCAGGGCTTCGCCGCGGGCGCGCGGGACGGCCTTGTTGTAATCGGCGCGCGCCTGGTTGATCGAGCTCTCGCGCTCCTGCTGCGCCTGGTTGACTTCGTTGAACGAAGCTTTGACCGGGTCGGGCGGAGTGACGTCTTGCAGGATGACGTTCTCGATGTGCAGTCCCAGCTTGTAGTTGTCGATCAGGCCTTGCAGTTTTTTCAGCGCGGTGGCCTCGATCTCCTGGCGGCCGGTGGTCAGCACCTCATCCACGGTGCGGTCGCCGATCACCTCGCGCATGACCGACTCCGAGGCGTCGCGCAGGGTCTGTTCGGGGTTGCGCACGTCGAACAGGAACGCCTGCGGGTCGTGAATCCGGTACTGGATGATCCACTCCACCACGGCCATGTTCAGGTCGCCGGTGACCATCAGCGATTCGTCGTCCGTCTCCTGACCATGCGGCTGGTAGGTCGTCTTGACGCCGGCTTCCAGGGTGCGGAAGCCGAATTCCTGCTTCTGCTGGCGGCGGACCTTGACCGGGGTTACCTGGTCGACGCCCAGCGGCATTTTGAAGTGCAGGCCCGGCTCGGTCTGGGTCAGGAATTGGCCGAAGCGCGTCACGACGCCAACCTCTTCCGGGCCGATCGTGTAAAAGCTGCTGAAGCCGAGGATCAGCAGGAAAACGACCAGCGCGATCAGCGGCAGGGCTTTGAGATTCAGATGCGGCGGCAGTGCGTCGGGATGATTGGGCGGCAACATCATCCGGGCCATAGGGTTGCTCCTTCTCCAGGGGGGTGGCAGGGACCATTAAGGGGATTTTCGGCCCGCTCCAAGGAAAGCGCAAGGGCAATTGCGCTTTTTTCTTGCCAATGGGCGCGCGCAAAAACCAAGATTTAGCCGTCATCGCGGTTGGGGGCCAGCGCTCGGGAGGAAGGTGGGACGCCGACTTTGCTCGATCTATACGATGAATCCGGATTCTTCAAGCCTCGTCACTGGGCTTGGCTCATCGCTCTGGGGCTGCTCTACGCCGCGGTGACCCTCTCGCAGTGGTCGATGGCGTATCTCGACTTTGGCGACGGCAATTATATGTATATTGCCCGCCGGATCGCCCACGGCGCGGTGGTGTATCGCGACATCCTCGCCCCCCAACCCCCCTGTCACCTGTTTCTGGGCGCGCTGATCGGCAAACTGGCCGATGGGTGCCGCGTCGAGCCGCAAAATGCCCTCTATTTTTTCCGCGCCTTCAGCCTGCTGCTGCACCTTGGCGTGTTCGCGCTGGTGGTGGCGCTGGCCTCGCGCGCCTGGGGACGTTCGGCCGTGGCGGTTCTGGCCGGCGCGATTTACCTCTGGCTGCCGATCGGCTTCTGGTGGTCGATGGCGTACCAATCCGAACCGCTGGAGATTTTTTTCCTGCTCTTCATGATGTATCTGGCCTTGCGCGGCGCGCTCTGGAGCGACCTGCTGGCCGGGGTCTTCGCCGCGCTGGCCGCCCTGACCAACGCCACCGCCTGGCCGTTTCTGGGCATTCTGATTCTTTACATGTTTTGTCGTGCGCCGCTGCGGGCGTTGCTCATGACCTTGCCTTTCGTGCTCGTGACCGGCCTGGTGGTCTGGGCGTTGCAGGCGTGGACCGGCGGCGCCTTCTGGCAGAATATCTTCGGCAACCAGATCGGCTCGTACCCCAGCGAAAGCGCCGCGGCGTTCTTCAACTATGCCCACCGCAAGCTGTTCGAGCAGGGGATGGGCGTCCTGATGCAGGAAGGGGCGTTCGTCTTCCTGGGGCTCTTGGGCATCTGGCGATACCTGCTGCGCAGCCCGCTCCACCCGGTTCAGCGCGGCGGACTGGCTTGGTTTTGCCTGACCACGCTGGGGTCGATCATTTACGTCACCAAGGGGGGGACCGAGGATTACATTTTCACCCTCTCCGAGCCGGCGGTGGCGATCCTGGGCGCCGGGGAGCTTATGGCCTGGGTTGGGCGCTGGCGCAGTCCGCTCCTGCCCGAGCCGGGGAGCGGCTGGGCGCCGGGCGGCTTTACCTTTCCGCTGGCCAAAGCGGTCGCCCTCGGGCTGCTGGCTTTCTTCGCGCTGGGTCCGGGAGTCAATTTCTACGCCAATCTGTTGACTCAAAGCCCGGCCAGCCCGATCGAGCTGAGCGCCGAGCGGGTTCCCCCGCTCCAGTTCCTGATCCGCAAGAGCAGCGCGCCCGATGAGGAAGTCCTGGCCCCGCCGTTTTACGCCTTCGTGGCTGGCCGGCGGATCTGGCACGATTACAGCGAATTCTTCCTGTGGCAGATGAAATACGCCCACGAGACGGCCGCGCACCAGCCGGGCGAGGCCGTCAAGATGTTCCAGGCCATGGCCAAGGATCTGCGCAACCAGAAAATGCCGATCGTGATCCTCGAGATGGACCAGACCGGTAAAATCCCCGAGGTCATGGAGGCGCTGCTCGACCAATATCAACCGTTCAAGGTCCGGCCCGATCATTATCTTTACCCGACCCACAATACCCGCCTGGGGATCTTCATCCCGCGCGTGGGTCTCGGCGCCGAGGCCCAGGCCGAGCAGCGGCGCCATTGGCAAGGGTTCAAGGCCGATCTGGCTCAGCTTTACGGTCAAAATGAGGTTCGCCAACAGTTTGGCGCGTGGTATAATCGGGAACTTAATACGCCGAGCCGTTAACCGGGCTTTGCCGGACGAGGAATTTTTGGGTGCCAGATTTAAGAAACCCCTTAGAGAATGAGAGGGATGAACGTTAATGATGCAGTCCCGTCAGGGACGGCCCGCCTTCAGCCCAGCACTTCAGTGCTGGGTAAGGTGAAGCAAAAGGACCCGAAGTCCCGTAGGGACGAAAGATCGTTTTCTTCCGTATCTCTCTGCCGTCCCTACGGGACTCTGGATCTGTTTTCGAACGGGTTCCCAGGACTGAAAGTCCTGGGCTGAAAGCGAGTCGTCCCTCCAGGACTGCAAGAAAAATTACTAACCGTTATTATTTAGGAAATTATAAGATTAAGATTAAAACAATGATGGAAGAATTTCAGCCCGCTTCGACCGACGGCGACCTGCTGCCGGTGGTCAATCAGCGCGATGAAGCGATCGGCGCGCGGCCCCGGCGCGAGGTTCATTTGCAGCGCCTGCTTCACCGCGCCGTGCAGGTCTGCATCCTGGACCGCCAGGGAGCCATCTGGCTGCAGCAGCGCGGCCCGGCCAAGGATTCCTATCCGGGCTATTGGGATTTCGCGGCCACCGGCCACGTCGATCCCGGCGAAAGCTACGACCAGGCGGCCCGGCGCGAACTGCGCGAAGAGGTGGGGATCGACGCCGAACCGGCGCCGGGGCTTGAGATCGCGGCCGGCGAGCGGACCGGCTGGGAGTTCCAGCACCTCACCTGGCTGCGCTGGGACGCTCCGCTGGATGACTTCAACCGGGCCGAAGTGGCGCAGATGCGCGCCTTCACCCTGGAGGAGATTCGCCGGGCTTGTGGCGAGCACTGCGCGCCGTGGCCGCTGACGCCCGGCGTGATCGACCATCTGCCCCGGCTGTTGCGGACCCTGGGCGTGGCGGTGGAGGATTTTGTGACCGCATGAAGTGCAAAGCAACCCATCCGGCGGCGGAGGAAACGTCCCGCCCGCCCGCGCCCCCGGTGGCGGCCGACGCCCGGTGGCAGGCGCAGGCCGGCGGCTCCATCGCCGAGGCGCTCGCCCGGCTGGAATGGCTGTTGGTGCTCCTGGCCCTGGCGCTGGTGGTGCTCGTTTATCCGTTGCGGCTGCAAGACTCCTGGCTGCGCTCTTTGCAGGAATTCTGGGGTGGCCGCTCCTTCTGGGCGCGCCTGGGCCGCGAGCAGATCGAACCGTACCTCAGTTTCTTTTTCTCTCCCTTGCTGCTCAAGGGGGTCTTGGCCGGCATCGCGATGCTCGGCTTCATGGCGGTGCACCTGGGACGCAGGCTCCTCGATCCCGTCCTGGGACCGGGGCGCCAGGACGCGGACAGGGCGCCGGACTGGGGGCCTTGGGCCTGGGTGAGCGCGGCGGCCTTTTTCGGCTGGCTGGCGCTGGGCGCGCTGTGGAGTCCGACCCCCTTGCTCTCCGGCCAGGCCGCGACTTGGGCCGTGCTCTATGGCGCCTTCATTTATCTCCTGCTGCGGCGCGGCCTCACCACGGCGGAAATGACCCAGGCCGCCGCGGTCCTGATCCTGATCGGCGTCGTGGCGATCGCGATTGTTTACCTGGAAGCGTTGCCCCTCTTCGGCGGAAAAATCTTCCTGTTTTTTTACCACTTCGATGAGGCGACCGAGGCGCGCAATGCCTATGGCTCGCTGCTCGGCCATAACACCGCCGCCTCGTCGTACGTGCTGATGACGCTCTTTCCCGCCCTGGCCTTCCTGCTGAGCGCGCGCACGCGGGCGCGGCGGATGCTGGCCGGGCTTTACCTGGCGGCCGGGCTGCTGGCCATTTTGATCCTGCAGAGCCGGGCGATCTGGATTCTCCTGGCGCTCCTGGGGCTGCCGGCGTTGTGGTTTGGCCTGCGCGCGCGCGGGCTGCGCCGGCCGCGCTGGGCGGCGACCCTCCTGTTCGCCATGCTGGCCCTGGTGCTGGCCACGCAGGTGATCGACCGGCCCTGGAATCATCTCTTTCTGCGGAGCAACCCCCTGTCGCGGCGGCTCAAGGCGATCTCGATGGCGGGGATCCTGGATGACGCGCGCGTGCGGCTCGACGTGATTGGCATCCGGCACGTGATCGAGCGCCCGCTGCTCGGGCAGGGGCTGTTCGCGTATCAGTACGTCTACCCCAAGTGGCAGGGCGAGTACTTCCTGCGCTACCCGGATTCACGGCTCAATCAGACGATCGACCGTTCGAACTGGGCCCATAACGAATACCTGGAGCTAACGATCGATCACGGACTCATCGGCCTGGCGCTGCTGGGCTGGCTGCTGGCGGAGATCGCCGGGCGGGGCTGGCGGCGCCGGCGCGAACTGGCGATGCCCGTGCGCCTCATGCACCAAGCCTGCGGCTGGAGCGCCCTGGGGTTTTCGCTCCACGCGGCGGTCGATTTTCCCTGGCACGTCCCGCAACTGGCCCTGCCCGGCATCCTCTGCCTGGCCGCCTGGGGCGCCCTGCGTCCGGCGGGGCAACCCGCCCGCGTGCCGGTCGTGCCTGGCCCCGCGCCGGCGGCGTCCCCGGATCGCTTTCGCCTGGTCCCGTTCCTGCGCCTGCTGGCGGCGTTCGTGCTGATGCTGCTGATCCCTCTGGCCACGCTGCCGCTGCTGCGCACGATGCGCGCCGACACGAATTATTGCCAGGGCAACGCGTTGATCAACCTGATCATCAAATCAGGGCAAAAGCTTTCCGAGCAGGACAAGGCGGAGGTGCTTCAGGACGGCATTCGCAAATTGAAGGCGGCGTTGCAGGAGAATCGCGCCCATTACCTGGCCTGGCAGGCTCTGGGCCAGGCCGGCCTGTTTCTGGGCCACCTTTATGCCCGGCAGGCCCGCCTGTTGCCGAAAACCGGTGCCCTGGAATCGGAGGCCTCCGGAACGCTCCTGGATCGCGAGGCCGAACGGCTCTTGAAGCTCGGCCTGAGGGCCTCCCAAACGGCGGGCGAAGGGCTCGATTTCGATCGCGTTTACTGGCTGCGGGCGCAATTGTATAACACCCTCGATTCCCTGCGGCCGGGCCGCGGTTACCAGGAGAAATATATCGCCAACCTGACGCTGACCTTGCGCTATTGCGCGGGAATGGCCGTCGCGGCCTACGAATTGGCCGAAGCGCTGGCCCAGGGGCCTCACCCCGACAGCGCGCGGGTGCTCAAGCTGCGCCGCCAAGTGTGCCGCTACAACCCGACCCTGTGCGACCAGTTCTACGTGCAGCCGGCGTATGCGCTGATGCGTCAGAAGTGCTATGCGACGGCGGCGCATCATTGGGAAGAGATCCTCCAGATTGATCCCCGGCGCAGCGAATGGCTCTGCGTGACCGCCGTGGCCAACATGATGGCCGGCAACCGGAAGCGCGGCCGGCAACTGATCGCCCTGGCGAAGGCGACCTATCCGGAACAATTTGGCCCGCGTTCCGGAGAGCTGCAGCTCGCGGCGGCCATCGAAGAGGACTGGCCGCTTTTGCTCCAATGTTTAAGTTCTTATCACCCCGCGAGCCTGGAGGGATGGGTCCAGAGCCGGATCCAGGAAGACGAGCTTCAGCGGCGGTTGGGCCGGCCCGGTCCGACGCATTTCCCCTGTCCCGACGCGGTGGCCGAGAAGGATTGGACCACGGCCCTGCTCGAGCAGCGGCCGGGCGTGCTGCTGCATTATCTGAACGATCCGCGCTCGGCCCGGCTGGCGCTTCAGGCCTGCTTGCTCAAAGACAGCGTGCCTCCGGTCGATTTCTGGATCGAGGCCTTCTATATCGACCAGACTTTGGGCGATCGGGAACGAGCCCGGGGCGACCTGGATGAAATTCGCAAACTCAAGCCGGATCACGCGGTGCTGCCCGATCTCGAACGGAGCCTGGGGGATGCGCCGCGCTGACCGGCAACAATTGCTTGCCTTTTGTTTGATTGCGATCTAAAACATGCACGATGTTACGGTATTTGCGTTCGTCGTGCCCCCGTTTGAAGGACCCAAGCGGCCATTGATGCAAAATAAGGATGCGTCCGTTCTTTAGTATTAGGATGCCGGGGACGATTCATACTAAGGTAGACTGGCTGATTGCCGTTGAGAGGCAAAAGTGCGCTCTTGCGGAAAGCGAACGTCGATGGGCATGAATCGGTTGGCCCGCCAGGTCCCGAAGGCGCTCGCGCGCCGAAATAGAAGGTATGGAAACCCAAGCATGACCCAGATTCAGCCTGAATCTCTCCTTGAAAATCAAGCGGCAACGACGATGATCACGGATTTGCGCGTGTTGATCGTCGATGACGAGCCGATGCTGCGTTCGGTGATCCAGGATTTCCTGACCATGCTCGGCGTCACGCAACAATACGTGGCCGGCGATGGGGTTGAAGCCCTGGAGGTGATCCGCAGCCGGCCCATCGATTGCATGCTCAGCGACATCCGGATGCCCAAGATGGAGTTGGAGGAGCTGTTGGGGATTATTCAGCGCGAGTATCCCGCCCTGATCGTGATCGCCACCTCCGGATACGACGACCTGGGCACCGCGCGCAATATCTTCTGTAAAGGGGCCCATGATTTCCTGGGCAAACCGCTCAACCTGGATGACTTGGAACTCTCGCTGCGCTGGATCGCGGAGCGCCGTTCGATCCTGCAGGCCGCTGGGCGGCTCTTCGGCAAGGCGGCGCTGAACAATAAACCCGAGCATGACCTGGAACATCTTAAAATCCTGATCGACGCCGTCCAACGCCATGCCCATCATTTCCAGAACAAGATTCATCACGCCATCCGCCTGACCCGGCTGGCCCAGCATATCCGGACCGACCTGGAACCCGCGGCCAACGTGGACCTGCAGGTGGCCGCCTTGCTGCACGAAGTGGGGATCGGATACCAGATCCAGACGCTGTGCCGCAAGGCGCGCCGCCTGGACGAGGACGAGCTGCGCCTGGTGCAGGAGCATGCCCATATCACGGGGCGCCTGGTTTCGCTCGCGCTGGCCCGGCCCGAGTTCGAGGTCGTGCTGGGACACCACCTGGTCTGGCAGTCGGTCGACCCGGGCGGCGCGGCCTACAAACTGCACGATGAGTACGTCTCGATCTGGCTGGGCCTGCTCAACAACATCGACGGCTGCCTGCACGACCGTCCTGACCGGCCGGCCATCACCCCGGCCCAACTGCGTGGCATGCTCCATCGCCGTTACAAGCAACAATCGCTCAAGCCGATCGCCCAACTGCTCGACCAATGGCCCACCATCGAGACGTTTTATTCGTCCCGCCCCTGAAATTCGGCGCCTTAGCCGAAAAATGCCGCCCCCTCGATATTAATGATGAAATTTCACCAAAGCTTGCTATGATCAGGATGAACGGATTTTAGAGTATTCGCGGATCGAGGGCTCTTCGCCGCTGCGGCGCCTGGGCTGCGGGCCGCGGGTCCCAGGAATCGTACCGTTCCGGGTAGCTCAAGGGATGGGGGGCGTTAGGGAGAGGCGGCATGAAGAAAGCGCTTATCACGGGCATCACCGGACAGGATGGCTCGTATCTGGCGGAATTCCTCTTAACCAAGGGTTACGAAATTTTCGGCATCGTGCGGCGGACCAGTTCGATCAATCGCGGCCGGGTCGATCATCTTCGCGATGGCGACAACCGGGTCCACCTGCTTTACGGCGACCTGGGCGACGCCAGCAGCCTGGCCAAGATCATCCGCACCGTGCGGCCCGATGAGATTTACAACCTGGGCGCGCAAAGCCATGTGCGGGTCAGCTTTGATATCCCCGAATACACGACCGACGTGGTCCTGCTGGGAACGATCCGCCTGCTCGAAGCCCTGCGCGAGACGGAGATCCAAGCCAAGTTCTATCAAGCGTCGAGCAGTGAAATGTACGGCAAGGTGGCTGAGACCCCCCAGACCGAAACCACCTCCTTTCATCCGCGCAGCCCGTACGCGGTGGCCAAAGTGGCTGCCCACCACATCGCCGTCAACTACCGCGAGAGTTATGGCATGTTCATCTGCTCGGGGATTCTGTTCAACCACGAGTCGCCGCGGCGCGGGGAGAATTTCGTCACCCGTAAGATTACGCGGGCCATTGCCGAGATCAAGGCCGGCCTGCGTAAAAGCCTCTCGCTGGGTAACTTGGACTCCCGGCGCGACTGGGGCTTCGCCGGCGATTTCGTTCAGGCCATGTGGCTGATGATGCAGCAGCCCGAGCCGGACGATTACGTGATCGCCACCGGCGAAACCCATTCGGTGCGCGAATTTCTCGATGAGGCCTTCGGGCTGGTGGGGCTGGACTGGCACGAGTACGTCAAGATCGACCCCAAGTTCTACCGCCCGGCCGAGGTGGATCTGCTGCTGGGAGACGCCGGCAAAGCGCGCCGGAAACTGGGCTGGGAGCCGCGGGTGCGGTTCAAAGATCTGGTTCGGATGATGGTGGAGGCGGACCTGGCCGCGCTGGACGGGAGGCCCCCGTCGCCGATACCCTAACGTTTTTTTGAGCCTTTGCCCTCAAATTGTCTTACACTACTGTCAAGGTGACCATTGAAGCATTGCAATGTTTGATTTTATAATACCCATGAGACTTTTTCAGGACATGGGTGATCTCGGACGAGAAAACGGCGCAACAAAATAGGGACGGCCTCAGGCGCATCGGGCGCTCAGGATGACGGAGAGGCGGCTGGCGGGAGCGGTTGGCACGGCGGCGGGATGAGGGGAAAATTGAGACCCGCGGGTCCAATCCCTCATTCGTGCATTCAGAAAGGATCAGTGCAGCGGTGATGAAACGTGAATGTGAGCGGCATGGCATGATTCAGGCAGACAACACGCGAGCAAGGCGAGTCGAGCAGTTTTTCTGCCGGTCGATCCTCTTGATGGCCGTGGTCTTCCTGGGGCTGGGCGCCCTGAGCGCGCAGGCCCAACTCCTTCGCCTCCATAGCGTCGGGCCAGTCGATCCGCTCCGGGACGCCAAGGCGCTCGGACAGAGCCGCCTCAAGGCAGGGACTGGCGCGACTCGCCAGAAAGGCGAGCGGCGCCTGGTCATCATCCAATGGGATGCGGCCTTGACCAAGGCTAAACTGGATGGCTTCGTGGCCCAAGGGGGCGAGTTGATTCAGCCGATTCCGGATCACGCCTACCTGGCGCTGGTCCCCGATTCGCTCGATCTGAACGCTCTGACCCAGAGCCCCAAGAGCGACGGGGCCGCGCCGCGTTGGGCGGGCACGCTCGCGCCGGCCTGGAAGATTCATCCCGAAGTGGCCAACGTGCTGGCCACGGCCGCGGCGGGCGGCGCCATGAAGACCGCGGGCGAGCAGCCCACCTCCACGACGCAATCGACCCCGCGGCGCTACACGATTCAAGTGGTGCATACCGAAGCCCAGAAGGCGACGCGGGCGCTGATCCAACAGCTCTGCCCGACGGCCCACCTCCTGTCCAACCTGGACAAATTCGAGTTTTGGGTGGTCGAAGCCGACCCCCAGACCATCACCACCCTCGCGAGCACCAACAACGTCGTCTGGATCGAGCCCTGGCGCGAGTTGAAAAAGATGGGTGAACGCGCCGGCATGACGATGGCCGGTCTGGTCAATCCGAACGGGTCGGACGTGCAGGCCCCGGGCGGATACGCCGGGTGGCTCAATAAAGTCGGGCTTTCGGGCGCCGGCATGATCGTCCAGGTGATGGACGACGGCATTTCGCAAGGGATTATTTCGAATAGTCCCAGTAGCGATCCCAAGACGGTGCATCCCGATTTGTTTGGCCGGCTTATCGGCATTGACAACGCGACTCAGGGACCCCTGGGCAACTGCACGGAAGGCCACGGCCACCTGAACGCTTCGATTATCCTGGGCCAGCCCAACGCCGGCGGGGGCAACATGAAGGATCCGGGCGGCTATCTGCTGGGCCAGGGCATTGCGCCCCAGGCCAAGCTGTTTGCCACGAAAATCTTTCGCGAGGACCTTTTTGACATTTCCAACCGCACGGAGGAATCGCTGGTCCAGGTCGGTTATCAGGCGGGCGCGCGCATTTCATCCAATTCCTGGGGGGGGAATTCCTTTGGGCAATACGACAGCGAAGCGCAAATTTATGATACCCTGACCCGCAACGCCAGCGTGCTGAGCGGGCAGCATCCGATGATTTTCTGCTTTTCGGCGGGCAATTCCGGCGACCAGGGCCCCTCGACGATCGGCACGCCGGCCGTGGGGAAAAACGTGATCAGCGTGGGCGCCGGCGAAAACAGCGACCGGGGGGAATTGGACGGGTCCTATATCGGCCCGACGGAATCGGACGATTTGCGCGACATCGTTTTCTTCTCCAGCCGCGGGCCGGCCGCCGATGGCCGGTTCATGCCGACGATTTTCGCCCCCGGCACGCATGTGACCGGCGCGGCCTCGGATGACAAGGGGTACAATGGCCTGGGCGTCAGCGGCCGTTTCAACGTGGCCCCCGGCGAAGACATTTCGGCGGCCAAATATTACCCCGCCCACCAGAACTGGTACACGTGGAGCAGCGGCACGAGTCACTCCTGCCCGACCGTGGCCGGCGCCGTCGCGCTGTACTGCGAATATTACAAGAAGAACCACGGCGGAACGCTGCCCAGTCCGGCGCTGGTCAAGGCCGCGCTGGTCGCCGGCGCCGTCGATACCTACGGCGGGCTGAGCAATGCGACCGATTTCTCCACCACGCAAACCCTCGATCCCATGCTGGCGCATATTCCCAATAACGATGCCGGTTGGGGCCGGGCCAACCTGGACCCCCTGGTCAGCGGCGCCGTGCAGACCATCGCCGTCGATCAGACCCAGCTCCTGACTTGGGACGGTCAGACCTATGTCACGCAAGTCCAAGTGAACGACCCGACCAAGCCGTTAAAAATCGTTCTGGCCTGGACTGACGTGCCGGGCATTGGGCTTTCGGGCAAGGCGTTGATCAACGACCTGGACCTGAGCGTTTCAGACGGGAAGAACGTCTGGCTGGGGAACGTTTTTGCCAACGGCGAGTCCCAGACCGGCGGCCTAACCGATCACGTCAACAACCTGGAGTGCGTCCTCCTCAATCACCCGGCGCAGGCGGTCTATACGATTACCGTGACGGCGAGCGATTTGAACGGGGATTGCATGCTGGGCCATAACGCCTCCCTTCTGCAGCAGGATTTCGCCCTGTTCATCTCCAACGGCGGCGCTCAAAGCGCGACCGGCCAGCTCTGGCTGGACCAGCCGGTTTATTCGGGCCAAACCCCCTTGCAGGTTTCGCTCTCGGACGCCGGCATGAAGGGGGCGCAACCCTTCATTGTGTGGTTCCAGAGTCAGCCGACCGGGGACGCCGAAGGGGTCACGATGACTGAGGTTGGGAGCTACACCGGTGTTTTCAGCGGCTCGCTCGCACTCGACAGCCTCGATGCGCCCGTCTCCTATAACGGGGACCTGACGGTGCGCGACGGCGACACGATCACGGCGACTTACTATGACACGGCCGACGCCAGCGGCAAGTTCGCCGCGATCACGGCCACGGCCCAGGTGGATACCGTCCCCCCGAAACTGATTGGCAACACGATCTCCAATCTGGACGACCAGTCGGCCTTGATTACCGTGGTCAGCTCCGAGCCGACGCAGGTGGTCGCCCTATTCGGCACGAGTTGCGGCAGTGATGATGTGACTTCGTTTACGCTTACCGACTTCGCGACGACCCACACCATGGCGCTGAACCAGCTTACGCCGGTGACGGAATACTTCTACAACGTCGTGCTGACCGACCGCGCCGGCAATCAATCCATTTATGACAACCAGGGCCAGTGCTTCGCCTTCCAGACCCAAGAGCGGGTGTTGCTGTTTTACGATGACCGTGACTCGCACATCGAGGACGGCTGGACCCATTTCGCCGATACCCCCGCCAACGATGACTGGCACGTCGTTTCCTACCCGTTTTACTTTCAGCCCCCTACCGGCAATTGTTGGTATACGAACGATCTGGGCCGGATCAAGGACTCTTCGCTGGTCACGCCCTCGATCGTCCTGGGGGCGAACAACCAGTTGGTGTTCTGGCACGCCTACCAGTTCGATCCGGAAAGCACTGGCAAGGGTTATGACGGCGGCGTGCTTGAGATCAGCGTGAACGGCGCCCCCTGGCAGGATGCCGGCAGTCACATCGTGTACGGAGCATACACGGGGGTGATCGCCAGAGGGACGGGGAACCCCCTGGCCGGGCGCGCGGGCTGGGTCACCTGGCCCTATTGGCAATTACCCACGACTGGGCCGATTTTTATTCCCTGGTACCAGTACCCCGTGGAAGTCGATCTTTCCGACTTCGCCAACCAGTCTGTCCGCTTCCGTTTCCGCATCGGCTGCGACCAGGCCAATGGGGCCGGCGGCTGGTATGTCGATGACGTGAGCATCACCAACGCGGTGGACGGAGTCGGGGAGCTGGCCAGCCTGGCCTTCGACCAGACGACCTTCAATTGCAGCACGACGACTTTGAGTTTCACCCTGAGCGACACCAATCTGTCGCTGGCGTCGGGGAATGTGCCGACCGAGTTCCATCTTTCCACTCCCGATGTCGACGGCTTGCCCGTGTACCCCGATAACTTGCGCATGATCGATCCCCAGGGCGTTTGGGCAGGCACGCTCTACCTGCTGCCGGGCTCGGACCCCCAGAGCGTCAAGGTCGCCGAACAGCAGGAGATCCAGATCGAGAGCGGGCAATGGCTGCGTCTGACCTACACCGATCCCTTCGCCCCATCGGCGCCTCGGGATAGCTCGACCGAGGCCACCCTGTACTGCACCGGGGCCAAGCTGCTCAGCCAGCAAGTGATCTATGTCGATGACGTCACGTTCACCCTGCGCGTGACGACGGACCGGCCCACGGCCCTGCGCCTGCATTACGGCACGCGTTCGACCAATCTCGATCAAACGGTCTTCATCCCCGACCTCC
>Ga0182027_10008978_pt1 | contig 14457 bp, 10 predicted proteins | sample 712E1DmetaG_FD_121300 | JGI IMG/M metagenome (GOLD analysis project Ga0182027, IMG submission 121300) | Permafrost microbial communities from Stordalen Mire, Sweden - 712E1D metaG (Illumina Assembly) | ecosystem: Environmental > Terrestrial > Soil > Wetlands > Permafrost | place: Sweden...
CTACTCCATGACCAAGCCCGTCACCGGCGTCGCCATGATGATCCTCTACGAAGAAGGCAAGTGGCTGCCCTCCGACCCCATCTCGAAGTACATTCCCGAGTTCGCGCACCTCAAAGTCTTCAATGGCTTCGATTCCACCGGCAAAATGCTCCTTGCCGAGCCCGACCACGCGCCCACCATGCGCGAGCTCATGACCCACTCCGCCGGCTTTACCTACGGCAACGGCGACACGCCCGTCGACAAAATGTATGGCGACGTGAAGATGGGCTCTGCGAAAAATCTTCAGGAAGTCATCGATCGCATCGCTAAGATTCCGCTGCTCTATCAGCCGGGCCACGGTTGGACTTACAGCATGTCGATGGATATCCAGGGCTACATCGTCGAAAAACTCACCGGCCAATCGCTGCCTGACTTCATGCGCGACCAGATCTTCACGCCCCTCGGCATGAAGGACGCCGGCTTCTACGTGCCGGCCGACAAGCGTACCCGCTTTGCCGCCGGCTACCACGAGGAGAAAGGCGAGCTCGTCGCCGAGCCTACCGCCAACGGCATACCCACCGACTACGACACCCAGCCAACCGCGCCCTCAGGTGGCGGTGGCCTGGTCTCTTCCGCTGAAGACTACTACCGCTTTGCGACCATGCTCCTCGGCCACGGCCAACTTGGTGGAACCCGCATTCTCGCTCCGTCCTCCGTCAAGCTCATGAGCTCAAACCATCTTCCCGCCGAGCTGCTCAATGGCCACTTCGGCATCGGTCTCTCCGTCATGCGTCCCGGCTTCGGCTACGGCTACAACTGCGCTGTCGTCTTTGATCCGCCCGACGCCAACATGTCTGACGGCAAGGGAACCTTCTTCTGGGATGGCGCTGCTGGAACCTTCTTCTGGGTCGATCCCACAAACGACGTGGTCTTCGTCGGCATGATCCAGCGCCGCTCCAGCCCAGATAATCACCCGCTCGAGTACCGCAGCCACGCACTCGTCGACCAGGCGCTCGTCGATCCATCCAAGTAGTCCCTGGTTTCGCCGAGATCGAGGGGTGCCCCATCCATTTCCGCGTCTTTTGCGGAAATGGGTGGGAGAGGATGTCACTTCCTCCTGCCGGGTCGATAGAATCGAAGCAGGCATGATTCAATACCTCTATCTCGGTCGCGTCGCTTATGACGAAGGCCTTCGGCTACAGGCGGAGCTGGCTGACCTCCGCTTCCAGGGCCGCGTCGAAAACGCTCTCCTCCTCCTTGAGCATCCGCCTGTCCTCACCCTCGGCCGCAACGCCAACCGCTCCAATATCCTGGCTTCGGATGAGACGCTCGCCTGCCGCGGAGTCACCCTCCACGAGATCAACCGCGGCGGCGACGTCACCTACCATGGCCCCGGCCAACTAGTCGGCTACCCCATCTTCGACCTGCGTAGCCTTCGCAACCCAAATAGCGGCAACCGCCTCGGCCCCGTCGACTTCGTTCGCCTCATGGAAGAGGCTCTCATCCGCGTTTGCGGAGTCTATGGCATCGCCGCAGGACGCATCTGCGGCCTCACCGGCGTCTGGTGTGGTCTTCCCCTGTCAGAAAACTCCTCCAAAGGGCTGCCGCCCGCAGGACCCCGCGGCGAACGCAAAATTGGCGCCATCGGCATCCACGTCTCCCGCGGTATCACCTCCCACGGATTCGCCTTCAATGTAACCACCGACCTCCGCGACTTCGCCCTCATCAACCCCTGCGGCATCACCGACCGTCCCGTCACGACCCTGCAAAACGAAATGCAAGCGCGCGAAATCTCGCCCCCTCAGGAAGTTCCTACCCTCGAATCCCTGGCCCACGAGGTCGCCCGCCAGTTCGGCCTTGTCTTCGACCAGCAGATCCTCGCGGTCGAGAGCCTCGCCGCACTCCGCGCCCAGGCCGCTGCAAGGGAACCAGCCTTCCCAGCGCAAGATACGCCTCTCCAGGTCCCTCCCGAAGTCGAGCGTCTCCTGCACAAGAAGGACCGCCCCGTCTCCGCGTGAACCTACCCACAAACCTGGGTCATCTCCCGCTTTCCCGTCCACCCTCGTACCCACCGCGATTTATAATCCGGCAGGAGCCGCCCCCAAACGCGTTCCGAATCGCGGAGAGAAGGATTCATGCCAACCGACGTAATCATGCCCCAGATGGGCGAGTCGAGCGTTGAGGGCACCATTACCAAATGGCTCAAGAAGCCCGGCGACCGCGTCGAGAAAGACGAGCCCCTCTTCGAGATCTCCACCGACAAGGTGGACGCCGAAATCCCCTCGCCCACCGCCGGCATCCTCAGCGAAATCAAGATCCCCGAAGGCGCCACAGTCGGCATCAACACCGTGGTTGCGGTTATCGGGGGTTCAGCGCCAGCTCCTGTCCACCCCACGCCTCACGCAACCGACATTGTCATGCCCCAGATGGGCGAGTCCATCGTGGAAGGCACCATCACCAAATGGCTCAAGAAGGTCGGCGACCAAATCGAGAAAGACGAGCCGCTCTTCGAAATCTCCACCGACAAGGTCGACGCCGAGATCCCCTCGCCAGTAGCCGGCATCCTCACCGAGATCAAAACCCCCGAAGGCGCAACGGTCGAAATCAACACGGTGGTCGCAGTCATCGGCGGCGCAATCGGCGTTGCAACTCCAGCCGCCAAAGAAGCGAGCAAAGCCACCGCGGCTCCTTCCGCCGAGAATGCAGCTTCAGTCTCCGTACCGTCGCCCGTGGTCCACACCGGCCGCCCCATCCGCTCGTCGCCCCTCGTTCGCCGCATCGCCAAAGAAAACAAGCTCGACCTGAACCGGATCCCCGGCACCGGCTCAAACGGCCGCATCACCAGGGAGGACGTGCTCCGCCACCTCAGCCAATATGGCCCCGGAAGCTCAAGCGTCGCCGCCGCGACCCAGCCACCACCGCCGCCACTATCGGGCGATCTGGTCCCTATGACAAGAATGCGCGCCATCATTGCTCAGCGCATGGTTGAGAGCGTCCGCACCAGCCCTCATGTCCACACCGTCTACAAGGTGGACATGACCCGCATTGTCCGTCTGCGCGAGCGCGAGAAAGCCGCCTTCCAGCAGCGCAATGGCTTTAACCTTACCTACATGCCCTTCATCGCCACTGCGGCAATCGAAGCGCTGCGCCGCTTTCCCATCGTCAATGCATCGCTTCAAGGCACGTCAATCCAATACCACCAGAACATCCATCTCGGCATCGCGGTGGCCCTCGAGTGGGGCCTCATCGTGCCCGTAATTCGCCAGGCCGAGCAGCGCAGCTTCGTCGATCTGGCCCGCACCCTCGCCGACCTCGCCCTTCGCGCCCGCACCAAGAAGCTCCTCCCCGACGAAACCTCCGGTTCCACCTTCACCCTCACCAACGCCGGAGTCTTTGGCGGCGAGTTCGGCACACCCATCATCAATCAGCCCGAGTCGGCCATCCTCGCTATCGGCGGCCTCCGCAAGGAGCCCGTCGTCCTTACCGACGCTGAAGGCAACGACTCCATCGCCATCCGCTCCGTGCAGTTGTACTGCCTCGGCTTCGACCACCGCCTCATCGACGGCGCCGACTCTGGAAAGTTCATGCTAGAGTTCAAGCGAGTCCTCGAAACCTGGGACCGCAAACTTGTCTAGCTCATTCGCTCACCTGGCAAGGATCTTCTAGCCGCCATTTCTCACAGATCGCCGGTAATCGTAGCGCCGGTCTCCAGACCGGCTGTCGTGCGGGCGCCCACGCCCGCACTCCCGTTCGGAATGCCATGAAGCCGTTGGGTTCACCATCAGGAGAATTGCACTAAGCTACGCGTGCGCCGCCCACGGGTCGTACGTGCCCACAAACCATGTGTGGCCTTCCGGATCCTTGACGCCAAACTCGCGGCTGCCATATGGAGTGTCCTTGAGAGGGCGAATAATTTCGGCTCCCGCCTCCACCGCGCGTGCGTAAGCTGCATCCGCGTTCGAAACTACTACGCAGATGGCGGCGGTTTCAATCCCACCCAGTTCGTCAGGCGCTTTGATCCCGCGCCCGAACTCGTCGTCCGTCACGGAACCGAGCATGATCATCCCTCCGCCCAAGGTCAGCTCGGCATGAACAATAGCCCCGTCTTCACCTTTGTGGACGGCGTGTGTTTCAAATCCAAAAACCTTTGCGAGCCAGTCAATGGCGGCGGCGGCGTTGCGATAGCGATGTCCAGGGATGATGGTGCTGTGCGCTTCACTCATAGGGACCTCCGCAGACAGAGTAGCGTGAAATTGGGGCGGAGAACAATCAAATCCAGTATCCTTGCCGGAATGGCTCTTCCTGCAGGCGATAGGGAACTCGTGCAAATCATGGATGCTGCATTGACTGATGCCGCCTGCCGCGCCGGCGCCTGGCTGGATTGCCGCCCAGGGTGCACTCAATGCTGCCACGGCGCCTTCGCCATCAACGAGCTTGATGTCCAACGCCTGGCCGCCGGCGTGGAGACTCTGCGCAGCCAGAACCCGGTTCTCGCCGCAAACCTCCAACGCCGGACGCGGATATGGCTCTACGAGCACGGCGCCGCATTTCCCGGCGATCGCGCGACGGGTCGCCTCGGCGACACCGACGCCGATCGCACCCGCTTCGAGGACTACGCCAATCAAGCCCCTTGTCCCGCGCTCGACCCCGCCACCGGTCACTGCGATGTCTACGAGTGGCGTCCCATGACCTGCCGCGTCTTCGGTCCGCCCGTCCGCGTGGCCACCGAAACCCCCGATACCAGTGCCCTTGGCCATTGCGAACTCTGCTTTGCCGGCGCAACCACTGCCGAAATCGCCGCTTGTGAAATGCCCGTTCCCCACGAACTCGAGGAAAGGCTCCTCAACGAAATTCCAATCTGCGGCGAAACCATAGTCGCTTTTGCCCTGCTTCGCTAGAGCGATCGCATTTTACCGCGCCGGTGGCACGCAAGGCTCCTCTTCGCTCTCGAAATCGAACTTGCGAAGATTCGTATCGTCTTCCGATTCAACTCGATGTCGGCCTGGCAAAGAACCGCATCTCGCTCACCCTGGGGGTTTGAAATTCCTTGATCGTGATCCGCGCTTCAACCTCGCCCACCGCATGTTTCTTCGTCACAAAGAAAAAGTGCAGCTTCGCCAGAGCCTCCGACAGATATCGCTGCACATACTTCCAATCAGCCACAAACGTGACCTCCAAGTCGCGTTTGGGGACTAGAACATTTTCACTGATAGTGTAAGGAAGCTCCGTGCCCCATCCATTTCACGTTCTTTGTGAAATGGGTGGGAGACCACGAAATCAACCTTACAGAAATTGTGAAAATGCTCTTAGTGCCAAGTCCATCCGATCGCAACCGGACAATCCCACGCCAATTTGCCCCGATTGCTTGCCCGGCAATGCCGTAAACTGACCCTTGGACACCTCCATGCCAACGCGCCCCTGCTGGGTTGAGATTCGCACCCAATCTCTCGAACACAACTATCGCTTCCTTCAAAGCCTGGCCCCACCCGGCGTCGAGCTTCTGGCCATCGTCAAGGCCGACGCCTACGGCCACTCCCTGGACCTTTGCGCCCCGGCCTTGGTGCGCGCCGGCGCCCAGTCAATCGCCGTCACCAGCGTGGAAGAGGGCGTCGCCGCGCGTGCCCTGTGTCCCAACACACGCATCGTCGTGCTGGCGGGCATCTTTCCCGGCCAGGGTGTGGCAACCGTCGAGCACTGCCTCAGTGCCGTTGTCTGGGAACTCGCGCAAATCGACATCCTTGAAGCCGCCGCACACGCTGCCGGAATGCGCGCCGGCTCCCTTGCCGTTCACCTCGAAATCGACACCGGCATGAGCCGTCAGGGTGCGAACCTCGAAGGTCTTGCTCCGCTCCTCCCTCGGTTTGGCCCCGAGTCGCCCCTCAAGCTTGAAGGCATCATGACCCACCTCTATGCCGCCGACGAGGCCGACGGCCACGCCACAAAGGCCCAACTTGAGCAACTCCAGCAGGCGCTGGCGCGGGTCGAGGCCGCCGGACTTTATCCCGATTGGCTCAGTGTGGGCAGCTCGCCTACGTTAGTCGGCGGAATGGGCGATGCAATCGTTGCCCTGGCAGCTCGCCACGGCATGAAAGCGATGCTGCGCCCCGGTCTTACCCTTTACGGCGTCACGCCCCGCTTCAACCCGCCCTTCGAATTCGCGGAGCCTCCATCCCTCGCTGCGGCTCACTCTCAACTCCAGCCCGTGCTCACCTGGAAGACCGCCGTCATGAGCGTCCGTACCATTCCCGCCGGCACTGTCGTCGGCTACAACGGAACCTTCACTGCCACTGAGCCCATGCGGCTCGCGCTGGTTGCGGTGGGCTACGCCGACGGACTCGACCGCTCCCTCGGTAACCGCTTCAGTCTCCTCATCCGCGGCGAGCGCGCTCCCCTTGTCGGCCGCATCAGCATGGACCATGCAGTCCTCGACGTGACCGGGATCCCCGGCGTCGAAGCCGGCGACGAAGTTGCAATTATTGGAACGCAAGCCGCTGAGACGATCTCCGCCTACGACCACGCCGACGCCAGCAACACAATCCCATGGGAAGTTTTCACAAGAATCGCCACCCGCGTAACCCGCATCGCGGTCTAGAGCATTTTTACCGATAGTGTAAGAAATCTTCCGTGCCCCATCCATTTCACGTTCTTTGTGAAATGGGTGGGAGACCACGAGATCATCCTTACAGTAATTGTGAAAATGATCGAGGGAGCTTCTTACTCTAAATAAGTTCGGGTGCCATCCTTCCTGCGTACGCTTGACCTCCGCGAGTCGAGCATAAAACGGAAAGCGTTCAGAACAAAACAGGCGCAAGAGGGAGTGCCTCCTGCGCCCGTTCTCTGCTTTTCTGTTCCGCGACTGCCCTTACTGCGTAACCGGTGGTGGCGCGGGCGCCTTAGGTGGCTTCAGGTGGCGCGCATTGGGTGGCGCCGGCGTGCCAGGCGCAACCGGTGCGCTTGGAACCACCGGCGCAGCCGGGAAGGCCGGCCCTTTCTTGATCCGCACGTCGCCGTTGCTCGAGCTCAACACAATTCTCGAACTGCCGGAACCAATCTTCCCCGTCACCGACTTGTCTTCATCGCCGGTTACGGACAGGCCGTATTCCGTCACAATGTCCCCATTGTGGGTACGGCCATCCACCGTGCCTGTTGCATTGGGCGGCAGCGTCAGTTCCACATCGCCCTTGTTGTTCTTCGCCTCCACGTTGTAGGCGCCCGCCGGCTCAACCGAGATGCGGCCGTTGCGGTTTTCCACGTAGCTGTCGCCGTAGATCTGGCTCAGATCGATGTCCTTGGAGCGCGTAACCACGTGCACCATGCCTTTGGATTCGGTCACCCGCAGACTGTCCGAGTCAAACGTCAGGTCGCCTGGCAATTCGGCAATCTGCACATCGGTGATTGACGTATGCACGCTCACCGGGCCCGCGATGTTCTCAAGGTGCACCTCTCCGTAAATCTGTCCATTTGTGGAGACGCGGCCCTTGATTTCGGAGAGCGTCAGATCGTTGCAGTCCCCGTCGGCGGTCAAATCGCCGTTGACCTGGTGTGCCGAAAAGTCATGCTTGCCGCTAGTAAAGTGCACCAGCACCGAGCCTGTGATCGAGTTCAGATGTATATCTCCGTGCGCTGAACTCACGCTCAGGCCCGCGCCCAGCCCGGCGGCGGTCACGTCTCCCTTGCCGGCATTCAGGGTTACGCGCGCGGTCTTGGGCACGGTGATCGTCAGGTTAACTCGCCCATTGTTGTTCTCCTCTGACTTGATCAGCACGGCGTTGCCACTCACCTTCAGTTGAGCCGCCTCGGCGTCGAAGATCTTCTTGGCTTCCCCGTCTGAGCTGGCAAGAGCCACCTCATGCGCCTGCACCTCGACATTCGGTCCGTCGCCCGCCGTCACGCTTACGTCGCCGCGGGGGTTTTCGATCTCAATCGAAGCATTGGCCGGAATCTGCGCGCTCAGACCCTGCTGTTCGAAATCGTGCTCAGGCATGCCAAATGAGTTGAAGAAATCGCCGTTATCGTTGTTCCAGTTGTTAAACCACGGTCCCATGTGGTTCCATCCCGCGGCTCCAAAGCCCATGAAAGCCAGCAGAATAATGATTCCCACAAAGCTGCCGCTGCGGCGCACCGGCGTTTCCCGGCGCAGATCCAGCGCCCACTCAGCCAGCAGGCCAAGCCCGGCGCCAATCAGCACCAATGGCCACCAACGCCCGTACCAGGACCAGAACTGCGAGCCGTTGATGGTGCCGCTGAATACCAGTAAGGCCACCACGCCAACAGTGATCAGCAGGACGGGGCCAACGATCGAAGGAACCCGCGGACCGTACGCGCCCACATAGCCGGCCTTCATGGCATAGCGCTGTGCCTTCCATGCGTCGCGCTGTGCGCGCCAGGCAGCTTTTTGCTGTTCGCGGTAAACCCGCCACTGGGTCTTCGGATCGTAGGGTGGATACGGCGGTGCTCCGCCGCCCGGAGGCATGTTAGGGGGTACGCTGCTCATGATTGCCCTCCATCGGGATCTTTTCCGAACTCGTGCGTGGAAGAGGGGACGATGGCTGTCGCCTGTCCTTGGTAGGGCGGTACGCCCGTTGCCCCGCTTGGATTCATCGCGTCCTGGTTAGGCGCGCCGCAGTAAGGCCAGGCTCCGTACCCGCCGTCCGCCGCCAGCATCGCCCGCTCGGCAAGCAACAGCACTCCCAACAGAATGAACAACAGCGGCCAGAACCAACGCCAGAAGCTATGCACAAGGCCCGTTGAATGCAACAAGGCGATCACACCAATCAGCAGAAGTATTGCGGGGCCGCGCAGGCGGCGAATCAGTATGTAGCGGTTCATTTTGACCCTCCTTGCGAATCTCCAAGACGGCGAACTATCAGCCAAACGCCCAACCCGATCAGCAGTACTGGCCAGGTGAACTCAATCAGGCGGCCTGAAAAGATATCCAACTGTCCCAGCAGAAACAGCAGCCCGAGTCCAATCAGCACAATTGCGCCGATTGGCTCCTTGCGCCGCCATCCCATGGGCGGTACTGGTGGAATGGGTGGCACCGGTGGCACACCGGGATCGACATTCCCTGGAACAGGCGGCGTATACGGCCCCCCAAACGGACCTTGGTAAGGCGTCTGATATGGAGCTTGCTGGTACGGCGCCTGTTGATACGGAGTTTGATAACCAGCGCCCGATGGTGCCTGCCCCGTCGGCGAACCAGGATTTACGGCGCCTGGCCCCGCGCCGGGTTGCCCGGGATACTGTCCCCGGCCCGCACCCAGCGAGTTCGCCAACTCGTTCAGACCCAGCGGATCGGGTAGCGGCTGGCCGTCGCGCCGAGCCCTCGCGGTGTGATACGCCTCGAACGACTGATACACAACCCAAGCCGCAATGAAGATGCCGAAGATTCCGTAGACATGGGCAGCGCTCACCAGCACGGCGAAGATAACCACGTGAACAAGGCCCTTGATGAACTGGCCGTTGTACATCGCCCCCACGCCGGGAATCAAGCCCAGCACCGCGGCTGCCGATGGACTCGGTGAACCGGCCGGTGCGGCGAAAGGCTGCTGATAGCTATGCCATGCCGTCCAGCATGGTTCGCAAAGAACCTGGCCGCCGGCCGCATTGCGCACGCAACCGGCGCAGAGTGCTTTCCCGCAGCTCTGGCAAAAAGCCGTCGCATTTACACCTGTGTGATTTACGCAGTCCATACTGCGCTCCTTTCACCTGCTATCGTTCCTGTCGTGCCATTTTGGAGCCGCCGGAATGCGCGGGGTGTCCCGTGAAACGTGAAGGAAGTTTCAAGATAGACACCCGAATCGTCTTGCACCGGTCCCGTTGCCGGTTTGCCCGACTGTTGTGGCGGAGGATCCATGCGGGACCCCCCATCTTTGTGACCGGGATTCTGCCCCGGAGTCTGTCTTGACTCGCCCGGTGCTGCATCGTTCGGTTTCGGTTGGCTGTTATCCGGGGCCTGCCCTTCGCCTTCTCCACCCCGGCGCAGCTCCCGCATCCTCGACTCAACCTCGTAGACAAAACGAAGATGGTCGTAATAGCGGACGATCGGAACCGAGGCCGTCGTCAGACGCCGCTCCATGAACGAGCGAACCGCCGCGGGCCGAAGGTCGGCGAGCCGCAAACTGCTCAAGCGAACGCCGGTCAGGTTCAACGTCAGGGCGATCGAGAAAAACGCCATCGCCGCCGTCATCAGCAGCCGCGGCTCGGCAAAGCGCCGAATCTGCCCCATATAGCCGGGACGCTGCCACGCCGGAGTCACGGGAAGTGCCTTTGCTCCCCCGGAGATAAGACCGTAACCCGACCCCTGTCCCGGACCTGTTTGGGCAAGGATCTTATCTAGGAGCCCGGAGGGCACCTCTGGTTCCGGGGAGAGAAACTCCAGCCACTCGCGGCCTCGCCGGGCCTCATCGAACAGTGCCGTGCAGTTCTGACACCCGGCCATATGCCCGGCAAACGTGGCTTCATCTTCGGGCTTCAGCAGCCCGTCTAGCGCGTCCGTCAAAAGGGTCTCCCACTGCCCACAGGCTGGAGAGCTCGGAATGTGTGCGCGGTCTGCCATGGTTACATCACCTCCCGTTTATTACGTTCCAGCAGGCGCGCAAGTTCCGCGCGGCCTCTGCTGATGCGGGACTTCACGGTCCCTGCGGGGATCCCCAGCACTTGGGCGATTTCCTTGTAGTCCATATCCTGCAAGTCTCTTAGAATCACAGCCTCGCGCAGCTCCACCGAAACCCGCGCCAGGGCATTTTGAACCATCGACGAGAGCTCTTTCTGGGCGGCTTGTTCGTGCTGTGAAGGTCCTTTGGATGTCAGCCGGTCAATCGGCTTCAGCTCTTCGACCGCTTCCCAGCCCTCGTCCAGCGAGCCGGTCGCACGCTGGTTCTTGGTGCGGCGGAAGTTATCCACCAGCAGGTTGCGAGTCATGGTGGTGATCCACACCTGAAGGCTGCCGCGCGCTGTATCGAAGCTCGCCAGGTTCGAATAGATTTTGAGGAAAACGTCCTGCGTCAAATCTTCAGCGTCTGCCACATTCCCCGTAAACCGGTAGCAGAGCCCGTAGACACGCCTATGGTGCACGCGCACCATCTCAGCCCAGGCGCCGGAGTCTCCGTCCATGCAGCGGCGGACGATTTGGGACCAGTCCATCTCGAGCGTTCTGTCCAGCGGTCTCACCTCCGTCGGCGGCTGACAGGGGTCCGGGGAAACGGCCGGAGTCCTCAAGAATTCGGGATTGCTGGCAAGCGGCCCCAGCTTGTTCGGGTGAACGGCTTCGGCATCCCCGACAAGTGATTTTAGCTTGTTTGAATCAATCAGCGGATCATCGTTCTTGAGGGGTTTGGTCACTCGGTTCTGCGCATCTCTGGCGGCCGGCGTCCGACGAGCGCCAAACCCCAGCGCCTCCATACTACGCCGTGCTGGCCTCGCAGGGGCTCCCAGCCCCATCCCGCTCCAGCTCAATGTGTCCACGCATTGCATAAGGGGCTTATACGCAGGATTTGCACCGATGGTTCCGTAAACCAATCTCGCAATGCACTCCCTCCCGTAGGGAGGCCAGGAAAATAGCCTAGGGTGCAACCCTGGGTAAACAGCCCCATCCGCACCAGCCGTCCCATAGGGCCGGCCGAATCTAACCCCAAACCTACCGCGGATCGCATTCAATCTCATGTTTCTTCAGAATGACAACAGGCTCTTTCTGCAATTCGCTCCCGATCAGCTTACTTCCTCAGCTTGCGTTCCGCGTTTTGCAGATAATTACATGCCCCCGGCCCATACTGAATGAAAGTGCATCCATCTTCCGATCGCACATGGCAGAAGCTCGCCAGGCCCCAGGATATGCCGGAAAATCGGGCGCGGAAGCAGGAGTTCTTCGCAACCAGGTGCTGCGATGTGGTACAAAAACATCCCACGCAAAGAAAAAACGTTCCTAACTCCTTTGCGGAGAGGATTCTGCGGCGAAGTCTTTTGTTAAGAGGATTTTACGGCGATAAGAAACCTGTATCCCATTGAAACAAAGGGGCTTCTTTACAGAATACGGGTGGGGGAACTCCCTGGACGCTCACGTGCGCAAGGCCATGTGCTCTCCGGCGCACTCCTTGGCGAGAATACACACCGGGTGCCCCAGGTTCCGATTTTGAAACCTGGGACTCCATCCAGTTCGCAGACTCAGTACCGCTGCAGAAACTCCGGATCCACCGGATTCTCAAACAGCGAAGTATCCCGCGTCACGATCGTCAGACCCGACGGCGTAACGAAGTAGCGCCGCTTATCCTCCACCGGGTCGTACCCGATCACCGTGCCCTCCGGAATATGCACATCGCGATCGATAATCGCCCGCCGGATCCGGCAATGCCGTCCGATGTTCACGTGCGAAAAGATGATGCTCGCGTCCACATCCGAGTAGGAGTTCACCCTTACATCCTGTGACAGCACGGAGTTATACACCGAGGCGCCCGAAATAATCACGCCCGCGGTAATTACAGAGTTGACTGCCATGCCCGACCGTCCCGGCTCGCCAAACACAAACTTCGCCGGCGGATACTGCCGCACTCGCGTCCGAATCGGCCACGTCTTGTCGTAGAGGTTGAAGATTGGCGAAACCGAGCAAAGGTCCATGTTGGCGTCGTAGTAGGCGTCCAGCGTCCCCACGTCGCGCCAGTAGAGCGCCTGCTTCTTGTTCTCGTCCACAAAGCTGTAGGCCATCATCTTTTTCTTGCCCAGCAGGTTGGGCAGGATGTTGTGGCCAAAGTCGTGCTTTGAGTCCGGGTCCTCTGCATCGGCGATCAGCGACTTCAGCAGCGTCTCGGTATTGAAGATGTAAATGCCCATCGACGCATCCACGGCGTTGGGATTGAAGGGCGACCTGAATGTAGTAGAAGCCGGCTTTTCCTGGAAGCCAAGTACTTCGCCCGAATGCCCCACCTCGACCACGCCAAACCGCGAAACTTCATCCGGCGGAATCGGCAGCGTCGCCAGCGTGATCTCGGCGTTGGTCTCCTTGTGGTGTGCCAGCATCCGGCTGTAATCCATCTTGTAGATGTGGTCGCCAGAGAGAATGATTACGTGCTTCGGCTGTTCGCTGCCAATCGAGTAAATGTTCTGGTAGACGGCGTCCGCCGTGCCCATGTACCAGTTAGCGCCGGTCCGCTGCATCGGAGGCATCAGTTCAAAGAACTCTCCAAGCTCCTGCGCCACAATCCCTGTCCATCCTTCGCGGATGTGCCGGTTGAGCGACAGCGCCTTGTATTGGGTAAGCACATAAACCTTGCGCAAGCCGGAGTTGATGCAGTTGGACAGCGTGATATCGATGATCCGGTAATGCCCGCCAAACGGTACGGCCGGCTTGGCCCGATCGCGTGTGAGCGGAAACAGCCGCTCGCCTGCTCCGCCGGCAAGCAGTACGCCAAGAGTGTCTCGCATATCCGTCAAGACCTGCCTTCCTTTTTTGTCTGCCTCCGGATGCTCCCGCCCCACTTGGGGGTGTCGCTATCCGGAACAGAATATTTTGCTGCGATACTTTTTCGCAGTCGTCACTGAACGGTGGAGAATACCACACAGAGATGAACTTGGCAGCCCATCATTTATCAACTGCGTTGTCTGTGGGATGAATGACACCAGTTTACCAGCAGCAACGCCCTGACAGACGGCGGCGAGCCTCGCCTCAGCGTGGATTCTTGAGAGAGTTATTCTCGGGCACGATCGTAGCTCTGGGGAACCTGAGCGGTCTCTAAGCCGGCTCGGATTCTATCCCGCCCTCAACCATAAAATAAGCCTGGCGAGCTTCCGCCCACCAGGCTTATGTTCAATCGCTAGCCGTTCTACCGCTTCTTCTTGAACTTATATTGCACCCCAACCGAGATCGCGAAGTTCACGTCCGTCTGGGTGATCTTGGTCCCGTAGTTGATCCCATAGCGGGTGATCACCGCATCGGGCGTGATCCGGAAAACCCAGCGCGCCGAGCGGTTCAGGTCGAAATGGCCGCCGACAATAGCCGCCAGGGCGAGCTGGTTGTTGTAGAAGCCCACCACCGAAGGCGACTGCCCATGCAAGTCCTTCTCGAACATGCCGTCCACCCCGCCCACCAGCACGTGGGCCAGCATCGCCCCGTGCTTGTTGTGCGGTCCCAGCCACTCAGGCCCGCCGGTGAAGAAGTACTCCTGCACAAACGGCCCCTTGATGTTATTCGGAGCGTTCGGCGCCGCGCCGCTGGTGCCCAGATAGCCGCGGCCCGAGCCCTCCACCGCCCAGTGCTTGCTCAGCCACATTGAGCCAGACAGGTCGAGACCGCCCAGGTTCGACCCCTGCAGCAGGTTCGGTCCCGCCTTCATGTGGTCGTAGGCCATCCCCACCGAAACATCGAACTTGTTGTCGTAGCGGACAAGCGCCAGCGGATCGATGGAGATATATCTCCCATTGACCGGTGTCTGACTCAGCGAGGTCTGGGCAGGCGCGCTTTGGCTCGACGTGCTTTCGTTCGACGAA
>Ga0182027_10008979_pt1 | contig 14456 bp, 7 predicted proteins | sample 712E1DmetaG_FD_121300 | JGI IMG/M metagenome (GOLD analysis project Ga0182027, IMG submission 121300) | Permafrost microbial communities from Stordalen Mire, Sweden - 712E1D metaG (Illumina Assembly) | ecosystem: Environmental > Terrestrial > Soil > Wetlands > Permafrost | place: Sweden...
GGCGGCTAATGCAGTAGTCGGTTTTGGCCGAATGGGTGGTGAAACAGTAGGATTTGTCTGTAACCAGCCATTGGTGCTTGCAGGTGTGCTCGATGTAGACTCGTCCGACAAGATTGCACGTTTTATCCGTTATTGCGATGCATTTAATATACCAATCGTCACTTTGGTTGACTTGCCTGGATATCTACCAGGCGTCGACCAGGAACATGCAGGAGTAATCCGTCATGGTGCTAAAATTTTATATGCTTATAGCGAGGCTACTGTAGCAAAAGTTACCCTGATCGTTCGTAAGGCCTATGGCGGTGGATACATTGCCATGGGTTCACGACATCTGCGTGCCGACTTTGTATTTGCCTGGCCATCTGCTGAAATAGCTGTAATGGGACCTGAAGGCGCCGCTAATATCATTTTCCGTAAGGAAATACAGGCTGCTGAAGATCCTGAGAAAATGCGTCAACAGAAAGTGCAAGAATATAAAGAAAAATTTGCCAATCCTTATGTAGCTGCTTCTAAAGGTTATATTGACGCAGTGATTGAACCCCACGAAACAAGAGCAAAGATTCTGCATGCTTTAGAGGTTTCAACATTTAAGGATACCGGAATGCCAAGAAAAAAACACGGAATACCTCCATTCTAAAATGAGGTTTCTGTTTTGTTTAAAGTTTTTTTGATAAGGAAAGATATATTAAAACTTCCAAGTCAAAAAAACTTTTCTATTATCAATTTGATTATAAAACGTTGATTATCAAAAATAAAAAATAATGCAGACTAAAGACACAAAAAAAGAGGAGAAATCGAATTATAAAACGTTGGTAATAAATGAAACCAAGTATCGAACTCTTTTAACCACAAAATTTGAAAATCGAAAGACTTGGGAAAAACCTGACGAAAAGAAAATTCTTTCCTATCTGCCAGGAACCGCTGTGAAAGTTAATATTAAGAAAGGTGATAAAATAAAAGAAGGACAGCTTTTAATAGTATTCGAAGCCATGAAGATGATGAACACTGTTTATTCTCATCAATCTGGCGTTATTAAAGACGTTTATGTAAAACCAGGTGATAAGTTCCCCAAAAATTTTCTAATATTTGAAATAAAATAGTGTGGAACTAATTTTGAAAATATACCTTTAATCAATCCATAATATTACCTCAACAATCGAAATATTTTTATCTGCATCTTTTTGGCTCTTAGCTTTGTAAAATTTACAACTAACTTTTAAACAATTAAAGTATTCATCACAAAATGATTGCGCTTTTTTATTGCTTCATAAATTTTGTCTGGCCTTTTATTTTATTGCTTTGTAATTTCAATATATACATGCCGCTAGGTAAGTCGCTCACCCAAATTTCATTCGTGTTATTTAGATAAATTACTTTCATTAAAATCCCATCGGATGAATAAATTGAAACCTCTGCATTTTCAGTCAAATGATCAATTAACATTACATCCTTTACAGGATTTGGATATAAGTTGATGTTGTTAGCCATAATATTATCAAGTCCTGTAATTATTGTAAAAGCAGCATTTGATGATAAATCGTCACTCCTAAAATTCATGTCTGTTGCTTTTATCCTAATTTTTAAAGCACCTGTTGTTATATTAACATTCCCTACATTTATAGGTTTTCGCAAGCAGGTAGTCCATGAGTCCCCGTTATCGGTAGAAAATTCGTAATCAGAAGCAATAATGAAACTTGGGTTATTCGTCCAGTTGAATGTATTTGCAACATCGTCTACAATAGGATTGGTAGGAGTTACAGGACGATTTTGAACAACAAGGGTTTGAACTGATGAGCGGAAATTTAAATTAGTTGGCTTGGTCCTGAAATACAGGTTTTGGCCGGGGATTAAAGAAACATTTGCACCTGTTCCAACAGAAGCCCTGCTCATATCAGCATTAACTGAATACTCGTCGGTAGTTGCAATATTTGCACTGGTAGTTTCACTTACATAATCAATCGTATAAACAGGCATGGCAGGCCTATTTGGCATTTTCAGCAATTGTATTGAAGAGCTTACTTTACTTGCCGTTGCTTTTACCCTAAAATATAAATTTTGACCCGGTATTAATGTAAGTTTTTTACCAGTACCACTTATAACAATAATCATATCTTGATTAAGTGAGTATTCATCAGTAGCCACAAAAATTTCGTTGGTTGTTTCATTGATATAATCAATTGTATAAGCAGGAGAAACTACCTGAGCATCTATGGTGGCTACCTTACGATTGTTTGCAGCAAAACCGACCTGGCGTACCCAAACATCAAAACCGCCTGCAGCAAAATCTAAATTGGTATTTGAGGCCATGCATGGTGTCCAAATTCCGTTACTGCCATCGGTACTATTGATACTATATTCCATAGCAGAGATAGTGTTGGTGATTTGATTAAAAGCTACATTAACTCCAACATTGCTTAAATTAACAAAGGTAAATGAAGCTTCTGCAGCAAAACTACCTCCTTTTAATCCACCATCTATTGCCTGTACACTCCATTTATAATTACCAGTTGGTAAATTTCTTAAGATATAGCCGGAGCCATTGTATTGGATATCTCCAAGCTGGGCTATAAGACGACGGCCATTATTGGCTTGGGTCTGTGCAAAAGCATTTGGAGTTCGTTTATAATTGCTTGACCCTTCTTTATAAACATATAGATTGTAAATTAAGCCGTTTTGAGGAGTTTCGTTATCAGTAGCTTTATTCCACCTAAATGTAACATCTGTCCCATTTCGTAGAGTGGCTTGCAGATTTAAAGGCGCTGAGGCTGCAGTGTTAATTGCTCCCCTATTATTGAGGTAAACCTTACATATTCGCGTAGAATTGCTATTGCCAGTCAGTAAAATATCGAGATTCCCATCATTATCATAATCGCCCCAGGCAGCACTGCCATAATATACGCCAGACAGCAAAATACGAGTTTGTTCCGTAAAAGTATTATTTCCATTATTACGGTAAATTTTTGAAACACCAATAGAACCTGTCCTGCCGGTTAATAAAATATCGAGGTAGCCATCGTTATTATAATCACCCCAAGCGACGCTGCCATTGAAAACTCCGGTCAACAGAATACCGGTTTGTTCTGTAAAGGTATTATCGCCATTGTTGCGATATACTTTAGAAACACGCGCAGAGCCAGTATCACCTGTCAACAAAATATCGAGAAACCCATCATTATCATAATCGCCCCAGGCTACACTGCCATCAGACACACCAATAAATGGTATACCTGTTTGTTCAGTAAAAGTATTATCACCATTGTTGCGATAAATTTTAGAAACACGCGCAGAGCCAGTATCACCAGTCAATAAAATGTCGAGATCGCCGTCATTGTCATAATCACCCCAGGCTACACTGCTATTATATACTCCTGTTAACGAAACACCTGTTAATTCGGTAAATGTATTGTTGCCATTGTTGTGAAAAATTTTGGTAATATAGGTAGTTGAACTACCCGTCAATAAAATATCGACATAACCATCATTATCATAATCGCCCCAGGCTACGCTACCCATTGATACTCCCGGCAGTGCAATACTGGTTTGTTCTGTAAATGTGCGATTACCATTGTTACGATAAATTTTAGCAACATCTGTAAAACCAGACCAACCTGTTAATAAAATATCGAGGTAGCCATCATTATCGTAATCGCCCCAGGCTACGCTACCATCAGACACGCCAATCAATGTAGTGCCGGTCTGTTCTGTAAAGGTATTATCGCCATTATTGTGATAAATTTTGGTAACTGTTTCTCCTGCAGATGTCAATCCGGTTAATAATATATCGAGATTGCCATCGTTATCGTAATCGCCCCAGGCGGCGCTGCTAATTGCAACTCCTGCTAATGATATACTTGTTTGGTCAGCAAAAATTGGTGGTACAACCAAAGTTTGAATAAGCGACTTGAAACTTGAAGTTGTTGATTTTACTCTGAAATATAGGTTCTGACCTGGTGTAATAGGTATTTTTACCCCAGTCCCAATGACAGCACCGCTCATATCTGAATTAGCTGAATATTCGTCGGTAACTGATACATTTTCCCTAGTGGTCTCGTTCACAAGATCTGCGGAATAGATCGGAGTGGCTGGACGGTTTGCTACCACAAGAGTCTGAATTGCTGAAGCAACACTATTTGTTGTTGCTTTTATTCGAAGGTACAAGTTCTGACCAGGAGTTACAGAAATAGGCACACCTGTACCACTTGTAGCACTAATCATGTCTGCTTTTACCGAATATTCATCGGTAGCAGCCACATTTTGATTCGTTGTTTCATTGATATAATCAAAGCTATATGCAGGTGCAGCGGCTTGTGCAACAATAGTTGCAACTTTGCGCTTATCAATTATAATAATACCATTCGCATGAACCCAAACATCAAATCCGCCAGTTCCAAAATTCACGCTTGTATTAGTAGCGGAGCACACTGTCCAGTTGCCATTGATGCCATCGGTACTGTTTAAGCTATAAGACATAACCGTTGTAGTATTGGTAATCTGACCATTGGCTACATTAACACCTACGTTGCCTAAAATTGAAAATGTAAACGAAGCTTCTGCAGCAAAACTACCCCCTTGTAAACCACCATCTACAGCCTGAACACTCCATTTATAGCTACCGAATGGTAGGTTTTTTAAAGTATAGCCTGCGCCGCTATATTGGATATTCCCGATTTCTGCAACTAGGCGACGGCCATTGTTGGGCTGAGTTTGTTTAAAAGCATCTGGCGTACGTTTATAGGTAGTTTGTCCATCCTCGTAAACATAAAGGTTATAATTCAACCCATTCTGTGAGGTTTCGGTATCGTTAGTCTTATCCCAGGTAAAAGTAACATTACTCCCATTGATTGTTGTTTGCAGATTGGCAGGGGCAGAGGCTTCAGTATTGCTTATAGTTCCGTTGTTACGATATATTTTAGCGAAACCTGAACCTGTTAATAAAATATCAAGCTTACCATCATTATCATAATCGCCCCAAACTGCAAAGCCCAAATCAACTGTTGGGAGCGAAATATCGGTTAGTGCAGTAAAGGTATTATCTCTATTGTTATGATAAACATTAGAATCGCTGACACCCGAAGAATTAAACGTGCCGGCAATTAAAATATCGAGATAACCATCATTGTCATAATCGCCCCAGGCAACATGGCATGTTTTATATTTTGCCAGCGAAATACTTGTCTGCTCTGTAAATGTATTATTCCCATTGTTGCGATAAACAGCGGAAGTATATCCACTTCCTTTTCCTACTAGCAGGATATCCAAATAACCATCGTTATCATAATCGCCCCACGCAACGCTGCCATTTGATAACCCCGGCAGCGAAATGCCCATCTGTTCCGTAAAAGTTCCATTGCCATTATTATGATAGATTTTGGTAACACCGGAACCTGTCATTAAAATATCAAGGTAGCCGTCATTGTCGTAATCGCCCCAGGCTGCATTACCACCCGATACTCCAGTTAGCGAAATGCCTGTTTGTTCGGTAAAGGTATTACCTCCATTATTTTTATAAATTATAGAAATACTTGTAGTTCCAGTTAAAGTATATCCAGTCAATAAAATATCCAGATAGCCATCATTATCATAATCACCCCAGGCAACGCTGCCACTATATACACCTATTAATGTTACAGGTTGTTCGGTAAAAGTTCCGTTTCCGTTGTTATGATAAATTTTAGTAACAGGGTTCTTTGTATTATTTAATCCGGATAATATAATATCGAGATAGCCATCGTTATCATAATCGCCCCACGCAACACTGCCGCTAAATACACCTGTTAATGTTACTGGTTGTTCGGTAAAAGTATTATTCCCGTTGTTGTGGTAGATTTTTGAAACAACGCCGGTATTCGTAGCGCCGGTCAATAGAATATCTAAGTTGCCATCATTATCATAATCGCCCCACGCAACACTGCTATTATTAACTCCTTGTAACAGAATACCGGCTTGCTCAGTAAAAGACTGAGCTTTGAGAAGTTGCATGTTAATCAGGCCTAATAACAAGGCAATAACTATATTTTGAAAGTTCCAATTCTTACGTATAACGATAATTTTCATAACAAATTAATGGTTATCAAATAGATGTTGAGGCAATAGTAATAGTCACAGATAATATATACGTTTTTGTGATTGTATTTGTTTTAAAAAAGTAAGATAATTTTTTTTATCTAACAAAAATAATCTTTTGATTGGATTTTCAAAAATTTTAAAGCCTCTTAAAAGTGAGATAATGAAAATACTGTCCAACTCCCGTAACTTTTTATTATCTTTAACTTGCTTAATAAGCATGGATCATGTCTTTAAAACCTGATATTACCGATCCGGAAAAATTTTATTTCAACGAAGCTGACTTTAACCTTTTGATGCAGAGGCGTATTCGTAAGGTTTTACTCATTTGCAGTAGTTATGATGCTTATGTACTTGAGGAAGATGGTCGTATAGACGATCAAATTTTCAATGAATATGTCTCTTTGAATCTTAGTCAGCCGCCAAGTTTTATTCATACTGATTCGGCTAAAAAGGCATTCCAGGTTCTGGAATCCGAGCGCATAGACCTGGTTATCGAGATGCTCAGCATCCCCGATATAGACACCTTCGAACTTGCAAACCAAATCAAAACTCAATATCCACAAATTCCTATCGTAATTTTAACCCATTTCTCCCGCGAGGTATCTATTAAGCTAAAAAATGAAGACCTTAGCGCTATTGACGATGTGTTTTGCTGGTTGGGAAATGCCGAATTATTGCTGGCCATTATTAAGCTGCTTGAAGACCGCATGAATGCCGAGTTTGATGTAGCAAGCGTTGGGGTACAAACCATTCTTTTAGTAGAGGACTCCATTCGTTTTACATCAATCTACCTGCCTAGTTTATATAAGATTGTATTTACACAATCGCAGGAATTTCTGAAAGAAGCTATGAACGAGCATCAGCGCAGATTACGAAAGCGTGGTCGGCCAAAAATTCTATTCGCCAAAACATACAACGAAGCATTGTCCTTTTACGAAAAGTATAAAAACAACATGCTTGGCATTATTTCAGACATTAGCATCAAGGAAGACCAACTCAAACAAGAAAAAATAAAAGGTGGAATTCAATTATGCAAGCTAGTTAAAGAAGAAGACCCGTTTATGCCTTTTGTGTTCCAGTCGTCCGATCTTGAAAATGAAAAAATTGCCCTCGAGCTCGGTGTTGGCTTTATTCATAAGTATTCAAAAACCCTATCTATAGATCTAAATAATTACATTGTAAGTAACTTTGGCTTTGGCGATTTCATTTTTCGAGATCCCACTACGATGCTTGAAATTGCAAGAGCTTCAGACCTGGTATCATTACAATATCTAATAGATACAATGCCCGATGAGTCTTTGGCATTCCACTCCTCTAGAAATGAAATTTCAAAATGGCTGAATGCCAGATCGTTATTTCCTATTGGTCACCTGTTTAAACAACTTAAACTTGAAGACTTTAACAACCTTTCAGAAGCTCGCGATTTTATTTCTAAAGCCATTAGTAATTACAGACAAAGCCGTGCCAGTGGAGTAATTGCTAAATTTACCCGGCAAAATTTCGATGAATATATGGTATTCTCGCGTATCGGAGAAGGATCGGTGGGCGGAAAAGCTCGTGGTTTGATATTTCTTAGTTCTATTATTAAAAAATATAACTTTCATTCTGCCTATCCTGGCATCCATATCACCGTTCCCCGCAGTGTAGTGCTTACTACCGACATCTTCGAGGAATTCATGGAAATGAACAATCTTTACAAGGTTGGCCTATCTAGCCTAAATGATGAAGAAATTTTAAAGCGGTTTATTAAAGCTGAGTTGCCATCCAGTCTCTATGAAGATTTGCTGGCCTTTATGAAATTTGTAAAAAACCCTATTGCAATCCGCTCATCAAGTAAACTGGAGGATTCACAGTATCAGCCATTTGCAGGGATATATTCTACCTACATGATTCCAACAGTAGAAAATGATCCTGGCAAAACTCTGAAACTCATTACAGACGCTATTAAAGCCGTTTATGCCTCGGTATATTACAGGAATAGTAAGGCATACATGGCTGCTACATCGAACATAATTGACGAAGAAAAAATGGGTATTATTCTCCAGGAAGTTTGCGGCAACCCTTATGGAAATCGCTTCTACCCTACCCTCTCTGGTGTTGCACGGTCAATTAACTTTTATCCGATTAAACCCGAAAAATCAAGCGAAGGGATTGTCAATATAGGCTTCGGACTAGGAAAATACGTGGTTGACGGAGGCGTATCGCTTCGTTTTTCGCCTAAATATCCCGGCAATGTCCTTCAACTTTCATCACCGGAAACAGCAATGAAGGATACCCAGAAAGTATTCTATTCACTCGACCTGTCGAGGAAAGACTTTACTCCAACTACCGATGATAGTGCTAATCTTCTGAGGTTAAAGATATCCGAGGCAGAAGGTGATCCTTCCTTCCGTTTTGTGGCATCTACTTATGATTTTGAAAACAATATTATCCGTGACGGCATTGATCACCCCGGGAAAAAACTTATAACTTTTTCTAACATACTGCATCACAATACATTCCCATTAGCCGAAATACTCGATTCCGTGCTCGAGATTGGGCAACAGGCTATGGGAAGCCCTGTTGAAATTGAATTTGCTGCCAATCTTGATGTACCTTCCGGAAAGCCTCAAATATTCAACTTTTTACAGCTTCGGCCTATCGTGGTAAACGATCAACGGGTATCTTTCAAACTTGAAAATATTCCTAAGGAAAAAACCATCATCTTCTCATATTCGGCGCTTGGCAATGGTAGTATAGAGAACCTATTTGATTTGGTGTATATCAGGCCCGAATCATTCAAAGCTTCAGAAACCAAAAAGATAGCGACAGTTTTGGAACATTTGAATAGTGATTTTATTATAGCAAAACGCAATTATATCCTAATTGGCCCTGGCCGATGGGGATCGAGCGACCCATGGCTTGGAATTCCCATCAGATGGCCACAAATTTCCGAAGCAAGGATTATTGTAGAATCAGGATTGCACAATTACAACATTGACCCAAGCCAGGGAACACATTTCTTTCATAACCTCACTACATTCAGAGTTGGTTATTTTTCTGTGAACCCTCATACCAATGACGGGTATTTTGACTCGACATTTCTCGATGCAGAAACACCTTTATACGAAAATGATTTTATCAGGCAACTTCGCTTCAAGGAGCCACTTAGAGTTTATATAGACGGCAAAAAAAATATAGGAATAATCCTGAAACCAGGCGTATTACTTTGAATAGATTATTAATATACAAAAACAAATTGCAATGGATATACATAAGATTTTAACCGACCTTGAAAAACGTAACCCGGGTGAACACGAATACCTTCAGGCAGTACATGAAGTGCTGGAATCAATTGAAGAGACATACAATTCCAATCCGCAGTTTGAATCAGCCAATATTATTGAACGACTGGTTGAACCGGACAGGGTGATCACTTTTAAAGTGCCCTGGATAGACGATCGGGGACAAGTACATGTTAACCGGGGATACCGTGTGCAATTCAACAATGCTATTGGTCCGTATAAAGGCGGCTTGCGTTTTCACCCCAGTGTAACGCTAAGCATCCTGAAATTTCTGGGATTTGAACAGATTTTCAAAAATAGCCTTACTACCCTTCCGATGGGAGGTGCCAAAGGTGGTTCGGATTTTGACCCTAAAAGCAAATCGAACCAGGAAATCATGCGGTTTTGTCAATCGTTCATGTTGGAGCTATGGAAAGTAATTGGCCCCGAAACTGATGTGCCCGCCGGTGACATTGGTGTTGGCGGGCGCGAAATAGGTTTTTTGTATGGCATGTATAAAAAGCTTACACATGAGCATAATGGAGTATTAACAGGCAAAGGCAACAACTGGGGAGGAAGTTTGGTTCGCCCAGAAGCAACAGGCTTTGGAGTTGTTTATTTTACAAATGAAATGCTGGCATCGCAAAGCAAAAGTATAAAAGGTAAAACTATGGCAATATCAGGCTTCGGCAATGTTGCCTGGGGCGCAGTAAAAAAAGCCACTGAATTAGGCGCCAAAGTGGTAACGTTATCCGGACCAGATGGCTACATCTATGATCCTGAAGGTGTATCAGGTGCCAAAATTGATTATATGCTTGAATTACGGACTAGTAACGAAGACATTGTTAGTCCTTATGCTAAAGAATTTTCAGGAGCAAAATTCATTGAAGGTAAACATCCCTGGGAAGTAAAATGCGATATAGCTATGCCTTGTGCAACACAAAATGAAATGAACAGCGATGATGCCGAAAATATTGTAAGCAATGGTTGTATATGTGTTTGCGAGGGCGCCAACATGCCCTGTACCCCTGAAGCTATTGAAATTATTCAAAAAAATAAATTACTGTTTGCGCCTGGCAAAGCTGCAAATGCCGGTGGTGTTGCTACCTCAGGTCTCGAAATGACCCAAAACTCGATGAAGTTAAACTGGCCCCGCGAAGAGGTTGACACCCGACTGCATCAGATAATGAGAAGTATTCACGAATCGTGTATGAAGTATGGTAAGCAACCGGATGGTTACATCGACTATGTAAAAGGCGCTAATATTGCGGGGTTCCTGAAGGTAGCATATTCTATGTTAGATCAGGGCGTTATATGATTTTTTTGTCAAAAATACATTTAAAAAAACTGAATATCTGATATTCGTAAAAATTTGTTATATTTGATTAACAAGGCCTTATTTCAAAAATAAATTTTCGTTAACTTCATAATTTAATAGTTATTAATAGCTTAACTATGACTACAAACAATCCTGAATCGAATCTGTTAAACCTCTTAAAGGTAAATACAACCGACCATATCATCGATCAGTATCTCAATGCTATAAATACTAACTGGCCTGGGGTGCAGTTTATTTATCATTCGAAAGAAGCCCCAAAATATGTGGGTGACATTATTGATTTAACAACATCGAATGACAATTTTGGCAAAATCGAGATCATATACAAAAATGAAAACGTTTCTGACGCAACTAAAACTTTAATAAGAAATTCAGCCGAATTACTTGCGGTCCTGCTCGAAAACAGAAAGCAAATCGACCAACTTAATTCGGAAAAAGCAAAACTTTTTAAATTAATTGAGGTTCAAACCACTAAAATACAAGAGGTTGACCTTTTAAAAACGTCATTTGTGGCTAACCTAAGCCACGAGATTCGTACTCCCCTCAATGGAATTCTGGGATTCGCCGAATTGCTTAAGAAAAAGGATATTTCTTCAGAAAAACGTGAGATGTATGCTGATATTATTTATAACAATGGCCAGCAATTGTTAAATATTATAACTGATGTTATTGACCTCTCTAAAATTTATGCTGACCAGTTAATTATTGAAGAAAAGCAAGTATTACTTAAACAGCTTCTTGATCATTTACAATTTATCTATCAAAACGAACTTAAACGAAACGAAAAAAGTAATATTAAACTCAGCATCAATACACATGTAGAAAATAATGACATTATTATTTTAACAGATGGGACCCGGTTACAACAAATTTTTCAATACTTGCTGAGCAATGCAATTAAATTCACTCACACAGGAGAAATTTCTTTTGGTTTCAAAATAGAAAAAAATAAAGTAGTATTTCATGTAAAGGACACTGGTATTGGGATTACCCCGGAGCATAAAAAGTTCATTTTTGACCACTTCCGTCAGGCAAATGAAAGTATATCACGCGAATACGGTGGAACCGGACTTGGGCTTGCCATTTCTAAAAAACTGGTTGAATTAATGGGAGGTGAAATTTGGGTTGAATCCGAAGTTAACATTGGCACAACATTCTATTTTACCCTTCCTTTAAAAAAATCGTTGCAGGATAGCGTTCAAGATACGCCAGCACAACAGGACAAACATATACCAACCTTTAAAGGCAAACAAATATTGCTGGTTGAGGATGATCAGACAAGTTATTTATTAATTAAAGCTGTACTTGAAGAAATTGGGGCAAAAATAACCCGTGTCGACAATGGACTAGACTCTATCCAAATGTGTAAGGACCTTAATCCTGATTTGGTGCTCATGGATATTCAACTTCCCAAAATGAACGGTTACGATGCAGTTAAAAACATCCGTTTAACCCAACCAAATAAAATTATCATAGCTATCACGGCCAATGCATTTGAAGAAGACAGACAAAAATGCATGGCCATTGGCTGCAATGATTTTCTTGCCAAACCTGTCAGTAAAGATTTACTAATCAATACTATTGCTAAGTATTTAGAAATTAATCAATAAAGTTGGCAAACGTGCTTTATTCTCTTGTTAATTGATAATCATTAATCAACTATACCTGCTGAAAGATTTAATCGAGTTGTTAATTTTCGAATCATTTCAACAGTCAATTTGCGTTTGCGATTAAGAATCTCAGAAACCCGGCTTTTTCCACCAATTGCGTCAATCTTAAAAGTTCGGACTTAACAAGTATTTCGAATAAAATTGGTTAATGATCTCTACGGCTTCGTCTGCTTCATCCACAACTGAAAAAAGTTCTAAATCATCTTTCTTAATATTTTGCTGTTCTTCGAGCATTACAGCTTTAATCCATTCTACTAAGCCTTTCCAGTATTCTTTACCTACCAATACGATAGGAAAACGACCTATTTTTTCTGTTTGAATAAGCGTCAGTGCCTCAAAAAGCTCATCAAAGGTGCCAAAGCCACCTGGAAGTACCACAAACCCTTGCGAATACTTCATGAACATAGTTTTACGTACAAAGAAGTAATCGAAAGTAAGAAGTTTATCATGATCGATAAACATATTATGATCTTGTTCATAAGGCAAATGAATGTTCATCCCCACCGAGCGGCCTTTACCCCTCGTAGCACCTATGTTTGCTGCTTCCATAATGCCCGGTCCGCCACCAGTGATTACCCCATAACCAAATTTCGTTAACTTAAAAGCTATTTCTTCGGCGAGCTTATAATATTTGGTGCCAGGCTCGGTCCTTGCCGATCCGAAGACCGATACACAAGGCCCAATGCGTGACATTTTTTCATATCCTTCTACAAACTCGGCCATAATTTTAAAAATTCGCCATGAGTCTTCCGATTTAATCTCTGCCCAGTCTTTTTCCTGAAATGCGTTCCTAATTTTATCTTCGCTTGTTGACATGTTATATATAATTCATTAATAATTTATTGTTTTTAATAAAATGTGCCAGTGTGCCAATTAAAGTTATATATAATTTCTACATTTCTAATACATTGTGTCATTTTATAATTATTATAGTTTTAACTATCTACACATTGTATCATTGGCATATTGGCACATTTCCTAATTGTCTCATTGTTGAATAAGTTCTCTTTTCAAAAATTGAGCGGTGTAGCTTTCCTTATGTTTAGCCACCTCCTCAGGGGTACCAGTGCAAATGATCTCGCCACCCAGGGCACCGCCTTCTTTTCCTATGTCGATAATATGATCGGCGACTTTTATAACATCGAGGTTGTGTTCGATGACGATCACAGTATTGCCCCTATTCACAAGTCGGTTGAGCACATCTAACAGTACCCTTACATCTTCGAAATGCAAACCGGTTGTAGGTTCATCAAGAATATATACTGTTTTGCCGGTGTCCCGTTTCGAAAGTTCAGCAGCCAGTTTGACGCGTTGCGACTCTCCACCCGATAGGGTTGTGGAAGACTGCCCAAGTTTAACATATCCTAAACCTACATCTTGTAAAGTTATCAATCGGTTCAAAATCGAAGGAATATGCTCAAAAAAATCAACCGCCTGACCGATCGTCATGTCCAGCACGTCACTAATAGATTTACCTTTATATCTCACTTCGAGTGTCTCACGGTTGTAACGCTTGCCATTACAATCGCGGCACACAACAAATACATCAGGCAAAAAATTCATCTCTATGGTTTGTAATCCAGCACCTGTACATGTTTCGCAACGTCCGCCTTTAACATTAAATGAAAACCGACCTGGTTGATATGCGCGGATTTTAGCTTCAGGTGTCATAGCAAACAGGTTACGAATATCGCTAAACACACCGGTATAAGTTGCCGGATTCGACCTGGGCGTGCGACCTATAGGGGACTGATCAACCTGGATCACTTTGTCAATGAATTCTAATCCTTCAATGGAATCATACAAAAGTGGATCCTGCAACGAATTATAAAAGTGTTTGCTCAGAATGGGCTGTAGTGTTTCGTTAATCAATGTCGATTTTCCGCTTCCTGAAACACCTGTGACGCAAATAAACATTCCAAGTGGAAAACGCACCGTAACATTTTTTAAGTTGTTTCCTCTGGAACCTTTCAAAACCAATAATTTACCTGATCCTTTACGTCGTTTTTCCGGAATAGATATCATTTTGTGATGATTCAGGTATTGTGCTGTGAGCGATCCGGAATTAATAATTTCTTCCGGGCTTCCCTGTGCTACAACATTGCCACCCATGCGCCC
>Ga0182027_10008980_pt1 | contig 14454 bp, 13 predicted proteins | sample 712E1DmetaG_FD_121300 | JGI IMG/M metagenome (GOLD analysis project Ga0182027, IMG submission 121300) | Permafrost microbial communities from Stordalen Mire, Sweden - 712E1D metaG (Illumina Assembly) | ecosystem: Environmental > Terrestrial > Soil > Wetlands > Permafrost | place: Sweden...
ACTTCCTTGGCAGCGCTGCAGGCGACCACAACGATGAATAAAATCTGACCCCAATATCCCGTGAACTTCCCTCTCAAAAAAAATCAGAAACTACCCCTCGGGACCTGCGGAATGTGGGTTATAGGGATGGGGAAAAGTGAGCGCCGCGGCGCCGGCGGCCTTTTTGCGCGCCACCTTTCCGGAATTGACGGTGGAGGAAAAGGGATGCGGTTAAGGTTTTTGTCCGAAATTCCGATGAAAATGGAACAATGGACAGAATTGCGCCGCAGAGTGTGTTGCTCGGCATGCCTGTGAAACGGAAGCGGCTCTTAACCGCGGCCTTGAACATGGCCGTCCCGTCCCCTTTATGAGCGCTTCGGCCAGCCAGGGAGTGGATTTTTACGTGGCGCACGAATCTCTCAAGGCCACCATTCTCACCTCGTTGCTGACGGTGTGGGTGTTGATTGGCGTCTTTGTTTATCTCAACCGCTATACCAAGCGGCGCTACTTCACCGTTTGGACAGCGGCCTGGATGTTTTACATCGTGTGGCTGACGCTGAACCTGGGCGATCTGGGGGCCGAAAACAGTCCCCTGAGAATGATGGCCGAGCAATGGTGCGTGGCAACGACGGCGGTTTTTTTGATGTGGGGCAGTTTTCGTTTCCTGGGTTTGCGGGTGAGGGAGACTGTGATTGGCCTGTTCCTGGCGTTCTTGTTTTTATGGAGCTACCTCGGGGTCTTTCAGTTGGGACGGCCCTTTCCGGCGGTGGTGTCCTTGTTCGCGCTGATCGGCCTGGCAGGGATTGGCGCCGCGGCCGCGTTCGCGCGCCACCGATGCCGGCGGGGATACATCGGCGCCAGCATGCTCTCGCTGGGATTTTTCTTGTGGGGCCTTTATTTCATCGGCCACCCCTTTGCCGCGCGGCATCCTGATTTGCTGGCCACGGGCTTTTTCATCTCGGCGGTGCTGCAGTTGTTCATCGCCGTTTCCATGATCATCCTGGTGCTGGAGGAAGTGCGCACGACCAACCAGGCCGCCCTGCAGCATCTCCGCTCCGAGAAATCCAGGTCGGGCCAATTGCGCACCGCCGTGTCTTCCACCGAGCAACAATACCGCAACCTGTTCAACCAGGCGGGGGAGGCCATCATTATCACCGCCGCCGGCGATCTGCGCATTCTTGACTTGAACGAATCCGCGGTCCGCATGCTCGGCCTAAGCCAGGACGAGGCGCGGGAGCGTCTTCTCCCTTCCTTTTGCGAGGCGGGCGGACGCTCCGCCCAACCGCCAGGCGACGGCGTGGATTGGGTCAACCGTTTAGGCGTCCGGCAGACCCTGCGGGTATTGAACAAGAACGGCGGCGCCACGCTCTCGCAGGTGGAAAGCTCCCGGATTGAATACAAAGGAGAAACGGCCTTCCAGTTCTTCTTCCGCGAAGTCACCGACCGCGGCCGGTTGGAACAACAGTTGCGCCAGGCCGAAAAACTCTCCAGCCTGGGCCAGATGATTTCCGGCGTCGCCCACGAAATCAACAACCCCCTGTCGGTCATCAAAGGCTATTTGGAGTTGATCGTGGCCCATCACCCAATGACCCCCCAAACCCGCGCCGACCTGGCGAAAGTCGCCCTGGAATGCGACCGGGCGGCCAAACTGGTGCGCCATTGCCTGTCGTTCGCCCACGCCCAGCCCGCCCGCCGCGACATGGTGGATGTCAACGCTTTGATTCAGCACGTCGCCGATCTCCGCCGCTCCGACCTCGCCGCCGCCGGCATCGAATTGTTCATGGATCTGGCCGCCGGCCTGCCCTCCACCTCGGCCGATCCCGACCAGGTCCAGCAGTTGATTGTCAACCTCCTCAATAATGCCATTCAAGCCATGGCCGCCTCGCCGGCGCCCCGCACCCTTAGAATCTCGACCCAGGTCAGCGCCCCGGGCACGCTGCTGATTGCGATGGAAGACAGCGGTCCAGGCGTCCCGCCCGAACTGCAAAGCCGCATTTTTGAGCCATTCTTCACCACCAAACCCGCCGGCGCCGGCACCGGCCTGGGACTTTCCATTGCGCACAGCATCATGGCGGAACACCACGGGCGAATTAGCTGCCATCGCTCCACGCTCGGCGGGGCGGGTTTCCACCTCCAATTCCCCATTGTCAGCGTGGAGGCGGTGGCGCCCGTCCGGGAAATTACCCCCGCGCCTGCGCGGTCGGCCGCCGCGGTTTCCGCCCGCGTTCTTGTGCTTGACGATGAACCGTCCATCGCCGAGCTGCTTTCCGAAATGCTCGGCGCGCTGGGGCACCAGCCGGACGTTTGCCTCTCCCCGGTCCGCGCCTTGGAAATCCTGCAAACCCGCCCCTTCGATCTGATCATCTCCGACTTCCGCATGCCCATCATGAACGGCGAAGCCTTCCACCAGGCGCTGTCCAAAATCAATCCGGAGTTGGCCCGGCGCGTCATTTTTCTGACCGGTGACGTGGTGAACAAAGAAACCCAGCACTTCCTTGCCTCCACCGGCAATCCGCATTTGGACAAGCCCTTCCAACTAAACCGTTTGGAGGCGGTTATCGCCGAAGTTCTTTCCGCGGGGGCGCCTCTGGCAGACTGAGTTGAGTTATTAATCCGATGGGACCCACGTCTCCGAGCAGCTCGCCATTTAGCTTTTTTGATGGAATCCGGGGCGCGGTTCGGGCAGTCTGCTCTCAAGATGAAATCCGCGCTTTTGCTGCTGGCGTTGCTCGTTCTGGCGGGCTGCGCTTCTTCCGCTCCCCGCCCCGCCGAACCCGCCCGGGCTGCCGCAAAACTTCCGGACAAACGGGTGACAGTGGATCCCGCCCTGCGCGACATTTTGCAAGTCAACAGAGTGCGGGACATCGCCGCGACGCAAGGGTACTTGGAATTCCAGGTGGACGTGCAAAACCTGACCTCCTCCTTCACCACCATTATTTACCAGGTGGATTGGCTGGATAAGGATGGCGTCTCGCTGGGCTTTTCCATGGACGAACCGCCCTGCCTGTTGTTTGCCCGCGAGACCCACTCCATTACCATTGCCGCCCCCGCGCCCACCGCCAGGGATTTCCGCCTTACCTTCCGTCCGCGCGGCCATTGAGGGCGCGTCAGTTTTCCGTCTGAAGATTGCGTAACGCGTCCCGCACCTGGGCCGCTTTCTCGTAATCCTCATTCTTGACAGCTTCGTTGAGCGCGCTTTCCAGCCGTTCGCGGGCGGTGCGGGGCCGTTTGGCCTGGATTTCCTGCAACCAGGACTCAAGGGACTGGATCTCGCCGCTTTGCTCCATCAAGTCGGTCCGGTCATGTTCACGGTAAAACTGGCGCAATTCCTCCAGGCCGCTGTCAACCAGTTGCAGGACTTGATCGTATTGATTGGCCTTGAGGGCGAGGGCGCCGCGGGCGCGAATCCGCATCATCAAAAGCTGGGGGCGAAACTGTTGCAGCGCCCAGGCGAGTTCCTCCGTGCCGGCGTGCTGCTGGACGAAATCGAACACCTTGAGGTTCCGTTCCGTGTCGCGCAGCACCGCGTCGAACTCCTCCAATTGGAACAGACAGATGTAGCGGTGATGATACTGGAGGGCCTCCTGCTGCAGCCGCCCGCAATCCTCCGGCGTGAGCCGGAAACTCTTTTCGTCCCCGCGCCGTTCCTTTTGAAATTTTTCCATTTGCGCCTGGTAGTATTCCAGCAGGGATTCCCGCCCGTGGGGATGCTTGCCGTCGGGCCGGCCCCGGGCGTTCATTTGCAACAGGCCCAAGTCCACGCGAAGCTGTATCTTCTCCACCCCGTCCATGCCCAGGAATTTCCGGACCACAAGCTGGCCGGGTTGGTAATCCCACTGCTCCAGAAGCGGCGAAATGTCGAAGCTCATTATGGCAATATGAACCGTGCCGCGCTCCAAGTCAATGCGGCGGATGACGGAGAAGATCACGATGAAGGGGGGGAAGCCGGCGCCGGCCCGCCGTGGACGGCTTGTTGATAGCTTTCGATTAAATCCTTGATGCGGCGCGCGTCGGCCTTGGTATGGCCGTGACTTTCTATCGGATCGCTCCCGCCGCTGGACTCGATCAGGACTTGGGACCAAAAGATTCCCGTCTTGATGTGAATGGAGGCGACTTTGGAAATGGTGATGCTCATTTCATCCACATTGAACCAGCATCGCTTGCGGCGCATGACCGATTTGTCAGTCACCTCAATGATGGTGGGGAACAAAAAATTGCCGCGGGTCCAGCGGCTGGCATGGAAGATTTCGGATGGCATGGGGCGAGTATAAGCGTGAACCCTTACACTTTCAACCTCCGCAGCGTCGCGCTGGTGGAATGGCCCGGAACGGCGGGCAGAATAATGATTTTGACGCCCAACTTTTCCAGCAGGCGCCGCTCATCCTGATTGATGGTCTCGATGGTGTAATCCCCGCCCTTGGCATACATGTCAGGCCGGACTGCTTCCAGAAAATGGCGCGCATCCAGCTCGGCAAAGACGAACACGCCGTCCACCGACTCCAGCGCCGCCACCACTCCGGCGCGGTCGGCCTGGCAGTTGACCGGGCGTCCGGGGCCTTTGAGTTGGCGGACTTGGGCGTCGCTGGTCAGGCCGACCAGGAGCGCATCCCCCAGGCCGCGCGCCTGCTGCAAATAACTGACATGGCCAATGTGCAGAAGGTCAAAACAGCCATTGGTCGCCACCAATTTCCGTCCGCGGCGGCGGAGTTCCTCGCGCCAGCCGGGCAGGGTGGCGGCGGACAGAATCTTCTTCGCGAAATCCATGCCCCCGATTGTGAGGCAACCGGCGGCGTCTTGGCAATCCGCAATCCGCCAACGCAAGAACAAAGAACCATCGCCGCGCGCTTTGATGCCGCGCACTTTGATGCTTGCAAAATGGGGGCCGCCGCCTGCATATTGCGGCAGGTGCGGAAGACGGGAGAATGACCGCCCATGGCCGTCGCTTGACAGGCGATAGGCGGTTCTTTTGTAGTTGACGCCCGGGGCGTTGCGGGGTTTGGAGTTCATGGCGCGGGACATGCCGATGCCGGCGGGAGATGAGCGTCTCTCCAAGCGCTGGATAATGAGGGATTTGGTAGGTTACCCAAGTGGCCAACGGGGGCAGACTGTAAATCTGCTGGCTTACGCCTTCGATGGTTCGAATCCATCACCTACCACCACCCTTCTTTATGCGTCAGGATGGCAGTGGTTTGCTTCATTTCTTGGTCCGCGCGATGATCATGTCAATTCCCGGGCGCTTCGCCTGCCAATGACTTCTCCCATAACGGAATCTGATCCGCGCAGCCAATGGACTGAAGATAATCCTGCTTCCACTCCTCGACAGGAAAGGAATCCGGGGGAAATCTTCCGGAGGCGATGTGATCGGCGATATAGAGCGCCGCCTTCAGGGTGACGCCGCCGGCCTGGTCCTCTCCCGGGTTGTGCAGGGCGCCGATGGCGCCCACGACCGCCTCCGGCAAACCCCACAATTCCAGGACGTAGGCGCCCACTTGCGAAAGACTGGTCTGGAACGCCTCTTGCAGGCCGGCGGCCAGCGGCGACCCGGCGCGGCGCGCGGCGTCGCACGCCGCCTGGAATGGGCCGGGAAAGTTGTCAATCAGAATAAATCGCCCGATCTCGTGCATCAGGCCCGCCAGGAACGCCTCCTCGCCCGCTTTCGCCCTTAACCCCTGGTCCCGGCAAATATGCTGCGCCAGGCGCGCCGTTTCCCACGAATGCGTCCACACCCGCCGCACATCCATTTCCGGCCGCTTCATGGATTCATAATGCCGGAAGAGACTTTGCGAGAGCACAATCGCCGCAATCATATCCGTTCCCAGGCGCATCACCGCGTCCGCCTGGCTGGTCACCAGGTCGCCCGCGCCGAACAACGGCGAATTGGCCAAATGCAATACCTTGAGCGACAGTCCCGGATCGTCCGCCACCATGGCCGCCACCGCCGCGCTCGCCGTCCGGCCGTCATCCAACGCGTGCAACAACGATTGATGCACCTGCGGCAACGAGGGAATCGAGCGCAAGGCCGTGACCACCCTTTGCAATCCCTTGTCATGAATCCGGTCCCGCGCCGCAAAACTTCTGTTGACAATGCCGCTCAAGGTTGAAGCGTTGAATGGCTTGGCGAGGTATTGATGCGCCGAGGTGATCAACGTCAACTGGTTCGGCGCCACAAGGCCGGACATAACGATGCGAATGGTCGTCGGCGAAATGGCGCGGACTTCCTCGAGCAATTGGCTGCCCTGCATGCCGGGCATAACCTGGTCAGACAATATCAAGTCCGGCGCCTTGGCCTTCACCGCCTCCAACGCCTTGCCGGGGTCCTGGAATCCGGTCACCTCCCAATGCGGGCCGATCGTCCGCAAAATCAACACCGCCACCTCGAGTATCGGCGCCTGATCATCAACGACGTAGAGCGTTCTTTTCATGGTCATGTCATCGGCGCCCACGATCCGAACCGGCTCGTGGGCCGTGTTTGTCTATACTTCATTGCGACCTCTTTGAGAAGCTCTAATGCTCCGGCGATCACCGAAGGAATCTTTTCATGAGCTTAAATTCATGTTGTAGGGCCTTCGCAGCGCGCAAATAATTGGCCGAAATTGCAAACCTGGGCGGCAAGAGTACTTAGCCGGCCTAAGAGATTTGCCAACAGACGTGTTGAGTCGAATTGGGGCTTGTTTTGGACCGGGAAATGCGAAAACCCTACTGAAGTGGTGGAGTAATGGCCTCATGGAATGACGGGTCTTGTTATCAAAAAAATACCTTGATTAGCCTTGATTAGCCTTGATTAGCCTTGATTGAGCTTGATTGGGAAAGCCTGGTTTTGCGCGTAAATAGCTCGTGGAAAGCCACTTGCGATTATTCTCCTCAAAAATTGCCAAAACAGGCGGAAAAAGGCCTGCTGGCGCGCTGGAATCATAAAGCATACTAAGTGGATAGAGTATATAAGGATTCAAACCCGGGCGCGGAATCCGCCGCCGTGGAAACCTCTGCCGTTGCGGTCCGGCCCGATCCGCCATGCGAAACTCCGGCGTATCCGTCGTGGTCCCGTTCCCGTCATCCCATACGTTTCTCTCCCTCACGCCGCAAGATTAGCATGTAAGCTCAGAATGTCAAGGGGAAAATGCCGGAAAATGCGGATTTATGCCATGTCCTGAACCTGGGCCGCCCGTCCTGCGCCCCGTCGGCGTCGCTGCGGTTCGGGAAGATTCCGCCACGGATGGCAGGATTTGTTCTGAAGAGAAGGGAACGAAGAAAACGAAGGGAAAATCCTCCTCGTTGCAGCTTCACGGTGGAGAGGCGCCACTTTCCGCTTCCGGCGCCGTATCCAGCGCTTTCTTTTGTCCGGCCTTGAGCCGATTCCTCTCCCGGCTTTCCACCTTCCTAAAGCTCTCGGCCACCGGCAGGTTTTCCGGCATGGTGCCGCCCAATTCGTGAATCGTCGCGCGGACTTTGCGCCCCACTTCATTGTGGATGCGGTTGGCGGCGTCTTTGCCGCGCACATTCTCGCGGCGCAACTTATCCTCGGCCTGCGTGGTGCGGAAAAGATTGGCCGCCAGTTCCGTGCTGCCCATGTGGTCAAGAATATGTTCCTTGCGTTGGAGCCGCTTCCGCTCATGGATGTCGCGCATCCCCAGCCCCCCATAAAGTCCGCGATAACCGTGATCCATGAAGATTGCATAATCCAACGGCTGGACGATCCCTGATTGCTTCGCGACGCCTGCCAGATTCTTATTGTGCTTTTTCATCTCCCCGCGCAGCAGCAGGCGCGTCTTGTCCTCCTGCAGCGCCTTGTCATCGGCCAATTCCTGGCGGCGGGTTTGCACCGCAAAATAACTTTGTCCCAATGCCACGATCGGTTTGGTTGGGTCGGCATTCTGGATCACCAGATAGCACGCGTAGCGCGAGAGCGCCCAATCCTCGATGGGCCTCTGCGCTCCCGAGCCGATGCCGACCATTTCGGTGATATCGACGAAATGGTCGGAGACCGTGTGGCCGCTCTTCGCACAGGCTTGGCGGGCCTTGGCGATCACCGCGGCGAGGTTGCGGAACTCGGTGTATTCGAGGACGCGGGCGAGTTCGCGGGCGGACCAGAATTCCGCGCCCGATGGGTTGACGCGTTTGATCCGCTCGAAGGTGTTGGTGGTGGCTGGGATGGGCAATTGTTCACTCATGGGAATCCTTTTCTATTGGTTAAACTTCGTACACTTTCAGCACCTCGTCGCCGTAGTGGTTGATGACTTTGATGGCGATTTTGCCGGTTTTGGGTTTGTCGAAGGGGCGGCTCACGGTGGAATGCAGGGATGACCAGGCGGATTCGTCAATGTCGGCGCGGAGGGCGCGTTTTAGTTTTTCGTAAGGCTCGTCGGCCCCGGTGAAATAGGCGTGGCGCACGAAAAAGCTCTCGCCGTTGTAATCGGTGTCAATGAACCAGCAGGCGATGTCCTCGGTGCTGCTGTTGCGGATTTGGGTTTAGCGGGCATGGCGGTCAGGTTGCGGCGAGGATGGCCTCAAACTTTCGAATCAGCTCGGGAAGGTCGTGTTCGATGACCTGCCAGAGTTCATCATCGTCAATCTGGTCGTACCCATGAGTCACGACGCTTCTCATGCCGATTATGTCCCGCCACGGCACTTGAGGATGAGCGTCCCGGAGCGGTAGGGAAAGACGGCGGGCAGCCTCACCCATGACGACGATTTCGTAAAGCACGGCATCCTGCCGCATCGGCACGGCGGGCAAGGTCTCGCGGGTCGTATTTTGGGCATACGAGATGACCTTGCGCGCAGCGCCGAGCATGTCTTGGAGGGACTGGCGATCACGATCCAGCATAGAGCAATTGGGTTTGAGCGAGGATAGCGGCGGCACGACCGTTTTGGCGGCCATGTTCCAGGGCGCGGCGGTTGAGCAAGTCCACATCCCGGCCCAGCATGTCTTCCAGTTCATGCTTCATGTGAACGCGGTCGAGGAGACTCCAATGGGCCTCGGGAAGGTAGGTGGCGACGAAATCCACGTCGCTGTCGCACCGGAAGTCGTCGCGCAGCACGGAGCCGAAGGCCTCGAGTCTGGCAATTTTCCAGCGCCGGCAGAAATCGGCGATTTTATCCGTTGGCATTTCGATTTGAGTTGTCAGCATAGAGCGTTGGCCTGGATCGCTTGGCGAACAGTATGGCCGGCGTCCCAAGGATCTTCAATCTCCAAGAACATCCAGCGGCCAAACTCACCGTGATGGTTCACGGCAGGAAGCCAGAGCGTCTTTACCGTGGAGACCTTGGCATCCTTGTCCTTTTTCTTCCCGCCCGTGCATTCGAGAACGAGATTGAGCAAATCGTCAGGGCCGTGCCCGTCGTCAATGCGGGCGATAAAATCCGGGTAGGAATTGTGTTCCTCGCCGTCCAGGTTGTAGGGGACGGTGAAGCCGGGGTTTTGATTTTTGACGTAAGCGAAGACCTGGCTGACGCCAAAGTGTTTGTTTTCGCGCCACTGCTTCACGCGAGCGCGGACTTGGTTGATGAATTTGTTTTCCTCAATCCGGTCTTGGGTCCATTCGGTGTCGAAAAAAAGCTGCTTTTTGCCTTTTTTCCTCGGGGTCGCAATGGGGATGAAATACGAGCTCGTTCGGCGCTCGCTGACGATTTCATTCGTGATGCCCTCGTCGCTGAACCGAAAATGCCGTCTCGGTTCATCGAAAGGCGAGTTTATGACCGGATTTTCTATGACAACCTGTTTCATGCCCTCGGGATTGGGGCGAGTATGGCAGGTTTGGAGGAAGTTGCACGAAAAAAGCATAGTTCACAGTCATTCGCGGCCCCGGCCGTCGCCAGCGTGCCGGCGGTGGGGGGGGATTGGGGGGCGCGACACGGGGGTTTGGAGACGGGGGAACGGTAGTGCCTTAATTTGGTGTAGCGTCGAGCCTGTGGCTCGATATCGGCGCACAGCGCCGACACTACATCAATTGAATTAAGGCACTACCGGGCGAACTGCGAGCTTGACTGGTTCGGGCCGGGAGGGCAGTCTTTTGGAAAATCCGTAACCATTAACTTGTAGGTGATAACCATGAATCTTCGAACTTTGTTTTGCTCCTCTCTCGTGTGCTCGCTGGCCTTCGGCGCGGGCCAGGCTAAAAGCGGCGCGGCCTCAACCGATTCCTCTTCAGACCTCCCGCACTTGCGCAAGCATGGCACGGCCACTCAATTGGTCGTGGACGGCAAGCCGTTCCTGGCACTGGCGCATGAATTGGGCAACGACAGCGCCACCAGTGTCGAGTATATGAAGCCGGTTTGGCCCAAGATCGTTGATGCCAAGGTCAACACCGTCCTGGCGGGCGTTTCCTGGGCGCAGATCGAACCCCAGGAGGGGAAATTCGATTTCAGCGAGCTGGACGGCATCATCCGGGATGCGCGGAGCCACAACTTGCACCTGGCGCTTTTGTGGTTCGCGACCTGGAAGAACGGCCAGTCCAGCTACCCGCCCGGCTGGGTCAAGAAGGATTTCGAGCGGTTCCCGCGCGCGCAGATTGTGGGGGGCACATGGCCGGTGTTTGGAGGGGAATCGGGGCAGCCGCGCGTCGCGCTCCCAGGGAGCCGGAGCATCGAACTGCTCAGTCCCTTGGGCGAGGCGACGCGGGACGCCGATGCCCGCGCTTTTGCGGCCCTGATGCGGCACATCAAGGCGGTGGATGGCCGGCAGCACACGGTCGTCATGATCCAAGTGGAGAATGAAGTGGGAATGCAGGGGGATACCCGCGACCGCTCGCCCGCGGCCAACAAGGCTTTCGACGGGCCGGTTCCGAAGGAGCTGACGGATTACCTTCAGCAGCACAAGGACACGCTGATTCCGGTGCTGCGCAAGGTGTGGGAGGCGGCCGGCTTCAAGACATCGGGGACCTGGCAAGAGGTGTTCGGCAAGGGCAGGCCGGCGGAGGAAATCTTCATGGCCTGGCACTTTTCGCGCTACGTGGAACGGGTGGTCGAGGCGGGCAAAGCCGAATACCCGATTCCGATGTTCTCCAACTGCCCGCAGTCCGGATTTGGGTCGGCGCCCGCGCCGGTCCGAGGCGGACAGAGCGGCGGCCCGATGCCCGACGCGATGGATATTTGGAGGGCCGGAGCGCCGCAAATTGATATATTTGGTATTGACGTTTACGGCTTCGACTTCGAGATGATGCTGGCCAAGTTCTCGCAGTCCGGGAATCCGGTCTGGATACCCGAGACGGTCGGCGGGCTGGAGGGCGCGGCCCGGTTGCTCTTAGCCCTCGGACGTTATGATGCGATCGGTTTCTCGCCCATGGCCGGGGGGATAGACCGGCGGCTGACTCCCGACTACGAATTGATCAGCGGCTACGACCTGGCCACGCAATTGACGCCGCTGATTCTGGAACACCAGGGCACCGGCACGATGTCCGCCATCCTGATGCAACCGAAGGATACGCCGCAGAAGGTTCCGTTGGGGAATTACACGCTGGTGGTCGCGTTTGTCAAACCCCGGGCGGATAGCCGCGGGGCGGCGGCGCCGGAGCCGCCGACCCTGGCGGGGGCGATTTTCATCCAGACGGGGCCTGACGAATACTACGCGGCTGGCTTCGGCGTGAGCGTTTCGTTTTCCCCGAACACACCGGGGCTGCCGTACGCCGGACTGGATATCGTGGAGGAAGGCACTTTTGTGAACGGCCGCTGGGTTGCGGGGCGGCGGCTGGCCGGCGACGAGACGATCGAGGGGGATTGCCTGCAACTGCAATGGCCGAAGAGGGGCGAGACGCCGTCGCTCCATTCACGCCTGAGCCGGGAAGGCATCCAGCGCGTCACGCTGTACCGCTACCAATAAACGCGGTGGCTTCGCATGAAAACTGGCCGGCACGCCCAAGCCTTTCGCCGTGGCAGAGCGCGCGCGGGCGGCGCGGCCTTCACCCTCATCGAGTTGTTGGTGGTGATTATCATTATCGCCATTCTGGCCTCGCTGCTGCTGCCTGTTTTGTCGCGGTCCAAGCTGGCCGCGCAGAAGATTCACTGCCTGAGCAACCTCAAGGAGATCAATCTGGCCGCGGCCGGCTACCGCACCGACAACAAGGGGCACATGGTTGCCTTTGAGGAAATCACATGGGTGGAGACGTTGTACTACGAATTCGCCAAGTCCACCAACATCCTGGGGTGTCCATCGGCGCCGTATCAGTCGGCGGCTGCGCGGGCGGCGGCCAAGGGCGGGCAGATTTATGGAAAGGCGAATCAAGCCTGGTACTACCCCACCAATGTGCAGGCCAGTTTCATACTGAACGGCTGGTTCTACAGCGGCGACCCCATTGGCAATGCCATGCAGAGTTACGTATTCCAAGGCGAATCGGACGTGGCGCAGCCCGGGCGCTCGATCCTGTTCGCCGATGGAATTTGGATAGACACCTGGCCGGTGGAGAAGAACAATCCCGGCACGGACTTTTACGACGGCAGCGAAGACGACACGGGCGGTCCGTCGGGCGCCGGGGGCATCGGGCGCATGATGATTGACCGGCACGGCAGCATCGCCGCGGGCCTGGCCCCCAGGAATTACCCCGGCACCCCAATTCCCGGGGCGATTAACGTAGCCCTTTTCGACGGCCATGCCGTGACCATGCCGCTGTGGATGTGGAATTCAGGCCAGTACGTTTATCATCGCTAATCCTGTTACAGAGGAGTCCGCAGGATGGAATATAATGAAATAGCCGCGAAAATGCGCAAGAAGCTCAAAAAGAACGAAGATGGAAAAGGGAAGATGGAGAATGGTAAACACCTCCATCTTCCAAACGCCATGCTCCATCCTCGCCTTTGTTTATGTGCGACAATAGTGACGAATCATGCAATTCCAACAAGATTTTCACGCTGCGAGTTGTCTAACCCGGACATTTCATACTTGCGGGTTCGGAGCGCCGATTTTCAATCGGCTTTCAACGCTTTCGCGACCACAAAGCCGACTACAAGTCGGCGCTCCGGACTGTTGGAATTTCGTGCGGAGCATGAAATATCCGGGCTAAACTGTTGCACCGCAGCAAATTCGGAAAGAAAGGCATTTGCCCGCAGTTGGACGTTTACCACGTAGAACGTGGTGAACCACGTAATACTTGGCAAGGACGAACGCAAATAAGAATTTTGCAACAGGAGGAAACGGAGGAAAAACTCTGTTGGCTCTGTGTGCTCCTGTTCAAATCAGTTTGCCCTAATCGCGTCAATCCTTGTCCGCCGTACACGCCACCCCCATTCCCCTGACTGCTTTCCGGCCTTCTCCATCCTCCATCCTCCATCCTCGTTTTGATTGCGGCTGGCCGCGCCGCGCCCGAGGTTCGCGATAACGTCAGGGGCCCGGCTCTTCCTTGGGCGGCGGCGGTTTCTGGGGCGCAAATTTGAGGGTGCCAGAGGCGACGGTGACTTTGATGGCGTCGCCCGGCTTGAATTCGCCGGAAAGGAGTTTCATGGCCAGGGGATTGAGGAGGAGGTCCTGAATGGCGCGCTTGAGGGGACGCGCGCCAAATTGCGGGTCGTAGCCTTCCTGGGCCAAAAAACGGGTGGCGGCGGCGTCGAGGTTGACGGTGAGCTGTTGGCGGGCCAAACGGTCTTTGAGAAGGCGCAACTGGACTTCCACAATGGCGGCGATTTGTTTTTCGTCCAAGCTGTGGAAGATGATGATGTCGTCAATGCGATTGAGAAATTCAGGGCGGAAGTATTTCTTCAATTCGGCGCGGACCAGTTCTTCCATGTGGGCGTGCTCGCGGGCGGGAGCGCCGGGTTCGGCGGAGAAGAATTCCTGGATGATGGGGGAGCCGATGTTGCTGGTCATGATGAGGAGCGCGTTCTTGAAATCCACCGTGCGGCCCTGGCCGTCGGTGAGGCGGCCGTCGTCGAGAACCTGGAGGAGGACGTTGAAGACGTCGGGGTGGGCCTTTTCGATTTCGTCGAAGAGGACGACGCTATAGGGGCGGCGGCGGACGGCTTCGCTGAGCTGGCCGCCTTCCTCGTAGCCGACGTATCCGGGGGGAGCGCCGAGGAGGCGGGCGACGGAGTGGCGCTCCATGTATTCGCTCATGTCAATGCGGATCATGGCGTTTTCATCGTCAAATAGAAATTCGGCCAGGGCGCGGGCCAGCTCGGTTTTGCCGACGCCGGTGGGGCCGAGGAAAATGAAGGAGCCGAGGGGGCGGTTGGGGTCCTGCAACCCGCTGCGGGCGCGGCGCACGGCGTTGGCGACGGCGGCAATGGCCTCGGTCTGGCCGATGACGCGCCGGCGGAGGCGCTCCTCCATGTGGACCAGTTTCTCGCGCTCGCCCTCGAGCAGGCGGCTGACAGGCACGCCGCTCCAGGCGGCGACGACGCGGGCGATGTCCTCCGCGGTGACTTCCTCGCTGAGGAGGCGGGCGCCCTCGCGGCGGGCGAACTCCTTTTGGGCGGCGTCGAGCTTGCGGCGCAGATCGGGGATGCGTCCGTATTGGATTTGGGAGGCGAGGTTGAGGTCGCCGGCGCGCTGGG
>Ga0182027_10008981_pt1 | contig 14451 bp, 10 predicted proteins | sample 712E1DmetaG_FD_121300 | JGI IMG/M metagenome (GOLD analysis project Ga0182027, IMG submission 121300) | Permafrost microbial communities from Stordalen Mire, Sweden - 712E1D metaG (Illumina Assembly) | ecosystem: Environmental > Terrestrial > Soil > Wetlands > Permafrost | place: Sweden...
CAGCGCATTCCATTCAGGCCAGGAGATCGCTACTCCAACAAAGGCCGGATACATTCGCGCAGACCTTTCCTGTCATCCTCATTTTTCGCTTGCAAAACGGCGGCGGACCATACATTCCGGATGAGCGGTAAACCGCTCCCGACGTGGAAATATGCGGATGCCCTCGGACCCAGCCTTACCTGCCCGCCTGCGGGAGTGGTATGCTCCTTACCAACCAATGAACCGAATAGCGATTGCGACCGGAATCGGCTACCTTAGCGTTGCCTGTTCGCTGGCATTTTGGGCATGGCTAGGCCTGTTCCTTTTCACGCCACTCAATCGGAGTGACGCGTGGTTGAACATCGGGGCGGGTGCGGGCGCGCAATACTTGTGGCTGACGTTGTGGATTTCGGGATTGTTGCTAGCCCTGATTGCGGCGGCATTGGCGTCGAGAGGGTGGATATTGGCGGCAATTCTGGCCCTTGCTTCGTTTGCGGCCGCAGTACTCGTGACTTCGTCGATCCAGTGGTGAACCGTAGTACGTGACGCGGCGGGCGGCCCACGTCTCAATTTCCAAGCTCAAAAATGGATACCCCAGGTCTCGTCTCGAGGGCCTGGGAATGCATAATGTCCGGTCGGCCGCCAACCCGGTGATTCCCCGCAAAAGCTCCCGTTGCTGAGCACCAGATCGCACGCGCAGCGGCAAGCCGGGAGTTTCGTTTTTGCGGACGCGGTTTTACCGGAGCACGCCGGCTTATTTGCGGCTTTCAATCATCGCGCGCAACTCCGCTGCCAGTGAAGCCAGCCGCTTGCCGGAAGTGGCACTGGGTGCCACTTCGCCGGAGTAGGCGACCTCCGCCTCGCGCGCCAAAACAGTACCGCGCGTGAGACTGAAGGTGCCCAGCACGCCGGCCAGTTTGTGCGCCGCGGCCTGTGCGGCCTGGCGGCGGGTTCGAGAGAGCTTACCAGCGGAAACAGCCGATGCAGCCGCCTCAAGAATTGCGACCCGCTCCCGGATCTCGGGCAGAAAACGGGCCCACAGGCGGTCGATCGCCCGGGAAAGGGCCGCTTCCGCAGGGACTCCGGGTTGGGCGGGACTTTTCATGACTAGGAGCGGTCACTTCCAACCCAGCGCGTTCGAAATCTGCGTAGAGAGCTTAAGCGGGTCGAAGGGTTTGACGAGCACGGCCTCAACGCCCAGATCGGCAAAGCGGCGCTGGTCGGTGCCTTGCACCTTGGCGGTGAGCAGCAGGACAGGAATACTGGCCGTGGCGGGATTCTTGCGCAACTCGCGAAACGTGGTGGGACCATCCATGCCGGGCATCATTACATCCAGCAGGATGGCGTCGGGCCGCTGCTCGGCGGCGCGGGCCAATCCTTGCGCTCCCGAACTGGCCTTAATCACCTCCCAGCCGGCCACGGTCTCCAGGCTCAGCGCGGCCACCTCGCGAATGTCGTCGTCATCGTCGATGATCAGGATCCTGCGGGCCACGGCGGCGGTTCCTCCAGGATCATTGTCAAGTGTGAAGGCACGGTTGTCGATGGGGGTGAGAGCACAAGGAGGGTTATGAACTCGGTACAGCCGGCTCTGGAGACGCAACCTCATCCGCCTGCCGCGAGGAGCGCAGCATGGTCAACACCAGAGCTTCGAGCTGCTGCGGCTGGACGCGGGTCTTGGCCAGAAAATAGGTGGGGCCGAGCGTGAGCTGGCGGCGCTGGTCCGGCGAAAGCTCGCGGCCGGAATAAACCACCAGCGGCAGTTGGGCGAGGCTCTCGTGCTGGCGCAGCCAATCCACCACGTTGAAGCCGTCGCCGTCGGGAAGTCCGATGTCGAGAACGATCAGATGCGGTTGAAAGGCGGAGCAGGCCTCGATCGTCTCCCGAAGCGAATGCGCCGTTTGCACGGCGATGTTTCCGCGGGTAAAGACTTCGCTGATGACGCTCGCCAGATCGCGATCATCCTCGACGATGAGGATGCGCGCCTTCTCCCCCGATCCGCCCAGCACGCGCGACAGCTCGGCCAGCAACTCATCTTCCTGGGCCGGCTTGGAGACCCATCCGTCGGCGCCTCCAGGCCGCTCTCTCGAAGGGTCCTGGTCTTCCACGCTCAACAAGACGACCGGGGTGTGGGCGGTGGCATCCGAGCCGCGCAACAGCGGCAAAATCTCCCATCCGTTCATGCCGTCCAGCGCGGTATCGAGAAGGATGGCCTGAGCGCTATGGCGCGCCGCGGACAAGGTTTGTTCCACCGTTGCCGCCTGCACCACGGAGTAGCCATGCCGGGCCAACTGCGCGGCGATCCTGGGGCGCGAATCCGCGTTCGAGTCTGCCAGAACCAGAGTTCCATGGCCCGCTTGATTCGGCATCGCGCCACCGAAAGCCGCCTGTGGCGTCGGCTGATAGGGCAGAAAGATGCGGAAGGTCGATCCGCGCAGAGGATTGCGCTCAGCCCAGATACGCCCCGAGTGCTGCAACACGATGGTGCGGCAGATAGCCAATCCCAGGCCGGTACCGCCCTTTTGCCGAGAGTCGGAAGCATCTACCTGCTGGAAGCGGCCGAAAATCGATTCCAGCTTGTCGGCGGGAATCCCGCGCCCGTGGTCGATCACGGAAAGAATCACGCCGGTCACGCCTGGGCGCAGCATGACACTCACCGGCGAGCTCGGCGGCGAAAACTTGACGGCATTCGAGAGCAGGTTGGTGACCACCTGGAGCAGGCGGTCGGGGTCGGCCGAAATCTCCACCTTTGTGGCGTCGCGGATCAGCTGCACTCCGGCTGCGTCGGCCATCGGCTGCATGTCTTCGATCGCCTGTTTCACAACGTCGGACAACTGCACCTTGCGGAAGGCAAGCGGCTCACGTCCGGTCTGAATCCGCTCCAGGTCGAGAATATCGTTGATCAGGCGAACCAGCCGGTCGGAGTTGGTGAGAGCGATGCGCAACAGATTGGCGGCTTTTTCGCTGGTCTCGCCGAGAATGCCGGAGGTGAGCAATCCCAAAGCCCCGCGGATGGAAGTGAGCGGCGTGCGCAACTCGTGGCTGACCGTGGAGATGAATTCGTCCTTCAGCCGGTCCAGGGCGTAGCGCTGGCCGATGTCGCGGAAGCTGAGTACCGAGCCCGAAAAATGGTTCTGACTGCGAATGGGCGTCACCTCATACTCGGCCGGGAAGGAGGTGCCGTCGGCGCGAAAGATGTTCTCTTCGCCGGACCCGGTACAAGGAGTAGCCGCCGCGCGGCTCAACGGGCAATCCTGGTTGCAAGCGCGCGCCGGCGGCGCGCAGCAGTGCAGCAGCTCGTGAGCCGGTTTGCCAATGAGTGCATCGACTGACGTGCCCAGCAACCGCGCGGCCGCCGGGTTGGCGAAGCTCACCCGTCCCTGGCGGTCGAGACCGCAGACGCCGTCGGCCACCGCATCGAGCAGGACCTCCTGCTGGTGGCTTAACTCGTCGGCTCGCCCCAGTTCATGGCTCCGCGCCAGCATCTGTCCCAGTGAGGCGGCCACCGTCTCCACCGCGACCATCGCCTCGCGGTCTTCGCGCAGGCGGAAATGGGAATAAAACTCAAGCACCGCCAGCACCTTGCTCCCCGCGCGCACGGGCACTGCCCAGCCGGAAACCATCTCCTGACTCAGGGCCGCGGTCACTCGGGGGCTCGCGGGCGCCAGAGCAAGGTCGGTGAGCCAAACCGTGCGCCCATCGCGCCAGGCGCGTTCGGGCAGTTCGCTTGCACCCGTCAGCGTCAAGCCCATGCTTCCCTGGATGAGGGCTTCCGCGTGCCGCCCCGCAGCTCCCCACGCGGTTCCGAATTCGAGATGCTGTTGCCCGGCGCCGACCACCCATTCGATAGCCAGGTCCCATCCCTGCGAGAGGCACAGCGCCTCGAGGGTGCGCATGACCGTCGTCTCGCCTGGTGCGTTTTCCCCTACGATCTGGCCCACGGCAAGCTGCAGCGCCAGGTGGTTCTCCCGCTGCTTTTGCTGCGTCGCGTCGCGCAGCAGGCAGCGCACCGCCAGCGGAATGCCCGTCTTCTGCCGCCGGCTCAGGCTCAATTCCAGATCCAGCACGCGGCCGTCGGCTGTAAAGTGGCGCAGCGAGGCGCGCTCCACGGCCTCACCATCCAGCGCGCGGCGGAAAAGCGCCGCCACCTCGCTCCGCGCGTCGGCCGCAAACAAATCCTCGAAGGAATGAAGAGCCTGGAGCGCGGCGGAGTCCAGTCCAAAGTAGCCTTTCCACGCCGGATTGGCATAAAGAAACTGCCCTGCTGGGCTGAGCGTGGCGATCATCTCGCTGGAGTTCTCGAACAGGTCGCGGTACCGCTCCTGCGACTCGCGTTGCGCCTGATCGCGGCGCAGGATCGCGCTTTGGTCCACGGCCACGGCGACCACGCCGGTGAGCTCGCCCTCCGCGTCGCGCAGCGCCGAAACCTGCAGCGTCACCTGCAGCGTCACGCCATCCTTGCGGCACACCTGCGCATCGAAGCTGGGCACCATGCTGGGCGGCAGCGTGCGCACGCAATCCAGATACGCGGTCATGCGGCCGGCCCGCGTGGCCTCCGGCGGCCGATCGACGTGGCAGAGCTTCTGCATCTCCGCCACCAGTCGTTCCGCTTCACCAGGCGCAAGAATGTTCGCTTTGCCCCACAGATCCAGGATTTCGACAGCATGGTAGCCCAGCAAACGCTCGGTTGCCGGATTGCAATAGATCAGCCTTCCGTTTAAGTCAATCGCCACCACCGCCGGTCCGGCCGAGTCCAGCAGCTCTCTCAGTCCTTCGCCGATGGGTCCCGCAGCTGGCGCGGGTCCGGCACGAAGCAACAGCCGGTTGAGAAGAAGCGCAAATAAGCCTGTGGCAATCACCGCTGCCACGATCGGCAACGACTCCCACCGGAAACCCGGAAACACGTGAGCCAGAGCGGCGCCCACCGATAGAACGATGATCGAATAGGGCAGAAGCAGCCAAAGCTGCGTAATTCCGCCGCGCGCAGCCGCCGCAACCCGCGGATGTTCGTCCCTTTCCTTTTCCTCCGGCCGCTCGCTCATCGGCTCTCTTCTCTCCCTCGGGGCCTGGGTTGCCCACTAGCAACTCCGCCGTTGACGCCAGCGATTCTGCCGGCATCCTTCCTGGCCGAGGCGCGGTAAAATCACCGTGATACGCTGCCTCACGCCCGGCGGACCCCTAGCGCCCCGCGCGGTGCCGCAAAAATCGGCCCTGCGCACCCCATTCCGCGGTTTTCAGCTAGTATATGCGTTTGATTCTGGACTCTCTAGCTAAATAGATCAACCGCCGCCGGGCGTGAAGCAATCCGGTAACCGGGAATCGCCACGCAGTGCTTGCGACGTGCGCTCAAGAACTCGCTCACATTCGGCCGAAAAAGACCAATATGCGCCAATCTGGATTTGTTGGAAAGGGGACAAGCTTTAGCCCGTATGTCAAGCAACTCAACAAGATCCGAGCCTTGAGCCGCTGAGGGGCGATCCTTCTCAAATAGACCCGCTACCCAAAAGGCCCGCCCGTCCTCACGCGCCGTATACTGGCTCCATGTTTCGCGACCATGTGTTTTCTCGAGCTCTCCGCTGGGGCCCCTCCGCGGCCGTTCTGATCGGCCTCACCCTTACTGCGTCCGCAGCCCGCGCCTGGGAAAGCGACGGCCATCGCATCATCAACAGGCTGGCCGCCTCCACGCTACCGGCCGACGTGCCTGCCTTTCTGCGTTCGCCGGCGGCCATCGACGAGATCGAGTACCTGGGCCCCGAGCCGGACCGCTGGCGCTCGCCCGCCGAGCCTGAGCTCAGTGCCGCCCAGGGGCCTGAGCACTTCATCAACCTGGAAACGGCGGATGCGCTGGGCCCGCTGCCGCACAAGCGTCTCGACTTTGAGGCCAAAGCCTTCGCCGCCGGGCAGAGCCCGGCGAAGATTGGACTGCAGCCGTGGGAGACCGATGAGGTGTGGGAGCGGCTGAAGGCAGCCATGCGCCAGTACCGCTCCCTCCTTGCCGCCGGCCCAAGCGCGAACGTGGACACCAAGCCCGTCGAGGCCGCAATCCTCTTCTACGCCGGTTGGCTCGGCCACTACGTCGGCGACGGCTCCCAGCCCCTGCACGTCACCGTGAATTACAACGGCTGGACCGGCCCCAATCCCCACGGCTACACCACCGAACACCAGATTCACCACCAGTTCGAAGGTCCGTTTGTCGCCGCCAACATCCACGCGGCCGAGGTACAGGCCAAAATGACGCCGCCCAAGGTGATTGAAGGCGACATGTTCGACGCCTACCTCGCCTATCTGCGCCACTCGGCCACCTACGTCGAAAAGGTCTACCAGCTCGACAAGGCGGGAGCCTTCGTGGGCACGGGCACGCCCGAATCGCGCGACTTTACCGCGGCGCGCCTGGCCGCCGGCGCCAGCATGTTGCGCGACATGATCTACACCGCATGGATCGACAGCACCCAACCGGTGCCGGATCCGTACGCGGGAAAATAGGAAGCGCGTACAATAACAGAAGACAACCTGAATCCAGATTTATACGTCCAATTAAGCAATAATTCCCTCGAGGCCTGCGGCACGTCTCAAGTGGCTGGACGTGACGCAACGTCATTGCACTTCGCGTTGAACTGTGCAAGGACAAACGAGCCGAGTTTCGCGGTGGGGATCTATTTATGCCTGAATTGCCACGGTTCTTCTTTTCCTCCATTCTTCCTGTCTTCATTCACGATGAATCTCGGATGCGGTTTAACTTTCGGTTACTCCGCCGGTTGATAACGCCTGCTTTGGCGATTGCCTTTGCGCTGCCGGCGGCAGCTCAAACCGCGGCCGCGGTGAGCGCGACAGGCCCGCGGCCGCAGGTCACGCGCGCCGTGGACGATGCGGAGCTGTCGACATTGCGCGGCAACACGCATCCCCTGGTTCGGCGGGCGGTCGATCAGGGAGCGGCGCCGGCGAGCCTCCCCATGGAACGGATGATCCTGGTGCTGAAGCGGAGCGCCGAGCAGGAATCGGCTTTGCGCGCATTGTTCGACGCGCAACAGACCAAGGGTTCGGCGAGCTTCCACCAATGGCTGACGCCCCAGCAATTCGGCAAACAATTTGGACCGGCCGACAGCGACATCGCGGCAGTTGAAGCGTGGCTGGAATCGCACGGATTCAAAGTGGACAATGTGTCGAATGGGCGCACGGCCATCGAGTTCTCGGGAACAGCGGGTCAGGTTCAGAATGCCTTTCACACTGCGATTCACGGCTATCAGCTGAACGGCGAGACACACTGGGCAAACGCGAGCGATCCGTCGATTCCCACGGCTCTTGCGCCGGCCGTCGCGGGCGTGCTTTCGTTGCACAACTTTCCCCGCCACGCGCAACTCACACTGCGGCACGCGCCGCCGATCGCTCTCCCGAGCCAGGACGAAGCATCCCCGCTGTTCACTTACGTCAGCGGGAAGGATACTTACTACGGCCTGGGGCCCACGGACTTCGCCACCATTTACAACGTGCTGCCGCTGTGGAACGCGGGCATCGACGGAACGGGGCAGACAATTGCGATCGTGGGCGAAACCAACATCCACCTGTCCGATATCGCAAACTTCCGCAGCCAATTCGGATTGCCCGCGAAGCCTCCCAACGTGATTCTGAACGGAACCGATCCTGGCTTCAGCCTCGGCGACGAGCCGGAAGCGGTGCTCGACGTTTCGTGGTCGGGCGCAGTGGCGAAAAACGCAACCATCGACCTGGTGGCGTCGGCAACTACCGCGACGGCTCTGGGGGTGGATCTCTCGGCGCTCTATATCGTCGACAACGATCTGGCGCCGGTGATGAGCGAGAGCTACGGCGTGTGCGAAGCGCAGCTCGGTAATGCGGGCAATGCTTTCTACAATGCGCTGTGGCAGCAGGCGGCCGCCGAAGGCATCACCGTGGTGATCGCGGCGGGCGACGGCGGATCCGCAGGCTGCGACAATTTCAACACCGCATCGGAGGCCAGCGACGGGCTGGCAGTGAGCGGATTCGCCTCAACCCCCTACAACGTGTCGGTGGGCGGCACCGATTTCGACCAGACCGCGGCATCGGCGCCAAACTACTGGAGCGCAACAAACAATCAGGCGACGGGCGCGTCGGCGCTCGGCTACATTCCCGAGACGCCATGGAATCAATCCTGCGCGGCGCAGGGAGCAGCGAATTGCACACCGGGAGGGAGCGGCTTCAACATCGTGGGCGGAAGCGGCGGCCCGAGCACCTGCGCGACGTCCAACGACGGCGTCTGCGCGGGCTGGCCAAAACCCTCCTGGCAAACCGGCCCCGGCGTCCCGCAGGACGGCGTCCGCGATCAGCCTGATGTCTCCATGTTTGCCAGCGCGTCAATGGCAGCTTTTACATTATGTGCGAGGCGGACCTGGGCCCGTTTGGCATCAGTCCGGGTTTCAACTCTCCGTGCAGCCTGGCCACTGACAGCTTTACAGGCGTCGGCGGAACCTCGGTTGCCGCGCCCGCCTTTGCCGCGATCATGACGCTCGTGAACCAAAAGACGGGCGCGCGACAGGGCAACGCCAACTACGTTCTCTACTACCTGGCCGCACAACCCGGCGCATCGTGCAACTCGTCTACAGCGCCTGCCAGCGGCGGCTCCTGTATTTTCTATGACATCACCAAGGGCAACGACTCCGTGCCATGTGCCGCTGGTTCGCCTAACTGCGGAACGGCGCCCGCGGGTGGCAATGGCATCCTCGTCGATCCCAATAACCCAACCGTCCCCGCATGGACAACCACCGCGGGCTACGATCTTGCGACCGGTTTGGGCTCGGTGAACGCGGCGAATCTGATAACAGCGTGGAACAACGCGAGCTTTTCGCCGAGCGCGACGACGCTGGTGAGCCTTTCGCCGGTGAGCCTGACGCACGGACAGGCGGTGAATGTGAGCGTTGCGGTGGCCGCCAAGAATGGGACCGGCACGCCTACCGGCTCGGTGTCGCTGATGGCCACGCCGAACGGCAGCTCGGTCGGGGTGACTGACTTTGCACTCGTCAATGGAAGCGCGGCCGGAACGACAACTCTGCTTCCCGGCGGAACCTACAACGTCACGGCGCACTATCCCGGCGACGGCAGCTATGCCGCGAGCGACTCCGCGCCGGTGCAGGTCACAGTGGGTAAGGAGAACAGCCAGACGACGCTGTCGCTGGAATCGTACGACATCACAACTCAAACTTTCGCGCCGGCAAGCTCGATTCCCTACGGATCCATCTTTTTCCTGGACGGTCAGGTTACGGATGCGGCGGGCACGCCCTGCGCGCCGAGCCCGCAGCAGACCGGGATTCCGTGCCCGACGGGAAGCATCAGTCTTACGCAGGGCGGGAAACCGCTCGACGTCGGAACCTACGCCCTGAACACGCTGGGATTCGCCGAGGACCAGAGGCTTTATGGGAATATCGCATCGGTGGGCAGCTTCGCCATTCAAGCGCAGTACTCAGGCGACGCGAGCTACAACCCGAGCAATCCCGCCACGCTGAGCGTGGTGGTGACGCCCGCGCCGACCACGATGTATCCCCTGGAAGTCCTCGACCTTGGCCAGCAGTACAACGGAAGCGGGCTCAACTATCTTGCGGATTCCGGCCAGTCGTTCACACTCGAAACGGCGGTGATGGCGTATAGCGTGCTCTCGCCCCCCACTGGCAACGTCGCATTTTTCGAGAACGGCGCCGCGATTTCTGGAACGGCTGTCTACGTCCCATTCAGCGGCAGCCCCAACCCATGGACCTATCTCAATGCAAAGTTGACTACGTCCATTGATACGCCTGGAACGTACACGTTTACGGCCTCCTATCCCGGGGACGGAAACTACGCGGCCGCGCAAGATGCGTATTCGACGAGCGTCATTGTGTCCGATCAGACGTTCCTAATCACCCCGCCGATTGCGAATGTCACCGTGACCGCGGGGCAAAGCGGGACGACCAACGTGAATCTGACCAAAGTGGACATTTTCGCCGGCTTAGTGAACGTGACCTGCACATTGCCGGCTGCCATGGCGGAGGCAACATGCCCAGCCGCCACCGCGAACCTTGGGAACAACACGACAGCCACCGCGCCGTTGACGATCACCACAACGGCTCCGCATACGGTGATCCCGAGCCTGGCCGCCGGCAAACGGCCTTCAGGTTTTGCTGTCCTGGCGTGTGTCTTTCTGTTGCTGCCGATCGGCTTCAGGCGCAAGCTTCCGCTACTGATGCTGTTCGTGGTTCTCGCGGTGGGGTTTGGCGGCTGCGGTGGAGGTAGCTCGCCCCCCAAAGACCAGGGAACTCCGCCGGGAACGTACACGGTGAACGTGACAGCGGTATCCCAGAACATCACGAGGACGGGAACGTTTACGGTGACGGTGGAGTAGCAAGATCCCGCCCTGGAGGAGCCACGACAGGACACTCCGGAACGAGGAGTTCCGTACAGACATCAAAGCCCCACCGGTTTATCACTCCGATGGGGCTTTGGCATTGCCAATGAGACACTGCCTGAAAACTGAGCTAAGTGTGACACAAATTCGTATGTTTGTCGAGGGCCAAACGGTGGGCAAGGGAGTTGAACCCTAATGGCTGATAAGACCACTCGACGTTGCTCAGACGGCGTCGAGTACCCACTGGCAATACCCACCAGACTCTACCTGAGGTGAACCACACCATCAATTCGGGTCGCCAAAGTGAGTGCCCACCATCACAGCTGGCAGAGGTCAGCCGGTATGCCGGAGTTATCGTCTGTTGGGGACCGCGACTTGCGTATCGACACTCAACTCATCGTGCCGTCTCGCGAAAACTCGCTGAAGCCGGCTCAGTCCCCGGCTTTCGCGGCGTTCATGGCCGGAATCCTGCGCAGCATCCGGGTGAGGATGACAGTCATCAGGACCACCGCCGGGATGGCCGCCAGCAGCCACGCCAGTAATGCCTCCCCGGCCAATCCGCTGATTTGCGCGGCAAGATGCGGAACGGAAACGTGCAGGAGAGCGCGGGGCCCCGGAAGATGCGCCGGATGGGCGGAAACGATCCATCCTCCTATTCGCACAAAGGGAACGATCAAAGCCAACTGGAGCGGCATGACGGCGTAGTTGGCGGCTTGAATGGCAGGCAGGTTCAGCCGCAGGGCCAGGGCCAGCGCGGCGCACAGGATTGTCGGGATTCCCACCACCGGAATGCAGCCGACAGCGAATCCCAGCGCCAGCGTCAACGCCAAACGGCGAGGCGAGATCCCCTGGCTGAGCCAGCGGACCGCGTTGCGCTTTGCGTCTGCCGGAATCCTGCGCATCATCCTCTCTCCCGCGAAAATGATTTGTTTCATCAAAGGTATCGACACTCTATGCAGCGTTTAGTTTTCCCACGATGAAAGTTCGGTAAACGAACCAAACCCGCTACTAGATTGGATGCGACCCGGTCGGAATGGGAAGCACGTTTTGATGCACGAAGGTGACAGGCCATTTGGCAAGAGCCGATTGCGCCGCATGAGACGTCGAGCGATCCCATCTGCGGTACACTTGGACCGGATGAGGGTGTTCGGCATCGATTGCGGGACTGAGGTGACCGGCTTCGGCGTCGTGGAATCCTGCGACGACGCACGCGGGCCGCAACTCAAGTTCCAGGCGATGGGCGCCATCCGGCTGGCGAAGACGCAGGCCTTGCCTGCGCGTCTGGAGCAGGTTCACAAGGAATTGACAGCCGAACTGGTGCGCTGGCGGCCCGATGCGGTGGCGATCGAAGAGGTCTTTTACTCCGTCAACGCCAAATCGGCGCTGAAACTGGGGCAAGTCCGCGGCGTAGCGATTCTGGCCGCGGCGCAGCAGGGAATTCCCGTAGCTGAGTACGCGCCCCTGAAAATCAAATCGAGCGTCGTGGGTTACGGGCTGGCCAAGAAAGAGCAGGTGCAGTTCATGGTGGCGCGGCTGCTGAGGTTGGCCGAGTTGCCGCAACCGGCTGACGCGGCCGACGCCTTGGCCATCGCCATCTGCCACATTCATACCGCCCAGACGCTGGCGCTTCAGGGGGCTGCGCGATGAGGCCCGTTTGGCTGGCCTTCGCGGTTCTGGCGCTGGCGGTGCACCTTCACGCCACGTCTGCGGCGGACCCGGTGATTCAGATCGATTTTTCCAACCCCGGACTTTCGCCGCCGCAATGGACGATGACCCTTCACTCCGACGGGAGCGGCCATTTTCGCTCGCAGATGGGCAAGACTCCCGATAGCGGTTGGAAAGAGATGGAGACGCCGGGCGTCGATCGCGATATTCAGGTGAGTGCGCAATTCGCCGGTCGCGTTTTTGATGCAGCGAAGCGCCACACGTGGTTCAATGAGCCGTGCGAAAGCCACCTGAAGGTCGCCTTCGAGGGATGGAAGACGCTCAGCTACACCGGCCCAAAAGCGCATGGCTCCTGTACCTACAATTACTCAAGGGATAAGGAAATCGAAACGCTGGGAGATTCGCTGGTCGCGGTAGCGGAGACGATTGTGGAGGGCGCGCGCCTGGAATTGCTGCTGCAGCACGACAGGCTGGGCCTGGATCAGGAGATGGAGTTCCTGACCGACGATGTTGCCGACGGCCGGGCGCAACAGATTTGTGCCATTCGAGACATTCTGGAACGCCTGGCGCAGGACGATGGTGTCCTGGAGCGTGTGAGAAAGCGGGCCAGAGATTTGTTGTTACATGGATCAACATAAATGTCTGGGCCCAGGCGACTTTTTTGCGCCAGTTTGTGTCCAACGTATGTGGGACTCCCGATGAATGGGTAAGGGTCACCGTGGGGGGATAGAAAGGCGGGGTGCCATGAATCTCATGGGGAATAGGGGTGGGTTGGCGGTGCTTGCAACGCTGGCCTTTGGGGTAGTGTCTTTGGGACCGGCGCTTCTGGCCCAGGATGAGCAGCAAACACAAGGGCCGCCGGCGCGGGCGGTGCGCCTCAGCTACGTGGATGGCCAAGTCACGCTCGCGCAGGGCAGTCAAGTGCTGTCCGAGCAGGCCGTGGCCAATACGCCGCTGTTTGAGGGCACGCAACTTACTACGGCGGACACCGGAAAGGCCGAGATTCAGTTTGAAGATGGCACCGTGGCTCGCATCTCGCCTGACACCTCACTGACGCTGAAAGTTTTGCGCGGGGCGGGCACGTCTGCCGAAGCTGAGCTTTTGCTCAGTGGCGGTCTGGCCTATTTTGAGTTTCAGGGCGGTAGCCAGATCGGCAAAATGAGCGTGCAGTTTGGTGACTCGATGGTCACCACCAGCGGCTTTGCTGTGATCCGCATCTCCATGGACAATCCTCCCGGCCACCTTGCCGTTTTTTCAGGAAATGCCCACCTGGAGGTAGGCAACGGCGCGGGATCTAGTGCCGCTTCCGTTGACCTCCACGGCGGCGAAAGCATCACGCTCAACGCCACCGATCCAACCAGCTACGACCTCGCCGAATCCATCGACCCGGACTCGTGGGATTCGTGGAACTCTGACCGCGACCAGGCGCTGAACACTGAGGCGGCATCGCAGACCGGCGCATCGTCGAATGTGGGCGTGAGCGAAAATCCCGCTTGGAACGATCTGGACGCCAATGGCAATTGGTACGATGTGCCCGGCCAGGGGTATGTCTGGTCACCCTATGAAGCAGCGAACCAGGGCTTTGACCCCTATGGGTACGGAAACTGGATGTGGACGCCGGGTTACGGCTACCTCTGGGTCTCGGGTTACCCATGGGGCTATATGCCGTTTCAATGCGGGGCATGGAACTTCTACGACCGCTTCGGCTGGGGCTGGGAGCCGGGCCTTGGCGGCTGCATGCCGTGGTGGGGGGGCGGATTCTACGGGGGGCCAAACATCGGCCGCGGTCCCCACGGATATCACCCGATCCCGCGCCCGATTTTGCCGCGCCATCCCATCAACGGCAGACCCGTTACGATGATTTCCGTGAACCGAACCGGACCGAACCTGCATTTCACACCGCCGGTGCGTGACAGGAACACGCCCGTGACCATCGGTGGAAGGACTGTGCAGTCACTTCGTCCGCTGCCATCGCGGCCGGTGTATGATCACCAGACCTTCGCCGGCGGAGCAAATCGGACGTCGCCGGTGAATCAAGGAGCGCAGCCTGGGAATCCAGGCGCCTCGCCGGCAGGCGGGCGCATGAACAACACCAGGCCGGGCTATATCATCAGCCGTCCGACGGGTCCGGCGCCGGCAAGCGGCCCAGTCTGGCAAAGCCCTTCCACGCCAAGGCCCAATTCGCCTCCACCCAGCATCTCTCAGCCCAGCACCCCTCCACCCAGCCGGAGTGAATGGAACGGCGGGTCGGCCGGCCGCTCTTCCGGTGGTGGTAATTCCGGCGGCGGCTCTGCGCACACACGCGGAGGCTATTCTGGCGGCGGATCGCCGCACCCGAGTGGGGGCTCTCCCGGTGGAGGCTCACCCAGCGGTGGCGGCGTTGGTGGTGGCTACCACGGTGGTGGTAGTAGCGGTGGCGGCGGTGGCTCCCACGGCGGCGGTGG
>Ga0182027_10008982_pt1 | contig 14450 bp, 12 predicted proteins | sample 712E1DmetaG_FD_121300 | JGI IMG/M metagenome (GOLD analysis project Ga0182027, IMG submission 121300) | Permafrost microbial communities from Stordalen Mire, Sweden - 712E1D metaG (Illumina Assembly) | ecosystem: Environmental > Terrestrial > Soil > Wetlands > Permafrost | place: Sweden...
CCCCGATGATGGGGTAATAGGCGACGTAGGCGACGTCGGCGAGCGAGGGGGAGCTCGCTCCTCCGGCCATGAGATCGAACCAGGCATAGAGTCCGTCACCGGCGGCGTAGACGAGCATGGCCACGAATATGACCGCCCACCCGCGGCGAACTCGCCCGGCACCGGGCCGGTGCACAGCGCGCAGCACCATGACGGCCGCGAGCAGGTCGAGCGCGGGCTCGGCGAGGTCGGCCACGGTGAGGCGCGCGGACGCGGCCCCGATGCCCCACACAAGCCAGGCCACGCTGGCTGACCATAGGACCGCGGCGGTCACGATCAGCACGCCGTCGAGCGTGAACCGGCTGCCTCCTCGCGCCGGCATCCCAGGGTCAGCAGCTACGCCGCGGCCCGGTCGGTGTACGGCCACCACGACTGCCGCTCGTTGGAGCAGTCGGTTGACGTGGCTACGGAGCGCGCCGCTCGATGTGAGGGTCATCGGACCTTCTGTTAGCAGGCCTGCGGAGTCCCGCCGCCTGCATCAGGCTCTCACGGCTTAGGGCTCATCGGCACTCTGCATTCGTACGGGCCGGACTCTTCATTTGCTGGCGCGCGTGTCGCTCAACTGCAGGAGGAGTCTGGACGCCCGCGGCGGCTTTGGGGACGCGGCGCGTGCTCGATCCTGTTGAAGTCGTCGAGGGCATCGGGCGACGTTGCGATGTCCTCCTGGCTGGGGTTGCCCGCCCGAGAGGTCCATTGCGCAGCTGCCGCTGCCACATCGCGATGAGTCCACGCCCGTACCAACGCCCCACTCAGTCGGACCTCCAGACCGATGCCCGACCAGACGGTGCTCCGTAAGCTGAGCTCATGCGCCACGGGATCTCACGCAACAACCGGTTTCTGGTCGCGATTGCGGGCATGACGGCCCTTGCGATACTCCTCGTTGGGTTCGCCTATGCCTTCACGGAGTCCGAGCGACTCGACATCCAGAACGACAGCCAGCAGACCAGCGATCTGTGGGCCGCGGCCACCCGACTCGCCGGCGACGTGAATGTCCAGGAGTCGGCCATCGACGACTACCTCTTCTCGGCCGATCAACAAGCGGTGGGCCGGTTCGAGGCCGCGGTCACGGACGAGACCGCCGTCACGGCACAGATGAAAGCCGGGGCTGTCGAGCTGCCGGGCCTGCTCGGCGCGATCAGCGAGCTCGAGAACGCGATGGCGACGTGGCATTCCTCGTTCGCCCAGCCGGCAATCGCCGCAGTCGAGGCAGGGGGAGGGACGGCGCTGGCGCCGTTCACGCGAGGATCCTCCCCGGACGAAGAACCCATCAACGCGGCTCTCGCCGAACTCACCGTCCAGCTCAACCTCGCGGATGGTGACCTCAGGCTCCGAGACAATGCCCTGTCAGTCACTCGGACCGAGGCGACCGTGTTTGGCCTCGGCGTCCTCGCCCTATCCGGAGTGTTCAGCCTGTGGCTTGTCCGCCGGTTCGGCCGGACTCTCCAGAAGGAGTCCCTGCGCAACGGCATCCTCAATCAGTTCACCGAGGCGATCTCGTTCGCGGCCGACGACACCGCGGTTGCGAAGGCGAACCTCGAGGCGCTCGTGCTGCTCGTTCATCCCGACGCCGGAGTGACCCATGTCCTGAACCACTCGCAGGATCGGGCGGTGCCCGAGGCAATCGTGGGCGGAGCGATCGCCGAGGTCCTCGCGCTCAAGACGCTCTCGACGTGCGCGGGGATGGTGCGCAGCTCGATGTACGTCTCCTCGGATCTCGCCGCGCCATTGAGCGTCCACTGCCCGATTTACCCAGCCGAGCACGGCACCCTCGCGTGCGTGCCCCTCGTGAGCGGCGAGGCGATCGGCGTGATCCACCTCTACTGGGAGCGTCCTCGCGCGCTGCCGGTGGAGATCCGCCGGAGCGTGGCCCAGTACGTCGCGCACGCCGCGCTCGCGATCGGCAACCGCCGTCTCCTCGTCGCGCTGCAGGGCCAGGCGAGCACGGATGCGCGGACGGGCCTCGCCAACAGCCGCACCTTCGATCGCGCCCTCGAGAAGGCACTCGCGTCGCGGACCGCCGATGAGCCGATCGCGGTCCTGATGCTCGATCTCGACTACTTCAAGGACTTCAACGACCGCCACGGCCATCCGTCGGGCGACGAGGCCCTTCGGACATTCGCCGAGGTGCTGCGCTCGTGCATGCGCGACGGTGATCTTGCCGCCCGCTATGGCGGGGAGGAGTTCGCGGTCATTCTCCCGGGGGTCGATCCCGCGGCCGCGGTCACGATCGCCGAGCGGATCCGCGCGCGGACCGAGTCGAGGATCATGTCCCTGGCGCCTGGGATCACCGATCGGATCACGGTCTCGATCGGCGTCGCCGCGGCGCCCACCCAGGCGCTCGAGCGGGTCAGCCTCCTGCGGATCGCCGACGATGCGCTTTACCAGGCCAAGGTGGACGGTCGCAACCGTGTCGCCTACCTCGGCGATGTGGTTCCGGGGCCCGCCCCGACCGCCGCCGAAGCGGACGCATCGCCGCAGGCCACCGACAACGGGCAGTAGTTGGGAGCTCGATCTCCTCGACGGTCTCGGGGCCACGTCTCCAACCCTAAGCAGTTGCATATGCAATTATCTGCTACGATGTCCCTACCGACACCGATCCAGCAGCAACGAATCGAGCTCAGCATGTCAAAGCCAACCCTGACCATCGTCATCGGCAGCACCCGCCCCGGTCGCGTCGGGCCCAAGTTCGCGGCCTGGTTCCGCTCCCGAGCAATCGACCACGATAGCTTCGACGTTGAGCTGGTCGATCTGGCCGAGCTGAACCTGCCATTCCTGGACGAGCCGAGCCATCCACGCCTCCGCCAGTACGTCCACCAGCACACCATCGACTGGAGCCGGACTGTCGAGCGCTCGGATGCTTTCGTCTTCGTCACGCCCGAATACAGCTTCGGATACAGCGCGGCGCTCAAGAACGCGATCGACTACCTCTCCCAGGAATGGGCCGACAAGGCCGTCGGGTTCGTGAGCTACGGCGGCGTGGCCGGGGGAACGCGCGCGGTTCAGCAGCTCAAGCAGATAGTGACGGCGCTCAAGATGATCCCGGTTGCCGAGTCGGTGAACATCCCGTTCTTCACGCAGTTCATCGACGAGTCCGGAGCAGTTCGGCCCAACGATGTGATGACGCGCTCAGCCGACGCTATGCTCGACGAGCTGGCCAGGATCACCGCCCTCATCCGGCCGAAGATGCCGGTCACGACCGAGCTTGGAGTTCTGGTCGGCTGATCGGACCAGCACGAGTTGATGATGCCCGCGAGCGAGGGCGCGGATAGCCACGTTTGCTATCGTGACCGCCATGGATGGCCCCAACTACGGCTCGCAAGGCACCGATGCCCCGTCGGGCGCGCCGCTCACTGCGTGGTGGCTGGGCCACACGGCCTATCGCGATGCCTGGCATCTGCAGCACCGTATCGTCGCGGCGCGGGCCGCGGGGCTCATCGGCGACCAGCTGCTGCTGCTCGAGCACGAGCCGGTTCTGACGCTGGGACGCCACAGCGATCGCTCGCACGTACTGGCTAGCTCACAGGAACTGGCCGCCCGCGGCATCCAGCTGATCGAGACGGAGCGAGGCGGGGAAGTCACCTACCACGGCCCGGGCCAGCTGACCGCCTACCCGATCCTGAAGCTCGCCGATCGCGGGCTTCTCATTCGGCCGCTGGTGCGGGCACTCGAGGCGGCGTTGACCGCAACCTGTGCCGACATGGGCGTCGTCGCGGGCCCCAAGGCTGGCTACCCGGGGTCCTGGTGCGGTGACGGAACCCGCAAGATCGGGGCCATCGGCGTTCGCGTGGAGCGTGGCGTGAGCTACCACGGCATCGCGCTGAACGTGACGGTCAGGCTCTCCGACTTCGAGCTGATCGACGCCTGCGGCATGCCCGGCCTGAAGTCGACGTCTATAGCCAGGGAGCTGGGGCAGGCGGTCGAGCCATCGATCGACTCGGTCGCTCGAGCGGCCGACGCGTTCGCGCACGCCCTGGCAGAGTCGATCGGCGCTCCACTCGCGGGCGCCCTGGCGGTGCTGGCCGACCCGGTCGTCGCCCGAGCCGAGCTGGAAGATCTCCTTGCCCGCCAGGCACCCATCCCCGCGGCCGCCACCGGAGCTCGCTGATGAGCGCCGGGCTGTTCGAGTTGCGCCGCGACATGATCACGGGCTGGTGGGTTGCGACCGTCGTCGACCGCCAGTTCCAGCGCGGCCGCTTCTCGCTCGCCGCAGCGGCCGTGGACGACGACGACGCCTGCCAGAACTGCACTCAGCCGCCCGGTGACGGCGTACGCGTCCGCACTCTCAAGGACTACGCTTTCCATGTCGTCGGTGCCCAGGACGACGCGCGCGAGATGGAACGGAGTCTGGCTCAGGTGGCGATGTCCCAGGCCAGGGCCGCAGGCAGCTGGCGAACCATCGTCGCGCCGCCGGGTGAACACCGGCCGCTCCAGGCCGTCGGCAGCGAGATGCTGCAGACGATGCTTTCCCGCGTCCGCCAGGCGTTCCTCGAGGCGCAGCAGGTGGGCCAGACCGAGTACCTGCAGGTTGTCCAGAACTGGGGAGCGCAGGCAGGTGCCCGGACCAACCACCTCTGCCTGGACCTGTACGACCTGCCGCAGATCCCACATCGCGTGGCGGAGGAGATAGGCGGCGCCGCGCGATTCGTGATCCGCGAGGGCGAGTGCCCATACTGTCGACTCGTGCGCGAGGAGCCGCGCAACGGGACGCGGATGATCTGGGAGGACGAGGCCAACGTCGCCTTCGCGCCGTACGCTTCGCGGTCGCCCTTCGAAGTGTGGGTCGTGCCCCGCCGCCACGCCGCGGACTTCGGCACCGCCAGCGACGCCGACATCGCTTCAGCCGCGGAGGCTCTGCGCCAGGTCCTCGCGCGCCTGGCCTGCCTCGACGGTCCTCCTCACAACCTCGTTCTGCACGCGGCTCCTCTCCGCGAACGCGTCGACGCGACGTACCATTGGCATTGGGAGGTCCACCCGCGGCTTCGCGAGATTGCGGGCCTGGAACTGGGAACGGGTCTGCCAGTCAATCCGGTCTCTCCCGAGGAGGCCGTGGAGCAGTTACTGCGCTACGGAACGGCGGGGGGAGCCGCAGATCTGCCATGAGACGAGGGGGATCGGTGCCGCGGCGTCACAGGAGCCACCGCCGCTTCGTCGAGAGTGTCCAGCGCGCGGGGACGCGTACCTGGCTGTTTACCCGTAAGACAGCGGCGGCGGAAGAGTGTCCATCAGCGCGACGAATTGGCAACTGGGGTGCGGCGTGAGCGCCGCATATGAAGGCTCCGACCGTACCTTCATCGAGGAGCTCTTTGCCCTCCACCACGCGGAGATCTACGCCTATATCTACCGTATGGTGCGCGACGCCGACGTCGCCGCGGACTTCGCCCAGGACACGTTCATCAAGGCCTACAAGGCTCAGAACTCGCTTGAGGACCGGGCGAAGGCCCGAGCGTGGCTGTATCAGATAGCTCACCGGGTCGTCCTCGATGAGATGCGTCGCCGAAGAATCGTCCGCTTCGTGCCGTGGACGGGCGAAAGCCACGGCGCAGCCCCTTCCGCGGAACACCTGGCATTGGAGATGCGACTCTCGGGTCCGCTCTCTCGGGCGCTGGCACGCATCCCGGAGCGGCAGCGAGCGGCGTTGCTTCTCGCCGAGGTGCACGACCTCACCGGTCTGGAGCTGGCCGCCACGCTGGGCGTCAGCCACGTTGCCGCTCGAGCGCTCCTCACTCGGGCTCGAGAGAGCCTGCGCCAGGCACTCGCCGATGAGAAGCGCCAGGAGAAGGATCGCGAGGCCAGCATCGACGCCGCGTTCGCCGAGCAGGTACGCCTGGCCGACTCCCGAAGACCCGCCGACGATGACAAAACGAGGGCCCAACGATGAGCCCTGACTTGAAGCGCCCCGTGAATGCCGGGGACCAGGACCACGAGCGGGCCCGCACGCTGGCGGCCGCGTCGATCGACGGCCAACTTGCGTCGACGGACGCGGAGTGGCTGGACGGCCACCTGGAGGCGTGCCCTGACTGCGCGACAGTTGCCGCGGAGTATCGGGCCATCCATCTCGAACTCAGTGGACTGGCTGCACCTCAGCCGCCGCGAGATCTGTGGGCTCGGACGTCGGCGGCGCTCGATGGGATCGATACGTCTGCAGCGCGGCGCCATGGCGAACGCGCCCGCGCCTCTCGGCCAAGCCAGCGGCCGCTCATCTCTACCGCCGTCGCCGTCGCAGTGGTGGTCGTCGTGGCTGTCGCCTCGGTCGTGGCGCAGAGCCCGATCGTTAATTCCGGACCTGGGTCCGTGCACAGCTCGATCATCGCAGCCGGGATCAGCTCGTCCGGCCAGCCGTCCAATGGAGCGCAGCCGCCGCTCGCCGTGGTCGAAGGCAAGACCTACTGGCTGGAGTCCGACGCCGGTATAACCCAGATCAAGGGCGGGACGACTCAGTGCGTCGCCACCGACGGCAGCTGCACCGTGGGCGAGGGGACGGGCCAGACTCTAGGGTCCATTGCCAGCGACTCGACCGTGTCGGCCGTGATCGGCCCGAACGCGGGCCAGGCAGCGGTCTGGAGCGCCGACAAGATTGCCATCGTGCCGCTCTCCACCACGCCACAGACGGTTTCACTCGACCAGCTGACGCCGCGCCCGACGGTCGCCACGACGCCGACCGCTGCCGCGACACCGGCAACGGCCGCCACGCCGACAGCGCCAGGCGCCACCCAATCGTCAACCGTGGCTCCGGTCGCCTCGGCCACCGAAATGGCGTCGTCGCCCGCGCCCACGGCGACACTCGTGCCTACGGCGACACTCGTGCCGACACCCACCGCCACGCCGGTCCCCACGCCCGCGCCGACAGTCGCCAGCGCGACCCAGCCGACCGCCATCCTGTCGGGCTACCAGATCGTGGGTCGCGCCCCCGAGTTCTCTGCCGACGGGATGCTGGTGGCGTTCTCCGCAAGGCCGGTCGATGGCAGCGCCGGCCCGGACGTGTTCGTCTGGCGCTTCGGCGATGAGAGCGCCGAGCCGGTCACTTCCGTCCATGCCGACCTGTTTGCCGGTTGGCTCGGCGAGCAAATCCTCATCAGTGAGATCTCGGACCACCGAGCCTTGGCCGGCCCGTCCGCCAGCCCGAGCAGCAGCGCCGATGTCGGCGGCTCGACTGAGTTCGTCTCCAGTTCGTATGTCTTCGATCCGGGCACCGGCATCAAGCGCACGATCGACCGCCCGATGCTGCTGCCGTCTGTTGATCCGACCGGGCAGTACCTGGTGTATTGGTCGGGCGCGGTCGAGTTCGACCCGATCTCGGGGTTCAGGCAGCCCGGCGAAGGTGACCTCTACTTCGACAGCTGGTCGAACCTGACCTTCACAATGGAACCGCCCGCGCCGGTGGCGACGCCGACCGCCTCGACCGAGGTTGTGCCTACGCCTCCAGTGACGCCAACTCCCAGCCATACCGCAGCTCAGGCCGCTGTACAAGAGTCCAGCCCCGAGACGAGCCCGAACCCGAACCCGAGCGGAGCCGTTCAGACCCCCGGCCCTTCGACTGAGCCAATACTCCTGGCGGTGGCCGACCAACCGGGAACTGTTCACGACTGGGTCGTGCGCTGGGATACCGCGGGACAGCACGTCGCTATCTGGGTTGCCAACCCGGGCAGCGACAAGATCGGCCGCCTGAAACTCTTCTCGATCGATCGGGCGACAGGTCTGGTGGACACCGCGGAGAAACTCCTGGCCGTGGACAAGGTCACGTCGAGCATCGCGTTCGACAACGAGTATCTGGTGTACACCTCGGCCGTCGACCTCAAGATCTACCGCCAGCCCGTCCCGGCGGTGCCACCGTCGACCGTCGCCACGCCCACTCCGACGGTCCCCGGCCAGCTTCCGACAGGCGCCACCGGCTCCCAGTCGGCGACACCTCAAGCCTCGGACCGCCCCGGCAACTGACGGATCGCCGGCCGGACGGCGCATTGCGTCGTTGGCTCCTACGCTCCTCGCTCACGCACCTCCAAGTGCGCTCGCTCCGGTGCTCGTCGCCGCCTAGCGCTGCACTCGTCGGGCCGGCGATCGGACGCTCATAGGCCCGGCGCTGTATCCTTCCTGCGACCCTTTAACGACCGGCACCGTGAGGCCGGGAAGGAGGACTGCGCCTTGCAGGGCAGCGAGAATCGATGACCGACCGGCAGATAATGACCGGCGACGAGATCCGGCGAGCCATCGTTCGGATCTCTCACGAGATCGTCGAGAAGCAGGCCGGCACGCAGGGCCTCGCTCTCGTCGGGATCCAGCGCCGCGGCGTTCCACTGGCGAAGCGCGTCGCTGACGCGATCGAGGAGCACGAGGGCGTTCGCGTCCCCGTCGGTGCCCTCGACATCACCTTCTACCGCGACGATCTGTCACTCGTCGCCCAGCAGCCGATAGTCAAGGGCACGGACCTGCCTTTCGACTTGAGCGGCGCGACGGTGGTTCTCGTCGACGATGTCCTGTACACGGGCCGCACGATCCGCTGCGCCATGGATGCGCTGATCGACTTCGGTCGGCCGCGGGCAATTCGACTGGCGGTCTTGATCGACCGCGGCCATCGTGAGCTGCCGATCCGAGCCGACCATGTCGGCAAGAACGTGCCCACGTCGCGCGAGGAGATCGTCAAGGTCCACGTGGCCGAGATCGACGGCGCCGACGAGGTCAGCATCGCCCGCCAGGTCCGAGCCCCCGACGCGGGCACCGCGGACGAAACGGGCACGGCCGGCAACTGATGACGACCGTAGCTTCGGCGCAGACGGACATTCCCGCGACGGCGTGGCACCATCGCCACCTGATCGACCTCGACGTGGTCAGCTGGCCCGAGATCGACCTGATCATGCGGACCACGGACGAGATGAAGGGCATCCTGGCGCGGCCGATCCGCAAGGTCCCTGCCCTCAACGGCCGCCGCGTGACGACCCTCTTCTACGAGGCCTCGACCAGAACCCGGGTCTCGTTCGAGACGGCGGCCCGGAACCTGTCCGCGGACGTGGTCAGTGTCGCTCCGGCCACATCGTCGGTGACCAAGGGTGAGTCGCTCGTGGACACGGTGCGGACGCTCGAGGCGCTCGGGGCCGAGATTCTCGTGATGCGCCACTCCGTCTCCGGAGCGCCGTATCTCGCGGCCGAAGTCTTCGGCGGGCACGTCCTCAACGGCGGCGACGGCTGGCACGCCCACCCGACCCAGGCCCTGCTCGACCTGTACACGATGCGCGAGAACCTGCCCGGCGGGGACCTGCGCGGCCGGAAGGTCGCCATCGTGGGCGACATCCTCCACTCGCGCGTGGCACGGTCCAACATCTGGTCACTGACCGCCGCCGGCGCCGACCTGTGGCTGTGCGGACCGGCCACTCTCTTGCGGGGAATGGATCGCTGGGCCACGGCCTGGAGCGGTGGCGCCATCCCGGGCCACGGCCGCTTCAACGTCACCAGCGACATCGAGGCGGCGCTGCACGACGCGGACGTGGTCATGGGTCTGAGAATCCAGCGCGAGCGGATGCAGGGCGGGCTGCTGCCCTCGCTGCGCGAGTACGCTGCTCGGTTCCAGCTGAACGCCGAGCGCGTCTCTCTGGCCAAGCCCGGGGCCATCGTCATGCACCCTGGACCCATGAACGAGGGCGTCGAGATCGCACCGGACGTGGCCATCAGCGGCCGCTCCGTGATCACGGACCAGGTTGCCAACGGCGTCGCGGTCCGGATGGCGCTGCTGTACCTGCTTGCCGGAGCCCACGAAGCGGCACACGGCGAGACGCCACTATGAGGACCGAAGGCGAAGCCTTCGGTTTGGGAGGCGCCCGGGGCGCCTCCGGACCGGCCCGCGCCGGATCGCCCTCGGCCGGCATCAGGATCGGGGAGACCGTCGGGCGGTTCGAGCTCGAGAAGGCCTGGCTGGTCGATCCTGCATCCGGACGCGAGGGCCCGGGCGAGATCGTCGTCACCGATGGCATCCTCGAATCGGTCGTCTGGCTGGAGGGGGCCGAAGCCGCCGGCGTCACCGCCGAGGGTGTTGTCGTTGCCCCGGGCTTCTTCGATCTCCATGCGCACTTCCGCGAGCCGGGCTTCGAAGACGCCGAGACGGTCGCGAGCGGCTCCGCCGCAGCGGCTCACGGCGGCTTCACTACCGTCGCGTTGATGCCCAACACGGTGCCCGCAATCGATGAGCCCGGCGCGCTGGGTCGCATTCGGTCGGCCGCCTCGGCGAGCGGATCGCCCATCGAGGTCCTCGTCTACGGCGCCGTCTCCGCCGGTAGGGCCGGCGACCAGCTGTCGGCAATGGGTGAACTGGCCGACGCCGGCGTGATCGGCTATTCGGACGATGGCGCGCCGGTCAAGACCGCGAAGCTCTTGCGCAGCGCGCTGCTGTACGCGGGCATGCTCGGGCTGCCCGTTGTCGACCACGCCGAGGATGCGGAGTTGACCGCCGGCGCCGAGGCCAACGAAGGCTACGTGGCCTCGGTCATGGGGCTGGCGGGTTGGCCGGCCGCGGGCGAGGTGCAGGCGGTGTCGCGCGACCTGGCGGTCCTGGTCGATGCCCTCGGCGATGAGCCGCGCGCTCGACTCCATCTGACCCACGTCTCCACGGCCGCGGCGTTGGACCTGGTGCGGCGCGCGAAGGCTGCCGGCCTGCCCGTCACGTGCGACGTCACGCCCCACCACCTGGGCCTCACCGACGAGTGGATCGCCGGCGCGCGGCGCTGGGCCTGGGAGGCGCTCGACTCCAACGGCAGCCCGCGCGACCCGTGGGCCGACGCGATCCTCACGGCGTGGCCCTACAACACCTCGCTGCGCGTCAACCCGCCGCTCCGGAACGCCGCCGATGCTGCGGCCTGCCTGGCAGCCCTGATCGACGGCACGGCCGACGCCGTTGCCACGGATCACGCCCCGCACACCGTCGTGGACAAGGAAGTCGAGTTCGGCAAGGCCGCCAACGGCATCAGCGGCATCGAGACCGCGTTGGGTGTGCTGCTGGCGCTCGTGGATGCCGGCAAGTTGCCACTGTCGCGAGCCATTGCCGCACTCACCTCGGGACCGGTCGCCGTCGTGGCCGCGGCCCAGCGCGCTGCCGGCGCTGCCGGCACTGCCGCCGCCAGGCCGCGCGGGCTGATCGAGGGCATGCCCGCGGATCTGGTGGTCTTCGACCGTGCGGACGGCTGGCAGGTCACGCCGGAGTCGATGCTGTCTAAGGGCAAGAACTCGCCTTTCGTCGGTCGCGAGCTGCCCGGTCTGGTGCTGGTGACGATCGCGGCCGGCCGGTTGGCCTACGAGGATCCCCGGGCCGCCACCGACGAGTCCTGAAGCTCTCGTCGCGGACATTGCGGGATGATGCGCGCGGCGTGCGAGAATAGCAGTCCGCGCGGCGGCCGGCCTCGACGGCGCCACCGCTCACTTGCTAGGAGACCGCGAAGCCAGTGCCAGTCCTTGCGACGTTCTTCTCCGTTCGCCGGGGGCGAGATCCGTTCTTCAAGTTCTTCATGAAGACGCTGTTTGCTCGTCAGATGAAGGAGTACGAAGAGAAGTTCGGGATCAAGTTCATCGGCTGGTTCAACGTCGCTCACGGCTGGGACTTCGACAACGTGATCATGCTGGACTTGCCCGACTACGGGACTCTGGACAAGCTCGAGCACGACGAAGCAACCCGCGCCCTCGGCCACCGCGCCGGGGAGTGGATGTTCGAGCGCCATCATTCGATGTTCCTCCGGGAGCGAATCGGCCCGGACCTCGAGTTCAAGGGCTAGGAGGGCCAAAGCGTTGGATACGAGCCGCAACGACCAGCTCGGCGAACTCGCCGCGGACGCCTCACTCGAGCGGACCGACTTCCTGGCTACTGCATCGGCGCAACTGAGCAAGTTCCTCGATGCGAACGCCGAGCGGATCGCCGATCTCGGGGGCCTCGTACTGATCGACGACGAAGTCGACTACCTCGCCATCTCCGAAGATCTCAGCTTCCGCAGCCGCAGCCGCTATCTGGACGAAGCCACGGGCAAATGGGTCACCGAGACCGAGGTCATCGACAGCGCCTCGGAGCTGGTGGAGCTCTACAACCTGGCCGATGTGTTCGCCTCGTTCGCGGAAGCGACCAAGGCCGAGGCCGGCCTCGGAGAAGAGCCAACCGCCACTGGCGACCTCCTGAAGTCGGCCGACATCTCGCCCGCAGAGACCGTGTCGCTCGGCGGCGAGAATGTCTACGCCGCGGCCGCCGACGACTGGGCCGCCGCCGGACACCAATACGAAGAGGCTCCCGAAGGCGAAGAAGAGGCCGCCGAGCGCCTGTATGACCTGGCCCTGGCCTTCCAGGAGCGCAGCCAGCAGACCGAGGCCCACCTCCTCGAGCAGTTCGAAAGCGCAGCCGCGCAGCTCACGTCCGTCCTGGGCGACCTGGTGATCATCGACGATGAGGACGAGCGACTGACGCTGCGAGCCTCCGGCTCGTTCACGGCCGAGGTCGTGCCCGAGGCCGAAGTCGAGACGGGCACCTGGCGCAAGCTCGACGGCCCGGACGAGATCGTCGAGTTCTACGACCCGACGGACGTCTTCGGCGACCTGGCCGACACGCTGGCCGAGGCCTTCCCGGCGCTCAGCGGCCCTGCGGCCGAAGGCGAAGACGAGGCCGAGACCGACGAGGCCGAAGGCGACGCGGAAGAGAGCGACGCGGAAGAAGGCGACGAGCCCACCGAGAACGGGGAGGGCGACGACCACAGGTGACGATGCGCCTGGTCGCGGCTGAGCTCGTCGACAGCCGGCAGATTCTGCCGGGGCAATGGCTTCAGTCGTTCCACGCGCCGGAGCTCGCCACCGGGTCTCGGGCCGGTCAGTTCGTGCACGTCAGGACCGGCGACTACTCCGGCCTCGTCCTGCGACGTCCCTTCTCGATCAATACCGCCGACCCGGCCACGGGCATCATCACGCTCCACTTCCGGACAGTCGGTCGTGGGACGGAGTGGCTGACCCGCGTCCGCGAGGGTGAACGCCTCGACATGCTCGGACCCCTGGGCCGGCCCTTCGAGGTCGACCCGCGGAGCCGCCACCTGCTGCTGATCGCCGGGGGCCTCGGCATGGCCGGTGTCCGGATGCTCGCCGACGAGGCGCTCCGGGACGGCCGCCAGGTCACGATCCTGTTCGGGGCTCTGGGCGCCGGCCACGTCTACCCGTCCAGCCTGCTGCCCGACGAGGTGGAATACGTCGTCGCCACCGACGATGGCTCGCTCGGCCACCACGGCCTCGTGACCGAACTGGTGCTCGAATACGAGGCCTGGGCCGACCAGGCCTTCGCCTGCGGTCCGCACCCGATGCTCGCCCGGCTCGCGCAACTCGCGACGGGGCGGCGCGAACGGCTGGGCGTGGCCAAGCTTGGTCGGAAGAGAGGCGCCGGCAAGGCCGACCCGCTCGGGTCGACGGCCGCTCGGCGCAAGGCCTTCCTGCAGGTTTCGATGGAGCAGACGATGGGCTGCGCCGTGGGCGCCTGCCTCGGCTGCACGGTCATCGGTGTCGAGGGCCCGCTGCGCGTCTGTCGCGAGGGACCCGTGTTTGCGGCGGAGGAGATCGCATGGCCGGCGTTGTGAGGCGCGTCGCATGACGCCAAAGAAGGCGAAGTCGCCCAAGCAGGTCCTCATCCGGTTCGGCGACATGCGCGTCGGCAAGGACTCCGACAGGTCCAAGAGAACGCCGACTGTCCGGAAGGTCAAGGGCGCAATCATGCCGGTCGATCGGTTCAAGGCTCCTGCCGGCAGGCCTCGGGTTGAGACGGGTGGGTCCGCTGTGGCCGACCTCGGTGTCCCGACGGCCGTTCGACCTACGCTCGCCGAGCAGGCCGCCCTGGACAAGATCGACCTGTCGGTGGACCTGGCTCCGGAACACGGCGGATTGCTGCTGGCGAACCCGATCCTCGTCGCCTCCGGAACCTTCGGCTACGGCGTGGAATACGGCGAGGTCGTGGATGTGCAGCGTATCGGCGGCATCTGCTGTAAGGGCACCACGCTCAAGCCTCGGGCGGGCAATCCGCCGCCGCGCGTGACCGAGACGCCGGGCGGGATGCTCAACTCGATCGGCCTGCAGAACCCCGGCGTGGACGCGGTCATAGACAAGTACGGCCCGATCTGGCGGGGCTGGAAAGTGCCGGTCATCGTCAACGTGGCCGGCGAATCGATCGACGACTACGTCGAGGTCGCGCGCCGGCTTGACGGCGTGCCCGGTGTCGCCGGCATCGAGCTGAACATCAGCTGCCCCAACGTCGGCAAGGGCGGGCTGCAGTTCGCCATCGATCGCGACGCCGCCCGAGCCGTCACTGCCGCCGTTCGCCGCGCAACGGACCTGCCGCTGCTCGTCAAGCTTTCACCCAACGTGGCCGACGTCCGGCCCATCGCCAAAGCGATCGAGGAGGCCGGCGCCGACGCCATCTGCGC
>Ga0182027_10008984_pt1 | contig 14449 bp, 11 predicted proteins | sample 712E1DmetaG_FD_121300 | JGI IMG/M metagenome (GOLD analysis project Ga0182027, IMG submission 121300) | Permafrost microbial communities from Stordalen Mire, Sweden - 712E1D metaG (Illumina Assembly) | ecosystem: Environmental > Terrestrial > Soil > Wetlands > Permafrost | place: Sweden...
CAGCAGCAGCAGGTCGGCGCGGGCAGGTTTGGTGGCGGCGGCCAGCAGATCGTCGTAGGTCTCGCGCAAACTGGGAAAGAGAAACTCCCGCAAGCCCCGCTCCGTGCCCTTTTTCACGTCGTAGATCATCTCGATCTGGTGGGTGTCGGTGGGGTCAATATCGGGCCGCACGGCGTGGAATTCGAGGCCCAGCGGCCTGATCTTCGGCTCGTAGACGGCCGGCAGCGCCATCACCGGCACATGGCCGCGACGCTTCAACTCCAGCGCAATGGCGATCAGCGGATTGGTGTCGCCGTAGGTGCCGATATTCGAGAGAACGATGCGCAAATTGCTGTCCCCAGGCCGCCTCGGCCCGCACTATGAGGGTAATGCACAGGGCTTCAACGTTGCCCGTTTCTGGGATGGGGCACTTCCGGGCAGTCGGCGACATGGGTGTTTGGGGGGATATATTTCGATTTAATATCATGAAGGGTAATTTCGGTTGACATACCGTTCGCTATGCCGATGCTTGGCTCAATAGCTCCAGCGGACCGTATAACAGGAAAGACCTTCCCAGTGGGCACCTAATTGACATGTCTTTGACAACTGCTATTGAGAGTGAAACCAGAAAGGCACAAGCCAGAACAAAGTTTTCTACTTCTGCGGTCCCAAGAGAATTAAAAACTATATCATCGGGCTCCTTAAGCCAGTCCTTTTGAAGCATGAAGAGTCGATCACAGTTCGCCCGAGTACGGCCATATGGAAACCACGCCTCATGCTGATGTTTGTAAGTTATCTCATTTCGAATCGTCGACAACCATTGCCCGCCTGCCTGACCATTTGAACTTAAGATAGAACGAAGATCATTGAGCCTCGAAAAAATATCTTGCGCGTCAGACGTTGGCAGGGCTGGATTATGCAGTGCCTGATCGCCAGCCTTTTCAATAAAGGTGTCGAAAATTCTCCAGAATTGCTCATGGATACCCCTACCCTTCGCCGAAGTACACTCTAGTCGATCCGACGCTGCTAGATACTCACATCGAAACTGACCTGCATTCAGTGACTTATTGCTAAAACCTAAGATGGTAGATATTTGGTCGACTTTTTGGCACTCGCCATTACCAAAGTTCGAAGCTGATATGCCAGCGGATCTCAAAATGCAGTGCGCAGAGTAAAAAGCGGCATAGTAATTTTGGATGAAAAGCCACGCAGTTGACTTCGGCCTGCTTGGTCGGGTGATTCCGACAGATGTTTCAATGGCTGCGGACGAGAAGCGGGACATTTCAGCCGCAAATATTTCCGTCAGAGTTTGTCCTGGGGTGCACACGAAAGAGGCTGTGTCAGGCCCGACAGGGCTGTCGAAATAGTATTGACCACTGTGAACCCATTCGCTGATCCGACCAGTGGTGGGGCCGGTGATTGCAGCAATTGACGGCAACCAAAGAGGTCTTAACCCATCAATGAGCATGATTATAGTGTGAAGCTAGTACGAAGGGCTTCGGACATCTCGTCAAAAAGTGCGGTTGGACTAATCGGAGGCTGCGCGAGGGACCTTGCCTTCAATCGGGAGAACATCGGAGCTAATGCCTCTTTGAAGCTGTTTACGCTGTATGAAGCGTTTTTGTCTTTTACGCGCTGAGCGACTTGAGGAAAGAGTTGCATGACGGCCCTGAATACGACCGGCTTAACAATGGCACCGTTGGCGCCCTTCTCGTTTGCCCCCGAGATGAAGGCAGCAACAAAGCCTCGAAGGGCAGAATAAATATCCTCCGGCTCCTTGCCAACAAATGCGGAAATGAGAGACTTTAGCGCCGCGTTGAAAGTGACACGCGAGATTTTTCCCTTAATTCGATCTGAAGGACTGAGCAATCCTTGCAATGGGCTGTCTGCATCACGGTTGAACAAATCGAAGACTTCGCGTAGAAGGGACTCGCTATCTGATTCATATTCGGCCATATTTTTTATGTCGAGAAGGAGTTCATTTGGTACGGAACGCTGCTTGGTGTTGATATCGATAAAAAGGCGAGACTCCGCGACTCGGTCCAGGCCTTCATAGATGACCACAGGAACTCTAAGTGATGCCTTGGCCAGCGAAAACCCGTAAACTCGATGCTGCCCGTCAATGATCAAAAATGCTCGGCGTATCTTTTCGAATCTGAGTGTTTTCTTATTTCGGTCGTAACTTAGATATGCCTCGGGCTGTGCCGACAGAATTATTGATCCGGGTATCGTTCCTAGCCCCTCGTCGATATATTTGGAAATTTCAGTCGCTCGCTTTATGTCTAGCTGCCGCTGGAATCCGCCGTCGGGGTCATCGTGGCGAGTAGACACGAAGCAGGTTTCGGCCAATACATCGCTTGGCATCGAAAGCGTATAGAACTTATGCTTCCCTTGCGTAATCAGACTAACTGAGAAACTTAATGTGGACATGATGGCACTTAGCGTAACACTTCGGCCAAGCCCGGTCCAATCGTCCTTAGGCATGAAGCCAAGATCTCAGGCTTTCTGGTTACTCACAAACCGAGGTGGCTTAGGCTCGGTCTTTAGTGCCCAGGATTCCCACCAACTGCTTCACCTCCTGTATCCCGTTTAATCGCGATTTAGGAAGCAATCCTAAGCGAGGATAGACCCAATTTGTCCCATTAAGTCAGTTTCGGGGCCGCTTTTTCCCGCCCGCTCCCGTTCCGCTCTCGTGCCGGCCAACCCGTAAACTCCCCCTCCCGCTCCCCTTCAGGCTCATTTAACCTTGCATCGGAGATAATGGACTCCTATGCGCGTTCTGCTGGTGGAAGATGAGGTGCGGCTGGCCGACAACCTGGCCGCGGCCCTGCGCGACGGACCCCGTTTCGCGGTGGATTGGGCCGAAGACGGCCTGGCCGGCGACGAATTCGCTCAGAACCGCTGCTACGACCTCATTGTCCTGGACCTGATGCTGCCCAAGCTCGACGGCCTCAGCGTTCTGAAGCGCCTGCGCAGCCGCCAGGACCCCACGCCGGTGCTCGTGCTGACCGCGAAAGAAGGCGCGGAGTCCATCGTCCAGTTGCTCAACGCCGGGGCCGACGACTATCTGGCCAAGCCCTTCGACCTGGGCGAGTTGATCGCCCGCGCCAAGGCTCTCATCCGCCGCGGCAAGGGCGCGGCCCACCCCACGCTGACCGGCCTCGGCCTTGAAATCAATACTTTGGAGCAGACGGTGAGGCGCGAGGGCGTGCTGGTCGATCTCTCGCCCACCGAGTACCGCATTCTTGAGTATCTGATGCATCGCCCCCGCGTCATCGTCAGCAAGCGCGAGCTGCTCGAACACCTCTACGACTACAACTGGGAGCACCACTCCAACGTGATCGAGGCCCACGTCTCCAACCTGCGCAAGAAGCTCGCCGCGGCGGTGGCGAAGGAGGGCGCGCCCGAGCCGGCGGAGATCATTGAGACCATGCGCGGCCGCGGTTACCGCCTTGTAGCCGAAGTGGAACCGGAGGCCGATTCTGTTTCCGGGCAGAATTCCGAACCGAGTCCCAGCAGGGAGCAGGGCCAATGAAATACTCCCTCCATCCCCGCTCCATCGCCTTCCGGCTGATCGTGGCCGTGCTTGCGGTCGAGCTGCTCTCTGCCGTTCTCGTAGTCTTTTTATCCTTCGGTTATGAGCGCCACACCCACTTCCACGCCTTCGACGTCTTGCTCTTTGGCCATGCCGACGCCATTCTTGGAGCAGTCCAGGACGCTGAAGATGCCCAGGACAACCTCATGCTGGTGAAGGCCGACCTGCACGTGCCGCCCGGCGACATCTACGAGGTCTACGACGCGAGCGGACGGCTGCTGGGCCGCTCGGCAAACTGGCAGGGCGTTGGGCCATTCACCGCGCCGCAGCCGCCTCACAATCCCTTCTCTGAAATGACGGTCAACGGCCGCGAGTATCGCGTGGTCCGCATCCATGGTTCGCGCCTTGTGGACCCCGGCAGGCCCGGCGGCGGCACACAGCGCCAGGTCGCCATCCTTTACGGCGCGCCTACGTATTACGTCTGGAAGACCATCTTCGGCACCGTCGAGTTTTATGCCGGGGGCAGTTTGCTGCTGCTGCTTGTCACCGGCCCGCTCATCGCCTGGCTGCTCCATCGCGGTCTGCTTCCACTGCGGCAGTTGGCCGCGCTGGCCTCCAAGGTTTCGGTCGATGCGTGGCAGTTCTCGCCGCCAGAGAGCGCCCGGACGACCCCCGAACTGGCTCCGCTGACTCATGCGATTGAGAGCGTGCTGCAACGGCTGGAGCGATCGTTCATGCAGCAGCGGGCCTTCGTCTCCGACGCCGCTCATGAGCTGAAGACCGCCGTCGCCGTAGTCAAATCCTCCCTGCAACTGCTGGGCATGAAGAGCCGCTCCGTCGAAGAGTACAAGGCCGGCTTGGAGCGCTGCCTTGCCGATTCTCTCCGTCTGGAAGAGATTGTGGCCAATATGCTCGCCCTGGCCCGCGTAGAGAACGCGGCGTCCGGCTCCGGCCCGCAGCCGGCCGTCGATCTGGCCGCGTGCCTGCGCCGCACCGTTGCTCAACTGGCGACCATCGCTGCCCTGCGCGGCGTCCAGGTCGAGGTTGCCGTCCCATTGTCAGCCGACTGTCGCGTTCCTATCGATGAAGAAGACTGTTGCACGCTCCTCTCCAACCTGCTGCTCAACGCCATTCAGCACAGCCCGGCCAGATCAATAGTCGAGGCCCGCCTCACATCGGAGACCGGCGCTGTCGTCCTCGAGATTCAGGACCACGGCGATGGCATCGGCCCCGAGGCGTTGCCCCATGTCTTCGACCGCTTCTATCGCGGCGACCCCTCGCGCACCCGCTCGACCGGCGGCACCGGCCTGGGCCTGGCCATCTGCAAAGCCATCGTTCAGAGGGCCGGAGGCTCCATCAACCTTGCCAGCCAACCCGATTCCAACCTGCCCAACCGGGGCACAGCCGTCACCTTGCGCTTGCCCCTGGCCAAAGAAACCGCCGCCAATCGGCCCGCGCCTTCAGCGTGAATTAACCCGGTTGTGGCACACTACTTGTCGCCGGTGTGTCTTTCGTTCACCGAGTTACCCAAGGAGTTCACCATGTCCATCCAATGCAGCTTTCGTCTCCTGAGCCGGCCCTTCATCGCCTCGGCCCTGCTTTGCGGCTTTCTTGCCGCCCCTGCAATGCTTGCCGGGCAGCAGCCCTACAAAGTCATTGACCACTGGAAGATCGGCGGCGACGGCGGCTGGGATTACCTCATCGTCGATTCCCCGGCTCACCGCCTCTACCTCACCCGCGGCGCCCGCGTCGATGTCCTCGACACCCAGACCGGCAAGCCGGTGGGCTCCATCACCGGCCTTCATGGCACGCACGGCGTGGCCTTTGACAGCGTCGGCAACTTCGGCTACATCTCCGACGGTGGTGGCAACGCCGTAGTCGTTTTTGATCGCGCCACCCTGGCTACGGTGGCCACCATTCCCGCCGGAACCAATCCCGACGGCATCATCTTTGAGCCGGCCACGCAAACCGTCTGGGCCTTTAACGGGCGCAGCAAAGACGTCACCGTCATCGCCGCCGCATCGCAGAAGGTCGTCGCGACTATTCCGCTGCCCGGCAAGCCAGAGTTTCCCGCCGTCGATGGCAAGGGAACGGTCTTCGACAACATCGAAGACAAGAACGAGATCGTCCGTCTCGACGCGCACACCAACAAACTCACCGCCGAGTGGCCTACGACAGGCTGCGAATCGCCCTCCGGCCTGGCCTTCGACGTTAAGGGCAGCCGGCTCTTTCCGGTCTGCGACGGCAAGAAGATGGGCGTCATCGACTCCAACATTGGCAAGGTGCTGGCGACCGCGGCCATCGGCGAAGGTCCCGATGCCGCCGGATGGGACGCCAAACACAAGCTGGCCTTCGCCTCCTGCGGAAGAGAAGGAATCCTCTCCGTGGTCGATGCCGGAGCTCCCGGCTATCCCACCATCGAGGACCTGCCCACGCAGGCCAGCGCCCGCACCATGGCTTACGACGCAGCCACGGACCGCGTCTACCTGGTCGCAGCCGAGTTCGGCCCACGCCCCGCGCCTACGCCAGAGAATCCGCGCCCGCGCCCCAGCATTGTGCCGGGCAGCTTCACTGTAATCGTCGTCGGGCGCTAAGAGAGATAGAATTGTCATCCTGAGCGGAGGTCGGTGTGGCGACCGCAGTCGAAGGGCCTGCATGTTTATTCCTTCCTGCCCACAAATCCTCTGTGCCCAATCCTTGGCGCTTCACCGCGCCAAGGGTGGGAAAGCACGCTTCACTGACAACTGAAAACTGACAATTAATCTCGGACTCCTGATCTCTGACCCCTGACCACTGGACTCGCCATGAAGATCTTCCTCGCCATCATCGCTGTTGTCCTCGTCGCCGCCTTGCTCTTCGCCGACTACAAATGGCGTCAATGGATTGCCGCCCGAAAACGAGATCGGTAATAGCGCAAAGACATTCCCGAATTTCTCCAGTTACAATGACCCATAGGAGCCGTCAAATCACTATGTCTCGCATCTTTACCTTTGCCCATCCTGTCTCCGCTCGCCCCACCCGCGCCGGCCTGTTGCTGACCCTCGCCTCCGCCGCGCTTCTCCTGATGGCAGCCGCCGGCGCCCATGCCCAGTTTGGCGTTCCGCAAGGCGGAACCAAGGTGCTCGACGCCTCCGTCCTGCGTCCGCCCGCCGGCGCCCGCGTAGCCATCGTCGAATTTGAAGACATGGAATGCCCCGACTGCGGCCGCGCCAACCCGTTGCTCAAAGAGGCCGCGGCCAAGTACAAGATTCCCTGGGTGCGCCACGACTTCCCGCTGGCCATGCACAACTGGAGCTTCCAGGCCGCCGTCAATGCTCGCTGGTTCGACACCAAAAGCAAGAATCTCGGCGACGAGTACCGCGATCAGGTCTTCGCTGCGCAGGTCTCCATCGTCAGCCCCGACTCGCTGCGCCAGTTCACCGAGAAGTTCGCTGCCGGCCACGGCATTGCCCTGCCCTTCGCTATCGATCCGCAAGGCTCGCTGGCCAGCCTGGTCAAAGCCGACTACGCCCTCGGCCAGCGCGTCGGCATTGAGCACACGCCCACCATCTGGGTGGTCACCGCCAACAGCAAAGGCGCGCCCTTCGTCGAGGTTCTCGACCGCACCAAGCTCTTTCAGATGATCGACCAGGCTCTCGCCGACACCGCTTCCGCCCCGAAGGCCGCCCCCGCCAAGTCCGCCGCCGTAAAGAAGCCCGCCGCCAACAAGTAAGAGTCACAAGCTTCGCAAAAAAGACGGCGTCCGCCGTGGCGGACGCCGTTTCTGTCTATTGAGAGGGCCATTGCTTTGAAAGGGCACGACTTGAGTCGTGCCGTACGTGTAGCAAAATCAACGAGGGCTTTAGCCGCCGAGGGAAGGCTCGTCTCGCAAATCGCCGTCAGGGTGCGCAAGCGCCGTCTGCCCCACCGCAGGTGGCTGAATCTTCACCAGCACCGGCGTCTCCGCCCCCTGCCCGCCCGGCGAAACCGTCCGCGTCTGCGGTGCGCGCCAGTGGTCGATGTAGCTGATCCTGTGCACGCAGCCGATGGTGCAGTTGGGCGAGCAGCTCTTGGCGGTCAGAAACTCCCGCTTAACGTCCGCCGTGGTGTAGCCGGCCAGCGGCACGCCCGGATACCCGCGCTGCTGGCTGCAGTAGTGCACCAGCCCGTCCTCGCAGATGTAGAGGTACCGCGACCCCGCCCGGCAGCGCCACTCGTTGGGTCTTCCGGCGGCAATCGCCTCCTGAAAATGATCGAAACGCGAGTAGTTGGACTTCTTCCGGTGGTTCATCGCGTAGAAGATCCTGGCCTCGTCCGCCTGCAAAGGCTTTAACTGCCCGCTCCCGTCGTGAATGATCCCGATCGTCGATTGAAAGCCCAGTTCCAGCGCCCGCCTGCCAATCGCCAGCGCGTCGTTGGGATCGCGGAAGCCCCCGCCCACCACGGAGTTGATGTTCACGTGGAATTCGGCGTACTGCGCCAGCATTTCGAGCTTCTTGTCTAGCACTTTCAGGCTCTTCTTCGATATCTCGTCCGGAACCAGATTGTCGATGCTGATCTGCAGGTGGTCCAGGCCGGCGCGGTTCAGCCGCTCGATCCGGTCGACGTTGAGCAGGTAGCCGTTGGTAATCATGCCGGCGATAGCCCCGGTACGCCGGATGCGGCGGATGATCTCGTCCAGTTCGGGGTGCGTCAGCGGCTCGCCGCCCGAGATGCCGATCATGGCGGTCCCCAGACGGCCCAGGTGGTCGATGCGCCGAAGCATCTCGTCCAGTGGCACCGGTTCCGACACCTTGTCGTACTCGTTGCAGTAGGTGCAGGAGAGGTTGCAGAAGCGCGCCGGCACAATCTGCGCCAGCACCGGGTGCCCGGTATGGAGGAGCGCGCTCGCTACCATCCTCAACTCGCGCACCTTCCGCGTTGCCGCCTTCCAGCGCCCGCGCAACGTCGATCTCCGGGGAATTGCCATCTTGTCTATTGAATCACAAGGGACGGCGCGAGGAGGGGCGAAACGTGCGCTTACAGAGTTCGTCGACAACGCCAAATGTTCGCATAAAGGGTTGCATTCATGGGGCAAACGTTCGCTTACAGGGTTGCACTTTTGTGAGGGGTTAACCTTTTCAGCGATCCGATTTTACGAATTGGCTGCTAACAAGGTTGCGAATTAGAGCAAAGGGTTGCTGAGAATTGAACACTATTTTGCAAAGCGTGCGATTCTCGCCGGTCGTGGGGCCGGTTCGGGGCTGGAGGCGGCTCGTGTGGGTGCGATTCAGGGTTGATTTTTCGGGTTGGCCGCGACTGTGAGGATGGGGACCAGGGAATAGGGAGTAGGGCACGTCGCTCAACCCACAAGCGCCCGCACAGGGTCAATCTCCGGGGAATTGCCATCGTTTACATTGAATCATATCGTGGTCCAGAGCTTTCAACGGCGGCGCACAAGAACGGCAAGGCATTGAAGCGCCCTGCGTGAGAAAATTGAAGTCGATGCCTACACCGCCTCCCACAGATTACCGCGAGATTCGTAGAATTGCCATTACTGCCATATTTTCCGACGACGTATTGTTTGAGCGCGTTGTTCTAAAGGGAGGAAATGCGCTCTCACTTGCGTTGGGGATGAGTAACCGGACCTCTCTAGATCTCGATTTCTCGATAGAAAATGACTTCGAAGATTTGGACGACATTCGTAATCGCGTTCAAAGCGCACTTGAAAATCGGTTTCTCGCGGCGGGTTTTGTCGTGTTCGATTTCAAGTTCGGTGCCAAGCCCAGCATTGTCCCCGAAGGATAAAGCCCTCGCTGGGGCGGTTATGTGGCGGCCTTCAAAGTGATGGAAAAGCAGAAGTATGAAAAGCTAGAAGGTAATTTGGCTGCTCAACGCCGTAATTCACTCGTCATTGGACCGGGGCAACAACGTGTATTCACCATCGACCTCAGCAAATACGAGTACGTCATCGGAAAACTAGAAGTGGAACTCGATGATTACACCATATATGTCTACAGTCCTACCATGATTGCAATCGAGAAGCTACGCGCAATCTGTCAGCAAATGCCGGAATACACATTGCAGCGGTGTCCCGCAGCACGGGCACGCGACTTCTACGATATTCATCTCATCGTTTCCTTGATCGGCATGAACTTGAACTCTCCAGAAAATCTGGATCTGGTCAGGCATATATTTGCAGCGAAGGAAGTTCCGTTAAAACTTCTGGGAAAGATTAAGGACCAGAAGGAGTTCCATCGCCCTGATTGGGACAGCGTCAAGGCCTCATCAAATAACCCCGAGTTCGCGGAGTTTGACTATTATTTCAATTTTGTCGTGGAGCAAGTGAACTCAATGAAGGCTCTTTGGGAAGAATAGCCGCCAATCAGAATCATATTCCTTATCCTTGAGGCCGTACGCAAGATAGAAATCGTAATCGAGGCCAATGCTTCTCAGTCTGTTGTATTGGCTCTTTGTGTAGCCCGCCTTCTGCATGTAGAAACCGATTGCTTGATGGTAGGGGTAAACATAGTCCAGCTTTTTAAGCGTTGCTAGTAAAGTGCCCACAGAGACACGATCCTTAGCTCTGTTATATGCCTCCAGTACCTGGAATACTCCACCCGCATAAGATGGACGGACGGCAATATCGATGAGGGTTCTTTCAAGCCCGGTCACCCTCAGTTTCGTCCCAGAATATTCCATGTCGATCACTTCCAGCTGACCGGTATTCTTTCCCCAAAGCTGTAATGCCTGAGAATCGCCGAATTTGAAGATGAACTGAGATTCGCGTTGCTTCCCCGCGAAGGCTCGATTGATGCCTTCCTGGGAGAGGCGGCCGGAGCCTGGTTTTGGACTCTGTTCGCTGTTGACATAAATTCGCGAGGGGATTTGCTCTGTAAGGCCGTGCAGGAACATCGCGGTTCCGTGGCACAGGTAAGCTTCACGCTTCATAGAGAGTGCTATTTCATATGCAGATGCCTCTTTCCACACGTAGCGCGAAATGCCTGGAACGTTCGGATGATTCAATGGTTCCAGATATTCGAGATGCAAATCCGTTTTCTTCCGAAGGAATTCAAGGAATTTAGCTGTCGTGGTATTTCTGGCCAATCTCCAAAAAACTCGATTTTGTTCCAAAATCTGTGAAATATCGCTGGGCCAGAAGACTCGCTTGCCCGTGTCTTCGAAGGCTTTGACAATGTCGGGTTTAGCGATTTGTAAACGACTTTGGCCAGCCATATTGGGGTGCGGGTATTAGTATATATACCTATACCCGCACTTCTCCTTTCGAATTCTGCGTTCCAATGATTGTATCACAATGTATATATACCATGTGATACAAGCACATTTGTTACCTTCTGATCAGACAACCTCTTTTAACCACAATAGTTTAGCTAGCCAATCACTTCTAGGAAAGATTATGTTGTACTAGGTATATATACCTAGTACAACACGCATACTTTTCTGATGGAGCCACCGGATAGTACTTGTAAATGCTGAAAAGGAAAGGGGTTATTCATGCTCGAACCTTCCGTTCCTGATTTGGTATACATACCAAATCAGGAACGGAAGGTTCGAGCATGAATCTTCACCCCAAAAAACAAGGCAATAGGAGATTAGCTGGACGTGCAATTCTCTCGCTTTCGAGACTCGGTATAGCCTTATCTCCCCGAACCGGTGCGGCTTTCAGCTTCCATCAAGTTGGCCAAAATATCGTTGATGCGGGTCAGGTGTCCTTCGCCTTTGGCGCGCAGCCAATCGAGCACATGTGGATCGAGACGGACGCTCACCGACCCCTTGCGCTTGCACTCAGACACAACAAGGGCGCCGACCGGTAACCCCGGCGGCGCCCTCTTCGGTGCGAAGGTTGCAAATTTCTATACGCGGTTGCCGAAGCCCTGCGCCCGCATCTCTTCCATCTGGCGCTTCAACTGGTCCATCTGCTGCTTTAATTCGTCTATCTGTTTCGGATCGATCTTGAACTCTTCGGCATTGATGCTGTTTCTCAGCTTCTCCGCCTGCTTGCGCAACTCCTCGGTTTGCTGCGGAGTGATTTCAAAGTGCATTGTGCCGATCTGTTGGTGCAGAGTCCCCACCTGATCGCGCAAAGCCTGTGCCGCGACTGCCGCGTTCTGAGCGTACTCCGGATTGATCTCCGCCACCAGTGGGCAGTTGCCACCGGGGAACAGGTCTTCGATTTCCAACTCGCCATGGCGCTTTGAATCCACCTGTAGCGTCACCGTCTGCTGTTTCTTGTCGCGCAGAATGGTTACCTGCACCGGCTTGCCCTGATTGGCGTGCAGCGCGCGCTCCCAATCGGCAGAGGTGGAGATCGCGTCTGTGCCGACCTTGAGAATCACGTCGAAGACCTTCAGCCCCGCCGCCGCGGCCTCGCTCTTGCGCGCCACTTGCTTGACCATCAAACCGCTGGGCACGCCCAGATACTCGGCCATCTGCGAGGTCAACGGCTCAACGAGCGCGCCCACATTCAGAGTGCTTCCGAAGAAGGGCATGTGGAAGCCCTCGGGCAGCGAGACGTTGCCGTCGGACAGGATGCCGACGCCCGGAGCCTGCGCGAATATGTCGCCGCCGGCGCCGATTTTGTTCCAAACGTCGTGCTCCATCACTCGGCGGTCCACCAACTGCACGGCAAGAGTTTGTATGTTTCCGTCGCGGCTGATTTCCAGGCTGACTTTGCGGCCCGCGGGAATCTCCCGCAACATTCTCCGCAACTGTTCGGCGCCCTCGACGGCCTGCCCGTTCAGTTGCAGTACTACATCGTTGACCTTCAGCCCGATCTGCCCGGCCGGAGCGTCGTGATCGATCAGCGTGATCACCGCTCCGCGAACCTCTTTCAGTTTGAGCGCCTGCGCCTTCTCACTGTCCACGTCCGCCAGGTCAACGCCCAGGTAGCCCTGTGAGGTAGAGTGCAGCAGCAGCGGAGTGGGCTCCTCTAGAAACTGCGCAAGCACCCTCGACTGCGCCGGGGCGGCAGGCGGTGCCATGGCCAGCCACGCTCCGATTCCCAACATGACGATGATTCCAAAACTGCGATACGGCCTCAAAAGATGTTTCATTTTTCTTCTCCCGCGGTTTCTGTTATTCCGGCCCGCACTCTCTTTGACGGCGCGGTAGCCGGAAGGGTTGGCTCTGTTACTGAATCTCCGGCACCCGGCTCAACACTTGCATTGAGGCGGTCCGGATGTGAGGATTGCGGTCCGAATTGGCAACCGAGTGCAGCACCTGCCGCACGCTGGTATCGGCTTCCACCGGCTCCAGAATATTGATGGACTCGGTGCGGATTCGCGGATCGCCGTCGTTCAGCAGCGCCTCCAGCACCGCGTCGCGCACCCGCACATCCTGTACAACGTAAGGCTCCAGCCCCTTGAGCGCCTTCTCGCGCACCCCGGCGTTTTTGTCATAGCGCAGAGCCACCATCAGAGCGTCGCGAATGCCCGCCGCCTGGCAACTGTGGCCGGCGCGGCATTCATCCGCCAGCAGGCCCACCGAGTCGTCGCGCACCCCGGCCGAGGTTGAGTTCTCGCTGGCCAGCATCAGCAACTGACGGATCGCCGGATCGTCCAGCGAGCCCTCGATCCGCTGCGGCACCACTTGGTTGTAGCGCACTTCCACCATCTCGCTGTTGGGCTGCCGCACAATGCCGGAGATGTTGGCGACGGTGGCCATCTCCGCTCCCTTCATCGGCACGGCCGGCAACAGCCTTGCGGCCTGTGCGCTGGCCGCGGCGTGCGCAGCGCGATTCTGCGCGAACTGATAGCCGCCCAGAATGCCGGCTCCCGCTCCAGCCACCAGCAGCAGGCAGGCTGCCACCGGCACAGCCAGCAAACCGGCAAAGTTGTTCATCATCCGCTGGCTCAGGCGTTCATACCAGCGCCTTGGCGGCAGGGCGTCGAGCGCTTCTTCCAGGCGCAGCCGCGCCCGCGCCACCAGGTTGGCCGGCGGCTCCGCCACCGGATGCGCATCGGCCAGCAGCTTCAGCGCCAGTAGCTGCTGCCGCTCCCCTTGGCAATCCGCACAACCGGTCAGGTGCCGCTCCAGTTCATGCGCCTGCTCGTCGGGCAACTCTCCATATGCGGCCGTCACAATCCGCTCGTGTGCAATCTCGCAATTCATCGCTACGTCCTTCCGGCCTCAAAAAAAGCCCCTCCATCCGCCCTGAAAGTCCGGCATCCCGCTAAGGGATTGCCCAGGGTTTTATCGCAATCCCGCCAACTGCAATCTCAACTTCTTGGTCGCCCGGAAGAGCGTGTTCTTGGCGGTCTCTTCCGTGGTGTTCAGCATCTCTCCGATGGTGCGCAGGCGGAGTCCCTGGTAGTGCTTCAGCTCAAAAACCATCCGCTCCCGCGGCGTCAGCTTCTCCAGCGCCGCCTGAATCCTCTCGCCCAGCAGCTTGCGGTCCAACTCCTTGGCAGGGTTTGAAAACGACCGCTCGTCGGAGACGCTGGCCAGCAGGTCGATCTCGTCCCCGGAACGGTCCATCACCACCGCGCGGTCCTCGCGGCGGGTCTTGCGCCGCCGCAACTGGTCCAGGCAAAGGTTGGTCACAATCCGGTAAATCCACGTATAAAACGAGCACTCGAAGCGGAAGTTGCCGATGTACCGGAAGGCCTTCAAAAAAGCCTCCTGGTAGATATCCTCCGCATCATGCTCGCTGCCCGTCAGGTGCAGGGCCAGCCGCAGCACCTGGTGCTCATACTGCCGCACCAGCGCGTCGAAGGCGGCGCGCGAACCCGCCTGCGCCTCGCGGATCAGCTCCATCTCCGGCGCGCGGGCCTGCGCCCGTTCCTGCGCGCTCTTCGATCCGTTCATTGCCGTGGCAGCGGTCATACCTGGGAAGGATTGTACCTTCCGCACCGCTGGCCACACCAAAGCAGCCGGAACCGCAGCCGGGGAATTGGCGCAACTCAGCGTATCTGTCGCCATCGAATCTCTGCTCCCGGAGTTAGAGGAGTATCCGCA
>Ga0182027_10008986_pt1 | contig 14449 bp, 9 predicted proteins | sample 712E1DmetaG_FD_121300 | JGI IMG/M metagenome (GOLD analysis project Ga0182027, IMG submission 121300) | Permafrost microbial communities from Stordalen Mire, Sweden - 712E1D metaG (Illumina Assembly) | ecosystem: Environmental > Terrestrial > Soil > Wetlands > Permafrost | place: Sweden...
ATGCGTTCTGGAGCGAGCTGCAAAGATGCATCGGAATATTCCCATCGTCGTGGTGGCGCGCTGCCTGGACATCCACTGCTATCTGGAAGCGATGGAACTGGGCGCCGTGGACTATCTCGAAAGACCGGAGCCGGATGACCTCGGGTGGGTGGTGGAAACCCAATTGCGCCGGCGCGACACAGATTGAGGGTTATCAACCTTGGGAAGTTGCTCGAATTCAAGGTTGACTTCTCGCCGCTCATCGACGAAGGGCTATTTAAAAGTGGTGAAGCAAAGGCGCCTCGACTCCCAATGATTGGGATTGTGGCGAGTTCGTGCTCATCCACCAAAGCTGGGTTAAGTTACAAAATGCCAAGGAGGATAAAACTATGTTAAGAAATGTCACCCATCTAAAGGGTTTTGCGATCCGAGCCACGGATGGGGAGATTGGAACATTGGATCAGTTCTATTTCGACGATGAGAGCTGGGCCATCCGCTACCTCTTGGTCAATACCGGGGGTTGGCTGTCCGGTCGGCTTGTGCTGGTCTCGCCCATGGCCTTCCGCCAGACAGAGTGGCAATCAAAGCGACTCGATGTGGCGCTGACGAAAAAGCAGATCGAGAACAGCCCGCAGATCGACACGCACAAGCCTGTCTCACGGCAGCACGAGGCCTTGTATATGGGGTATTACGGTTACCCCTATTATTGGAGCGGGCCCTATCTGTGGGGTCGTGAGTCCTACCCGGCAGGCTTGACCGTTCGAAAGGAAGCTGTGACACAAGCGGAGGCGTTGCAAGCCAGGGCGGGAAAAGAGTCGGCGGATTCACATCTGCGCAGCACAAACGAGGTGATAGGTTATCACATCGAGGCGGCTGATGGTGAGATCGGTCACGTGGCGGACATCATCATCGATGATGAAACCTGGGCTATTCGATACCTCGAGGTGGATACGCGGAACTGGTGGCCTGGCAAAAGGGTACTCGTGTCACCCCAGTGGATCGAACAGGTGAGTTGGCCAGTCTCCAAAGTCTTCGTACACCTCTCGCGGGAAACCATCAAGAACGGCCCGGAGTACTTCGAGTCCATGCCAATCACTCGCGAGTATGAGAATAGGCTCTACGGCTACTACGGCCGGCCGGCTTATTGGCTGCAACAATCTGAGCAACCGAGCGGCCGTAAGGCGAGCAAAGGTTGATTGATGGAAGAATCACGGCTCCCGTCAGGTGGACAACGTGCTTCGCAGTACGCAAGGAGAATATACGAATCAAGAGCCTTAAGAATTTGGGCTGTACGCAAACTTTAGTCGGAGGTGCAATTTGCCGAAAACTGCAGTTGGTTTGTTTGAAAATCCGGGCCTGGCCGATCAAGTCGTCCGCGATCTTGAGGCCAGTGGTTTCCCCCGGAACGACGTCCGCATTCTCAGCGAGTCGGTGGACATGCCGGGCAGTGGGGTCATGGGCATCCCCAACATCGACTTCGAGGTGAGTCTGAACCGGGAACTCCGGACGATCGGGGCAAGCGGGCCGGAAGCGGAAGCCTACGTCAAAGGAGTGCGGCGTGGAGGAGTCCTCGTTTTCGCGAGCGGGTCAAACGAGAGGATCGACGCCGCGGCTGAGATCATGAACCGCCATAGTCCCATAGACGTCGAAGAGCTCACCGGCGGCGAACTGGATCTTCCCAGTACGACTGGCGAGAACGCGACTCCCACACACGCTCGTTCCGTCCAAACCGGGCGGGTCCGGCAATCGGGTGGGGGCGCCCGCGTGTTCGCGTGGTAGCTCCTCACGGCGCATGGGAGAAACACAACCGACGGCGGAGGCGACGGTGCCGTCCATCGATTTGCTCTCCTCGCAGTGCACGAGGTCCTCGGAATAGCCATTCTCAACCATCACCATCGCGACCAAGAAGTCTCATCACGAAGGGTTGACGAAGGCTGTCCCCATCTGTGGACACGATTTGGCCCTCTATTCTAGGCGTCTTATGGAGGTTTTCATGGTGAAACGTTTCTTGCGCGATAACGAAGCGCAGTTCGATGAACTCGGAAGCGATCCTGGACAGGTGGGCCCAGACAGCGCCGGGCAATCAGGTTATACTCAAGGGCTCTCACAAGATCCGGACGCTGCTGATAAAAGCGTCGAAGAACTCGCCGACACTGATCAGGCTTACGAGGCCGGGATCCTGGAAGGTGTGGAGGATGCCGACGACCACCCTGAGAGGCCAGTGCACACCCATGAGGATCAGGGCAAGACAGAGGTCATCCCGCCAAAACCCGCTTAAGGCTATGGATGGCACACCCAGGCGAGTCGACAAAGGCCGGGCGCAAGGTCGTCGAGACCTCATAACCTGCTCTTCGCTTCGAAACCAGCGAAAGGCTCGAGGAGAACCGAGATGGCGATTACCAAACTACTTGTCGTTGTCGACAATTCGCTCGCATCGATGCGAGCGGTAGCGTACGTGGCCCAAATCTTGGGCGGGCGCCGAGGTTTTCGGGTCTGTCTGGCGCATACTCTCCCCTCGCCACCGGCGGGATTGATGGAGTTCGGGGGCGCTGAGGATCCCCAGAAGGAAGAATGGCTGGAAGCTCGTCTAGGCGCCAGCCGGCAACTCTGGGTGTCCGCAACGAAGAAAAAGTTATCAGGGTCTTTGGAACTTGTCTACGCAGATTTGCGCCGGGCGGGATTTGCGCCTGGAGAAATCGAAGTTCGTTTCTGCTATCCGAGCGACAGAAGAAATGTACCCAAAGAGATCCTTACGTTGGCGCGAGAGCGTGGATGTCACACCGTTGTCGTCGCGCGGCGATCACTCTCCTGGCTTCGTGCGCATCTACAAACGAACCCAGCCGACGAACTCGTCCGCCTGGGAAAAGGATTCACGACCTGGGTCGTGGAATAAGACCAAGGAAAAAGGGGGTAGAGCAATGATCGAGAAACCAACACACGGCGAGCCGCCAAGGCCGCTTGCAGGCGAAAAGCATAGAGTTGCGGGAAATGACCGCATCTTCCGGCGATGGCGTCCGCTGAAACTTATCCTGGTTGCAGCGGTCGTACTCATCGCTCTGCTGGCCGTAATCTCCGGCTGGTTACAGAAGTGGCTGTGGATGCGGCAGGTCGGCTACAGCGGTGTCTTCTGGACACTCTGGTCCCTGCGGTGGGAGCTGTTTTGCGGGGCATTCGTTGTCGCGCTTCTATACCTCTGGATCAATCTTCGCCATGCGGCGAGAAATGGCGCCACTTTCCGTTCGGGTAATTTGACCAGCGAGCCTACGGTTGCTGAGAAACTCGGCATCCAGATCTCTCCCCCGGTTTTGAAACTGGCCATGGCCGCGATCGCTGCTGCCGCCGCCCTGCTCTTTGCGGCCATCTTCTATGCACAATGGGATACATATCTCCGCTTTCGTTATGGCGGATCCTTTGGGTTGTCCGATCCTCTCTTCGGGGTCGATGTCGGGTTTTATCTGTTCCGTCTCCCCTTTTACGAGCTTTTGCAGATCAGCCTGAGCGCATTGACGCTGCTCACGCTCCTGGTCGTCCTGGTCTTGTATGCGTACTTCGGGTTACTGCAGTTCAGCCGCAGCGGACCGATGGAGGGCCGGAGCGCGAAGGCCGTTCCACATCTGTCCATCCTGCTCTTCGTCCTGGTCGCCAGTTGGGGATGGGGGTTTTACCTGGATCACTACGAACTCCTCTACTCCACTCAGGGAGTAGTTTACGGAGCCGGTTATACGGCGGATCATGTGACCCGGATCGCCTTCTGGATCATGGTCGGCGCCTCGGCGGCGCTATGCGCGCTGCTGGTGCTCAATTTCTTCCGGCCGCGATTCAGAGCGGTTGCTATCGGATCCGGAATTTACGTGGCCTTGTACGTCATCGCCGTCTTGCTGCTGCCGGCCCTCTTTCAGAGGTTCATGGTGCAGCCGAACGAGCTGGCCCTCGAAACCCCGTATCTCAAGAACAACATCGAATTTACCCGAGAGGCCTGCAGCCTCGACAAGATCCAGGAAACATCCTACCCGGCGCTGGCCGACCTGACGTCCGAGGTGATAGCGAGAAATCAAGACACGATCCAGAACATCCGTCTCTGGGACTACCGCCCCTTGCTCCAGATGTACCAACAAGCCCAGGAGATACGGCTCTATTATCAGTTTTACCAAGCTAATGTGGACCGCTACCACCTACCGGATGGTTATCATCAGGTGATGCTTTCGGCCCGCGAGCTCTCCGAGCAGCTTCCCGCTGAAGCCCAAACCTGGGTTAACCAGGAGTTGCAGTTCACGCATGGTTATGGCTTGGTTATGAGCTTCGTCTCGAAGACTGTCGGGGGAGGGTTTCCGCAGTACGTTCTTGAGAACATCCCGCCCGAATCCGCCTACGGCCTGCCCATAAACCAGCCTTCCATCTACTACGGCGAGTCGATGCCGGGATATCGGATCGTCGCGACTGGCGCCAAAGAGTTCGACTACCCCAAGGGGAATCAGAATGTCTACACGAGTTACGAGGGAACAGGAGGTATACCGCTGGACAGCTTGTGGAAGCGGCTGCTATTCGCCTGGACTCAATCCGACATCAACATTCTGTTCACCTCCTATCTCCGGCCGGAAAGCAGGATTCAGATCTGGAGGCGTGTTGGCGAGCGTGTGGAGCAGATCGCTCCGTTCTTGCGCCTCGACCATGATCCCTACGCCGTGGTGAGCGAGGGCAAACTGTACTGGATCCAGGACGCCTACACTGTCTCGGATCACTTTCCCTACTCCAGTCCATACGCGGCGGGCTTTGAGGAAGGGCTGAACTACATTCGAAACTCCGTAAAGGTCGTTGTGGACATGTACGACGGAACCGTCCGGTTCTACGTCATGGATCCGAACGACCCCGTCCTGGCGGTTTACCGGCATGCGTTTCCGGGCGTTTTCTTGGACCTGAATCAGCTTTCGGCGGATCTGAAAACGCATCTGCGGTACCCGGAGGATCTCTTCTCCATCCAGGCCGACCAGTACAGAACTTTCCACATGACGCTTCCCCAGGTCTTCTATAACCGGGAGGACCTCTGGGTGCTCCCCAAAGAGACGTACGCGGGTAACGTCGCGCCCATGCAGCCCTATTACATCCTGATGAAGCTCCCCGGAAGCGGCCAGCTCGAGTACCTCCTCATGACTCCTTTCACGCCTCAGAAGCGAGACAACATGATCTCCTGGGTGGCCGCCAGGTGCGATTTCCCCGAATACGGGAAGATGCTCTTTTACCAACTCCCCAAGGAGAAGCTGATCTACGGCCCGATGCAAATCGAGGCAATGATCGATCAGAACACTACGATCTCCCAGCAACTGACCCTCTGGGACCAAAGAGGGTCGAGAGTCATTCGTGGAAACCTGATCGCGGTGCCGATTGAGAACTCCTTTCTTTATGTGGTGCCGGTGTACCTCACCGCGGCAGGCACCAACTTCCCCCAACTCAAGCGTGTCATCGTGGTTTCGGGGGACAAGGTGGCGATGGAGCCTACACTCGATGAGGCTATCCAATCTGTCTTCGGGACGCAGCAACCCCAGAAGGGAGCGCCAGCGCGCAGCGGAACGCCGGAGTTGGGCCAGGCGAGGACGCAGTTCGATGAGGCCCAGAAGGCAATGCAGCAGGGGGATTGGGAAACATTCGGCAAGGCGATGGAGGCACTCAAGCGCTTGCTGGCTGGGCCGGCACAATAGGACTCAACAATCCGGGAAATGCATATCTCAAACCAGGGATCCCTCAGTATGGGATCTAAGGCGTCGCTGCTGCGTGAAGGGGCAAGACGAACCGGGCCGCGCCGCGCACGAGTTCACGTGCGCCAAGTTACAGGCGGCGGGCACCGCCTTGGAGGAGTTCGACCACATGTTACACCTCCACTTCGTTTAAGCCCGAAGTGCCGACCAACGTGCACCGGGAGTATGAAGAGAAGGTCGAGTGGGAATAACCCGAAGAAACAGACGGTCGTGAAATGAAATTACCGGCAGAGAGAAAATCCCTGCCCCATGAGGCGAAAGACCGATGAAAGTGAGCCCCTTTGCAGGAAAGCCGGCCCAACCCTCGATGCTGGTGAATGTACCCAGACTTGTGACGGCCTATTACACGGAGATCCCTGACCCTTCAATGCCGGAACAGCGGGTTGCCTTCGGCACCTCGGGACATCGTGGATGCGCATTCGACAAGGCGTTCAATGAATGGCATATCCTCGCCATCAGTCAAGCTATTTGTCTGTACCGAGCCCAACAAAACATCGATGGTCCGCTGTTTCTTGGTATGGACACGCATGCGCTCTCCGTGCCGGCTCTTGCCAGCGCGCTTGAGGTGCTGGCGGCCAATGGGGTGGAAGTCATGATTGCGGAGGCCGATGAATATACCCCGACCCCTGCTATTTCTCACGCGATTCTCACTTACAACCGGGGGCGCACGACTGGACTCGCTGACGGTATTGTGATCACGCCCTCCCATAATCCGCCCCATGACGGCGGCTTCAAATACAACCCCCCCAACGGCGGGCCAGCGGAAGCCACCCTCACCGGCTGGATCGAGGAGAAGGCGAACGAGTTTATCGAGACGGGCCTTCGGGGATTGAATCGGATTCCTTTCGAGAAAGCTCTTCGCGCCTCCACCACGCACCGGCACAACTACCTCGCCGCCTACACCAGGGATCTCGGCAATGTGATCGACATGGATGCCATTCGGGGCGCGAAGATCAGCCTGGGGGTAGATCCGCTCGGCGGCGCAGGGGTCCACTACTGGGGACCGATTGCCGAGCGCTACGGGTTGAACCTCACGGTCGTGAACGAGGCCGTCGACCCGACCTTCCGCTTTATGACGCTTGATTGGGACGGCCAGATCCGCATGGACCCATCCTCGCCCTATGCGATGCAGCGGTTAATCGGCCTGAAGGATCGCTTCGAGATCGCCTTCGCCTGCGACACGGACCATGACCGGCACGGAATTGTCACCAAAAGCGCAGGGCTATTGCCGCCCAACCACTACCTTGCGGTCGCGATCTTCTACCTCTTCCAACACCGCCCAAAGTGGCGCAAAGAAGCGGCGGTTGGCAAGACCGTGGTGAGTAGCCAGATGATTGATCGGGTCACCGCGAAGCTTGGCCGCAGGCTCTACGAAGTGCCGGTGGGTTTCAAGTGGTTCGTTGATGGCCTGCTCGACGGCTCGCTCGGCTTCGGCGGCGAAGAGAGCGCGGGCGCTTCTTTTGTTCGTCTGGATGGCAGCGTGTGGACGACGGACAAAGATGGCATCGTGCCGGCTTTGCTGGCGGCGGAGATCACGGCGCGAATGGGCCGCGATCCCGGCGAGATTTACCGCGAACTCACGCGCGAGTTCGGCGAGCCTGTTTACGACCGCGTTGAGGCTGCGGCCACCCCGGAGCAAAAAGAAATGCTTGGGAAACTCTCGCCCCAACAGGTTCGGTTTACGGATCTGGCCGGCGAGAAAATCCAGACTATCCTCACTCGCGCACCGGGCAACGGGGCTCCCATCGGCGGGTTGAAAGTGGTGGCCGAGAGCGGATGGTTCGCGGCGCGTCCGTCAGGGACCGAGGACATCTACAAGATTTATGCGGAAAGCTTCCGTGGAGAAGATCATCTGCGCCGCATCCTGGAGGAAGCCCAGACGATCGTCAGCGATGCTTTGGCGGCGGCGCCGGAACTAAGGGAGAAATCATGAGCCAACAAACCCGTGTCACCCATCCCATATACGGTCTTCTACCCACGGAAATCGAGGGGTTCGATTCCCTGGCGGAGCTGGCCCTGAATATGCGTTGGTCGTGGAATCATGCCACCGACGAAGTGTGGCCGCAGCTTGACCCCGAAGTGTGGGAGATCACCCATAACCCCTGGTTGGTCCTGCAGACGGTCGCGCGCGACCAGATCGAGCACATGTTGGCCGATCCTGTTTTTCGCAAAAAAGTTGATGGCCTGGTCGAGACCAGGCGGCAAGCGCTGGCGGTGCCCGCGTGGTTTCAGGAGAATCATTCGCAGGGTTCCCTGACCTGCGCCGCGTATTTCAGCATGGAATTTATGTTGAGCGAAGCTTTGCCCATTTACTCGGGCGGCCTTGGCAATGTGGCCGGTGATCAACTCAAAGCCGCCAGCGATCTGGGCGTGCCGGTGGTCGGCGTGGGACTGCTCTACCAGCAAGGCTATTTTCGCCAGGAGATCGACAAAAACGGAGAGCAACAGGCCCTGTTCCCGTATAACGATCCCGGACAGTTGCCGATCACGCCGTTGCGCCAACCCAACGGGGAGTGGTTACGGTTGGAGATCGCCTTGCCGGGATACTCGGTCTGGCTGCGCGCCTGGCAGGTCCAAGTCGGCAGGGTGAAGCTTTACCTGCTGGACAGCAATGACGGGGCGAACTTCCCCGTTCATCGGGGGATTACCAGCGAGCTCTATGGGGGCGGGCCGGAGCTGCGCCTCAAGCAGGAAATGCTCCTCGGGATCGGCGGATGGCGGCTGCTCCGCGCGCTCGGGGTCCGACCGGAGGTCTGTCACCTGAATGAAGGGCACGCGGCGTTCGCCGTTCTGGAACGTGCCCGCAACTTCATGGAAGAGACCGGGCAGCCCTTCGAAGTCGCACTAGCGGTCACACGAGCGGGTAATCTCTTCACCACCCACACGGCAGTGGCCGCCGGTTTTGACCGCTTCGCTCCCGCCCTCATCGAGCAATACCTTGGGGGGTATGCCGAAAAGAAGCTCGGCATTGCGTTTCACGATTTGCTGGCCCTGGGCCGCCAGAACCCAAACGACTCGTCGGAGCCTTTCAACATCGCCTATTTGGCAATCCGCGGGAGCGGGGCGGTGAATGGCGTGAGTCGCTTGCACGGAAAAGTCAGCCGGCGCCTCTTTCTACCTCTATTTCCGCGCTGGCCGGAGGACGAAATCCCGATCGGACACGTGACCAATGGAGTCCACATGCCCACCTGGGACTCGGCCCCTTCCGACGATCTTTGGACGGAAAGCTGTGGAAAGGGCCGCTGGCTGGGGACGACGGGGACCCTAGAACAGGACATTCGCCGCGTCTCCGACGCCAGGCTATGGCAATTTCGGACCGCCGCCAGCAAGTCTTTTGTGGAGTATGCTCGCAAACGATTGTCCCTGGAAATGGCCGTAGCAGGCGCGCCGCCCGAGGCAGTCGAAGCCGCGAAGCATCTTTTTGATCCCAACGCCCTCACGCTGGGCTTTGCACGCCGCTTTGCGACCTACAAGCGACCGAACTTACTGCTGTATGACCCTTCGCGACTGCTTCGTCTCTTGACCGATCCGCAGCGCCCGGTGCAGCTCATCATGGCCGGGAAGGCGCATCCTGCCGACCAAGCAGGGCAGGCCTTGATTCAGGAATGGATACATTTTATCCGGCGACCCGAGACGCGACCCCATGTGATCTTTCTCAGTGACTACGACATGCTGCTGGCCGAGCACCTGGTGCAGGGCGTGGATGTCTGGATCAACACGCCACGGCGGCCATGGGAAGCAAGCGGGACAAGCGGCATGAAGGTGCTGGTTAATGGAGGCATCAATCTTTCGGAGTTAGACGGCTGGTGGGCGGAGGCCTATACGCCTGAGGTCGGGTGGGCGTTGGGGGACGGCCGGGAACATGGCGACGATCCCGCCTGGGACGCTGCCGAAGCCGAAGCGCTCTATGATCTGCTTGAACGTGAAGTGATTCCCGAGTTTTATGCCCGCAACAGAAAGGGTATCCCCACGGCTTGGGTGGCGCGGATGCGGGAAAGCATGGCGCGCTTGACACCACGCTTCTCCGCCAACCGGGCGGTGTGCGAATACACAGAGCAACACTACCTCCCGGCTGCGGCAACCTATCGTGAACGTGCTGCCGATAAAGGTGCCGTGGGCAAGAACATCGTCAATTGGGAACATGCTCTGAAAGAGAAATGGGGCACGCTTCGCTTTGGCGACGTGAAGGTACAGACCAATGCGGCCCAGCACATCTTTGAGGCAGAGGTGTATCTCAATGACCTCGATCCGAACGTCGTGCGGGTCGAGCTGTATGCCGATGGGATCGATGGCAGCAGTCCGATCCGACTGGAGATGACGCGCATCGAGCCACCGGCTGGCGAAGCATGTGGGGGGATCTATTGCGCATCGGTCCCGGCGACCCGTCTCGCAACGGACTATACGGCGCGCATCATACCGCACTGCGCCGGTGTTGCGGTGCCCCTGGAAGTCGATTCCATTCTCTGGCAGCGGTGAATCAACCTCGAACGGGAGAAGGAAACAGAAGACAACCTATGAAAGAGTCAAACAAACTGAAAAGAAAGCGAAAGCCAACAGGCCGGATGCTGTCCGTGTCAGGCCAGGCCGCAGAAAAGGCAGGCGCGACCACAGATCTGACTATGTCCGAACGCCCGCTGCATGATTATATGGCAGAGGTTTCCGAACGCACTGGAGTTCGGATAGGCGTTCCGTTACCCATGGGAACCCATGAATATGGGAGGGGAGTCAACTTCGCCTTCTTCAGCCGACACGCCAGCCGGGTTCGGCTGGAGTTGTTTGATCATCCCGAAGATGCCAGGGCTGCCAGGGTGATTGATCTGGATCCCGCGCGCAACCGCACTGGTGACGTGTGGCACGTTTGGGTGGAGGGGATCGGTCCCGGTCAACTCTATGCTTACCGCGTGGATGGCCCTTACGAACCCAGCGAAGGATATCGTTTCAATTTCAACAGGCTTCTCCTCGATCCCTTCGCCACCGCAATTTCGCAGCTGCCGTCGTGGGATTTTGCCTCGGCATGTGGATACGACCCGTCGGCGCCGGAGCAAGACTTGGCTATCTCGAAGCTGGACAATTCCAGGTCGATGCCGAAATGTGTCTTTGTCAACGAGCCCTTCGAGTGGGATGGAGACCAGCCACCCCGCAATCCGTGGTCGAAGACCCTCATTTACGAAACGCATGTTCGCGGCTTTACCATTCATCCTAAGTCGGGCGTGGACCATCCAGGAACCTACCGAGGCCTGATGGAAAAGATTCCCTATCTCAAAACCCTGGGGGTGACCGCTGTGGAACTGATGCCCGTGCAGGAGTTCAATGAAACTTCTGTCACGCGCAGGAATCCGCAAACAAGCCAACCACTCAGGAATTACTGGGGCTACGATCCCGTAGTTTTCTGTGCGCCCAAAGCTTCCTACAGCAGTTCGGGGGGGGCGGGCCAGCAGAAGCTGGAGTTCAAGGAAATGGTCCGAGCCTTTCACATTGCCGGCATCGAAGTGATTCTGGACGTGGTGTTCAACCACACGGCGGAGGGAGACGAGCTGGGGCCGACGCTCTGTTTCCGCGGGATGGATAACGCGATCTTTTACACGCTGGCGGTCGACAAGCGCTACTACAAGGACTACACGGGCACAGGCAACACCGTCAACGCCAACCATCCCGTGGTGCAGGACCACATCTTGGCCGCGCTCCGTTATTGGATGGTCGAGATGCATGTAGATGGATTCCGGTTTGACTTGGCGTCGGTTCTCGGCCGGGACGGCACTGGCAAGCTGCTAGCCAATGCCCCTCTTCTCGAACGGATCGCCGAGGACCCGATCTTAAGGGATGTGAAGATCATCGCCGAGGCGTGGGATGCCGCTGGAGCATACGAGGTGGGTAATTTTTCAGAGCGGCGTTGGGCGGAGTGGAACGGCCGGTACCGAGATGATGTCCGGCGTTTCTGGCGCGGCGATGACGGGATGCTCGGTTTGTTTGCCAGCCGCATCTGCGGGAGTGCCGACATCTACACCAAGTCGGGCAAAGGCCCCGAGAGCAGCATCAACTTCGTCACCTGCCACGACGGCTTCACTCTGAACGACCTGGTGAGCTATCGCGACAAGCACAATGAAGCAAACGGAGAAAACAACCATGACGGGACAAACTGCAACTTCAGCGAGAACTACGGCGCTGAAGGTGAGACAGCGGATGGCCAGATCGAGTCCATCAGGAAACGCCAGATCAAGAACTTCCTGCTGAGCCTGTTGATCTCGCGCGGGGTGCCGATGCTGCTCGGCGGGGACGAATTTCGCCGCACGCAAGGCGGCAACAACAACGCCTACTGCCAGGACAACGAAACGAGCTGGTGTGACTGGAGCCATCTGGAGCAGCACCAGGAGATGTACCGCTTCACCCGTGGCATGATCGCCTTTCGCCGTGTGCATCCGATTCTGAGTAAGGAACAATTCTATACCGACGCCGAAATCCATTGGTTTGGCCCTCAAGGAGGATTGCCCAACTGGGCCGACCCAAAGTGCAAAGAATTCGCCTGCCTAATCCTTGAAAACGGACAAGATAGGCTTTACCTGATGTTCAACGCTGGTCCGGAGGAGACCGACTTTGGTTTGCCGCCGCTGCCGCCAGGGTACCGCTGGCATCTCGCGGTAGACACGTCCCGCTCGGCGCCGCAAGACTTGTCTTCCGCAGGGGAAGAAATGCTCTTGGACAATTCAAAGGCCTATCACGTAAGAGCAGGTTCCAGCGCGATACTCCTGGCACGGAAGCAGGAATCTACCTTGGGAGGGGGTTCCGTTTGAGTCAGCGAGCCTCCGGGATCCTTTTCCATCTAACCTCCCTTTCCAACCCCTATCCCATCGGCGATCTGGGGCCCGCGGCAACTGCCTTTGCGGATTTCATGGTCAAGAGTGGACAGCGTTGGTGGCAGATGCTTCCCATCGGTCCAGGAGGGGAAGAAAATTCGCCTTACCAGTCACGGTCTGCCTTTGGGGGTAATCCGGTTCTGGTGAGTCCCGATCGGTTGGTGGAGCAGGGGCTCCTTGGCCGCAAGGATATCGAGCTTCCCATCTCCGGAGGCGGGGGAAAGGTGAACTATCTCGCGACGGCACGCTTGAAGCTGCGATGGTTAAGAAAGGCATTCGAACATTTCGAAAAAAGTAGGCATGGTGGCAGGCAATCTGAGCTCGACGCTTTTGCACGCGCGGAGTCTTTCTGGCTTGAGGATTTTTCCTTGTTCTCGGCAATCCAGGCGAAAGAGGGCACTTCGGATTGGACCCGATGGAACCAAGAACTGCGAACGCGCCAGCCAGACGCCCTCATTCGCGCGCAAAAATACTTTGCCAAAGACATACGTTACCATCAGTTTGTCCAGTGGCAGTTCTCAATGCAGTGGAAAGAGTTAAGTGCTTACTGCAAGTCCAACGGAATCTGCCTGATCGGCGATGTCCCCCTGTTCGTGGCGCACCAAAGCGCTGATGTCTGGGCTCATCCCGGGCTTTTCAAACTGGATGCCGATGGGAACCCTGTAGTGGTCGCGGGAGTTCCTCCCGATTATTTCTCCCAAACCGGTCAGGTGTGGAATGTCCCCGTGTATCGCTGGGAGGCGCTTCAACAGCAGAACTACAGATGGTGGATCGAACGCCTGCGAACGGCTCTTGGACGATTCGATGTTAATCGGCTGGATCATTTCATCGGCTTTGTCCGGACCTATGAAGTTTCTGCGCAAGCCAAGACGGCTGTGGACGGTCAGTACCAACCTGGCGGAGGCGCTTCCTTTTTCAAAGCCGCCCGCGAAGCCCTTGGGTCATTGCCTTTGATCGCGGATGATCTCGGTGCCATAACACCCGAAGTGGTGGCTTTACTTAATCAATTCCAGATCCCGGGCACACGGGTGCTCCAATTCGAGTTCGGCGCAAATCTCGAAACCCATTCAACTCCCCCAGAACAGCATGCGGCGAAATCCGTGGTCTACACCGGAACCCATGATAACGACACAACGGCAGGCTGGTATCAGAAGTTGCCAAGGACGCAACGCACAGCCTTGCAAAAGCAGTTGGGGGTAAACAGCCGGGAGGTTGTCTGGGCCATTATCCGTGAGGCGCTGGCATCGCAGGCCGACACAGCCATCGTTCCTGCGCAAGACCTCCTGGAGCTGGGGTCGGAGGCGCGAATGAATTTTCCCGGAATTGTGAAAGGAAACTGGCAATGGCGCCTGAAGGATGGCGCGCTGACCCAGGAGCTCGCGCAAAGGCTGCGAAGCATAACTATGACGTATGGGCGCCTGAGGAGTGGTGAGCCCCGCCCGGCTCCGCGGTGTCGGGAAGATGACCCGACGGCACAGATCGCGAGGCGGGCCTATGATATGAACTGTACGAGCGACGAGGCCGCCAGAACGGCCAATCCGTTCAAGATTGGCTTCACGCGGAACGGGAAATAAAGGCGGAGGCGAAACGATGAGCAATAAGCATTCACAACAAAACGTATTCGACATAGCAACGCAAACTCGAGGACCAAAATGAAACGCTCAGCAGAAATTAGGACGCTGTTTCTGGATATCGGCGGTGTCCTGCTCACCAACGGGTGGGATCATCATGCCCGCAAACGGGCGGCGACGAAATTCAAGCTGGAGTTGGCCGAAATGGAGGCTCGGCATCACCTGACCTTCGACACCTACGAGGAGGGAAAGCTCACGCTGGAAGAGTATTTAGGTCGGGTGGTCTTCTATCAAAAGC
>Ga0182027_10008987_pt1 | contig 14448 bp, 16 predicted proteins | sample 712E1DmetaG_FD_121300 | JGI IMG/M metagenome (GOLD analysis project Ga0182027, IMG submission 121300) | Permafrost microbial communities from Stordalen Mire, Sweden - 712E1D metaG (Illumina Assembly) | ecosystem: Environmental > Terrestrial > Soil > Wetlands > Permafrost | place: Sweden...
CAAGCTTTAAGGCTGGGAGGTTATTTCGAATACGAAAGTGCTACCATGAAGTTTTTCAGTACGGGTGATTCGAAAACTTCGCGATTGAATATTGGGATCAATTGGCTTTCACAATTTCCCAATCGTCCATTTCACATGCAATTGGGAGGGTATATCGGTTATGGTTCAGTAAGTGCCTCCGATTGGAGTCAATCGCTATATGGGTCTGATGTGGGGATCATGCTGGGGCCTGCTTATGAGAAAAATAATTTTGGAATTGCGTTGCATGTACAGTATGGCAAAGGATATTATGGCAATTATAAATCAACAGGAACACCCAATGAAGTTGGTTTATCAATACCCAGGTTCATTTTAAAGGTCTATCATAAATTTTAATAAACAACTACTACAATTATGATCGGAAAAAAATATTTTTTGGTTTTTACCGCATTATTAGTCTTTTCCTGCAGGATATCATTTGCAGGGGGTAAACTGATTCCTTTAAAAGATAGCCCGGATAAAAACGGTGAATACACATCTATCTTAACTTTTAGGATTAAATATATCGATAAAAGTAATGTTAATGCAAAGAATTTTATTAAAGGCCGAGTTGAAACCTTTATGGCATTTAAGTTACGTTATTTTGATGGCTTAAAGTTGATGGAAGTTCCGGCCACTATTCCCGGCAATTGGGATTATAAGGAAAAAATCTGTTATTGTTCGGGAGTCGTTTTCATTGCAGCAAAACCTGGTAAGTATGACCTTTTGGATTTATTTTATAAGACCTCAGGTTCTACTTCAGTTGGTGGCTGGACCTCCACTACAACCATAACAAATTCCTATCCCATAAATTCAGTGTTAGAACTAAAAGCCGGAAATGTATATTATGCCGGAGATGTAAATATTGATGTTGCTGAGAATAAAACTGAAAAATGGAACCTATTTATAAATAGTATCAGTAGTGATTCTATAGTTTCCGACTTCAAAAAGAAATATCCGAATACATTCAGCGTCTATAAAAATAATTTTGCACCGGTCGTTTTTTCTGAGCCCACACCACTGCAAGCACAAAAAGTAATATTCTCAAGTCAATTTACAAAAAGTGAAGGGCTATGGAAAGAATCAAACGATAGCCTTCATACAGCATCGTTCGAAGAGGGGCATTACCGTATTGAAAGCAAGTCGGACTGCAATATGGGAACGGAAATTATTGAACTTCCTGAAAAACTGGGAAAATCAGTCGACATTGAACTTCGCATCAAATGGATATCAGGTACCAATAAAAGTGGGTTTGGTCTTATTCTCCCCGGACGATATTCAGGGGCTTTGTCTGCTAAATGCCCCCAGGGTGAAATTGAACCACGGGGTTATGTATTCGGAATATCTCCCAACGGATATGCAGGTATTTGGTACGAGTGCTTGCTGCGTTTTTATGAGGGAAATAAAAATGTAAAAAAAATGACAACTCTTACTGATTGGAAAAATATCCCAACCATCAAAACCAATAGCAATGATCAAAATACAATTCACATTCAGGTTATCGGCCAGGTTATTGCCTACTATGTGAATGATAAGTTTGTATCGAGGGCGCCCTTTAATAGTTTAGCCAAACTTAATGCTGGCGAGTATCTTAATTATCAAAATATTCTTGAATTTACCGAATTCTTAAACGAAGATTTTAAACTCTTGGGGATATATAGCTACAAGAAACAAACAATTGAATTTGATGAGCTGAAAGTTTCGAGGTTCAAATAAAGAGTTCATTACTTGACACATTTTAAAATCATATTAAAATGAAAAAATCTCTTATAATTTTAAAACTGAAATTCTCTTTTATCAGAGAACACTTGTTAAACTTATCAGTCTTGATTCTTTTTATTCTTTTAGTGAACGGTTGCAAAAAGGATAATAACAATAACAACAATAGTGGATATACTATATATTCAGTTGGTTATCTTCATGGAATCGGAGCATGTTACTGGAATGGGAATACGAGAACAGATCTGGGAGGAGATGCAACTTCAATATTTGTATCTAATGGCCATATTTACATTGCAGGGTTGCAAGGGGCTTCCTGTTACTGGAAGGACACAACCAAGGTCAATCTTGATGGCACTCCACAGATACCAACCTCCATTTTTGTTTCTAATGGCAACGTCTATATCGCAGGGCATTCTTGCTACTGGGTCAATTCCGTAAGAAGGGAGCTGGGAGACAGTGTTAATGGGGTTTCAATTCGTTCAATCTATGTAGTGGACACTACAGTCTATTTAGCCGGTTCCTACGGTAACTCTGGTATATACAGTGTCCCATGCTATTGGGTCGGTAAAACAAGAGTAGATTTGCCAACCGGCAATTCGGCTTTCGGTGGAGTTAGTTCTATATATGTCTCCAATGGTATTGTGTATACATGCGGGTATTATGGCGATGCCCCTAATAACAATGCTTGCTATTGGACAGGAATCGTTAAAACAGATTTATCTGGCGGTAGTAATGCATCTTATATTACAATGGATGGTGGGACAATATATACGGCAGGTACAGACGTAAAAGCAAACCCTTGTTATTGGAAAGGCACTTCAAAGATTAATCTTGACATAAAAGGATATTCATCGTATGGCATTGATATAGCATCTTTTTACGTAAAAGGTGGAACATTTTTTACATCAGGGACTTATTACAAGCCCGATCCAAATGATATGGGAAATGGATTTAATTTTCCTTGTTATTGGATAGGCAATACAAAAGTAGACCTTCCTATACCTGTAACTAACTATAGTTATAGTAATCAGACATTTTCCATATATGTTGAGTAAGAAATATTTATTGGGGTGTCGCCGGCATGTTACTGCTGAGTTAAATAAAGGGGAGGCGAGGAATGGCTTGACTAGAGCAGTAAGTTTTCACAGGTTGAATGAAATTCGCGATAAAAACTATGAAGATCAAAGATTCCGGGCAAGTGGACTAACTTTGGTAACAGCTGCTATTGTACTTTGGAACACAGTCTATTTGGATAGGATCATAACTGCAATGAAGGAACACGGTCACCATGTAGATGAAAACCTCTTACAATATCTATCGCCTCTTGGATGGGAACATATAAACCTGACTGGTGACTATGTATGGCAACAAAATAAACAACCTAAAAAAGGAGAATTCAGGCCGTTAAAATTTTAATTAATCCTTAACGTGCTATTTTTTCCGTTTCGTGAGCCGACCCCAATGAGAAAATAATAAAAAATAAACAAAATCCTGTTACAAATATTTATCTTTGAGGAATAGCTATTGAACCCTTAAACCTCAGTTATTATGAAATGGGCACGTATGTCAGCAAACTGCAATGAGCATCAAGACATGCTGGTCCGCATTTACAAAAGGCAAGCTGCACCAACCTTATTCAATCCTTTGCTGAGCCTTAAAAGACAACTATTATTAATTGCCTTTTTAAATTTAGTTATACCTCATGTTTCAGATGCCCAAATGAGCTGTAACCCTCATGTTAAAACCTTTTATGGAGTAAACCTCGCGCATACTTTAGTGGTAAGTACAAGCTCCAAGATTATGAATAAAAATGTAACCTATTTACCTGTACATTTCATTGTAAGTCATTCAATGAGCAGGCATTTTGGCTTAACAGGTTTATTAATGTATCGCCTGGAAAAAGACTATGATCTTTTTACCCATGAGATTGGTTTTGGTTTTGGCCCAAGCTATTTATCCAATTCATTGAAAGGTTTCTATGCAGATTGTAAATTTGGACTTGCCTATGCTTTTGGCCGTGATTTTGCGAAGATTGCTTATAGCAGAACAGATATATTAATACAACCGGATGCCGGTTATTATATAAATTTTAAAAATGGATTTTCCCTGGCAATTGGTTTAGGCCTGCAAAGCTTATTATTATACAAAGAAAACCCGACAAGACGTAGCAATTTGGATAGCTGGGACTGGAACAAAACCAGTCAAATGGCCCATTATTATCTACCTGTAATCAATGTCACGGTAGGAATGATGCAGTAAAATAAGCATCTATTCATCTTCAAAATTTTCATCTTTAGCAGAAATATTTGCTAAATGAAAAACAAACTGACCTCCCTGGTGATCTGTAAATTTTAGCGGTCTTATCTTAGGCATTTGGTTAGAATTGGCGCCAACTGAATTAATTAATTGTGATCTTTCGATATCGCGATGATTTACTTAAACAAGCAGATTGCAACTTCCTTTGCACCCATGAGGCCATTGCAGATACCGATTTTAAAAATATAGGTTTTTCATTGCGTTGCTTAAAGGATTAATATCTTACCCTATGACCGATAATAAACAAAAACGAGCCAAATTATTTACAAATACTCACTCAACAACCATTTCCAAACTGGAAGAATACTAATTTTAAATCCATTATAATCAATTTCTTGATCTATATTAAAAGTCAAAACAAAACCTCTGCTTATACCCAACTTGCTCATTGTCTGTGACAAACCTTCAAGCTCGCGGTTATGGTTTTGTTCGGTAAGTTCTGCACAAACCTGGTAAGCCCCGAAAAGTTTACCATGATCAAGTGTTACAAAATCGCATTCTTTTTTATGAAAATAATAGTAAACTTCATACCGCGCAGCCAATGAATTATACACTGTATTTTCAAGTACCCACCCTTTATCCTTAGTTAGCCTGGTGGATATTGTATCAATAAAACCATTATCGCACAAGTAAAGCTTTTTATCGTTCGATAATTGTTTTCGATAACTAAAATCGAATTTCGAAATCTCGGTCCAAAAATAGGTTTCCTGCATATAGTGTATAAACCGCTTTATAGTAACTACACTAGTGTAAGGCGTTATTTTAGTCAGGGAGTTATAACTATACTTACAGGCAAAATTACTGACAAGATATCTGTATAATTCGCGCAAATAAGAAATATCCTCAACTTTATATCGGGCCACAATATCTTTGAGGACAATGTCATCATATATACGTGTAAGTATTTCCTGGTCGTTATAAATAACATATTCTGGCATTCCGCCATTAACCAACCATTCATTAAAATAACGTTGAATTTCCGCCCTTTTTTCAGCAATATAGATATCATCACTGGAAATCACCAAATTTTTAAATTGCATGTATTCAGTAAACGAAAAAGGGCGAAGATAAATATCTACATGCCTGCCAGTAAGACGTGAGCCGATTTCGCTACTTAATAATTTTGAGTTTGAACCTGTTATATAAAATTTAAATCCCTGATCGTAAAAACGACGCACAAAAATTTCGAAACCTGGAATGTTCTGAGCCTCATCTATTAAAAAAGTTTTTTGTTCTCCAAATAATTCGAGTAATGCTTCATAAATCACATTGAACCCCGATGCTTTAAAACCTATAAGCCTTTCATCTTCAAAATTTATATAATAAAAGGATTGATCGCTATAAAACTGGTTTATAATTTGACGTAATAATGTAGATTTGCCGCACCGTCTTATACCTGTAATTACTATTACATGTGGCAATATTACTTTATCTTTCACACGTTGAAGCACTTCCCTTTTTATTCCTAAGTTTTTCTTTAGAATAGCATTACGTTGTTCTATAAGTATTTGTTTTAGAAGCTCGTATTCCATAATAATAAAATTATTTACTAATAATGAATAAAAATAATAAAATTTATTTACTATTGATAAACAATTTTATTTTATTGCATCATGAGAGACTAATAACCTACTCTGCAACCCTACCGCACACGAACAAGTTTTAACACATCACAACCATAATCACAGCTAACATAAATAAATGCTGCTTTGATGCCTAATCCCTTCGTAAATCAAAACAAACAAAAGGAACAGTCAGTTCAATGCCCCTATTTTTTGAAGCATAACTATTTAAGCTGGCTTCGAGCTTTTCGAATACAGCAGTTAGATGAGTTGCTTCAACGCAGTTCTTCCAGCCATCGAGAAAGTAAATTTTAAAAGTCGAATAGTTCAGTAATGACGTACCATTGGTAAACCGATATTTAAAAGTATCGAGGTACTCTGCCTTTATGCTAAATCCATTTGCTTTAAGTACTTTTTGCCAAAAATCGAGGGATTTTCGTTTATGGAAGATATGATCATTGATATTCTTTAGATATTGTTCAAGTTTCATCTCCGTAAGAGTTTGTCGAAAAATCGTATAGAATTCGATAAACGTGTCCGGCAGGTTCATGGTTATAACCAATTGTGCACCCGGCTTAGTTACACGAAAACATTCTGATAATGATTTATCTAGGTTTTCTACATTATTCAAACCATTGTTGGAAACAACCAGATCAAAAAATTTGTCTGAAAAAGGTATTGCCTATGCGACAGCATGTTGTATATTTATATTAGTAAGTTGGTGAAATGCAATTTTTTGTTTAACACGTTCAATAGCAGTATCCCAAGGGTCAATGCCATAAACTTTCGAAGTTTCTCCGAGCCGCTGGGCGAGTTCGATCATCGGGAACCCGGGTCCTGAACCAATATCCAAGACTTTTATATTAGTTTTCATCTCCACCTTATCGAGCAGTTTTAATCCGAAAGGTGCAGACCATAAAGCAAGTTCATCAATGCTTAAAACCAGTTCCAGGTCAGAATAGTTGTATGTTTGGTGTAAATAATCAGATGACATAAATGGTTACTGGTTACTGGTTACTGGTTACTGATTACTGCTTAATGCTTACTGCCTCAATCCCCCATACAAGTACCCACCATTCTCGCACTTATAAGCCAGGGATGATCAAGCGGTACGGTTTTAAGTTTGCCTGCAACTTCTGCCAAAGGGACAGCTTCTACACCCTCACCTTTTGATGCTAACATAATTCCAAATTCACCACGATCGATATAATCGGCACAGGCAGTTCCTATTTTGGTAGCCAAAATACGGTCGAACGACGAGGGTGTTCCTCCACGCTGCACGTGTCCAAGAATGGTAACACGCGACTCAATGCTTGTCAATTCCTCCAGTTTATTAGCAAGTTTTAAAGTATGACTCGATCTCAAACCAATCATTTCTTCAATCAATTTTTTGACCTGCTTTTTTTCGTCCTTGTCCTTTGCTGCTTTCAATTTATTTTCAAGCTCATCCATTTGTACCTGTTGGGTTTTAGAAAGCGCTCCCTCGGCTACTGCAATAATACTGAATGATTTTCCACTTTTGCTTCGGCTTCGGATAGACTCAGTTACAGACCTGATATTATAGGGAATTTCAGGTATTAAAATAACATCGGCGCCCCCGGCCAAACCTGCACCAAGAGCAAGCCAACCAGTTCGATGTCCCATAATTTCTACCAAAATTATGCGATGATGACTTTGGGCAGTAGAATGCAGACGATCAATCGCTTCGGTAGCTATATCGAGTGCTGTGTCGAACCCAAAAGTCACATCAGTGCAGGCAACATCGTTATCAATGGTTTTAGGCAAAGTTATAATGTTCAAACCTTGTTGCATCAGCCGAAATGCATTTTTTTGGGTACCTCCTCCACCAATACATACCAATACATCAAGATTATTACGCTGATAATTCTCAACAATAGCCTGGGTCATGTCCATCTCTTTGCCGCCCACATTCATTTTATGAGGTTTGTCACGACTGGTACCGAGAATGGTCCCTCCTTGAGTGAGAATACCTGAAAGCATTCTACTATCTAGTGTTACAGAACGGTTCTCCATAAGACCCCGAAATCCATCGCGGAAACCTATGACCTGCATCCCATAACTACCCAGGCATGCTTTGCCTAAACCGCGAATTGCCGCATTCAGTCCGGGATTATCGCCCCCGGAAGTAAGAACGCCTACAAATTTTGTCATGTTGTTAAATCTTTGTGATAAAAGTATGAAAATAATCGTAATTATTCAGGTAGATAGACAATAGACTATTAGGCTATAGAAAAATTTCTTAAGATGCTTACTTCTCTGATATAAATAAAAATTTACATCTTCCTAGATTCCTAATAGTCTATAGCCTGAATAGTCACAAACAATCAAAAAGTTTTATATTATACAATGCTTACCTCCATTTCGAGATCAATACCAAACCTGTTTAAAACAGACTCTTGAATTTTTCTTGCAAAATCAAAAATTTCGTTACCCGAAGCATCACCATAATTAACAATTACCAATGGCTGCGCATCGTAGGTTCCCACATTTCCAAGGCGCTTGCCCTTCCACCCACAGGTCTCAATAAGCCAAGCTGCAGGAATCTTTACAAGTAGCTCCCCTACCCTATAAGATGGAACATTCGGAAATTCCGATTGAATTGCCCCATATATCTCCAATGATACTACCGGGTTTTTAAAAAAGCTGCCTGCATTTCCCAACTGGCTTGGATCTGGTAGCTTACGTCTGCGGATGTTGATTATAGCCTGGCGTATTGAAGCGATATTCACTTCAGGAAAATTTTTTAATTCTTCAGCTACAAGGTCATAATTTATTTTAAAAACTTGTTTTTTCGAAAGTTTAAAAGTGACAGAAGTAATAATGTATTTATTTTTTGCCTCATTTTTAAAAATACTATTGCGATAGCCAAATTGGCACTCAACATTGGAAAATTTGTGAATACTACCAGTTTGTAAATCAATTGTTTCGACCGATTCGATTACATCTTTAACTTCCACCCCGTATGCACCAATGTTTTGATTGGGACATGCTCCAATATTTCCCGGAATTAACGAAAGATTTTCAATTCCACTCCAATTTTGCCCAACACAGTAAGCGACGAATTGGTCCCAGTTTTCTCCGGCATAAGCCTTAATCCAAACATTTTCCTCTGTTTGATTAACCAGTTCATGGCCTTTCAAATCAGGATATATCACTATGCCGTCAAAATCGTGCGTAAAAAGAATATTGCTTCCCCCGCCTAAGATCAATTTTGGCTTGGAATCATTGCGAAAAATATTAATGACAGAAAGCAAATCGTCGGGCATATTAACCTCGGCAAAAATCCTGGCACGTGCAGGAATGCCAAAAGTATTATATGACTTTAGAGAATAGCTTTCTTCAATACTTATCATATTACAAAATGAAAAAACAAAAGTAATGATTTGAACTATTTATTAGAACTAACAATCAAAATTGTTATTTTTGAGATTATGAAGCATATCATCCTGTCTGTTACCAATGATTTAGTTACTGACCAGCGGGTTCACCGCATAGCTACAACGTTGATCAATAATAAAGCTGAGGTAACGCTTGTCGGCAGGTTGCTACCTGATAGCCTGCCTTTGCAACGTAAGTACAATACATATCGGATGAGGCTTCTTTTTAAAAAAGGGCCTTTGTTCTACGCAGAATACAATATCCGGTTATTTTTTTATTTGTTGTTTGCCAAGGCTGATATTCTGGTCTCAAACGATCTGGATACACTTCTTGCCAACTATTTGGTTTCCATTATACGTCGTAAGGTGCTGGTACATGATGCCCATGAATATTTTACAGGCCTGCCTGAAATTCAAGACCGTAAGTTAGTACTATTGGTTTGGCAAACAATTGAAAGGTTTGTTTTTCCTAAGCTTCAGTATATTTACACGGTTAACGATTCAATTGCCCGACTTTACACTGAAAAATATAATAATAAAAACATTTACGTAGTCAGAAACCTACCTATAAAAGTTTCTAAAGATCAGTGGCCTAATAGGAATACCTTAGGATTGCCTGCAGATAAAAAAATCCTTATAATACAAGGAGCCGGGATCAATATGCACAGGGGTGCGGAGGAAGCTATTCTTGCAATCAATTACCTGACAGATGTTATCCTTCTAATTATTGGCGAAGGGAAAGTTGTTCCTAATTTAAAAAAAATGGTTTCAAGTCTTCATTTGGAGAATAATGTCATGTTCAAACCTAAAATGCCTTTCGAAGAATTGATATGTTATACACATCTTGCTGATGTTGGACTTTCGCTTGATAAAGACACAAACATTAACTACCGATATAGTCTGCCAAATAAATTGTTTGATTATATCCAGGCGGGAATTCCCGTGCTTTGTTCAAACCTTGAGGAAGTAGCAAAAATTGTAAATGCCTGGAAAATTGGTATGGTTGCTGAAAGCCATGAGCCTAAATACCTTGCTAAAATGATAAATGAAATGCTTAAAAACGAAAATCAGATCGAATTATGGAAACAAAACCTTGCCAAGGCTGCTGAAGAGCTTTGCTGGGAAAATGAAGAAAAAGAATTATTAAAAATATATGAAAAATTACCATAATTTAACGTTTGGAAATTCAGAATCGCGCAGAACATAAAAATTGATGATACTAATCTATACAACCCATATTACCCGTCGGATCACGTATATCTCCAAATTTTTGTTTACATCAATCCTCGGAGTACCGGTAAACCTCACTTCAAACCGTGATGAATTCGGCCAATATGAAGGTCCTAAAATCAATTATTCCGAGGAAAACTTCGACACCATTACTATACAACCTCATACTTTACTTTTTGAGAACGATATTCGAATGTTCACCCCTGTAGTTGCCTGGTTCAAAGAAGTTCCCGTGCTTTTCCCATCCGCTGGATCATCGGCTATGCCTTTCGACCCATTCGCTGCAGCCTTTTTTATGGTTACAAGGTATGAGGAATATTGGCCACAACCCACCGATAGACATGGAAGGGTATTAACTGAAAAATCAGTTGCTTTTCAGCATGGGTTTCTCGAAATTCCGGTAGTAGATCATTGGGCATTGGCATTGCAGCAACTAATTGAAAAACATTATCCGGCATACCTTTTCCCGAAACGTGAATACAACTTCACTCCTACCATAGATATTGACATTGCCTACGCTTATCTTTACCGAAGTATTTGGAGGATTGCAGGAGCTACCGCAAAATCGATTGTAAAAGGTAATATGACGGATATAGATCATCGGATTCAAGTATTACTGCGCCATAAAACAGACCCTTACGATACGTTTCCATTATTGTTTGCCTTGCATCGGCAATATGATTTGGACCCTATATTTTTTTTCCAGGTAGGTAAATATGGACGGTACGATAAAAACATTTCTCCGTCACATCCTGCCATGCAAAAATTAATACGACAAATTCAGGCAGAACATAAAATAGGCATTCATCCTTCTTATCAATCGAATAGCAATACCGACCAGCTCAGGGACGAGATCACAACTCTTGAAAACATTATAGCAAAGCCTGTAAGCCGAAGCCGCCAGCATTTTTTGATACTGCAATTTCCATCCACATATCAAAATCTGATTTCATGCGGAATTACTGAGGATTATACTATGGGCTATTCATCGCATACTGGATTCAGGGCAGGCACATGCACACCATTCTATTTTTATGATCTTTCAACAGAAAAAGAAACCGCCCTTGTGGTATATCCTTTCCAGGTCATGGATGGCACGCTTAATCAATACCTGAAACTTTCCCCACTCGAAGCAATCGAGCGTATAAATCGTTTAAATACCGAAGTAAGAAAAGTGAATGGCACGTTTATTAGTCTATGGCACAACGAATCACTCAGTGAAATGCGAGAGTGGAGTGGCTGGCGGGAAGTATATTCCGCTCTTAATTCGATAGCTTCGAAATAATAAAAAAAATTAATCAATATGGCAATATGGATGATACAAAGATTCATTATTTTTGTATAACAAATTTGGAGTTAACTAAACATAAACCATATGGGAAAAGGTGACATCAAGTCCAGGCGCGGTAAAATATGGAGGGGTTCTTATGGAGTCCGCCGCCCTCGTAAAGCAGTAGCTGTGAAAGTTGTTATGCCTGCAAAACCAGCAGAGAAGAAAAAAAGCGGAAAAGCTAAATAAAAGACATAAAAAATCAATGCCAAAAGTATCTGCCGCAGGCATCCCTTTGGGACCTTTGGTAGAGCTTGTTATCAAGACAAAATGCTTTCTATTTTACTTAGTTCTTCTTCTGAAAATTCCAGCTTATTCAGGGTTTCAAGGTTGTCGTCCAGTTGTTCTGCACTACTGGCCCCGATTAATACCGAAGTTATGCGTTTATCTTTCAATACCCAGGCAAGGGTCATTTGTGCCAGTGTTTGCCCGCGGCTTTCGGCAATAGCATTAAGTTTTTGAACTTTACTGATTTTTTCATCAGTTATCATTTCGGGTTTCAGGAACCCATGAGCTTTGGATGCCCTTGATCCTTCAGGTATTCCATTCAAATATTTATTTGTTAATAGGCCCTGGGCAAGAGGTGAGAAAGCAATACAACCTACACCTTGTTCTTCCAAGACATTGAGCAGGCCATCTTCCACCCAACGCTCGAACATTGAATATTTTGGCTGGTGAATCAGGCAAGGAGTGCCTAACTCGTTTAAGATAGAAATAGCTATTTTAGCCTGGTCGGCTTTGTAATTCGATATGCCTACATACAAAGCTTTGCCCTGGCGGACAATATGATTGAGCGCTGCCATGGTTTCTTCCACCGGTGTTTCCGGATCCGGTCGATGCGAATAAAAAATATCCACATACTCAAGTTGCATCCTCTTAAGGCTTTGGTCGAGGCTTGAAACAAGGTACTTCTTTGACCCCCAGTCTCCATAGGGACCTGGCCACATGTAGTATCCGGCTTTGGTAGAAATAATTATTTCATCGCGGTAATCTGCAAAGTCCTTTTTCAAGATGTTCCCAAAAGTTTCTTCAGCTGATCCTGGCGGTGGCCCGTAATTATTGGCAAGGTCAAAGTGTGTTATGCCTGAATCGAATGCTTTCCAAAGCATTTGCCTGCAATTTTCAAACATATCCACACCACCGAAATTATGCCATAAACCAAGCGAAATAGCCGGCAGTTTAGTGCCGCTTCGTCCGCAACGATTATACACCATTTGCTGGTAGCGAATTTCCGAAGGAATATAATTCATCGTTTTTTGATCGTAAATTTAGTAATAATTGTTTTGTTTAGTCTAAAATTTTAATTTAGCAAAATTAAATACCAGTACTTTGAACTAAGAACGGTAATAACTTGGTAAAAACTTTTAAGATGATATTAATGTTTTTATACTTTAAGGAATTTATTTTTGCAACTGTATAAAATTCTATCAATGAACCAAAAGGTTAAAATTGCCAGGCTTTCTATTTTTTCTAACACTTTTTTAATCATAATTAAACTTGTCGTGGGATTAATGTCAGGCTCTGTGAGTATTATTTCCGAAGCTATTCACTCATCCATGGATTTACTGGCCGCAATTATAGCCTTTTTCGCCGTTAGAATTTCTGATACACCTGCTGATAAAGAGCACCCTTATGGGCATGGGAAATACGAGAATATATCAGGAGTGATTGAAGCCATCCTGATAGTTATTGCTGCTTTCTGGATTATTATTGAAGCAGTAAAGAAAATTTTTGATAACCAGCCTATCGATTCTATAGGAATAGGTTTTGTTGTAATGTTTGTTTCAGCAGGGGTTAATTTAGTGGTATCCCATAGGTTATATAAAGTAGCAAAGGCAACCGAATCTGTAGCGTTAGAAGCCGATGCGCTTCACCTAAAAACTGACGTTTACACCTCAGCCGGTGTTGGTGTAGGTCTATTACTAATATGGATTACAGGTTTACATTTTCTCGACCCTATTGTTGCAATCCTTGTAGCAGTTTTTATTCTATTTGAGGCATTTCAATTATTAAAAAGTGCTTATTTCCCATTAATGGATACTGCTATGGCCGAAAACGAAATTCAAATTATTTACGATTCATTTAAAAACAAATCGCTTAGCTTTCACGACTTAAAAACTAGAAAAGCCGGACATTACCGCTTTGCAGAATTACATCTCGAAATGTCACACAATTTATCGTTAAGAGAAGTCCATGATGTTTGCGATGAGTTGGAAACAGAACTCAAATCCAAAATTAAAAACCTGCAAATTAATATTCATGTAGAGCCAACTGAAACGACAAAATGATTATAAAAAAAATATTTACTCTTTTTTTGAAACATTTTTATATTTTAGGGTCATAAATACAGCTACATTATAGTGGTCGCTCTTGAAGATATAATAGAGAGGTGTAAAAAATATGATGTAACAGCCCAGAGGCTTTTATACGAACGCTATGCCAATCAGATGCGTAACATTTGTATGCGATATATTTCAAACCATCATGAAATTAAAGATATCGTCCACGATGGCTTTATTAAAATATTTTCAAATATAAAACAATACAGTGGAAAGGGTTCTTTTGAAGGCTGGATGGTAAGGATATTCATTAATACCACTTTAACACACATAAGAAAAAATAAAAAGAGGAAACATATATCAAACATTGAAAATATCGAATATACTTTAGTTGATACTGGCTCTAATACGAATTTATCAGATAATTCAAATGATGAGATAATAAACGATTATTATTCCATTGAGCAAACAAAGTCGAGTAGGCAAAGGCATTTCAGCCTAAGCCTCTCACAGAACCGTACGTGACAGTCTCCCGTCATACGGCTCTTGTTATTCCAATCATTGTTTAAAACCATATCTCCAATGAACAAACA
>Ga0182027_10008988_pt1 | contig 14448 bp, 12 predicted proteins | sample 712E1DmetaG_FD_121300 | JGI IMG/M metagenome (GOLD analysis project Ga0182027, IMG submission 121300) | Permafrost microbial communities from Stordalen Mire, Sweden - 712E1D metaG (Illumina Assembly) | ecosystem: Environmental > Terrestrial > Soil > Wetlands > Permafrost | place: Sweden...
CCAGCCCGTTTGTATCGATGGCAACGCGACCCTGATACGCACGCTGCAAATGGACGGGCACCGGGTAGTGAATGAGCGTGCCCACGGACATCGCCCTGAGGAATGCCCTGAGATCATCGCGGCGCTTACTGCGCACGACGTACTGGTGGTACACGTGCTGCGCCTCCTCCCTTGTTTGAGGAAGAACGAGCGGCGAACCCAGGAGCATGGTGTCGTAGAGACGAGCTATCTGCTTGCGCCTTTCGTTGCATTGATCCAGGCCAGGCAGTTTGACTCGCAGGATCGCCGCTTGAAGCTCATCTAGACGGCTGTTCATTCCTGGAACAGAACTTTCATATCGCTCTCGCCAACCGTACTCACGCAATAGTCGGACTTTGTCGGCGAGTTCCGGGTCATCTGTGACAACGGCACCGCCGTCGCCAAGCGCCCCAAGATTCTTCGTTGGATAGAAACTGAAGGCAGCAAGGTTTCCCCATTGGCCGGTCTTGCGACCGTTCACAGCGGCACCGTGTGATTGGGCACAGTCCTCGATGACGTAGAGATCGTGGCGTCTGGCGATCTCCATGATGGCTTGCATGTCTGCCGGGTGACCATAGAGATGGACCGGGAGAATCGCCTTAGGTTTTCCCACCGAGGACTTGACCGCGTCCTGCACGCGATTGGGATCCAGGGTGAACGTCGTAGGATCGATATCCACGAGTAAAGGCCTCGCACCCACCATCTCTATGGCCGCCACCGTAGCTACAGCCGTGTGGGACACACTGATGACTGAATCACCAGGGCCAACTCCGCATGCGCGCAGCGCCAAGTGTAGTGCATCGGTGCCGCTGGCGACCCCAACGGCGCACCTCACACCAACGTAGGCCGCAAATTCCCGTTCAAAGGCAGTGACCTGCTGGCCCAGAATGTACCACCCACTATTCAGCACCTGCGCGATGGCCGCATCGATCCCCTGCTTGTTGGCCACGTAGCTGGCCTTGGGATTGGATTGGGGAATGTCCACGTGTCCGTTCATCGGGTCTTGGCTCCGGCGTCCGTTAGAGATAATGATCGAGGTGCTCCCGATAGAAGGTCAGAGTACGAGCAAAACCTTCCCGCAGCGGCACTGTCGGCCGCCAACCCAAAATCGCGCTAATCTGGCCAAAATCAGCATAGTAGTCGCCGATGTCGATGCGTTTGCGATCGTCGGGGAAGGACTTCACTGCATACTGGCCGCCGCCGTTGGCCGCCACCAAGAGTTCTGCGGTCTCTCCCAGTGAATACGGCTTTTCACCACCCAGATTGAACACTCTCCCATTGGCCTCGTCGCGCATCGCCGCCAGCAACAAAGCGTCTATAACATCGTCAACATAGGTGAAGTCGCGCAACTGGCTCCCGTTCCAGACCTCGAAAGTCTTACCTTCTAGCAAGAATCTGATCCAAATGCCCAGAAAGGTCTGGCGAGCGTCCTTCACCCTCATGCGTGGCCCGTACGTATTAGTCAAACGAAGCGCACAGGCGCGGATGCCGTGGACGTTGTTGTAGAGGATGTGATACCACTCACCGGCCATCTTGTTGATGCCGTTGACGTCAACTGGCCGCAGAATGTGCCCTTCGTTCACTGGCAGATAGTCAGGCTTGCCGTAGACTTGGCGGGTACTAGCGAAAACCACTTTGACCGTGGGATTGTACTTTCGGCAGGCCTCCAGAATCGAGAGCTGCGCGCGAGCGTTGATGTCCAGATCAGTGTACGGGTCCTGCATGGAGTCCATGTGGCTCGATTGGCCGGCCAGATTGAAGAGGAACTCCTGCCCTTGCACCAGATAGCGCATGCTATGCGCATCGCGCACATCGGAGATGTTGACCACCACTTGGCCTTCCAGCCCTTTGATGTTGAACAGACTGCCACCGTATTCAGGAATCAGACTATCCACCAGCGTCACGCGGGAACCCATACCGACCAAACGACGAGCCAAGGTCGAGCCTATGAAACCGAGACCACCGGTTATGAGAATGCGTCTGCCTTGAAATGAACTAGTTGCGATCATGTCGTGCACCCATCATGGAACGCAGATCAGCCATCACCAATTCTCAAGCAGGCTCTCAGCGCCCAACGTCGTCAAGTCCCGCCCCTTCCAGCGCCGAGCGAATGTCGATCGGCTTCCGTTCGAGCATACTCTGAAAAGCGCTTCGACCCGCCGTGCCGCCGTCTTGCAATAGAGCCACGAGCTCTTCCACGGTCTCGGCGTAGGGCACGCCTTGTTCGGTAAACTCGATGAAGAAGTTCCGCCGGCCGGTGGGGTTGAAGACGGCCACGCCGCCGCTGTTTGCGGCCACGTATTCCAGCACCGCAAGAGAATATTCCGTCACCGTGAATTCCGCCCACGCCAAGTCCGCGGAGAGCGACTGGTCGGACACCCGGACGTTCGGCAGGCCACTTTCGCGAATCAGTTGCTGCAACCGCTCCACGTAGTTGACCCCATCGTGGGCGTGGTAACAGCCGGTAGGATGCGGTCTGATCCGGAATTCGCACGCTGGCATCCGGCGGGCGGATTCCATGACGCCATTCGCGAAAAGATCGACATCGCATCGCGAAATGAGCGAGGTCCATTCGCCGCCGTGGTTAATTGCCGCTAGGACTCGCGCCACGGTTGTGGGGCGGACCAGTCCGACTGGAGTGGATGCCGTGTGAGAAAACTGCGCTGCCACAACAGCTCCGTGCAGCCCGATGCCCTCGCCCCATTTGCGGGCAGGTTCGCCCCACCAAATCATAGTGCTGCCCAGGTATTGCCAAAAGAGCGGCGCTGGATAGTTTATCGGAAGGTAGCCGTCCTGTAACACATAGACTGGCAGGCCGATTCGCCGCGCGGCCAGGGCCTGTATGGGCGAGAACGAATGTATGCCGGCCATCAAAGCCCTTGCTCCTTGGCGTCTTGCCGCCACGAGCAACAGATAATTGCCAGCCAAGCTCAACAGAGTTCTCCAGGAGGTGACACCGGCGGCCGGACGGGTCTGCCCGTCGGGGTGGCGTGCGAGATGTTTTCTCAGGCGGCGCTGCTGCATCCGAGCCCGCCAGACCCACGGCAAAATCCTAAACACACTATGCGCATTGCGAAGCCACTGTTTCTTCAGCCTAGCGCGCACTGCGGCTAGCTCAAAGAATCCCGCCGTCGATCCAACTTCGTCGAAATACCGCGTCCTCTTCAATCCCGCCAGTGAAGTGACCACGATCGCGCCTGTCGTGTCCCGGTTTGTCGCAGCCGCGGGCAAAGTCCTCTGAACTGAACTCGCAGCGGGGACCAACGGAATCTCCCTCCATTCCACACCCGGAAACTCTTCTAGCCACGCCGCGGGGGAGACATTCGGCCCGCCACATGTCCAAAGACGATCGGGCCGGCCAAAACTTGTGCGTATCCTTCCCGCGACGAACCTATTCCGCTCACGCTTGATGCCATGTAGGTAGAGCTGCGTATGGACGAGCCTCAGCAATTCACCAGCGTTGCTCTCATGCTCCACAACCATCAGGGCCTGCTGAACACTCGCGTCAAGCTGGCCAAGCTCTGCGTCGGTGCCGTAGTCGCGCATCGTCTCTATACGTATGTTTGGATCCGCTCCAACCAGCCGGGCCCGCTCACTGGGTAGAAGCAGAAACGAACAGACAAGATGATTCTCCTGCGACTCCGCAACGATGGTCGCCACGGCCGCCAGATCAGCGTATGGACTGATAACGATCAATTGCCTCATCAAGCTTCCGACCAGCCGTGCAATCTGAGATACTTCTCCGTGTATTCAAAGTCTTCCATAGAGTGGACGTCGCGACTGCCCTCGTTGTTGGCAAAGAGAATGCGGTCACCCATGAACGTCCATGGCTTTTGTCCCCGCGGTGGGAAGCAGGTGGAGACACGCAGAATCCACATGGCGTGATCGAGAATGTAGCAGGGCGGAAGGTCCTGCCGGTTGGTCGACACTTGAACATTGCTCAGATCCAGCCAGCTGCGCAAGTAGCCGTCTTCGTCCATCCGTTTCACGCGGTACGGATGATGGTCGTTGTCAACGTAGCCCGTGACGCAAGAATCCGCCCGGGGATCGTGCTCAAGACGCTCTATACAGTCGTCGATCAGGCCATTTGGGTAGGTAGCACAATTACACATTACAACCGCAAGATATTTGACCTCGATGCCCTCGCCGCGCAGGTGAGCCAAAGCGTGAGTCAGGGTGTCGACATGTTGCGCTGTGGCGGTCGCCAATTCGGCTGGCCGGTCAATCACGGAGACGTCATTGGCGCGCGCCAGCGTCTTCATGCGTTCGGAGTCAGTGGAGATGTAGACAGCATCGACGTGCCTGGCGGACTTCGCCGCCAATAATGGATACATCATCATGGGTCGTCCCAGAACCGGATAGAGGTTCTTTTCGCGGACTGATACGCTACCTCCCCGTCCGCAAAGCAACGCGACGTTCTTGATCATGGTGTTTGCCTAGCCGGCAGGATGGTGAGAAATGGTGATCTTGGCCCATTCCGTCATGCGACGGATGCCTTCCTCTAGCCGCACAGTGGGCGCCCAACCCGTGGCTGCTCTGAAAGCGGTGGCGTCAGCCGTCATGCCGAATTGGTCGCCGAAGTGTCCGGCCACTTGTTCTACGGGGTATGTGACCGGATCTTCACCAGCAGCGCCAATGATCAATCGCAGCAGGTCCCGCACCGTCGTGCTTCTGCCTGTCCCCAGATTGAAAGTCTGACCGCAGGTGGAAGGTTCGTGAAGTGCCCTCAACCACGCATCTACGACGTCATCAATGTAGACAAAATCACGGAAGCGATCAAGTGAGCCGGTAATTGGGATCTTCTCGCCTCTCAGGGCGTAGGCCAGATAGATGCTGGCCATGCCCTGCTTGAGATTTCGCATGTTCTGCCCAGGCCCGTAGACGTTGAAGAGCCGAAAGATCGTGGGCTTCAGCCCTCGCTCGACGTTCGCCCTAATATAGTGCTCTCCCGCCAGCTTCGTGATGCCGTAGTAGGAAAAGGGATTGACCGGATCGCTCTCGCTGCACGGCAGGCGGACCGGATGCCCGTAGACCGCCATGGAACTGGAGAACAGCAAACGCTGAATGCCCGAGGCACAGCACCACTCGACGAGGCGAAGGGTGCCCAGCGCATTCGTGAGGACATCGCGCTCGGGCTCCTCGTGAGAAACTCGGTTGGAGGTCTGGGCTGCCAAATGCAGCACACCATCGAACGGAGCGAAACGGCTAAGTTCCCGATACGTCCGCGCGTCACTTACGTCACCGACAACATACCGATGACTGCCCGGGTCGGACAACTCCGCGATCTTGTCAGGCAAGTCCACGATCACCACTTCCGCGCCTCGCTGTCCCAGCGCAGCGGCCATGGCGCCACCGATAAAGCCGGCGCCGCCGGTCACCACGAACCGCGCCCGCGCTAGTTCTGTCATGAGCAATTCCTCCCGGTTATATGTTGACCGGCTTTTTCAACAACACGCGCAGCCACAAGCGTCCTGGCTCGCCTGGATTCCCGTAGGCATCAAAAAATCCTTCAGACTCATTCCTAGCATAGGGTGGGTGCCTAAACACCCCCAGGACTTCGCACACAATCCGGCGAACGGACTTTGGCAGCCACCGCCGCAGAAAGGCCCAACCCCTGGCCCGATCCCTAGACCAGGCCGCGTAGTAGCTCGCTATTACAGGCCCACAATCACGCAGACGCAACACCTCTAGCCCAAGTCGTTCCGCAAGGCGCACCACGCTGCGCGCCGTGAAGAATCCCAGGTGCGACTCCATTGGCACTCTACGGTCGAACATCCAATCGATGCAATTTGGCACCTCAACGAAGATGTACCCCCCTGGACGCACGAATCGAACGAGTGCGCCGAATTCTACAATCGGGTCGCCAAAGTGCTCAACCACATGGGACAAGCAAAGCAGATCGCAAGGGGCCAGGGTCGAGTCAATACCCACGTGCCCCTCGACAAGGTCCACCTTGTAGCGTTTACGCCCCAATTCAACTACTCTCGGATCGGCATCATAGCCTTGAGTCGTGATGCCCTGCGCCCTCATACATGCCGCCAAGGCCCCAATACCACAGCCGAGATCAATCGCACTGTGAACATCAGGCCTGGGCAGATTCATGAATCTAGCCTGGGCCTCCGCCCGACCTTCCATGAACTTGGCATACAACTCCGTCGCGCTCCACGAACGCCGAACACTGTAGGTCGTGCTGTAGTAGACTCCCAATTCTGCTGGGGTAGGCAACGGATGGGCAAACCAATGCTCACATTCACTGCAACGTGAGACAACCGCATTCGGAAAATCGTCATGTCGAGCTACTCGTCTCTCAGAGATCAGGCCACATAGGGGGCATCGCGCTTCTGCACCACCACCTGCTTCGAGTGCCTCGGCCTCGAATCGATTGTTCGAGTCTGTCATTGTTTGTCGCCCCATCTCTGATGGTACCACGGCAGCGAAAGATTGATGATTCCCGGTCGACGCGAGACGCGCACCCCCCTTGAATCACAAATCTCCAGGCCGCAAGCTGAATCGATGCTGTCGAGCATCTGCAAGGTGGTGGTCGCAATACCCAAACTAACCACATATCGCCCGGGGGAGAAGAGGGGCGGAATGGTCACTGTCAGTCGATGGTCACCCTTTGTTAGCCGCGGAGGCATTGCATTCGGTACATCTCGGCTGTCAGCAAACAGGACGCCTATGCCGTCGGCGTTGAGAAGAGACAACCCGAAGTAGATATCCGGAAGGTCGCGGCGTATGGCCACAGTGCATTCAACCGAAAAGCTCTCGTTGTCACTCGTTATGCTTGTTGGCTCCCCTTTGCTGTTAAGCACTGAAACGTCTATGTACTGAGCTACTTTCTGCGCGTTTTCTGCAAACTTTGCGTGTCCGAGTTGCTGGGCTCCCTCCGTCATGTAGGCTGCCACGATCTCACGGGCGGCACCGATTGCTCGAATCTGCCCCGCACTGAGCCAAACGCATCTCGGACACAGTCGGTTGACGACTGGCATGTTGTGACTGACGAAGAGCACGGTCCGGCCCTCTTGTTGCGACACAGCCTGCATCTTCCCCAGACATTTATTTTGAAACTGGGTGTCGCCGACCGCCAGGACCTCGTCGATCACCAGGATCTCCGGCTCCATGTGTGCGGAAACTGCAAAAGCCAACCGTACATACATGCCGCTCGAGTAGTGCTTCACCGGCGTGTCCAGAAACTGCTCCACCTCGGCGAACGCTACGATTTCATCGAACTTGCGTCGGACCTCGTGGCGGGACATGCCGAGGATGGCACCGTTGAGATAGATGTTCTCCCGGCCGGTCAACTCGGGGTGAAACCCGGTGCCGACTTCCAGCAACGATGCGACACGGCCGTCGATCTCGATCCGCCCCGTGGTCGGCTCCGTGATGCGACTCAGGATCTTCAACAACGTAGACTTTCCCGCCCCGTTGCGCCCGATGATTCCCACCACATCGCCTCGCTCGATCTCGAAGCAAATATCGCGCAGCGCCCAGAACTCCTCCGCGGACGGCTGCGCGAGTCCACTACCCCGGGCATGGTGGAACGCACGGTAGGGGGCCCTCACCACCCCGAGCAGCACATCACTGAAGCGCCTGTAGCTGTGGTTACGCCCTGACTCGGCCGCCCCCCCCAATTGGTAGCGTTTGCCCAATCCTTCGACCTTGATGATGACGTCACTCACCGCTCTAGTAGTCCCCGTTATCAGATCACATCCGCGAACGAACGCTCCATCCGGCGGAAATACCATACTCCGAACCAAAGCAGGACTGCCGTGACACCGGCCGATACGGCAAAGCACAACCATCCGGCTCCACCCGTGCCGCAAATCGCCCAGCGGAAACCATCGATAACGCCCACCATCGGGTTGAGCGAATAGAGCGGACGCCATTGCTCCGGCACGACATTGCTGCCGAAGCCGACAGGCGAGACGTAGAGCCCGAACTGCACGATGAATGGGATCACATATCGGAAGTCGCGATACTGCACATTCAAAGCCGTGATCAGCAGCCCGGGGCCGAGCGCTGCCAAGAACGCCAGTAGCAGCAGCGCCGGCAGCGCAAGCAACCGCCAAGTCGGCGCGTGGTGGTAGTAGATAAACATCAGCACAAGGATTAGGAATGAGACCATGAAGTCGATCATGCTCACGATGACCGAGCTAGCGGGCACCACCATGCGCGGAAAATAGACCTTTGTGATTAGTCGTTCGTTTGCGACGAGGCTGCCGCTGGCCTCGGTCAGTGCGTTGGAAAAGAACATCCAGGGCAGCATCGCCGCGAAGACAAAGAGCGGATACGGCACGCCGCCCGAGGGCAGCCTGGCGATGCGCCCGAAGATCACGCTGAAGACGATCATTGTCAGCAGAGGACGCACCACTGCCCATGCAGCACCGATGACAGTTTGCTTATAGCGCACCGCCACATCGCGCCAGGCAAGCATCAAGAACAGCTCCCTATAGCGCCACAGGTCAGCCCAGTAGTGCTTCTCCGTGCGCCCCGCTTCGATGATCAACCTAGTCATGACCTTGAAGCGTCAACAATGAAATCAGCATCTGCATCTCTTAGTGCGGCACCGAGTGAATTTGGATCGGGACGATTTCTCTGCGGGCGCATTTCATCCCGGCCGAGCCCAACTCTTTAGCACAGGTAGATTTCCAGTAAAGTGGCAGGAGCTAGCTTGCCGGTCTGGTGCGCGGCACGCTATTCCAGGTCGAGCCCATGCCCGGCGGTGGTTTGTAGTCCCAACGTTCCAACGCCATGACTCCATGCGCTGTGGGCTACCCGGAAACAACCAGCGAGCCCTCGTGGCGCACTCTGGGCCTGTCGAGATAGGCCATCGCGCGTGCATCCTTCAAGCGTCCAGAAACCATTCCGCTCATGAAGTTCGCGACCGAATCGCGTCAAACGCAGTGAGGCGTAACGGCGACTCCATCACTCCCTCCGGTGCTGCGCGCTGATGGGGCCACATCGACCATATTCTGAAGCGTACCTCATCACGCATCTGTCCATGGGGCGTTCCCTCGGAGAAGGTTAGCCCCCTCGCTCCGGTTGTTGCAGAACCACAGCGTGTCTTGACCCTCGGCTGCCGCTACTTCATTCTCTGCGCTGTCCCATTTCCTCCGGCAGCATGCACGGCCAAGCGTCCCTCGTTCCTAACATCCCCGTCCCGCCGAATCTGGTCTCCTATCAGCTCCCACCACAAAAAACGCGCGATGTTGTGTCGCCACGGCACGAAACGAATGAACGCCATCTCTTTGGAATAGCGACACTAGCGAAAGGATTTGCCATGACCGGTGATGAGATCAAACAGAAACTAGCCACATTCCGATTCTGGTACCACAAAATCAACCTGGGCGACGACATTGTTACCCCAGGGCTAGACCTGGATTCCATATGGGAAATGGTCCGCAAGGTTCGGAATAGCATGGACTACAAAGGCAAGAAAGTCCTAGATATAGCCAGCTTCGATGGAATGTGGGCGTTTGAGGCGGAGAAACTCGGCGCAGAACTGGTAGTTGCCACGGATTGTTACTACAACACTCTAAGTAACTTCATGTTCTGCAGGGACATCCTCAAGTCTAATGTTATTCCGTACTACAATGTTTCCGCCTACGATCTGTGGAATCGCCTTGACGTGTTTCTTCAGGAGAACTGGGGGGACCAGAAGCCGTTTGATCGGCTCTTCGACGTCGTTCAACATCTCGGTCTTCTCTATCATCTGAGAGATCCGATGTTGACACTCTCGCAGGCTCGCAGTGTCATTAGAACTGGTGGATATCTGCTCATTGAGACAGCCGCCGTTGTCAACGAGAAGCGATCGTTCATGGCGTTCAACGGGGTCACGCCACAGAAGCCGAATGGCGCGAGGATCTATAATGACCCAACGACCTGGTGGGCACCAACCGTTCCGTGTCTGAAGGAGATGCTACAAGCGACTCTCTTTGAACCAATTGAAGAGACAGTTCGCATTCTTGACGATGGCATAATGAAGCTTCTAAGATCCAAATTGAAGTCACTTACAGCTGCTCCAAGCCAGGATCCGCCCTTTTCCATTTCACGTGTCTGCATGGTTGCGAAAGCAGTTTCTCCCAAAGATGTTGACCGAGAATTCTACCGTGAATTGTCACGCACCTATCGCAATCCCGGTCTAACAACTCAAACTCTGTGCCTCTAAGGGCGACGCATTGCTGGCATCGGTAACCACATTTCGACGCGCTGGAGAAGAGAGTGGACTCGCCCTTCACTTCCCCGGGGTCATGCCCTTCAAAGAGACGATGGCACGTCGGTCGCGAAGCCGCCCGTACAACCGTCCAAGCATCTTCCGCAAAGTCCTCACTTTCGGGACCATTGGGATCTCCAGCGCTGTCAATTGGAATTCCCGCTGCACGGCCGCCAAATGCCGAACGTACTGATCGTAAAGCTCCAGAGCCGCGATGCCAACTCGGTATCCCTCGTAGAGACGAATCCGTGACTGAGACAAATATCGGAGTCCATGGAAATGATAGAAAACCGGCGGTCGGCCATCGCGCGCCAAAAGCCGCGCATTCCACGGCGCAAGTGCCTCGGACACCGCCTTCAGAACATACACCTCTCGTGAGAAGATCTCGGGCCAGACATTGAGGTACTTCTGGTCACCAAACTTCCCGCCTTCGTGTCGATTGTAGCACCACTCAACGCATCGCTCCTGCCACCAGCGGCATACTCTATTTCCACCTGGGTTGCGCCTGAAGGTCACAAACTGAACGCAGAAACGACCCGACGTTTTCGACTGGTCATATTCGGGATCGTACGCGTGCTCCGTAATCAGCACATCGCGCCCGGCCTCATCCAACTCCCGGAGAAGTGCGACAGGATCCCCGAAGAAGAAGAGGTCTGCATCGACATAAGTCACCCGCTGTGCAGAGTGATCGCGGTCAAAGACCGCGGTAATCGAAAATGGCGTCATCGTCCAACAATACTCGGCCACCGTCCTTTCGGATTTGGCGATCAGCAATGCGGGCGTTTCGATGGTGCGCAGTGGCATGACGCGAAGCCGGGGCAATGCGAACGATCGAAGTCGTGCCTCAACTGTCTCATCCATGCAGAGTACCCAGAGGAGAAAGTCGCTACTGTGTTGCTCTAAGGAACGATACAGCGACAATCCCGAAGCCAGAAAGGAACCACTGAACAACGTGACAAAATGCTCAGCCATTACCACTTCCCAATTGTCTGTCCGCAGGAGTGACCGCCGATGCTGCCGCGTTTGCAACGTGGACGTTGGCGAATGACAATCCACACCGCGCCGGCAGCGAATGCGCAGCCGGGCATGGGAGTCCTTCTCGTCTAGTCGGGCCTCCCTGGGGCATTCCCGCCGGGTATTGAAGAGAACGTACCGGATCCGTTCTCACTGTCTAGCTACTCGCCCTGTAATAGCGGCCGTACCGGGCGTAATTGCCATAGTCGTAGTAACTGTAGCCATAGCCGTAGCCGCCGCCCTTGCGATCGGTCCTATTGATGACGAGGCCGAGGATTCGCGCGCCCGCATCGGCAAGCTGGCGTCGCGCGAATTGGGCTGCCTCGCGCGTCGTGTGTCCGGCACGCAGCACCAGCACCACACCGTCAGTGATGCTGCCAATGATCGCGGGGTCGGTGACGGGCGCGATGGGTGGGGAATCCAGGACCACCCGGTCGTAGCTGCTGCGACACTGGGCAAGAATTTGACGAAACCGTTCGGTGTGCAGCAGCTCGGCCGGATTGGGAGGCATGGGGCCACACGGCAGGACATCCAGGTTAGGAACCTCGGACTTGCAGATCGCGTCCTTCAACTGGACGTCACCAGCCATGACACTGGAAATGCCCTTGTCCGTCTTTAGGCCAAACGACTTGTGGATGCGAGGCTTGCGCATATCGGTGTCGATGAGCAGCACGCGGCCGCCGGCTTGGGCCATGGTCACAGCCAGGTTGATGGCCACGGTGGTCTTGCCGTCCTGGGGACCCGGGCTGGTGACTGAGAAAAGTGAGAACTCCTTCTGCGCCGAGATGAACAGCATGTTGGTTCGGATGGACCGACAGGCCTCGGCAGCCAGGGAGGTGGGATCCTTGAAGACGGCCAAGTCTCGTTCGGGGGCGTCCGCGATCAAGTGGCGCTTGGCCTGCGAAAGCATGGGAACGACACCCAGCAACGGGGCGCCGATCAGTGCTTCGGCCGCCTCCGGGGTCTTGATCGTGTTGTCCATAGACTCGATTGCGAAGGCGAGCAGCAGACCGAAGAGCAGTCCAACAACCCCTCCCAAGCCCAAGTTCAGGGCCAGAACTGGGCTGGCCGCGACACGGGGCGGGGTGGCACGATCCAGGATGCGTACGTTGTTGGCCTTCAACATGCCCGTAAGATTGATTTCCTTGTGGCGCTGATTGATCAGACCATAGACCTTGTTGTTGTTTTCCGCATCCCGCGCCAGGGGACGGTACTCGGTTTCCAGCTTGGCTAGCTCTAGCGCCTGTTGCTTCTCGTGGTTCATCCACTTGGATAGGGAGGCCTCGGTTTCGACCAGGGCCTGGTAGCGCTTGTCAAAGGCCTTCAGGACATTGTCCAGCTCTTTGCTGTAGTCGCGCTGGACCGCGGCCAACTGGTGCTGGATGGTCTCGATCTTGGGGTGTTTCTCGCCGTAGTGGGATTCGAGATCGGCTTTGATCTTCAGCAGATCCAGGTAGTTCTCTCGCAACTTCTGCACGACCGGGTTGTCGCGGATCTCGGGCAAGCTCTCCCGCTCGCTGATGTCGGTCTTGGCGGCCAGGATCAGCTTCCGGATCGATTCGATCTCGATGCGCCTGGCCTTGACGTCGGTCATCTTGGCGTTGAGGCTTTGCAAGTTCTGCCGGGTCATGCCCTGTTTGTCGTCCAGGTTGACGTCCAGGAGGTTGCGTTCCTTGCGGAATTTGTAGAGTTCCATTTCTGAGTCCTCGAGCTGCTTGCGCAGACCCACCGTCTGTTCGCCCAGCCACGTTCCCGCCGAGCGCGCGCCTTCAAGCTTGAAGTCGAGGTTGCGTTCGATATAGGTGTCGGCAAAGGCATTGGCGATGCGCGTCGCTCGCTCCCGATCCACGTCGCGCACGACAATGTTGGCGATTCGCGACTCGCGCACGCCGACAACCTTCACAGACTTGAGAAGACGCTCAACCAGGACCTGGCGATCGGGCTTTTTGGACTGATCAGCGGATCCGCCGAAAGCAGGGTCGCTGTCCAGGCCCAGCCGATCGATCACCCGTTGGGCTATCTCTTCAGATCGGATGATGCGGTACTGGGTCACGTAGAACTCGCGGGTCGACGCCGCCATCTCGATGACCTCCTTCACATTTTCCAAAACCTGTGGCGCGGTCGACTCGATGACGAGCGAACAGGTGGCCTCGTAGATCTTGGGCTGACGGATGGTGAACACGAAGGCCGCCGCCAAACTGACCACGAGAACGCTGGCAATGAGTCGCCAACGCTTGCGCAAGACGTGAAGGTAGTGCTGCAGTTCTCGGGTGGTCTCTGGGGCCTTCGACGGTGATGGGGATGCGGATTCCATGAAAACTCGACGCTAGCCCCAAAACTGGCCCTGCGCAATGATGCGGGGCGGACTCGTGGGGGCACGAGGGCGAGCTTCGTCTCGGCGGCCATCAGTGATAACGTCCATTTGAGTGCCCCAATCCGTTGCCCAACCTCGCTACCATCGCTGTCCCCGTTGTGGCTCCCGTCTGGCGCGTGACGAGCGCAGCGGCACGACGGGACTGCTTGCCAGCCTGTTCTTCCTTCGTGGCTTGCGCTGCAAACCCGATTGTGGTTGGCGTGGCCTCCGCTTTTCGCGGACTCGGTTCCGTCGGCGCAAACGGCGGCTGATGACCGCCTTTTTCGTCGTGCTTTTCATCGCGACGGCGGCCTTGACCGTGCGCTATGTGCTCTTGCGCGTTGGTGCGAACCCAGGCGGCGCGCACGACGACGGCGTCCAAGAAACGGACTAGCGGACAGCGAGTCGCCCAGCGAGGTGACAACCTACCTGTCTTCCGCTCCAGTATGGGGAGGTGAAATGCTATCTACCTCAAGCTGCTTCTTGTCGTGTTGAATTCTTGCCAGCGCGCCTCGTCTCAGGGCGATGCCTACAACAGGGCGAATCGCCCGTACTCGGCGAAGTGGCGGTCGAAGGCGATGGCGTCGGTGGATACCCAGGCGCGCCACGACCACGACGCTCATGGCGTCGCAGAGTGAGCAAGTCTTGTCTTCGTGGGAGCGCACGAGATCGATGGCAAGACTTTCGTCTCCCTTGGACACCCGCTCCACGCCGCAGAAACCGAGATCCAAAGACTTACTCGTGTCGGTCCGCGTAAACATCAGCCAGGTGCTTGTATTTGTCGCGCGCCACATCCGTGAATGAGGACTGGCCAGTACCCGCCTTCGCAATCCAGGCGTCGAGGGCGGCG
>Ga0182027_10008989_pt1 | contig 14447 bp, 18 predicted proteins | sample 712E1DmetaG_FD_121300 | JGI IMG/M metagenome (GOLD analysis project Ga0182027, IMG submission 121300) | Permafrost microbial communities from Stordalen Mire, Sweden - 712E1D metaG (Illumina Assembly) | ecosystem: Environmental > Terrestrial > Soil > Wetlands > Permafrost | place: Sweden...
AAGATGCCCGGTCCGGCGGCGGGCTGGGAACAATAGACCGTCAATCGGTACGGGAGTTGCTGGGTGGACAAGGCATGGAAACGCTGGAAAGACCCGGCGTGACCCGCGTGCTGGAAGAAGCGAACTTCATCCAGCGTAAAGACGGCGGCTTTGAGTTGACACCGCTGGGTGTGAGGAAAATCGGGCAAAAAGCGTTGAGTGATGTTTTTTCCCAATTGCGTTACAAGACCGGAGACCGGGGCGGGGTGTGGAAAAGAGGCGATGAAACCAAACGGTTTGAGTTCGGGGATAACTTCGATATTGATTTGAAACAGACCATCATGAATGCCCTGATGCGCGAGTCACAACAAACGCCCATAAAATTGAAAATTACCGATTTTGAGGTTTATAAGTATGAGCAGTCGGCGCGTTCAGCCACAGTGCTGATGCTCGACCTCAGCCTTTCCATGTCGGTGCATGATAACTTCTACGCCGCGAAACATGTCGCGCTGGCGCTGGACGGACTGATTCGCAGCCAGTTTCCACGGGACAGCCTGCATATCGTCGGTTTCTCCAGTTATGCCCGTGAGCTAAAGAAAGAAGATCTGGCGACGCTGCACCTTGACCAGGCTGACCCTTATACCAACATCCAGCACGGTCTGGAACTTGCCAGAAAACTGCTGGTTAAAGATAAGACTCAAAATAAGCAAATCATTATCGTCACCGACGGCGAACCGACAGCGCACCAGGAAGATGGAGAAATCAGTTACCAGTTCTCACCCGGCGCCAAAACCCTGCAAATGACACTTAGAGAGGTGGAGAACTGCACCCGGCAGGGCATCACCATCAACACGTTTATGCTGGGCGAGAGCAACCTCAATAATGCTTTTATCACCAGAATTGCCAGGATAAATAAGGGCAGGGTCTTCTTCGCCAACTCCAATGGGCTGGGACAGTATGTGCTGGTAGACTATCTTGCCAATCGACGGAAAAGTATGAGCTAGGCGGTTTTGAACAGCGTCTCGATCAATACCCAAACACACTTTTACCCGGTGACTGATATAGAGGTCTCGGGTTTGTTGTCCGGTGGATTAGCACCGGCTAGAGTTTTCTGCAGATTGGTATCATAGTTCACCATGATGTAAGCCAAAGCGATGATATCTACATAAAAGAAATATTTGAACATACTGCGCCAGGCGAAAAAGAGCGGGATGACGGCCAAAATCAGTCCGGTTTGAGGGAATCGTTTGCAATACCGGTAATACCAAACCATGGCAACAATAAACGCAATTCCTTCAAGCAGCGTGAATGGTAAGGATGACTTAATCTTTACTAGGCCGCTTGTCACCAGTGTTATCAAACCGATGCCGGTCGGAAACATGGGGTCGGTCATCGGGGATGTTACCGAATTAAACCAGAGTTTGAAGTCAGGGACTGCAAAAGGCAGATTAGTGATTATAAAGATACCGGCAATGATAGAAATTACCGCCAGCAATTTTCTTGTCCCCCGTGTATTAAACAATAAAATAAGGTAAAAAGGCACGAAGAACCAGGTTGTTTGCTTGGTTGCGACGGCCAAACCCATACAAATTGCGGATAACCAGAGATTTCGATTAAGTGCCAGCCAGGCGATGAGTAAAAATGGAAAGCAGAGATAACCAATCTCACCCCCGGAAAAACAGGAGTTCCATAATTCGAGGCTGATTAATACCACCCCGATGAACAGCAGGCGCTTCTTTTTTGGGATGATCCAAACCGCATAAGCCAGTCCCGCTAAAATAAAGATGGCATAAACAATTCTGATTTCTGTTATCCCCAGGTAGATAAAAGGCGCCGGAAGCAAAAAAGAAGCTGCCGGATAGCAGACTCTGGATTCGATTTCGGGAGGAACTTGAGACGACGTCCGGATCGCTTCATCCCACACCTGCGACAACTGATTATCTTGAGGATATGGGAAAACATAGGAGAATACTCCCGCTCGCAACGGCGTGACCTTATCGTAAGTACCGTCATATTTCAGCAATACCTGGATGACATTAGCATCGGCGTACGGATTCTCACCGTGCAATAAATTTTCGACTGCCTGTTTTGACAAACTCGTGCTGTCGTTATATCCAAAATCTCTTTGTACGCCGATCAATCGTTGGCGTAAATCACCGGAGATATTTCGATTTCGCAGGGCGGAGGGAATTAAAATGCCGATTGTAACCGCTTCAAGTAAACCTATCACAACAAGGGAAACAAAAATTATTAACGCTCCCCGCTTCAGTTGATTCACTCGATTGCGAAGCAGAATATCTGTTTGCGGTAACAGGCTTAAAAATATCATCACGAACCAGATAAGTAAAACAACAGACGCAGTTATCAAAATGGGGGGACTGTTTAAACCGGTACCGAGACTGAAAATCACGATTAAAAAAAGAAATATCACAATAGAATAAAAAAATAATAATATCCGGGGAGTAGCATCTAGATAAGAACTGAATGATTTTATGCTCATAGAATTTATTATTCTACATTGTAATACTAAGGAAAGACGATTACAACCCATTAAAAACGGGGCCGCAGGATAAAAAGACAGGAGCCTCTAAATGGCTTTAGAGGCTCCTGTTATCAGTTTACAATATCAGTAACGATGTCTGTGTGCTATTTACTATTTATAGCCTTTCATGAATTCTTTTTCTGCTTTGAACATTTCGCCAACCATCTCTTTAATTTCGTCAATGGAAAGCATAGAGAAGGTCAAGGGGTCGAGCAGAATGGCCTGGAGAATTTTGTTCTTGTCCTTTTCCACAATTCCCCTGACGGCCAACTCCTGAACATTGATGTTCAAACGGTTCAAGGCAGCGCACTGAGGCGGCAGGTTCCCGATATAGGTAGGATGAACCCCGCCCTTGTCCACCATACATGGAACTTCGACTACACAACCTTCCAGCAGGTTGGGGATGAGGCCGTTGTTTTTCACATTGCCGAAAACGCGTGTTTGGGTATTAGTCTCGATCGCGTTGATGATATCCACGGCGATTTTTGTATAACGATGTTCCTCAGTAAGTTTAAATTTGAAACCGCTCTTGAGCTGCTGCCGCAGTTCGTCATCCTGTCTGGCGGTAATTGCGTCCGCGTCTGCATACATGTGGTCATTAGAACCCACCTTGTATTGTTCCATAAGTTCCGGCGTTCTCCTGAAGTACGGCAGCGATATCGAGAGATGGCCGAAACCACTGGTGAAATAGCCGAATGTCTTAAATGCCTCGATTTCAATCGGGCTCTCTTCGCCGGGGGCAGCTTCATGCTGGTCAGAAACGTGTATCTTATTTATCTTCTCACGCAGCACCGGATAGAGGTCTTGTCCCTTGTATAATATTTCCAGGAACCATGATTGGTGATTCAAACCGCCTACGGTGTACCAAATATCCTTGGCCGGCACTCCGGCCATTTTCGCGAATCTTTCTTCGCCACCAGTCGGGTTGGGGCATAAGCCGACAGTTTTAATCCTGGAATAATCGTTCATGGCCCAACAGTTGATGGCCATCGGGTTACAATAACTCATGAGTAGGGCATCCGGACAGACTTTTTCCATATCATGGCAGATATCCAGTAAAGCCGGAACCTGCACCAACCCCTGGAAAATTCCACCGGCCCCGGTTGCATCGGGTTGGACTTCAAGTCCCCGCTTCCAGGTAATTTCCCGGATAAACCGTGCCGCCCGCCAACCACCGGGACGGATACTGGTGATAACGTAATCGGCGCCATCCACCGCGACGCGCCGATCTGTGGTTGACTCAACCTTTAGGTTAAGTCTGTTTTGCTCCACCATTTTATTGGCGTAAGCTGCTGCGAGGTCCAGCCTTTCTTTATCGATATCCATGAGCATGAGGGTACTGCCTGAAAGTTGCGGAAATAACATAATATCCGCAATAAAGTCCCTCCCGAAGACATAGCTGCCAGCTCCAATTAATACGATCTTTGCCATATTAAAACCTCCTATTATTTGTAATATATCATACTACCAAATATACCATGTTGTAAAAGCATCCGCTTCCTTCTACTATTAAGTTCCCCTGTTCCTTTTTTTAAGACAAATTTATTAACTTGAAAAAGTTACATCTGAACATTGTCCTGAAGTTTACCGCATAGTTCACGGTACACCTGGAAAAGACGGCGTGCGGTCGAAGACCAATTGTATTTCATGACCGATTGCCGTGCCGATTTGGCCATAGATTCCCTGATTTCATTCTCACTCATGAGTAAACATAAGTAAGTAGCCAGAAGTTCCGGGGAACGTTCGTCAAACAGGTAACCGGTTTCTCCGTCTTTAATAATCGTAGCCAGGCCGCCGACACGTGAAGCCACTACAGGAGTACCGGAAGCCAAACTTTCCACCGCTACCATGCCAAAACTTTCGTGAAATGACGGGACAATGCAAATATCGGCGGCGTTATAAAATGTCGGCATCCGATCATGTTCCACGGCTCCAACAAAACCGACCATGCTGCCGATGCCAAGTTCATTCACTAAAGAATTCATTTTCATCAATTCATCGGTCTTCCCGGCGTTTCCCCCCACGACCAACAGCCGCGTGGTACCGTGGTTCGGTAAATAAGTCATAGCATGTAACAACAGGTCAAGTCCCTTAAACGGCTGGAGACGGCCGGCAAAAAGCAGTACCCTACGGTATTCTTCCAACGCCAACTCACGGCGTGCTTCTTCCCTATCTGCCGGATGAAATAAATCAAGGTCAACCCCGGCGGGGATAACCCTGACCTTGTCCGGCGGACTTCCATAGAGACGAATTAAGTTATTTTTCCCTTCCTGAGTAGAAGTGACGATACAATCGGCGGCAGCGACAATTTCCTTTTCGGATTGGATACGAAGCTCCGGTTCTTCCTCCGCACCCAATGCACGGTTCTTGACTGCCCCAAGTGTATGGAAGGTGACAACGTGGGGAATTCCCAGTTGATTTTTCAGCCGCTCTGCGACTAAGCCCGAAGTCCAGTAATGGCTGCGGATAATGTCGTACTCCGCCCGATCCTTCTTTAAGAAAGCCAGCAGATTTGCCTGAAATTCGGGCAGGCAATCATAGATTGCTGTTTTCGAAATATCTTCAGGTGCGCCGGCACGGATATGAATGAGGCGCGTCCTGTCATTAATGGTTATTATTTCCGGTTCATCCGGATCATGCCAGCGCGCAAAGATGTCTACCTGAACGCCCAGTTTATTCATCTCGTGGCTGAGTGCCAGAATATATAAATTCATACCGCCGACATCCCCGATACCCGGAGAACGCTGCGGACAACTGTGAACACTTATCTCGGCAATACGCACCTGTTTAGCTCCTTAAAATCACGCATTGCGATATCGGCACATCCTGCCCACCCAAATCATACTTGTACGGTTCATTACCGGATAGAAAATCGAAACGTGTTTTCCCGTTTTTAATCGCATCCTGAATATCAAACACCTCTAGTAATAAACTGACACTGAGCGATGAATACGCCGGGTCGTAAGCGCTGTTATAGAGGTATCTATCTCTATTATAATCGAAACAGAGCGTGGCAGCAGCACGCACTCCATCAACTTCCAAAAATGAGAGCCTGATATTGTTTTTTTCTGCCAAGGAAGATACCATCGTTGTAAAAAACGCTCTTTTTTGTGCAGTCATGAAATTTGCTTTCTCAGTATTGCTTAATTGAAAAAGTTTGAAGAAACTCTCCAATGCCTGAGGCATTTGTTCCGGTTCGGTAGTCGTCACATAATTTACCGTATTCCCCTGCTCCAACCGCCTTAGCTTACGCCGGATTTCATGACGGTCTTTGGCACCAAGTAAAGCAAGGTAGTTTTCCCAGCTTGAGGGGAGGAAAAGTTGCGGGCTGACATTCTTTTGGTTTATTTCGATTTGGTAGCCCCTTTGTCGAACTAAAGGGACTAAACTTTTCAGCGTTGGTGACCCGGGAAGCACGGAATCAAGTTCAAAGCGGTTCCATTCCAATTGTTCCAGATAATCCATCAGGCGGATAAAAACGTACTCTTCCCGGCCTTTCAGGGCGATAAAATCCATGTAATCGCAAACATCGCTGCTGCCGATAAATGACAGCGTTTTATCTTTACGTTTGAGCGGGGCAATACCAACAAGCCGGGAATCATGATAAATAGAAAGAAGGATCAGTTCGTAGTTGCTACCGAATACTTGCCACCACGCTTTTAGCCATTGCGGAGTAAAAAAGATGTGATTGTTTGCACTATTTGTCAGGAGTTCTTGCCATTTCGCGTCAAGACTGACGAAAGTTTCCAGCCGTACAGAGTCGCCCATTTGCAATCAGTATAGCATCAAATCTGCGTTCCTAACAACCGCATCCGGAAACCATAAATTATCTTCGTTTTACCGGTAAATAATGATAAAACTACTATTCGTATTGAAAAGCTTCTTCCAGTGGAACTGCAAAAGCCCGGGCAATTTTGAATGAAAGCTCCAAAGACGGTACATATTTACCCTGCTCGACGGCAATGATTGTCTGGCGGGTACATCCTGCCTTTTCAGCAAGCTCCTGTTGTGTCATTTCATTGCGGTCAAAACGCAACCTTCTGATACGGTTTTGTATTTTAGGCATTTCGATTCATTCTCCAATAGCCGAACAATATTCCAACAGATTGAGCCAAGGTACTTGCGATTAACGTAGAAAAGAAAATGAGCGACAGTAAGATTACAGGTATTTGGCCTTGCGCATGATAATGTTCGGATAAGCCGATAACCCAGGCCACCAACGACATTATTACCGCCCACCATTGTACTTTTGATGCCCGATCTATTACAGTTTTATCACGTTCATCAAATTGGTCGGGCCGATGGTCTAACGATGAGAATAACCACCAATACAAAATTAGACCTCCCACCCACATTCCATCCATTATCAGGCGGAAATCTGCATCAGTGTCCCATTTAGCGGCCCCTCCCTGACTGATAAAAACCAGGATAATGGCTAGAGCCCACAGTGTCTCGAGAAGTAAAGCGAATAATGATCGTTTTTGTAACGGCGCCATCATTCTTTCCCTCCTTATAGTAATCCGGACGTTACCTATTGTATGCTATATCATTCTTTTTGTCAAGTATGTATTACATGTTTTTAAAAATATTTTAAATAATATATAATTGACCATTCACAAGCAACTTTATTCCGTGAAAAACGTTGTATAATCAAAGAAAATTTTTCTGGGGGAAAAAATGAAATTAAAATGGTTGCTTATGGGGGTAATCACCGTTAGCATTGTTACATTGATGACTGCCTGCTCAAAACTCCCAAACGGTGTATCGGTAAATGAATCGTCCTCCGGCAAGCAGGTAGAAGTTGCTGTAAACGGGACAATAACGGTTACACTTGATTCGAATGCAACCACCGGCTATAGTTGGCAACTCAGTGGAATCAGCGATAGCAGCGTGTTAGAAAAGACGAATAACGTATATGAAGTCCCAACCAGTGGCCGGATAGGAGCGGGCGGTAAAGAAGTCTGGACTTTTAAAGCGCTTACCGCCGGAAAGGCAACATTAAGTATGGAATACGATCAACCATGGGCAGGGGGTCAAAAAAATGCGCAGAATTTTAATCTAACAGTGGTCGTAAAATAAGTAACAAACAACCGAAAGAACAGCGAAAATTGCAAGTAACCCGATATAAGGTTGTCAGGATCGAATAAATTTTACTCTAAACTATCCTGACAACCAAAATCTTCCAGTCAAAGGTGGCTACTAGCGTCTACCGCCCCGTCCCCTATCGTCTCTGCCACCACCGCGCTTATCGCCGTATCCGCCGCCACCACCACCACCGCCGTATCCGCCACCGCCATATCCACCGCCGCCGTATCCACCGCTTCTACCGCCGCTGCTGCCGCCCTCGGTCCGAGGTCGAGCCTCATTGACAACCAGGGTGCGTTCTTTTATAGCTTTACCGTTAAGTCCGGCAATTGCTGCATCGGCTTCTGCTTTATTAGTCATTTCGACAAAAGCAAAACCCTTTGAGCGGCCGCTGTATCTATCGGTAACGACACTGACAGAAGCAACTTCACCGAAGGCGGAAAAATCTTTCCTGAGTTCATCCTCGGTCGTGTCATAAGACAGATTTCCTACATAGATTCTCATACGAACATCCCTCTACTAATTATTCTTTCTTTTTGCGCATGAAACTGAATGGGCATACACAGACTACTTTCATAGTCCGTGTATGCCCTTACCATCAAACCAATCTTATCTCGATGCTCTGACCTTATTGTAACAATCGCTACAATAGACAGGCCTGTCGCTACGAGGTTCAAAAGGTACTTCGGTGTCCTTGCCACACGTGGCGCATTTTACAGGGAACATTTGACGACGACCACCGGTTCTACTATTGCGGTCGGTTTTCCTTGCCTGGCGGCATGTGGGACATCTCTTAGGCTCGTTGGTATAGCCTTTAGTCTGGAAAAATTCCTGTTCATCAGCACTAAAGGTGAAGTTTGCGCCGCAATCGGCACAGGTGAGCTGTTTGTCCTCAAAACTCATTGGATGACCTCCTTCTCTATAATATTTTAGTTAGAGTTCGGGTCATCCAATACTCAGGGGGATGGAAGTATAAGGTATGCAATGAACCTTCGCTTAACTAATCAAATTTATTATACAACTATTCAAATTAGTTTGTAAAATTAGTGTGCGTGTGACAGAAAAATTGCTCAACGTTATGTAAGGCGATGAATATATTCAAATTGATACCGGTTCCGGTAGAATCCACCTACCTTCTTTTTTATTATCATGGACGACTCTATCAATCTATTTTTTCGCGATTATTATGGTGTTGTTTTCGATGCGAAACACCATTTCGGCAGAGACAAAGCCTGCTTCTTTAAACATTGTGATCTGGTTTTCCACCGTAAAAGGGATATCGAAATGATAAAACTCAACCGGGGGAATATTCAACTCTCGGCGGATCCTGACATTTTCGGCGCGCAATTCATCTTCAATTGTCTGTTCGGTGACCATATAATCCAATTCGATATATAGTCCTTGCGGCTTTAAAGCTTGGCAGGTTTTGCGGTATAATCCGACTTTTTCATCGCGGGAAAAATGATGCATTGTCTGGCAGGAAATCACCGTATCGAAGGTATTCTCTCCAAGGTCGATATCAAAATAATTGCTGCAGATTAATCTGATATCCCTGGCAGCGTATTTTTGTTTCAGCTCATCCAGCATTTTCTGTGTTAAATCGATGCCGACGATTAAAACATGGTTAAGTCGCTTGAATATTTCATCGAGTTCCAGCCCGGTGCCGCAACCGAGGTCAAGGATTTTGGCGGTATTCACCGGAATCAACTCCGCTAACTTCCGGTAGCCCTCTTTTAAACCTTTGATATCATTCAGCATATGAGCTTCGTAGCCATCAATGCGTGCCTCAAAAAAATCGCTCATTTTTTCGAGTTTTGCCGGTCTGCCCCTGAATTCACTATTTGTCATGAATCTTTCCGCCTAATTTCCATGTTGATCGCAATCCAGCCGTTGGGCCGCACGACTTCATTGGTTTTATTGAAACCGGCTTTCTGATAGCACCGGATAGCCGGCTGGTTAAAATCGAAAACAGTTAATTCCAGCATATCGATAGGCATTCCGGCAAAAACTTTGTTAACAAACAACTGCAATGCCTCTGTTCCGTAACCTTTGCCCGTTTTGGCGGGGTCAATTAAAAAACGGCCGATGGCAGCCCGTTTTGTAATAAAATCGATTTTCATCAACTCGATGGTGCCGACCAAACTTTCATCCATCCGGATGCCAAATATTTTGTAATCCATTCCGGCGTTGGAATCGAGCCGTTCGGTAATCTGTTCGACGGTCAAAGGATAGCAGTAACCCCGGCCGGCCCATTGCATCAGAAAGCCAGCATCCTTCGCTTTGTTCCAATCGACAATGCGGCTTGCATCCTTCTTTTCCAACGGTATAATGCGAATCATAATAAAGTTGTTCTCTTTTGTATTTTTGAATTTGGATTTCATTATACAACAAAAATATATCAGGCAGGAAAGATCATTGCTTGGATTCAGAAACTGTTATTTAAAATTTGTTTGTAATTTGATGCTTGATCATTGGAATTTGGGTCAGGGGAAAACTGGTGGGCCATTCGGAACAGTTCCCGAACTTCTGTTTGAGAAGAAGGGGCTGATTCCAGCCTTGGAGCACCTACTCACAACTCCTTAAAAAACCTGTGGGAACAAGTCCATTTTGAACGCCCTAAACAATTAGCTTTTTTGAATTGATAACGTTCTAGCCATCTGATATACTATAATTAAATATGCGCATATAAAGGAGCAGATTATGCGAGACTTAGTGAGAACTGCCAAAGCTTTATCGGACGAGACAAGACTCAGAATTTTGAACCTTCTCCTTGAACGTGAATGCTGTGTTTGTGAAGTCATGCAAGTTCTGGATATATCACAAACGCGTGCCTCTCGTAATTTGAACATATTGCTTGACGCCGGTTTCTTGAAGGTACGAAAAGAAGGGTTATGGGCATATTACTCTATAGACACAGATTCTGAGAACTATCTATCACTGCTTTTAAAGGCTGTAGAACAAGGGCTCAAAGACAACAAGGTTGCTAATCTGGATAAGGAACACCTGAAGGAAGCCAAACGTCTTGGCCCGGAATCCTGCCGTCAATAATCACCGGGAACCAATATCAAATTTATTATGTTGCACAGATGGAGAACGATATGAAAACAGTGGTGTTTGTGTGTGTCCATAACTCGGGCAGAAGCCAAATGGCCGAGGCTTTCTTTAATCAAATGGCTAAAGGCAAGGCTCTTGCCATTTCCGCCGGGACTCAACCAGGAGATAAAGTGCACCCGGTAGTCGTTGAAGCGATGCAGCAAGTGGGCATTGATATTAGCGGAAACAAACCAAAAATGCTGACAATGGAAATGGTAGAGAAGGCAGATAGGATGATCACTATGGGTTGTGGAGCTGATGCAGGCGGACTATGTCCGGCGAGTTTCGCCGAAACCGAAGATTGGGCATTGGACGACCCGAAAGATAAACCTCTGGAGCAGGTCAGAGCGATCAGGGATGATATAAAGAAGAGAGTGATGAACCTCATCCAAGAAATTGTTCCCAAATAGGAGGGAAAAATGCTCGAAATCAGGAAAACTGTTATGTCTTATGACGAGAAAGACCTGATGGAGTTGGAAAGAATCATCACTGATGGTGACGAAAAAGACGCGTTAATGTTTTTAAAGAGGTCCGTTTATGACCGTATCAGTCGTGCCCAGCAAGATAAATTAAAATCACATCTGAATGGCACAAATCTAGTAGAGAAATTTATTAAAAACGATAAGTGATTTAAGGAGTACCCATGGCAAATCAAACACCTGAAGTATGCGCCCCCCGTCTTTCGTTTGTTAATCGATTTCTGACATTATGGATCTTCCTGGCGATGGGCGTCGGCGTGGCATTAGGCTATTTTGTCCCCCAGGTCGGCACGACCGTTAACAAGCTCTCCGTTGGCACTACCTCAATTCCGATTGCTGTCGGGTTAATATTAATGATGTACCCGCCGCTGGCCAAGGTTAAGTACGAGGAGTTACCCAAGTTTTTCCGCAACTGGCGGGTGCTGGCGCTGTCATTAGTGCAGAACTGGATTATCGGCCCGATTTTGATGTTTTTCCTGGCAATTATCTTCCTGCACAACTACCCGGACTATATGGTCGGGTTAATCATGATCGGTCTGGCGCGCTGCATTGCCATGGTCATCGTCTGGTGCGAACTGGCCAGAGGAGACAACGAATATTCGGCCGGCCTGGTAGCCTTTAACGCCATTTTTCAGATGATTTTTTATTCCATTTTCGCCTACATTTTCATTACCGTGCTACCGCCGCTATTCGGATTGAAGGGAGTAGTGGTCCATGTCACGATCTGGCAAATCGCGCAGAGCGTACTGATTTACCTGGGTATCCCGTTTTTCGGCGGGATGATCAGCCGTTATTTCCTGCGGAAGGCGAAAGGTGATGACTGGTACGAGACCAAATTCATCCCCAAAATCAGTCCGATTACCCTGATTGCGCTGCTTTTTACCATCGTCGTGATGTTCTCGCTCAAGGGACAGTTCATCGTCAAATTACCGCTGGATGTCTTGCGCATTGCCATCCCGCTGGTGATTTATTTCGTGGTGATGTTCTTCGTGTCGTTTTATATGGGCAGAAGGTTGAGCGGCGACTATAAAAAGACGGTCACCATCGCTTTTCATGCCTCCGGCAATAACTTCGAACTGGCGATTGCCGTCGCCGTGGGCGTGTTCGGGATTGCCTCGGGGCAGGCATTTGCGGCCGTGATCGGACCGCTGATCGAAGTACCGGCCTTGCTGCTGTTGGTAAACGTAGCCTTATGGTTTCAGAGAAAGTTATCTTGGAAAAACCAAGGCACGATCTGAAATAGAATACTGTAAAGAAAAAGCCTCAATTCTTTCGAGTTGAAAAATAGCTAGATTTCAAACTTAGAAAAAAATAAATATGTTGAAGAGATGATTGTATGAAAACAATTTGTTACTGTTATGGATACACTGCAGCAGACATCGTCAAGGATATCAGGGTCAATAATGGTCATTCATCAATAGCGGCTAGAATAACCGAAAACAGAAAAAATGGAACCTGTCAATGTGATATCAAACATCCGGAGAAAAGGTGATGCCTTCCGGATATCCTCCGTGTGGTGGATAATGTAAACAAGGAAAAGCTTACCTAATAACAACAGCAGTATCAAATATATATGGTTGAATGCGATCAGAAAGAGGCTGAGGGAAAATGGCCAATGAATTTTTAGAAAAGACAGCTTTTAAGAATTATGAAATCTCAATTATTCGCGGTACCGGAAATGGTTGAGAATGACAGGGTGGAGGGATGACACGTGCTGTCGTCAAACTATCTGGTGACATTAGCTCTTCTATGCCGCGCATAAGTACGTTTATTGAAGGCTGCGCTTATAATCCAAAAGCGAATCTTATGGGCTTTCGATTTAAAAATATGACTATTACAGTGGAGCCGAGGCAAATAAACATCGGCCATATCGAGGATGAAACAATGATAAAAACGTTTATCGATTTCTTCGTGGCCATTGTTAACGGCACTGAAAAAAGTGAATGATAAATGATCGTAAAAATACACATTGACAAAATGGTTTTAAACAATCCCAATGGAGAAAACTTAATTATGGAAACGAGTGGTAAAAACATTGGTGAGTGTTTGGATTGTTTGGTTAGCCAGAAACCTTTTATAAAAAATGTCCTCTTCGATGAAAAGGGAGAGTTGTTTTTTGATAAACTTTATATCTTAAACGGGAAATATGAATTATCCGACATCACCAATAAAGCCGTTAAAGACGGAGACGAGATTAAAATTCTCAAATTTCCAGAGGGTTGATGAGGGTGATATTACGGCTGGTTCAGCCGTATGCAGCGTTTAATAATTTGGGAGTTGGCAAAAATGGAAAAACAATCGGGTGACGCATATTCACCTAGAACAGTAAAGAAGCTGATTTTACCTGACGGGTTTCGGGTAGGAATCTCCAATTTGGACAATATTCTAAAAGAAGTCGCCGACTTGAAACTTACCGATACCAGGACTATAGAAACAGAACTGCTCAACAGAGTAAAAATGTGCAATTATGTGGCGTCTAGCGCAGAAAATGAATATGCGACGGCCTTGCTCCAGGAGTACAACCGTAAATGGGGGAAATCTGAAGCAGCGAAAACCGAAATACACCAACATACTAAAGGCTGAGTATTTGGCTGAGAATAAAATTATGGCTCGTGTAGCCACATGGAAGAATATCAGATATTTAATAGAAATATGTTGGGATGGAACGAAATGGAGTCTGTAAATAATTGCGGGGTATGTGCCAGACCGCTGGTTTATGCCACTGAATCTGTGACGAAAACCTGCGCCTTTTGCGGCAAGGAAGAAAAAACAAACATTTACTGTCCGTCCGGGCATTATGTTTGTGATTCATGCCACAGTAAAGCCGCAATTGAGGTTCTAAAAAATGTATTAGCCTCATCGAAAAGCACAGATCCGGTTGAGATAATCGAACAAGTAATGGCACATCCGTCTGTGCCCATGCATGGTCCTGAGCATCATGTAATGGTCCCGGCGGCAATAATCGCCGCTGTACGTAACACGGGTTACCCCGTGCCTCAAGGAGCAATTGAGAAGGCTATCGAGCGAGCCAGTAAGGTACCAGGTGGCTGGTGTGGTTTATACGGTGATTGCGGCGCTGCGGTGGGGGTTGGAATTGCAGTGAGTGTTTTAACAAATGCTACGCCGCTCACGGGCAAAGAACGGTCGTTGTCTTTAGGGGCGACTTCCTTTGTTTTGGCACGGATGTTAGACAGCCAGCCTCGCTGCTGTAAACGGGCATCACGGCTTGCGGTTGGGGCCGCAGTGGATTATCTGGAAGATAAGCTTGA
>Ga0182027_10008990_pt1 | contig 14443 bp, 24 predicted proteins | sample 712E1DmetaG_FD_121300 | JGI IMG/M metagenome (GOLD analysis project Ga0182027, IMG submission 121300) | Permafrost microbial communities from Stordalen Mire, Sweden - 712E1D metaG (Illumina Assembly) | ecosystem: Environmental > Terrestrial > Soil > Wetlands > Permafrost | place: Sweden...
AAGATCCTTGGGCTTGTTCAGGATCTCCAGTTCGGCGAGAAGGCCCTTCGCCTCGGGATCCGCCTCGGCGAGACCGATGTACTTGTCCGTTTCCTTGCGGGCGCGGAGCTTGGCGTCGAGCGCCTTCAGGATCGCGGCCTTGCGGAGGTCCCGCTCGATCAGGATCTCCAAGGGCCGGGGATCGACCATGCCGAACGCCCACCGGGTCGCCTTGGGCGAGGGCAGGTCGTCGATCGAATCGACCACGACAACCCCGTATCCCGCGGAGCAGTCCACCACAAGCAGGTCCCCTGTCGCGATGTTCATCTCCGTCTTGAACGAGTAGTTCTGCCCGTTGACCATGAACTTGTTCACGAACCTTGCATTGAACGTCTTCACTTCCCACCATCCTTTTCCCGCCATCCCGGCGAGAACTCATCAAGATACTCAGCACAGAACTCCTGTAGGCTCTTGCAGGTTTCCATGATTCCGTCAAGCTGGTCCGGCTCCGGCCCGAAGGCCCGGTAGTCATCGATCTCGGAGGGATCTCCGAACCCCGGATCTGTCATGCGAAAGCCGCCGCGAGGAACTCGGCCCTCCGCTCCAGTCTCCACCACGCGAGGGACATCTGGCGGCTTACCCCTTCCGCCTCCATCCTCGCGCTCAGGCGCCTCTGCCTCTTGGCGATCAGCGCCAGTTCCCCCGCCACGCGCTTGCTCATCGCGCTCCCCCTTCCGTCGGCACCGGCAAGAACTCGATGTATTCGGCGAGGACCGATACCCGGTTGTCCCCGGCGGGAACCAGATGCCCCACGACCCTGACCGTCATTCCGACCTTGATCCAGTCGGTGAAGGGCGACAGGCGCTCCATGTCCACCCGGATCCTCACCGGCATATCCTCACCGTCCAACTTCACCATGATGAGGAACTGGGCTTCGGTCTGCTGGGAGAACCCCACCGTGACCACGCCCTCCACCAGAACGCTGTTCAGATTCCTTGTCATACCCCACCCCTTCGGCCTTATCGGCCAATCTTTATCAAGGCCGCGAAGGCCCTCATTATCTCGCCATTGTGCTGGTCGAGGTTCTGGACATAGTAGATGACCTGTCCAACCAGATCCGATTTGGCGACAGGCGCGTCATCCTGCTGGTACATATCGAGAACCCCATTGATATCGCGAAGGCGATCTTCCATGAGCCGCTTGGCCGCAAGGATCGCGTCCTTCCCCTGATCCAGCGCGTACTCCTCCTGCGCGTTCCGGATCCTCAGCGCGATCTCCGCGTTCACCTTTTCATCGAACTTCTGCTGGTCCATGCTGTCCTCCTGATATAGCCAGTATGCCATGGAACCCCAAGGCTGTCAAGCATTACTCGGCTTCTGATTGAGGATTGATAAGCCCCGCCGATGCCATGGACAGGTAGCCTCTTCGGCTCACGATAACGTGGTCAAGAACATTGATCCCGATGATCTCACCAGCATCCATCAGCCGCTTGGTGAGCTCCTTGTCATCGTCGCTCGCAATCAGATTCCCAGAAGGATGATTATGGACAACTACTATTGCTACCGCGTTGTCCTTGATGGCTGGCCGGAATACCTCGCGAGGATGAGCTAGTGTTCTATTCACAAGTCCTTTCGTTACGACATGAACCCGAATTACTTCGTGAGCCCCATTCAAGGTCAAAACCGTAAACCGTTCTGTTTCAGCGCAAGATTGCCGCCGAATCGTGGGAAGGGCTACGCAGTCACTGGGGTTTTTTATTACGGGCTTAGGCTCGGAGGCGTATGCCTCCCGAAGAAGAGCGTTCGCCTTGCGGATTAGATCAGTATTCATAGCGCCCCCTTTAACTGAAATCGAATGGAACGATCAGGTCGCGCCCGCACACTGGGCACTGGTGATGCCGCTCGGTCCCCTCGTACCGGACCCGCTCGGAATCCCGCGGCCCCTTCCAGCCGCACCCGCAGAGGTAGGTTGTCCCCTGCCCTAGATAAACCTTCTCGTTCAGGTTCATGGCTCCCCCTTACACGCAGACCGTGTTGGATCCGTTCGTCGCGATGAAGCGGTCCATCGCCGCCTCGCCAGCCGCCAGCGCCTCGTCGTTCCTGAAGAAGTGCCCCTTCACATCCCAGATTGTCTCCGGAGTCTTCACCTGCACCCCGAACATCATGTCGAAGTGGATGAAGGTCGTGATCTCCGCTCCGCGATACCCGACGGTCATACCCGGCCCCCTACCATGTAAATCTCGGCGACCATGCCCGCCTCGTGCGCCCTCCAGTACCGGATGAGCCCCGCCTTGGCCTTGAGGCCATGGATCTTCGGCGCCACCAACCGGTAAGCCGCCATGAAAGTCCCAAACTCCCCAACCTTCCCCGCCCTGCCCCGAACCCCGTAGTCCGCCACCCAAATGTTCATTTCCCTGCCCTCCATGCTTACATTGTCGCATGGGAGGACTACTCTGTCAAGCAATTTTACGCTTATATGTGACGGTTATGTGAGCGTGAAAAAGCCCGCCGTGAAGCGGGCTCTGGTCTACCTTATTACATGGTCGTATATCGTCCAGCCCCAGCCGAAAAGGGCCAGTCCTCGCCAAAACCATATCTCAAGGCTTGTTTCGCTCCTGTATGCCTTGAAGGAGTCTGCCGATATCTGAAGCGACTGATTGAGCTTCGCCAAGGGATCCTTGAGCCCGTTCAACTGCCCCTGCGCCAGCGCCAAGTCCTGCCTCGCCTCCTGCAATGCCGCTTGCGATGACGCCAGCCTGTCTTTTAGCATCATCCAGTCCAGCCTCAACTTTTCCAGCGTTGCCCCCGGAACCATGTAGTCCCGCTCCGCGTCGAAGGGTGGCAAGGATTCCAAGGACGACAGCGCCAAGCCCTCCGCTGGCGACCCCGCTGAGGCCGCTGGCGATGCCTGCGACCACGACGGCAACGACAACAAGACCGACAAGAACAAGACTCCAATGAGCCTTGAGCCATTTCCACATAGTCGCCTCCTCATGGCTTCCCTTCTATAGAAAGCGGGGGAACGGATCCCGTGGCGGGTGGAGAAACCGCCGCCGGAGGTGGGTTCGGCTGGGACCCGCCCCCCGCTAATTTCACGATCGTCTCGACAGTGGCCGAAGCCTCGCCGCTGGATCCCGTGAGCCGGTCGATCATCGCGTAGACCGCCTTCAGGATCATGTTGTAGCCCACAAGCTCATTGAAGGCGAGGATTAGGATCCCGTTCGTGAGAACCTGCCAGATCCCGCCGTCGCCCGCGGCCGCCACGACGAAGGACAGGACGAAACTGAGGCCGACCCATCCGAGGGCCTTCCAGTCCTTCTTCTCGATCCCGGCGATCAGGCTCTTGATCCACTCGATGATCCCGAGAACCCCGAACGCGGCCATGAGCAGATAGAGAACGTCGATATGCGGGCTCATGGTATCGCCGGGCCGCTGGCCGAATCGAGGGCTCCGGAGGCCGCAGGCGCGTCCGGGGCGGCGGGCGGGGCTGGCGGGGTGTCCGGGGCGGCCGGAGGCGCAGGAGGAGCGTCAGGCGGCGGCTGGAGCTCTTCCTCCAGATCGGCGTTGTCCTGCTCGACCTTGGCGTCGGCGGCCGCCTTGAGCCCGGCGAGGTACTCATGGAGCTTCGTCTCTTCGTTGAAGATGGCGTTCTCCACCTCGTCTTCCATCTTGTGCCCCGCCTTCAGGAGCTCGTGGGCCGCCTTCAGGTAGAGCTGGCCGAGGAAGCCGCTGGGTCCGATCCCGCCACCTTCGACGAGATGCTGGCGGGCTACCCCGATAGCGTTGAAAATCTTCATCTGGAACTCCTTTCAGCCCACCTCTAGGGTGACTGTCTCTCCGTTAGCCCACGCCGCCTGAATTGCGGCGACGAAGGTCCTTCGCTCATCCGGGCTCAGTATATGCCCGCAACCCAAGGTCGTCGAAGACGTGGAATTGTGCTCTCCGTACCCGAAGTCCTCGACCATCCTGCCGGTGGGCTTGTCGTAGGTGCCATCCGGCTTTATGGACCATTCCTCGACTGGTTGGTGTGCGTCCGTCGAGATGAACTCCGGGGCTTCATAGGGCGAGTCCTTCGGGATGATCGCCACTATCTTGCACATCCCCTTAGGAAACGGCCGAGGCATATAGGGAACCCCTCTTGTGCCGTTGGCCATCTCCGAATAGACCGCCTTCGAGTCAAGTTTGCGTTCCCCATTGAGCTCGTTCCGGACGAGACATACGACGACCATATCCACATTGACCATCTGCCGCAGGGCCGCGTCGAAAATCTGGTAGGTCTGCCTGCAGTTGTCACGATCCCACCGTATGTTCATACCAGCTCCTTGAGATATACCTGCAAGTTAGCCTTCTCGCGGTCAAGGGACTCCTGGGCACGCGACATCGCCGGGTCCGCCCGGTTCGGGATCGGGCAGTCCTCGCAGGCGACCATCGATCGGTCGAGGAGCGTCTGGAAGAGCTCCATCTGCACCATCTGCGACCCAGCCATGACCTGTCGGTACTTCTTGTCGGAAACGTGAGATTCCTTCAACTCCGCCACGTCCGCTTTCACGATCTTCAGCTCCTTGTTCCGCCTCTTAATGAGCATGACAGCCCAGGAGAACACCGTGACGAGGAGCGTGGAGAGCCCTGCGATGATGCCTGTCTTGAACGCCTCGCTGATCGTAGTCTGGGCCGTGCTCATTATCGCTCCTTACTTCATCGAGAACTCTAACCGATCAATATATCTTCTTTCCTATGTGCCCGATGACGATGTCGGGACGATAATAAATCTTCCCCGACCATTTACGACAGGCCATGATGTCCTCGCTCACGTAGCCAGTCTTGTCGATGGAACACTCGAACACGTTGCGGAATCCCAGGCCATAGGACTTGGACTTGCGCCAAAGCTCGTTAATAACCTTCCGCGTCATCTTACAGAATCCCATCCCACAAGACTCGACCGTCAAGGACTTCTCGTTAGGATTGCGGATACACCACGCCCCGCCATCGAACTTCTGCCGCACCAAGCCAGTGACGAAGTCGTGTTCATCGTCGAGGATTGCCTTCACGTTGTCAGGAGTCCAAGTCTCATCCGCGTCTACCCACAAGACAGAATCGGCAGGGCTCTCATATGCGATCTTAAAGAGTTCATTGCGAGCCTTCTGCACAATGCTTTCACCGGGGAGCCATATTGGAACTATCCCCGTGATGTTACGCAACGTATCCACGAGCGAGTTGACGTACAAAACGTCCAACTTGCTGTCATGGCACGGAGTCAGGATCGCAGTCATTTCGCCTCCAATTTTTCGACCTTCGCTGATAGCTCTTGTACTGCCTTCACAAGGACCGAGATTAACTGGCCCTCCGCGATCCCCTTCATGTCCTCGGTCTCGCGGAAGTTATTGAAGTCGATCTTCGTCTCCTCCTTTATCCCCGCGTTGACCGCTCCGTCTTGGTATGCGCCGAAGTCGATGCCTAGCTCCTTCAACGTGGCGCCGAACTCCTGAGCGATGAACCCAGCATGATATCGGTGGTATTTCAGTTCCTCAACCTTCTCCTCTTTCGTGCTGGGATCGACATGTCGGTACTTCCTATCCTTCCAGCGAAAGAAAACCGGCCTAAGTTTCTCCACGAAATCCAGACCGATTGGAATGTCAATGATGTCTCGCTTTAGCCGCGCATCGGAGTCAGCCGTGTAGTTGTATCCCTTCAAGGTGTCTGTAGAAGCCCGACCCATTCTAACGGTAGAGGAAGAAGCAACACTTGCAGACGCTCCAAACGCCGAAGCGTATGAATATTGACCACTAACATCTGCGCCGTTCCCTACGGCAGTGTTGTTGTAGCCTGTGGCGTTGGTTTGTAGCGCGGCGTTCCCTACGGCAGTGTTGTTGTAGCCTGCGGTGTTGGCTTGTAGCGCGTTGGACCCTACGGCAGTGTTTTGGCCGCCTGTGGTGTTATTATATAGCGCACCGTTCCCTACGGCAGTGTTGCTGCCGCCTGTGGTGTTGGCTTGTAGCGCGGTGTATCCTACGGCAGTGTTGTAGGTGCCTATGGTGTTGGCTTGTAGCGCGTTGGACCCTACGGCAGTGTTGTTGTAGCCTGTGGCGTTGGTTTGTAGCGCGGCGTTCCCTACGGCAGTGTTGTTGTAGCCTGTGGCGTTATTATATAGCGCACCGTTCCCTACGGCAGTGTTGCTGCCGCCTGTGGTGTTGGCTTGTAGCGCGGTGTATCCTACGGCAGTGTTGCTGCTGCCTGCGGTGTTGGCTTGTAGCGCGTTGGACCCTACGGCAGTGTTGTAGGTGCCTATGGTGTTGGATTGTAGCGCAGAAGCTCCTATAGCAGTGTTGTAGATGCCTGTTCCATTAGAACCAAGAGCCCTTGATCCAAGCATAGTATTTGTCATAGACGGTGCATTCGTAATACTTGTGAATGCACTCCCCGTCGAAACGATCGTCGCGAGAAGTATCTCGTAGCTCGTCGGAGCAGTCGTGTTGATCGTCAGCGTGTAGCTAGGCTTCTTTGAAAATGCCCACGTCCCGCCCGCCTTCGCCCGTGTCCTTGAGTTCCAGTCCGTCTCGGAGAATGCCATTTTAACGTACCAGGTGTTCGCCGTGTTGATGTTGCCCTGAGAAGAGAGCGCGCCCCACACGACGCGCACCGGGGCGAGGTCTTCCGTGGCTGTCGCTGGAGGAATTGCCGCCGACGTTCCAAGATCAATCGTATATGGCGCATATCCGACACCTGCGGAGATGTTGACCTTCGTATGCGAGCCGTCGTCAGTCACGACGCCACCCGACACAAGGATTCCAGCCGGTGAACCTTGACCATATATGTCCATCATAAGCGCACCGATGCGGTCCCAAAGCCACGCCTTGTCACGGATGAAATCCTGCTCAAGGAGAAAATCGCCGAGCCCGTCAGGAAGCTTGTTGGGGTTCGTCCCCGTCATCTTCAAAGACCCGTAACCCTGGATCATGGTTTCCCCCTATCCTATCTGAGTGTAAGACGTGAATACGCCCGCTGTAGTGTACCCGATGAAGACTCTCATGTAGGCCGGAACCACGTCGAACAGGCTCGCAACAATCTGGCTGACTTGATCGGATGTCAGCGAAGAAGTCCCTACATCAATATAGACAACTCCGGGAATGATTGATTCTGTCCCGGACCCCGTCCGTATAACAGTATAAGCATCTGTCGGAGATGTTCCGCCACGAAGCATCCAAGCATAACCAAGAGCATAATATGATCCATCTCCAATCCTTATAGGCCAGTCTGATTGTGGAGACGACCAAAGTACAGAACTATACCCTGTGATTGCATCGATGATCGGCTTCACGCTATAAGACCACGTACCGCGTTTCTTCTGACTGGCGACAGCAGTCTTAATCTTCGACCGCTTTGTGGCGTCCGAATCGGTAGGGAACACAATGGCGGTGACCATATAGGCAAGTTCATTAAGGAGTTGGCTCGGGCAGGACTCGGGAACCATAAAATCCCGCATCCCCGGTAACCACGAATAACTAACCGGGTCTACCCCGCCAATCATGTCCACCTGAATCTGGGCGCAGACCCGGTCTATCGCCGCGGCGAGGGAGATCATCCATGGATCATCCTGAAAGTTCTTCGGGAGGTAGTTGATGGCCGGGGTGGGAAGGGCGCTTTTCATGCTACACCTGCGTCAGATTGACCGTACTGCCTGTCATGGTCGTGATCTCGGCGAGACCAGACGTATAGGGCAAGGCGGGCGTCGATGACGCCAGCACAACATAGTCGATGCCGGGAACCGCGGAGCAGAGGGTATAGAGGTCGGAGACCGCGATGTAGTCTCCGAATCCCCGCGCCCCCACCAGCGTAAAGGCGGTCAGCATCGTCGTGATCGTTGAATAGTCGCTGGATCCGAAGCTCTTGCTGAAGAGCTGGTTGATCTTCGCGACCGCGGACGAGATGCCTCCCGAGACGTAGCTGGCAAGGACTTCCGCCCCCGATTCTGCGAAGAACAGGCGGACAGCGAGATCCAGATAAACCGAGACCACGCTCCATGAATATCCGCCGAACAGGTGGGCGTTGAGGTTAATGATGACCGGCGTCAATGTCGCCGGATCGAATTGGACATAGATGTCCGCAAGCGGCGACAGGCTGACAAGATAAGCCGCGATGGCGGTCCGGAGCGCCAAGGACGGGTTCCCCCCTCCGGTCGCCACCCCGACAACCTGCACCGAGAGGATCCCGTAGGCGTTCCGGTTGACCGCGCACAGGGAGAGCCCGCCGTAAGCCATGGCGAGGGCCTGCCCGTCCGCGACAGTGATGAACCGGCTTCGGGCCTTCAGGAGCAGGGGCGCGTTCTTCTTGGCCGAATCGAGGGATTCCGCATCGGATCCCCCGGTGAACTGGGTGGAATTGAAGACACCAGTGACGTTGGAGTCGCCCCCCGCATACGAGATGATCTGGTTGACATTCGAGACGTTCGACCGGGATCCTCCTCCGTAGGAGTAGGAAGCGTAAACCGGCGCGGCTGGCGGGATGGCTCCATAGACTCCGTTCCCGAACCGGAGGGTGCAGGATCCGTCGGTGTTGAAGTAGACCCGGTAGACCTTGTCCGTGGCGGCTGAAAGTGCGAGGGTGTCCATCCTCGTGTAGCTGACGCTATTGATGACCACCGCGAGGGTGTCCTGAAGCACGCCGACCTGCGCGATCGTGAACTCCTGAAATGCCGTGGCGCCGTCGGACTGCCCGATGTTCTGGGAAGTCACGTCGTTCTGTTGGTATCCCGAGATCGCCCTCGAAAGCCGGGTCATCGTATGGTTGCCGGACCCCGGCGAAGCCCACGAAAGGGCGACTCCCGCGATGGCGTTCGCCCTGTTCGATGCAAGCTGAAGCGTGCTGTTGTAGGGTCCGGTCCCCGTCTGGGTGAGGACGATGATGAAGTAGTCGGTGTTCAGGGCAAGGCCGGTCGGAAGAGCGCCCGAGGTCGTGAGGCGGACCTTCTCTCCTGTCGTAAAGAAGGCCGCGGTCCCGGTATCGGTGATCGTCCCCGTGCCCCAGCTTCCTGAAGCGATGACTTCGGTCGAGGCGTTGAACTGGAGATTCGTCCTGCCTCCGTACCGCAGGGCGCTGTAATTGATTCCCGAAGGACCGTTCGCGGCCACGTTCGGCTGGGAGACGGTGAAGGGCATGACTGTCGCCGGGTTCGCGTCGAAGAACAGGGTCCCCGATGCCGTGATCTGGGGAACCGGGCTGTAGTCGATCAGGTTGCACAGGTCGGTGACCGCCCGCCGGGTTAGCGCGGTCCGCAAAAACCCATTGTTCGCCGTGGCGTTCTCCCATACCGAGGCCACGTCGATGATGCCCGCGATCAGGCGCTTGAACCAGTCCGGCTTGTCGGCGAGAAGAGGATCCCCGTTGATATCCGCCATGGCGGTGAGGAAGGTTCGGGAGGTGAACTGGACAGGGTTCGTAGCCATTACTTGAGCCCTCCGATCTGGATGGGAACCGTCTTGTTCCTCGTCATGTCCGACAACAGGACATATCGGACCGAAACATCGACGTTCGGGCCATTCTGGACAACGTCCACGGTATCTTGGCTCGCGGCCGCCCGCCGGTCAACGCCCGTGTTGCCGTCGGTGACGACCGCATTCCTGAGCGCCATGATCCTGACGACTTCGTACTTTATCATGGTAAGCGTCCCGATCGATACCGGGGCGTTCTCGTAGTCGGTGATCCCGCATCCGTAACCACGGTTGTAGAACAGGGTGCGCCGCGGCTGGACAAGACTCATCTGGATGTCGTCGTTGACCTCGGTCGGAAGATCGACCACACCCCAGAAGAAGAAAGAGCTCGCTGTCATGTTCCCTTCGCCTTCGACTGCCCGGCGGCAGTCACCTTCCATGGCTCGGTGAACGGGGTGGGCGTGCCGCTGATCGTTCCCGTCATGGACACCGCGAGATTCTGGTCGCCCTCAAGCACGACAGCCTGCCCGCCTACCTTCGTTTTTGTCGCCGTGGGCGAGATGGATCCCGGCCCCACCGTCACGACCGTCCCCGGATCATACCCTGTAGCGTTGCCGCCCGCGAGGGTGAACTGGAGATTCCCCGCGTAGACCCCATTCCCTCCCGCCTTGACCTTGGTCGAAGGAGTGGACGTAATCGTGAGCGATCCAGATCCCGGCGCAACGATCCCCTGCGGCCTGAGCGTGAGACCCTGAACGGCGATGTTCTTGCTCACGGCGTCACCTCAAGGGAAGTACCGTTTATCTGTACTTTCCCCGCGTTGTCGTCCAGCACGACTGTCTGGCCTCCCGCGGTCAGGGATATCTTCTTGTTCCCGTCGTCCATGAGGATCACATTCCCGCCGCAGGTCAGCGTCGTCTTCTTGTTCTTCACGTCGAGGACGATAGCGTATTTGCCGACAGTCAAGGTATAGACTTGGTCCGTCTGGTTGTACACGAGGGAGTCGCCGTTCTTCGTGTCCTGCCATATAACCCTCGTCGTCTTGGGATCGGTGAAGGCGGCGGGCATATTCCCGGTGACCTCGCCCGCTCCCACGAGATAGACCGGCCTCCGCTGGTCTCCTCCCATGAAATATACCTCGACCCACTCCCCTTGGGTGGGCGGGGTGACCGAATACCCCTGTCTCGGGGAACACCAGAGCGCCTGACCATCCTGAAGGAAACCGAGGTCGCCAACCGTGACCTTGACCCGCCCGCGCTTGGATGGATCCTGATCGTCGATCACCTTCCCCAGCCAATGGCGAAGGTAGAGGGTCTCGTTGTAGATGATCCTCTTGAGCAGGGAATAGATGTCCCGCGTCTGGTCCATTACATGAACCCCGTGGCCGAAATCGTCGGAAGATCGACGACCTCCAGATCGGTGAAATACCCCTGCATATTCAGCGTGTGCGAAACCCTCCTGACAAAGAACTGGAGCGGCCCGCCTGTCTTCGTCCTCGTGAGATGTGCCGGGAATCCATGATTGAAGAAGACCGACATCCCGGCCGTGATGACCGGGTTCCCGAGCATGTGGACATTCACCGTGTAACCAAGGCCGTTCGGCGCGGTGGTCTGCTTGGCAGGTATCCAGAACTGCTGGATCTCGTCGGAGTTGAAGTCGGTGGCGTTGAGGATCGGGCCGATGTCGTGGCCCTTCCTCACGAACTCGTCCACCGCCTTCGTGTCCAAGGTCCACACGGTGACCGTGTCCGCCTGCATGGTGAACCGCTGGTAGGTGGGCTGGCCGTTGACGTAGACGATCTTGACGTTGTCCCCTGCCCCGTTCTCCCCCTCCTCGTTCTTCCAGTCGTAGGAGATGCAGAGGAAGTCATTGATATCCCCGCTCTTCCACGATAGGAAAGCCTGAAGCCACATACTCTTGACGGCGCCCGCGATGGTCGTCTGGGCCATCGGTATGTACTTCGGCTCGCAGAACACGGCATAAGTCGTCCCGTCCTGAGCGAATCCCAGCTTGAAGAGGCACCGCCACTCCAGCGCCAGCCGGGCGACAAACTGGAAGTCGGTCTCGCTCTGGCGCTCCACGGACTCGGAGCTGTAGGAGTCATTGGCCGCGTCGAACAGGATGAACGAGCTTGCGACATTCATGCGCGTGAGAGCGCCGCGGAGAACCGTCTCCTTCGTGCCGCTGTCGTAGGTCGTGAAGGACTGCTTGCCGAACCATCCCTGCGAAAGGAACCCACAGGAGAAGGTGGCATTGCCCTGCCCGGTCGCCGATCCCGACGGGTTGATGATGGCTACCTTCAAACCGCGGCGCTCAAGGTTCTGCGTGAACAGGTCCGCGGTCCCCGCGCCAAAAAGGCTCTCGACCGGGGCTCCGTTCGCCTTGTAGCCCCACGAGATGTTCGCCGGGGCGAAGGGCCGGAGGATCCGTCCGTACATGAGTGATGGATCATTGAGGGTGAAGGAGCCCTGAACCGACTTGTGCATCTCCTCCGTGATCGAGAGCTCTATGACATCGGAGGGAAGGATGAGATCGCGCCTAAGATCGCCGCCGGGTCCGAACTCCGGCATTGAGATGTTGAAGTAGGCGTTCCGGGGCGCTTCAAAGGTCACGATGGCACCTGAATCTTGGGGAGCTTCGAGTAGTCGAGATTCGCCTCAAGGATGGCAACGATGTTCGCCTCATGGAGCTTGTATACATCCCGCTCGCCGCCGTCCCCATAGAGGTAGTTCCGGCTGGCGATCTCGTCAAAGTCCTCGTCGGCTGAATGGTTCATCGTGAAAGCGATCGACATGGGTGCCAGCTCGCGCATCTCCTTCACGGTGACCGTCCGGGCGTTCGTGTCGATGAACTGGTAGGTGGTTATCCCGATGTACCTCATCCGAATACCCCCTGCGCCATGCCCGCCAGACCCATCACCGCACGATAGAGCTCCTCCGCCTTGTACAGCGGATCCTGCTCGTCAAGGATAAGCTCGATGTCGATCTCCGAATACTGGGGCTGTCCGAAGGCGTTGACCCAGCCCTGCTTGTGGCTGGCGTCGGCCTTAGCGACCCAGTAGACGAGGGGGGCCGATCCCACGCCCCAGTAATAGAGGACCTTGGGATTGGAGTCGAACTGGAATCCCCGCTTCCCGAGGATGCTGATCGAGGACCTGTTCCGAAGAGTGTCCATGAGCTTCAGGGTCGGCACGTTGCCGACCAGAGGCGTCTTGTAAATGAGGGGGATCGTGAAACTGATCTTCCGGTTCCCTCCTCCTCCGGGCATGACCGGCTGGTAGTTGAGGCCGGGGATCGGCGTCTCCACGAAGACGAGCCCCTTCGTGTCGGAGATGTCACCCGGAAGCCATTTGGTCGTTATGAGCTGGTTATTTGTCAGGTCGTACATAAACCACGGGACATGGATACTCAGGCCAGACCCGCTTATCTGTGGGCTCAATGGGCACCCCCCGCCACCATGGACGCCTGCACCTTGTTCCTGAAGGCGCCCGTCATCTCGTCAAGGACACGGTCTATGGAAGCCTTGTCCTTCGGGATAGCCCCCGCGACATTGATGGTGACCGGGCCGACCGTGGCCGAGGGGCCTGCGGCCTTGGGCGCGGTATACCCGCCGCGGGTCGGATTGGCGGACCCGCCCTGCCCCGGCTTGGCGGCCGCCTCCGGGGCGCCGCCAAACAGGCCCGAGACCTGCTTCCATTCATCCTTGAAAAGGCTCATCTGGGAGGACAGAAGCGGCTTCCACCGCTCCCCCTGTTGGGCGGCGAGGGCCGCCATGTCCTTCCCTATATCCTTGAGCGCCTTCCCGGCGGCGAGATCCGTCACGGACTTGATCGCCTGAATGAGCCACTGGAGGGCATCGACGACGACCTCCACCGCATAGGCCACCATAAGGAGAGACTGCTGGATCTCGTTCCCGAAGTTGTGCCCGATCCATTCCACGAAATTTCCTCCCCCCTTGCTGGAGAACAGGTCGTCGAGCGACTTCATAAGCCCCTTCAGCGCCGCGGCGACCCCGTTGATCGGCGTCATGGCGTCAGTGAGCTGGCTGGCGTTGATCCCCGCAAGGAGCTTGTCCACGATCTCCAGCACGACCTTGAAGGCGAGGCCGATGGCCTCGGCGACATTCTTGAATACGTCGCGGATGCTCTTGCCCTGCGCGTTCGCCGTGAACAGGTGCTTCACGAACTTCCAGACCTGCCCAACGATGTCGGACATCAGGCCGAATATCTCACCCAGTGGCCCCTTGGCCTGATTGATGAGGGTAGCGATTCCTTGGGTGATCCATGAGACCAGCACGGCCAGCTTCGTGAGGAGAAGGTTGACCATGTCCGCGAGGCCGCCCTTGAAGAAGTTCTGGATGAAGGGCTTGATCGCGTTGACGATCGCCATGAGGATACTCCAGACCCCCTTCGCGAACGTCGTGACGATCTTGAAGATGGAGACGACCGTGCCGCCCCATTTCACGAAGAGCGCCCGGTGATCCCTGACCCAGTCGAGCATCTTCTGGAGCATGGGCGCGATGTACTGGCGGATCGGCCAGAAGAAGTTCTTGAAGAATATGTCCTTGGCGAACTCGAACGACTTCCCGATCTCGGGGATGTATTGCTTCATCACCGAGAAGGCGCCCTTGACCGCGAGCCCGATCGCCGCAACCTTCAGGGCCGCCGCGGTAAATGCCTTGCCGATGCCTTTTTCGAGCTTCTGGAGACCGCCTGATACCTGATTCAGGCCATTGAGGAACGGCTTGGGATCGAAGGTAAATCCAACATCCTCTACCTGACTGGGCATCTACGCCTCCGAATCCTTGATGACGCGATCCAGAAGCGCCTCGTAGAAGGGGAACGGCATTTCCCTCAATTCGGCGTACCTGAACCCGCCGTATGTCGCCCTCGAAACCCCATAGGCTTCAGTGATGAGCGACTCCTCTGAAACATCCACCTGTCTCAAGGCGCCGACGACCCAATAGAGGCGCTTGGGTATCGCGGTCAGTTCCCCCCGAGACCTGAAGCGAAAAAAGACGAAGTGGGGACCACCTGCCGGT
>Ga0182027_10008991_pt1 | contig 14442 bp, 8 predicted proteins | sample 712E1DmetaG_FD_121300 | JGI IMG/M metagenome (GOLD analysis project Ga0182027, IMG submission 121300) | Permafrost microbial communities from Stordalen Mire, Sweden - 712E1D metaG (Illumina Assembly) | ecosystem: Environmental > Terrestrial > Soil > Wetlands > Permafrost | place: Sweden...
CATTGCAGCGGCAAAGCAAAGAGCCAACCGGATTGGGTTGGCTCTGCAAAAAACCTGTTGCTCGGATTTGGTGCGGAGGAGGGGACTTGAACCCCTATGCCTTGCGGCGCTAGCACCTCAAGCCTATCCTCGGTGTTTCACCGGACATCGCCGGGTATCATCTTGTTGATTCTCTTAGACGCATTGTATCGCTGGGTGTCGTCTATTTGCATCTTAGTGTTACAATTAGTGTTACAATTAGTCGTTATTGTTACATTGCACTAACTAGCCTTCATTTGTTACGCCCTTTGGCCTTCTTTGCTGCAGTTGCGGTAGCTGATTTCATCCGATGCTCCATGAGATCCTTCGCGATACTCAGGTCTTCGCTGTCAACAATAGAATACCTTCTTTCCATGCTGTCTGTTTTGTGGCCACTGATTGCCATCCGGATCACCTGGGGTACTCCAGCGCGGCGCATGTTGCGCACAGCCGTTCTTCTCATGTCATGGAATTGGAACTCAGGTACCCCAGCTCGGGCGCATGCATTCTTCCAGGAAGTTCTGAAATCCTTCAGCGGAACTCCTTCGAGGCTGAAGACCCACGGTGACTGCGGCCAGTTCGCTTGACGCTCTTCCCAGGTCGCTTGCAGCAGGGTGCTCATATCACCGTCGAGGATTGGAACGGTCCTGGGCTTCTTGCCCTTCGTCGCATACTTCTCAAGCGTGATGAGCCCCGCATCGAACTCAACCTGGGGCCATTGGATCTTGGCCAGTTCACTCTTGCGCATGCCCGTGATGTAGCCGCAGACGAAGATCGCCTTCAGGTACTGGGGCAGCTCATCGAGGAGACGAGCATACTCTTCGTCGGCCAGGTATCCCTGTCGCACAGTCGTCTCCTCGATCATCGGGAAGTAGGGAACCACGTTGACCTTCGGTGGCGTGCGCTTGCGAGCGTTGTTGTACGCTGTCCGCATGATCGACAGCTCCCGGTTCACCGTCGCATCAGTGCGGCCTTCTGCTTTCCGCTTCTCGCGGTAGGCATCCATCTTGTCGGTGGTCAGACGGACGGCCTTGAGCGTGCCGAAGTAGGGCCGGACGTTCTTCTCGACGACTGCCCTCCACACGTAGCGGGTGGAGTCCGCGATGTCACTCTTCAGGACGTCATCGAGCAGTTCACCGATGGTCACTGTGTCAGGAGCCCCGCCCGAAAGTTCGCCCCGATGACGCTTGGCGATGAGTTTATCCCGGAGCTTGGTCGCATCAGCGAGTTTCGTGGACTTGGAAGACTCGTAAACCGACCGGCCTTTCACCTGGATCTTCACCCACCAGATGCCGCCACGAAGATAGATAGTGCCTGAACCGTCCCGCTTCCGCATGGGTTCGACTGTAACACTATAGGCCAGACGCCGATGTCTTATTCCTTGTTCTTCTCGATCCAGGCATCTAGATCGGTACGGTGGAGATGCACGCGGCGGCCCTTGCGCACCACGGGGAGGTCCCGCTGAAAGATCATGTGCTGGATGGATTGCTCGCTCCGCCCTAGGTAGATGGCGGCCTGCTTCACGTCATAAAGGGCGGGCTGAACACTGGATGGTATCAGGCGGGTGAATTCCTCTTTAAGGAGGGAAGCAACCTGCCCGGCGAGAGCCTGGGCCATGTAGGCCATCGCGGCGGTGGAGAAGTCGGGGTTGGTGGAGGGCTGCATACTAATAAGTACCGGATATCGGGACTCGACCCTGATTATTGCCCCTTTCTCAGGCTGCTGCTGATGTCGCTAACGGACCCGGATGCCTTGTTGATGCTTTTGCTCGCTGGCAACGTTGTATGCAACGCCCATTGCGACTTGACTGGCTGCCTCCTACCGGCCAGCGCTGATCGCCGCATCGACCTCCCTCCCCGGCGTGCAGGCCAAGACTGGCTTCTGATTCAGCTACTCAACCTTGAAGGGGGCCGCCGGAACCGAGCCCTGGACGGAACCAAGCAGGTGGATGACGGCGAGAACCCAACTAACGGCCCAGCGCCCTCAACTAGACCCTCGCCAGGATACAGAGCACCATTCCATCCACTCACAGTCATGAACCTTTCATCGGCCTGCGCACGGTTCTGACATGGGTCCGACCGGCCTACGACACCGGCTAACCGTTGTAGGCCGTCATTTTTTGTAAAACGTTGATGATTCACCTTCGGCTGCGAGCACCATATCTGGAGCCCATATAGGTGCCACGGACATGAGCGCCGCGCCCGCTCCGCCGCGCCTCGTGCATCTCGTCGCCGGAGCGATCCCCTGAAGCGGACCAGGTTGTGGACGATGGCACCGAGCGCCGCGCCTCATCTCCATCCGCGCTGCCACCACGAACTCCTTCTACTGTCCTCTAGGGGTCATACTTTCCACACGGGCTTGTCGGCGGCGGCGTCCCGGACGTCTTCCAGCGCCTGCTCCTTCCGCCACCATGTCAGGTACTCAGCGACCTCGATTGTTCGCGCCCGCTCATCCAGCCACGCCTGATACTGCGGGCTTACCTGGTCCTCTTCGATATATTCAGCCATCTTGTCCCCCCTGTTTCCCTAGACTATTGATTTTGCAGATGATCGAACCTGCACTCCCGTCAGGCTTGCGTGTGGCGGGTTCACCTTCTCAGCGCGTGCGGGAGTCATACTTGTGGAGGTCCCATTCCAGGAACTTATCCGGATCGTCGCGGTCTTCGCCGGTGATGCGGCTCAGAACGGCATCGCCGACCAGATCCCGGAGCTTCGACTTGGTGTAGTTGCTCGTGGCAATTACCAAGCCGGAGCGAGCGTATACCGCGTCGACCAGGGCAAGGAGGTCGTCGGTGACACGCTTCTTGCCGGTAATCTTGTCCAACTCTTCAAGCCAAAGAACGGGCCGGTAATCACTCTCGGAATCGGCTATCGTCTCCGGCATCACGCTGGGCAGCTTCACATCGCGGTCCGTGTCGAAGTCGCGGGTGATCCACGTCAGCATCTGACGAGACCAATTGCCCACGTGCACGCGGTACACGTTGAGGTGCTGCTTCGAGTGGTATTCGCCCGCCTTCTCCTGCGCATCGATCAGCCGCAGTGTAATGACATCCCGCAGGTAAGCGCACACCCATGTGGTCTTGCCGCCGCCTGGAGCGCCGTGGATGAGCAGTCCTTCCAGATCGCTCGGGAGTTTATCGAGACGTTCGAGATAACTGGCCTGAACCGCTTCCGGAATCCGCGAATGACGCCAAGGCTTCAGTGCGTGCAGGCTGTGATCGGGGGTGAGGTAACGGGAGTCGGTGATGACGGCTTTCACATAGGAGGCGTCGTAGCGGTTTCGGCGATTCTCCTCACTCTTCGCCTTGGTCCAGTACAGGGTGACTTCCATCTCCAAGGCCGGGTGCATGAACGTGGAATAGCACCGCATCTCCCCATCCCAACAGTACCCCTTATCATCGGGTCCGTTGGTGGGCAGGGTGACCTCGCCGCGAATCCCAGCGAGGTAGGTACGCTCTGGCACATAGCCCGGAATCTTCTCGCCTTCCGGAGTGAAGTCGATCGCCCACGGATTCCCGTCCCGTTTCCATGACTTGAGAAGCAGTAGGGCCTGACGCTGGTCTCCGGAAAGGTCTTGGACGCACTGGGGGAGCTTAGCTAGAGCGGTGTCAGCCTTCGCCTGCGCCTGGTCGGCTTTCGCGTAAGCGGCCTTCACCGCATCATCCTTGGCGGTCAGGTTGGCGAGCACTGCTTTGACGGCGTAAAGCTCTTGAGCGATGGGCTCAGCGATACGCGCCCGTGCCTCCTTCACTCGGTTAGCGGCTTTAAAGACTCGCGGCGTATCTCGCAAGGTCGGGTAATAGGTGGAGAGTCGTGTTGCATACTTAGCGCGTGCATCGGGACGCGCGAATGTCTTGGCGACCTTGTTGAAGGTGGATTTGGCCGCTTCGATCTCGGCCTGGGTGGCGTTAGGCAGGGAGTCTGCCACGTCGCGCAGAGCGTTGGCCTCCTGGTGGAGCTTGATCCATGCTTCCAAAGGGGGTAGCACGGTATCAGCGATCGTGAGTTGAGTCTTAGGCATGGGCAGTCTCCAATCCCGGCTTGCCGAAGTTGCGCTCACGGGGCAGGCCGACAGTGGTCACATCGGCCATACCGTACGCAGCGGGAGCCCCGGTCGAGACCGGGGTCACCTGGACGTCGGCCTGGTGCACCGGCATGGCGTCCGTGGTGATGTCGTCCCCAAAGCCTTCGTCCGAGTCGAAGTAGTTCGCGGTCTCGGCGCGGTGGTCGGCAATCAACGTCTTGTCCCGCTCATGGGCGATTCGGGCCAGCCGCCAGATCTCCTTGGCGTTGATACGCCAATAGTTAGCCCCATTCATCGTGCGTTTACGCTTGAGCAGCCGCGCCCGCTTCCCTTCGATCGGCTTCTCCAGGGAAACGGCAGCCTCCCGTAGCGTCTCTTCGTGGTAGTTGGTATCGAGATGAAGCTGGAACTTTCCCACCCGGCAGGTGGCTTCGGTGCACTCCTCGTTGACCTGGGAGCGCAGGATGAGGGCGTTCAGCAGGGCGTGCTCCGCGCCCTTCGTGGCGTGACTATCCCGGTGAGCCAGCGCGAGCATGAAGGCAGACCCGGGTCCCTCGGCCTTCTGCAAGTAGTAGTTGTTCTCGTCCATATGTGACCCCTCCCTAGGGCCGAATCGAGGCGGGTGGCCGGGTTTCCCGGTCTGCACCACAACCTCTACTGGGGGGGGGCGTATCAAGTTAATTGGAAATGGTTTAATTTAATCCGGGAGCCGAGCTGTAGGAAAGTGGTTGGCGAGCAGTCACGGCGCGGCTTTTGGGGCTCAATTGCTACAGGTTTAGCTGCTTCCCAGCACGGTTCCGGTTGGGAAGGCGAGTCCCCGCCTTTTACTGATGACTCCCGCGAAAGGCTGTTTTCGACTCAGCCCTCTCCTGTCTCGTATTCAACCTTTTGCTATTTGTAAGACAGGCCTTCGTTGGGGTGGCTCCCGCCTTTGACTGCCTCGACTCTAGCCTTTCACTGTCTCAGGCGCAGTGTTCCTCGGGAGCTTAACCAGACCTTGTACCAAACTAGAAACCACACTGGATACCAGACCAAGTATGGGAGTGAGGGACCAAAGCGGCGCTGCCGCGCCGCGCCCCTCTCTCTCAGGATTGATATCAGGATTCTCGTCTTCGTGATAGGGACTGAGCTTCGCTTCCCTGCACAGTCATAAGGGCAGTCCCCGTCGTCGTGTCCTCGCCCTAGGACGAGGAGCACAACTACACTCCGGGCAGCATAAGCACCCGCATCCCTGCCCGTAATGGTATTCCTGTGCATACCTCAACCTCATAGTGACCGCCCGCATCGACTGAAGACTTTCACTCTCTGCCAGACATCACCGCGACGTCTGCACAAGGCCTTCCGCACCGCCGTTCGAATCACAGCCGACAATCTCCACATACGGCGCTGACGCTAAGGAAACCCCGTTCTTGGCAGAGCCGAGCTCGAAATCGATGCCTGCCAATGCGGAGAGCCACGCCGCTGGGACCGTTGGAATTGACACCATTCTGACCGAAGGGACCATCGGTCCGCATGGCAGCAGAGGTCCGTGAGGGAGATGGCGGCCTGCGTCGTCTCGGTCCACTTGAGTGGACAATAGCAACGACCCGATAAAGAACTTCCAAACTAATTAACGAGGCACCCCACAATGGCGCACGCAGACCCCGCAGTGCAAGCAGGAGAACCAGACCACTCGCAGCCCAGCCCCATCGTATTGGAAATTCGGATTCGTATGGCCCAGCTCGATAAAACCGACGAGATTCTGGGGGCCGTGGCTTCGATGCTCAAGGCGGTCAAGCCAACAGCCCGAGGGTGAGGGCCAGCACCTGATCTTCACCGCCGCCGGGACATGCCCGGCGTTTGCGGCGCGGCTCCGCACATCGACAGCCTTATTTTCCCTGCCCGCCGTGCCGAACCCGCCAACCAGCGCCAGCCCTCGCCTTCACCACCCAGCGCTATACGTGGACCTTCGCCCGGCGTGATGTTTGTCCGGCGCAGGAGGCTGCCCGAGCGTTGGATCCCTTCGCGCCGGGAGTGAACTCAACGCCCTCGGACGGTATAGCATTGCATCGTACACAATTCATTGTGTTCCGCAGGCACGTTTACGGGCGTCTCGGGCGCAGCTTGGACTGTGACTGATGCTAACTCCATTTACCAAAGCAAATGGTTGCGCGGTGATTTGCTGAGGGACCAGCTATGAATCTGACCCCATACCATGCCAAGTATTTCGCACACGACCTCACCCGCAGAGCCACAAACGGCATTGACCGTCTTTCTATGTCCCTTTTTGATGCGGCGGTTGACCTCAATCCGCACCAAATTGAAGCGGCATTGTTCGCCCTCAAGTCGCCTCTCTCCAAGGGAGTCATTCTGGCCGATGAAGTCGGCCTAGGGAAGACAATTGAGGCAGGGATCGTCTTATGCCAGCTTTGGGCCGAGCGGAGACGCAAGTTGTTGGTGATATGCCCTGCCTCCCTCCGCAAACAATGGGCTCTAGAGTTGGGAGAGAAATTTAACCTGCCAACCCGCGTGCTCGATTCCAAATCTTTCCGTGATGAACAGAGGAAGGGGCGGGCTCCGCTGGCTGAAAAGGCCGTTCTCATTCTGTCCTTCAATTACGCGAATGCCTTGCGCGACGATCTAAAGGCTATTGCGTGGGACATGGTAGTCGTGGACGAGGCGCACAAGCTCCGCAATGCCTACCGGCCAAGCAACAAGGTTGGACAAGGTATCCGCTGGGCTATTGAGGATTGTCGTAAACTCTTGTTGACTGCCACGCCGCTCCAGAATTCACTCCTGGAGCTGTTCGGACTTTCAACCCTCATCGACGAGCACCTGTTCGGTGATCTCAATGCCTTCCGCGCTCAATACGCAAATGCCGGGAGCAGCATCACAGACTTGCGGCAGCGCCTTTCGGAGTTTTGCAAGCGCACGCTCCGCAACCAGGTAACGGAGTTCATCCGCTACACCGAGCGACGGACTATTACCCGTCCGTTCAAGCCAAGCGATGATGAACATGCTCTGTACGAGGCGGTATCCGGGTTTCTTCAACGTCCTGACAGCTATGCTCTCCCACAACGCCAAAGACACCTTACCGCCCTCATCCTCCGTAAGCTGCTGGCATCGTCCTCGGTGGCTATTGCCGCGACACTTGATACTCTTCGGTTACGCCTCGAAGCACTGCGGGATGAGCAGGCTCCGAACGGCTCAGAACTTGCCGAACAGCTAATCGAGACAGAAGAAATGGAAGACGAGCTGCTCGACGAGATTCTCGCGGAGGACGAGGATGTTGAGGTTCCCCAACCAGCACCGGCCAGCATTGACCGCAAGAAGCTCCAGGAAGAGATCGACATTCTGCAACGGCTTGCCACCTGGGCACGCAGGATCGGAATTGATACCAAGACGAGGACGCTGCTGAATGCATTGGGGACGGGCTTTAAGGAAATGGCCAAGACAGGTGCCGCACGAAAGGCGCTCATCTTTACTGAATCGCGCCGGACCCAGGAGTACCTGAAGACATTCCTCGAAGATCACGGCTACCACGGCCAAATTGTGGTCTTCAACGGCACCAACGGCGGCCCAGAGGCAACAGCGATCTACGAGGGATGGTTAGAGAAGAACCGGGACACAGGCCGTGCCTCGGGTTCCAGGGCTGTGGACGTTCGGACAGCACTGATCGAACATTTCAGGGACGAAGCGACGATCCTACTTGCTACGGAGGCTGCGGCTGAAGGCATCAACTTGCAGTTCTGCTCCCTGGTCATCAACTATGACCTGCCTTGGAATCCCCAGCGTATAGAGCAGCGTATTGGCCGCTGCCACCGCTATGGCCAAAAGTTCGATGTCGTGGTCATCAACTTCCTCAACGAGCGCAATGAAGTTGACCGTCGAGTGCTCGAACTCCTCAGCGAAAAGTTCAGTCTCTTTAGCGGTGTATTTGGGGCCTCCGACGAGGTACTTGGAACCATCGAATCTGGTGTGGATTTCGAGAAACGGATACTCGCAATCTACCAGGAGTGCCGTACTCCCGAGCAGATTGAGGATGCGTTTCACAAGTTACAAGAGGAGATGGACGAACAAATCCGCACTCGGATGGACGACACGCGCCGGAAGCTGTTTGAATCCTTCGATGAAGATGTACATCAAAGGCTGCGGCTCCAGCTTGCCGACGCCAAGGCTCAGCTTGACCGGGTCGGCCAGCGCTTCTGGGGCCTGACGCGGTTCATTCTCGCGGACCGTGCTCGCTTCGATGATGCAACGCTCACCTTCGATTTGGACCGTCCCCCACACGATGACATTGGAGCGGGCCGTTATCACCTGATTTCAAAGTCACACCCGCAGGCAGCCGAGAACAGTGGCGAAGAAGTCAGCCGCTTCCTCTACCGCCTTTCCCATTCGCTCGGCGAGCATGTGGTGCATGAGGGTCAGGGCCAAGCAACACCCCCAGCCCGAGTCGTTTTCGATGTAACGAACCACCCGACGCGTCTGCATGTGATCGAGGCCCTGCGCGGAAAGAGCGGCTTCTTGACCCTTGTGAGGCTCCAGATTGACTCCTACGAGCGCGAGGAACATCTGCTGTTTTCCGGCTTCGACGATACCGGCACCGTCCTCGATCACGAAACGATGGAGAAGCTCTTCGGATGCGACGGCCATGTGGACGGGGATACCCTTCCCGCGCCCGTGCAGGAGCGCCTCACAGCGGAAGCCGAGCGTCACGCCAAAGCCACAATAAGCCGCTCGCTGGAGCAGAACAGCGTCCACTTCAACCAGGCGCGAGAAAAGCTGGAGAAATGGGCCGACGATATGGTTCTTTCGGCTGAGAAGGCTCTCCTGGACACGAAGGAACAGATCAAGGTGCTACGCCGTCAGGCCCGCCAAGCCGTTACTCTTGAAGAGCAGCATCAGATTCAAGAGAGTATCCAAAAGCTGGAACGCCAGCAGCGCCGTCAGCGCCAGGAAATCTTCAGCGTCGAAGATGAGATTATGGTGAAGCGAGATGCCTTGATCGATTCCTTAGAGAAGCGGTTGACGCAACGTACCCAGACAGAGACGCTGTTCACCATTCGCTGGACAGTCCAGTAGCGTCCAAACAGGATCAGCACGAAGCGAGACCCAGGATGAGCCAGAAATTCGAGAAACTGAAGAACCTGTTGAAGGAACTGTTTCAGCTTGACCAGCCCGATTTGGACTTTGGCCTCTACCGCATCATGCATGCCAAGAGCGCCGAGGTTACCCAGTTCCTCGACCAAGAATTACTGCCTCAAGTTGCTCAGGCATTCAGCCTCTATAAGACTGCCGACAAGGCCGAACTGGAGAAGGAACTGGCCAAGGCCATCGCGCAGGCACAGTCTCTGGGCGTCGATCCAGAATCCTCACCCAAGGTGAAGGAACTTCGCCAAAAGCTCGCCAATGAAGCCGTGGACGTGAGCGGTCTGGAAAGCGAGGTCTACGACCACCTATACAGCTTCTTCCGCCGCTACTACTCAGAGGGCGATTTTCTCGCCAAGCGTGTCTACAAGCCGGGTGTCTATGCCATCCCGTACGAAGGCGAGGAGGTCACGCTCTACTGGGCGAACCGAGATCAGTACTACATCAAGTCAAGCGAATACCTGCGCGACTACGCCTTCCGCCTACGACCGGATGATACCCAGAACCCGATGCGTGTGCACTTCCGCCTGGTGGATGCCGCCGAAGGCGAGCATGGCAACATCAAAGCTGCGGAAGGCAAGGACCGCGTGTTTATTCTCGCGGCTGACGGAGAGTCCGGACGCGACTTCATCTCTGAAATTGACGGTGAGCAGGGCAAGGAACTGAGCATTGGGTTCGAGTACAGACCGGCCTCGCTGACAGACTGGCCAGAGGATCTGCGAACCAGCAAGACGAAGCCACCATCCCAGAAGGAGCTGATCTCGCAGGCAGCGAAGCAAGTGCTTAGCTTTAGTGACGTTGCACTCGCTGTTTGGCTTGCGGAACTGAGCAAGCCGCATTTCACTTCATCGGGAGAGCAGGCCGACTATACCCGGCTGGAGGCACACTTACGCCGCTATGCAGCCCGCAACACTTTCGACTACTTCATTCACAAAGATCTTGGAGTCTTCCTGCGCCGGGAGCTGGACTTCTTCATCAAGAACGAGGTCATGCATCTGGATGATGTGGAAAGCGACACTGTTCCGCGTGTGGAACAGTATCTCTCTAAGATCAAAGTCATCCGCGCCATCGCGGGCAAGATCATCGACTTTCTCGCCCAACTTGAGGATTTCGAAAAGAAGCTATGGCTGAAAAAGAAGTTCGTGATCGAGACACAGTACTGCATCACCCTGGACAGGATTCCAGAGGATTTCTCCCCGGAGATTGCAGCCAATTCAGCTCAGCGCGAGGAGTGGGTGCGTCTCTTCGCGATCGACGAGATCCAGTTCACCTTGTCCAGTCCGGGGTATTCAGAGCCATTATCGATTGACTTTCTCAAGGCAAACCGCAACTTGATTGTCGATACCCGGTTCTTCAAAGAGGAGTTCAAGGCGTCTCTCCTGGAGCGGATTGAAGATCATAATGCAGCCATTCAGGGCGTCTTGATTCACAGCGAAAACTTTCAGGCGCTTCAGCTCATTCAGGATCGATACCATGAAGCTGTGAAGTGCATCTACATCGATCCTCCGTACAACACCGATAGCAGTTCGATTCCCTACAAGAATAACTATCGTCATTCGTCCTGGGTCACGATGATGAATGATAGGTTGGCTCTTCTGCACACACTGCTCCCCTCCGACGGAGCGATGTTTGTGAGCATTGACAAGACAGAGCGCACTGTTCTGGAGCACACACTGGATGAAGTGTTTGGACCGGGGAACAAGGTGGAAGAGCTTATCTGGTCCATGAACACCAACAACAGCCAGGCACCAAACTATTCAACAAATCATGAATACGTGCTTGTGTACGCCAAAGATAAAAGGATTGCCGAGCAGGACAGGAACATGTTCCGCGAACCCAAACCGGGCTTCGAAGAGGTAATGGCACTCGTCGAAAGCATTCAGCCCACGTTTCCTCCAATCTCCAAAGTGGAAACAGAGCTACGAACACTTTACGACCGCCATAAGATCGAGTTTCGTGAGGACGTTGAAGCCCAAGGACTCGACTTTGAAGACGAGAAGGGGAACGACCCCTGGAAAGGGTTGTTTAACTACAACCGGGCCGAATACCGAAATGAAGATGGAGCCTTAGTCCCCGAAGCCGAGGCAGCATCGAGTAACGCGCGTCTTTGGATTTGGAGGGAAGCTGATTCTTCGATGCCTGCAACAAAGCAGGCCGCGAGCACTAAGCTCCCGAGTCATCCTAATTGGCGTTTCTACAGGCCGCGCCACCCCAAAACGGGACGACCTTGCCCTCATCCAAAGAGCGGTTGGAAATTCGCATTCGAGGACGATACTGACTCCCCGGATAAGCGGAGCTTCGTCTCACTCGACCGCGATTCTCGGATCGCTTGGGGAGAAGATGAGACCAAGGTCCCTCAGCTAAAGCGTTTTCTCCATGAAGTCGAGACCAACGTCGGAAAGAGTGTATTTCAGGACTATTCGGACGGCGAGAAGCAGACCTCTGCAATGTTTGGACGCTCAGGTGTCTTTCTTGCTCCCAAGCACACCGATTTTGTGTCGCGCTTCATTCTCCATGGCGCTAAGATCAATAGCACTATTCTTGATTGCTTTGGTGGTTCAGGCAGCACTGCGCACGCGGTCATCAAAATGAACCGCGATGATCACGGGAGCCGCAGATATGTGACAGTTGAAGTGGCAGAGTATTTTGATACAGTTCTGAAGCCACGTGTGCTGAAAGCGGTCTACTCCAAGGATTGGAAGGCTGGAAAGCCAGTATCGCGTGAAGGCGTAAGCCAATGCATCAAGGTGCTGCATCTGGAATCCTATGAAGACGCCCTAAACAACCTGGAAACGCGTCGGGCTCCAACGCAACAAACCCTGCTAGACTCTCCCGACGCACAAGGTGCAGGCGGATTTAGGGAACAATTTCTTCTTCGTTACATGCTCGACGTGGACAGTCGTGGTAGCCAATCGTTGCTCAATGTGCAGGCGTTTCAAGACCCAGCGGCCTACAAGCTCAAGGTCAAACGGCCAGGCTCCGATGAGAGTCGCGAGCTCTCAGTCGATCTTCTGGAAACCTTTAACTGGCTCGTCGGCCTCACTGTGAAACACATTGCTGCTCCACAGACCTTCAGCGCAAAATTTGAGCGCGATAACGAGAAACGGCTACGTATCAAGGGTCGCATCAAGCAGGATGCTGCCGGGCCTTGGTGGTTTCGCACCGTCATGGGCACCACGCCGGACGGTCGGCACACGCTCATCATCTGGCGAAAGCTTACCGGCGAACCCGAGCAGGACAACCTTGTGCTCGATGAATGGTTCACGAAACAGGGATACTCAACCAAGGACTACGAGTTCCAGATCATCTATGTGAACGGCGACAACAACCTTGAGAATCTGAAGGCCCCAGACGATACATGGAAGGTCCGGCTGATCGAGGAGGACTTCCACCGTCTGATGTTCGATACGGAGGGTGTCTGATGCCACGCGGACGCCGACCGAAGGCAAGTACCCCAGAATTATTTCCGATAGGACGCCGCGCCACCAACCGGCCACAGGTTCTGTTTGCGCACAAGCTCGTCTTGAACCAATGGCTGCTCTCGCTCTTCAACGTCGAGCGGTTTGAACAGTTGGCGGAATACCTCCGCAACGAAAAGCTGGAGGGCCTCGACGAAAACAATGTTCATCACTTTCACCACGCGCTTACGGCGCAGCTCTTTAACCTGACGCAACTGCCCACCGAACTGCTTCTCGAATACGACCAGAATATTGTGACGCACACGCTTCGCTTGAACGACCGGCGCATCACGAGTGGGGAAGAGCCGATTACCTGGAAGTACTTCCAATACCTCACGCTGCTCTTTACTGAGATTTATCTCGACCGGTATTTCCGTGACCCCCAGGGCCTGCTAAAGGCGCTGAATACGCAGATCGCCACATACAACACCGACAAGCCGGAAGCCGACCAGATTGCAGCCTTCGACGTGCAGGCGGATGCATGGCCGCAGTTGAACAAGGTTGCCTACTGGAGCGCCACGGGCAGCGGCAAGACGTTGCTGATGCACGCCAACATCCTCCAGTACCAGCACTACCTGGAGAAGCATGGGCGACGGCGCGAACTGAATCGCATTATCCTTCTCACCCCAAATGAGGGATTGAGCCAACAGCACCTGAACGAGTTTGAGACGGCGGGAATCCAGGCCGAACTATTCAACAAGGATGGGCGCAATCTGTTCGCGGGGCATGCAGTTGAAATCCTCGACATCCACAAGCTCAAGGATGAGATGGGCGACAAGACTATCGCCATCGATGCTTTCGAGGGGAACAACCTCGTTCTGGTTGATGAAGGTCACCGGGGAGCATCTGGCGGCGAAGGGGGCGCATGGATGCGCTTTCGCAATGCACTGTGCGAAAAGGGGTTCTCGTTCGAATACTCGGCGACCTTTGGTCAGGCCGTCAAAGGTGATAGGCCGCTGACCGACCTGTACGCCAAGAGCATCCTATTCGACTACTCATACCGCTACTTCTATGGCGACGGATTCGGTAAGGACTACCAGATATTGAATCTTGACGAGGGGACGCAGGAGAACAACCTCGAACTTTATTTGGTGGCTTGTCTGTTGGCCTTCTTTCAACAGCAGCGGCTCTATAAGGAGCAAGAGTCGGCATACCGGCCATTCAACCTTGAGAAGCCGCTATGGATTTTTGTTGGTGGCAGTGTCACCAAGACGCTAGCGACGAGGGATGCTACAGACATTATCGAGATCCTTCTCTTTCTGAAGCGATACCTAGTGGATCGAGCAGGGAGCATCCAACGCATTCAGCGCGTTCTCGATCAGGGCATCGTGACCGCAGCCGGGAGGGACCTGTTCGCTGGCCGCTTCACATATCTCAACACGCTCGGGCTCTCGGCCACGCAGGTGTTCGAAGAAACTCTTTCGACACTCTTTAACGCACCGGGTGGAGGATCGCTTCACATCGAGAACCTGAAGGGTGCCACAGGCGAGGTCGCATTGCACGTGGGCGACAACAAACCGTTCGGTGTCATTAACGTCGGAGACGATTCCAAGCTCGTGAAGTTGTGCGAGACAAAAGGGCTCCAGAGTGTGGATAGTGAGTTCTCCGGCTCTCTGTTCTATGAAATCAACAAGCCAGACTCGACGGTGAACCTGCTCATCGGGTCGAAGAAGTTCACGGAAGGATGGAATAGCTGGCGCGTTAGCACAATGGGCCTTATGAATGTTGGCCAGACAGAAGGCTCACAAATTATCCAACTCTTTGGGCGTGGTGTACGCCTCAAAGGGTTCGACATGAGCCTCAAGCGCAGTGCAAA
>Ga0182027_10008994_pt1 | contig 14434 bp, 14 predicted proteins | sample 712E1DmetaG_FD_121300 | JGI IMG/M metagenome (GOLD analysis project Ga0182027, IMG submission 121300) | Permafrost microbial communities from Stordalen Mire, Sweden - 712E1D metaG (Illumina Assembly) | ecosystem: Environmental > Terrestrial > Soil > Wetlands > Permafrost | place: Sweden...
CACGTTGGAGAAGTCCTTGAGCGGAGTCTTCTTTACCGTTCCCTTTTGCGTGGCGAAGAAGATGAACTTGCCTTCCTCTTCAAGGTTGCGCACGGGGAGAATGGCGCGCACATTTTCGCCTGGCTGCAGGTCGAGCAGGCTCTGCATGGATTTGCCCTTGCCTGCCGCGCCTACGTCGGGAACCTCGTACACCTTGACCCAGTACACGCGGCCGGTGTTGGTAAAGCAGAGCAGGAAGGCGTGGGTAGAGTCGATGATGAGTTGCGAGACGAAATCTTCTTCGCGCGTCTTCATACCCATGCGCCCTGAGCCGCCGCGCCGCTGTGAGCGATAGATACTGATCGGCGTGCGCTTTAGATAGCCCTGGTGGCTTACGGTCACGGCAACCTGCTCGTCGGCGATCAGGTCTTCAAGCTGCAACTCGGCGCTCTCGTCGATGATCACCGTACGGCGAGCATCGCCGTACTTGTCGCGAACCTCTTCGAGTTCCTTCACGATGACGGAGCGGAGCTTGGCTTCGCTGGCCAGGATCGACTCATATTCGGCGATGCGCTCTCGCACCTGCTTGAGTTCGGCGAGCAACTCGTCGATCGACAGTTGCGTCAACCGATAGAGTTGCAATTCGAGGATTGCGTCGATCTGCCGGAGCGTCAGGCCCTTTTCTTCGTGTGGAAGGCGCACGCGGTCGAGTGTGATTACGATCTCGCTGCCCTTGCCCCACGCGTACAAATTTTCGCGAGCCTCTGCTCTCGATCCCGAACCGCGAATGATCTTGATCACCGTGTCCAGGTTGTCGAGCGCAATCTTCAGGCCTTCTAAAATGTGTTCGCGCTCGCGGGCCTTGCGGAGAAGGAAGACCGTTCTGCGCTGCACCACATCGACACGATGATCGATGAAGGCCTGGATCGCCTGGTCGAGCCCCAGCTCCCGCGGCTGCCCGTTCAGCACCGCGAGGAAGATCATGGAGAAGCTCTCCTGCATGGATGTGTGCTTGTAGAGCTGGTTGAGCACAATCTCAGGTTGCGCACCGCGCTTAAGCTCGATGACGATGCGCATTCCGTCGCGATCGCTTTCGTCACGCACGTCGCCGATGTCGTCCACGATCTTTTCGTTTACCAACTCGGCGATGCGCTCGATCAGCTTCGACTTGTTGACCTGGTAAGGAATCTCGGTGACTATGATCGCTTGCTTTTCCTTGGTCAGGGCCTCAAGCCCCGTCTTGGCCCGCATCAGGAAGCGGCCGCGGCCGGTCTTGTAGGCTTGCGGGATCCCTGACTTGCCGTAAAGAAATCCGCCGGTTGGGAAGTCGGGGCCCTGTACGTGCTTGAGCACCTCAACGAGGCCGCCACTCGGATTCTTCACCAGTGCGATGGTTGCGTTGATGACCTCCGTCAGATTGTGCGGCGGGATGTTGGTAGCCATGCCGACGGCGATGCCGTTGGAGCCGTTGACGATCAGGGTAGGAATGCGCGTAGGAAGAACGGTTGGTTCATTGGTGGTCTCATCGAAGTTGGGCGTCATATCGACGGTTTCCATATCGATGTCGGCCATCATCTCTTCGGCGATGCGCTCCATGCGGCACTCGGTATAGCGGTAGGCCGCGGGCGGATCACCATCCACCGATCCGAAGTTTCCCTGCCCGTCCACCAGCGGATAGCGCAACGACCACGGCTGCGCCATGCGCACCAGGGCGTCGTACACAGACGAGTCACCGTGCGGGTGGTACTTCTTCAAGCACTCACCCACCACGCCGGCGCACTTGGAATATCTCTTGTTGTGTTGCAGGCCTTCGCGGTCCATGGCGGTGAGGATGCGCCGATGCACCGGCTTCAATCCGTCGCGGGCATCGGGGAGCGCGCGCCCGACAATGACCGACATGGAATAGGCGAGATAGGAGCGGCGCATTTCCTCTTCGATATTCATCGGGAGGAAGTTTGTGCCGCTATTCGGAGGCGTGCCACCGTCGAGAGGGAGCTGGGGATTCTTATCGTCTGCCATAGGGTTTTTCTAAGCTCCGCGGAAGGCGGCAAAAAAGGTCCGGTGAAGACAGGGCCGGGTCCGTGAGCTATGTAACTATTTTACGCGTTGGAGGCGCGCTTTAGCAAGGTTGGCTGTGCTAAATAAGCCTTTATTTTGCATAGGCTTACAGGCCAGGTTCTTCCCTTTGCCAGCCGTGCCTGATTTTCACGTCGCGCGGCGTGTCTTGAGCTTCGATTTCGCTGCCACTCGGACCTTCTTTTTGGGCTTTTTCGCCGTCGCGTTCTCGCCCAGTCCAGCGAGAATTACGGGGGCGCGATCAGGCAATTCAACCACCAGTTTTAACTTGCCACCCACTCCCTCGACGTAGCTCCTCAAGGTCGATATGTACAGGTCCGACCGCTTTTCGATCCGAGACACCCCCTCCTGGCCAATCTTGAGCTTCTTCGACAGCCGCGCTTGGGTCAGCTTGCGCAAACGGCGCACCTCCCGCAGGTTCATCTCCTCGGCAATCAATTCGGCTGTGCGCTGTTTTACGGACTGCCTGAACTCTTCCGATTCCTTGGCAAGCATCTCTTCGAGAGAGATCGTTGAATAGGCCATCATCGTTTCCCCTTCCTCGCTGAAATTGCCCGTTGGTGTTGATCGAAGCGATGATCGGCAGTTTCGATCAGATTCCGGTAGAACTTATCCTGCGAAACTCCAGATTTGTCGCCGCCAACCAGCAGAATAGCTCGCCGCTGCAAGTCAAATGCGAAGGCAACCCGCCATGCGCCGTTGTCGGCACGGAAGTGAAGCTCCTTCATATTTGAATGCTTCGATCCGTTCAGCGTATCCACCTGAGGCCTGCCAAGTTGCGGTCCCAGCGTTCTGAGCAATCCAACCAACGAGTAAATCTCGCGCCGGACAGAATCCGGCAATCCAGAGACCCAATAAGAAACAAGAATGGAAGTTCAACGAAACATAGCGTCGGCATGGAGTTCTACGGACTCCCACCCATCGGACAAAAACAAAGACGTCCGATGGATGGGGCACAGTTTCATCCCCCGTGGGTCGGCGAAGCCGGTGGACGACTCACAAGAGAATTCCGGGTGAAACTCCACCGCCCACTGCTTTTCCAAACCGAGAGACATTTTCCTCCTGCGTTAATTATTCTGCTCTCTGTCAGGCCTCTTTATGGGATTAATTATGCACTAAAAAGCATAATGTCGTCAAATGCCTAGTGATATAGAAACGGTTCGTCCCGTCCTTCTACAACAACCCCGGCAGGCTCAAGAGACAGAACACCGCCTGCAGCAGAACGATAGCCACTCCGGCTCCCAGCGCTAGCCGTCCGCGCGAACTTTCATAGGCATCCGCGAAAACGCCACCGATAAACGTGACCAGAAACGGCAGCGCCCACAGCAATGGGCTTCCCTGCGCGCCGGTCAAGATGAGCACCGCGAGGACCAGAGCGCAAATCAGCGGAGTTGTGTTTCCGAAGTAGCGCGACCGCCTGAGTCCAAGGTAGAGCGCCAGCGCGGCACACGCGGCTACCGTGATACCCGCATTGCTCAGTGCGCTGAAGAATCGTCGAGCCGGATCGAGGGAGAAACCCACCAATCCGGCCGCCGAGCGGAAGACATAACTGAAGGCATCCGGCGAAAAGCCGTAGCAGGCAAACAGAAGCACCAAGGCACCGACCGTAGCCATCAGGACCACGGGAAGCACCTGGCTGCGATGTCCCTCAGCAACCCACAGCATCAACACCAGTCCCAGCAGCGCGGCCACCGGCAGTGCGGCAATGTGGGCAGCAGCCGCAACGGCGAAAAGCAGCGTGAGCAGCACCATGCGCGGACGCCATTTGCGCCTCGGCCCCTGCATGGCATGGGCCACGCCCATGCAAGTGTAGACACCGCCATAGACCCCCAGCGCCGCAAGCACCTCCGCATTCGGCGCCACACATGCCATGATGACAGTCGGGGAAAAGCAGTAGAGCGCGAGCGCCGTATAGCCGCCAAAGTCGCCGTAGAGCCGCCGCGTGACCCACCAGATGCAACCACCCAGCAGGCACCCCGCGAATAGAAACGGTAGCCGCAACAGCAGCAGGATGTGCGTCATCTGGTGGCGCAGTTCCCATGTGCCGATCTCGCCGCCTGCCTGAACTACACGGTCTTCGGGCTTGCGGAAGTGGTCGAGCCCGCGTTCGGCCAGGAAGTTGATCGTGAGCGGCAAACCCGCTAGACGGTAGGCCAGAATTCCATCGTGAATATTTCCGCAGGTGGTAAAGTAGCCAGCCAGAGCCGAAGGCCGCTCCCAGGTTTCGCGCCCGCATCGTGCGTACTCGTAATCCTTGTCTGAGAGCGTCTGGCGCCCTGTAAGCCAGAGACCTTGCGCGAGGAAAAGCGCCAGCAACCCAGACGCAATGCGCTGCGGCAGATTGAAGCGAAAGCGGCGAAGGATTCCAAACCGGTGGGTCATCACGCTCAGAAGGACCTTACCAGTCTAAACTTCGCAGCCCGAAACCTATTCATCGTCCTTCCGGCGTGATGACGGGGCATTCCGCCGCAGTGGATGGCGCAATCAAAGTAATAGCCACACAACACAGAGGGTTACCAGGCCGTCAACTTAGCGCTTATGTGGGTATCCCCCACCCATACTCTGTAAATAAGTACTTTGTTTTCAGTAGTATTGAGGGTAGACATAGCCGCAAAATCCTCATTTGATTGGACTTGGCTGCAGAATCCTCTCAGCAAAGGGTTTATGGGCAATTTTTCATTTCGGATGCGTGTGCATCGGCCGAATTGGTCTTGAAAGACATCCTGCAATGATTGTGCGCCGACAGGCGGTAATTCTCGGCAAAACTGTGGCGGTGAGATGCGGGCTTCCAGCACATTTCTCCTGATTCATCGCATAGCAAAGGGCAAGGGGATGCGGCGGACCCGGTTACTGAGTCCCGGGTCTCAAATAATGTATTCATAACCTTTGCTTTACGGGACTAATACTACAGTTGTATTTGCCTTCTTCCGCCCCGATCCGGGCCTGAAGGCCGTGCTGATTGGGCTTTTTTCAGGGGGTTGAAACCCCTGCTCCCTCCGGAATCCGCAATCTACAACTGTAGTACTAGAGCGATTCTCCTGATGGTGTACCCAGCGGCTTCATGGCATTCCGAACGGGGGTGCGGGCGTGGACGCCCGCACGACAGCCGGACTGGAGTCCGGCGCTACAAAAGGCGGCGACGGTTTAGAACAGGTCTTAGGTACAGCAACATTGAAATCGCTCTAATACCCGCCTGTTCGTAATCATGACCCGCGCCCGGCCTGATTCAAAAACCCCGCCTTCCCCTCCCTTGCACGAAATGTTCTTGCCCGCTTTGAGCACTGTGGGTATACTCGGCAGATTCCCCCTGCTTCAACCTCCAACGGTCACGCTCGCTCACTCTTCCCAAAGTCTCTTTGGTGCGCGACGTGAAGGAACTCAGCGTTTGAAACATGATTTGAGGCAGGGAGGTCTATGACCGATTTCTTTATCGGGTTGGTCTTTGCTGGAATGCTTCTTGCCCCGGCCATCATCGCTTCGATGCAATGGTCCAGGTACGCGGCTGCTGAATCGGAGTCACTCTCTGAGAATTCCGGCCTTTCCGGAATTCCTCCGCATGAGCCATAGACTCCGCGAGCATTGGGGAAGCCAGAGCTATTCCGAAGTGGCCGCGGTTGGATTGGGGCCTTGTGCAGGGCTGCTGCCGTTCGAGGTGAGTGCGTCGAAGACATCCTCCAGCGCGGTCTGCCAGGATGCAAGACGGACGCCGAAGCGGCCGTATAACTTCTCGTTTGACAAGACCGAATTGCGCGGGCGTTTTGCCGGCGTCGGATAGTCTTTTGTGGCCTGCGGCGTGAGTTCGGGCACCCTCAGATGGAGCCGCGAAGCGGCGCCGGCAAAGATAGCCTTTGCGAAGCCGAACCACGTCGTTGAGCCGCCACACGTCATGTGATAAAGTCCAGCCCAATGCTGGGGCATGCCAAATTGGCCAGCGAGCACGCCTTCGGTAATCGTGCGCGTGGCGTTGGCTAACTCGATCGAGGTGGTTGGCCCGCCGAACTGATCGTCCACGATCGACAGACGATCGCGCTCGCGCCCAAGGCGCAGCATGGTGAGCAGGAAGTTATTGCCATGCGGACCGTAGACCCAACTGGTGCGAAAGATCAGATAACGCCCGCCAACCTTCTGAATGGCCCGCTCACCGGCGAGCTTGCTCATGCCGTAGACATTCAGCGGGTTCGGTTCATCCGTCTCAACCCAAGGCTGCCGCTTCTCCCCGTTGAAGACATAGTCGGTGGAATAGTGAACGAGCAGGGCATTGAGCGGAAGCGCCTCTTCGGCGAGAACGCGGGGCGCGGTTGCGTTGATGGCCATGGCAAGATCTGGCTGGGATTCGGCACGATCAACGGCAGTGTAGGCGGCGGCATTCAGAATCACAGCAGGCTGAACGCGGCGAACCAGGGCACGGGTCTGTGCTTCATCCGCAAGATCGACGGATTCAAGATCGACCGCAACGATGGAACCCAGGCCGGCAAAACTGCGTTGGAGTTCTACGCCTACCTGCCCGGCAGCGCCGACAATGAGAAGGCGCGGTTGTTCTGTCGGGCTTTCAGGCATAGGGGAAGCTCCATTGGGCGCGGGGAGCGCTCACAGCATTCTACCGATCCCATCCCACTTTAACGCAACATCGAGCGAGGAGTTCAGGGCAATCGCATTTGAAAGAGCTTGCGTTGGGAATTGGAGAAAAGCTGCGTGCGAGGCACAAAAAAGGTGGAAAGAGACACCAGAGGCGACTGGAAATGTGGCAGGGATAAAGGCCAATTTCACTTACTTTACAACGGCGATCAGGATGATTCTGTCTTGTCGAGCGAAGCGATGGGGTGCAATCTGGAATTGCTCAGGCGTTTTCCGCGCATAGGCCGCGATGCAGACAGAAGTTGACGAGCGGTCGTTCTTGCGTTTGTTCGAGTCGGTTTTACTCACGGCGCGGTGGGCAGCGCTGGAGGGCATGGCGAAGGCGCAGATTTATACGCTACGCGTGGTGATTTGGATGATGCTGTTGCAGCGGCTTGACGAGCGAGGCACCCAGCAGCGCGCCGTGCATGAAATTGCCCAAAGGGCCATTTGCAGCGGCTCCTGCCGGCCAGCAAGCTGGTGCGGGAGGGCAGGATCTGGCAAAACAGCGGCGCTTATGCACGAGCCTGCGGACGGCTCTCGATGGAGACGACCGCCGAGGTGTGCGATGAGGTGCTGGCCGAGTTGCGCAAGCGTATCGCGCAGGCGCTGGGAGCAAAGCGCTTGCTGCCCAACGGAGAGCGCCGTGTTTGCTGGCGTCCGAGCAGCTTCGAGCGAAAAAAGTATCCTGAATTGGCTGCCGATGCGGCCATCGAAGGCCGCCTGATCGTGGTCACGTAAAAGGGATTTCGCGACAGTTGGTATCTGTTTACGACGCTGAGCGAAGAGACCGAAGCGGACAAGATCGTGGCCTGGTACCGGCAACGCCGGAACCTGGAACTAGAGCAATTTTCCTGATGGTGTACCCAACGGCTTCATGGCATTCCGAACGGGAGTGCGGGCGAGGACGCCCGCACGACAGCCGGACTGGAGTCCGGCGCTACAAGAAGCGGCGACGATTTAGAACAGGTCTTAGGTGTAGCAACATTGAAATCGCTCTAAAGCACTTGCCGGGCAAAAGCAACGCAGCGGTGGAGAAGGAGTTGCTGATCGCCGTGGTGGCCGATGGATTTGTCCGCGCCCTGATGGGAGAAGCCGCCGAGCGAGCAGGACTGCATCCGCGAGAACTGAGCTTCATCCGGGCTCACGGGCTGCTGAACGCGATGACCGGCCAACTGTGTTCTCCAGACGCCGACCAGCGTGAAAAGGCCTATGACCGCCTGCTGGCCTGCATAGGCCAAGCCAAACTACCCAAGCGAAGCAAAGCCCGAACCTATCCCCGTGCCGTGTGGGGCTCCGGAAAATACTATCCAGGAGAAAGCCGCTTGGCACACAATTACAAAGTAAGTGCCATTGGGCTTCAGCCCGAGTTGATTTTACGGCAGTTACGGAACGGGACCCAGAGGATATCCCGTCGTGCCCTTTCAGAACCGTACTCTTACCACATGCTGCTACAGTGGGTAGCGCTCGAGCGCGAGGGCAGCTTTTGCCACGGTGCGGCTCATTCCGACCGCGTCTGCTGGGGTGAACCGGGCGAGCCGGCGAAGAATCGCGAGTTGGGTATGCAGCATGTCGCCTTCGCCGCAGGCGGCCAGGACGCGGCGTGTTGCCTGTTCGGCGAGGCCCATTGTCTCGTCGGCAAGAAGGCCGGTCATGGCTGCGGCAGCTTCAGCGGAACCCCTGTGCGCATCGGCCAGCTTGCGTGCGCGCAGCAGTGACGACTCAAGAGCAAATATCTGGCTGATGCTGCCGGCGAGGTCGGCCATGACTTCCTGCTGGTCCTGGAGGGCGGTCATGAAGCGCTGGCTGGCTACGCCGGCGGCGAACAATGCCATCTTCTTTACGGCTGCCAGCACGGCCGTTTCGCGGGCAATGGGTTCGCCGGTCTCAGTACCGGCATCGAAGCTGGGCGGTTCCATTACTTCGTCCATTACGCGCTTGATGGCAGCCATTAGCGGGAGTTTTCCGCTCATGGCGCGCTTGATCATCCAGCCGGTGATAATGAGGCGGTTGATTTCGTTGGTGCCTTCGAAGATGCGGTTGATGCGGGCATCGCGGTAGAAGCGCTCGGCGGGGTACTCCTCGACGTAGCCGTATCCTCCCATGGTGGCTACCAGTTCGTCGCAAACCATGGAGAGCATCTCAGAGCCGTAGACCTTGAGGATGGAGCACTCGATGGCGTACTCCTCGATGTGGCGCTGGGTCTCTCGGGCAGAGTGGGCGGGGTCACCGCTGCTGGCTTGCGCCAGACTGGCGTCGAGGAGGCCGGCGGTGCGGTAGGCCATGCTTTCGGCGGCATAGAGTTGTGTGGCGGAGGCGGAGATCTTGCGCTGGATCAGGCCGAAGCCGGCGATCGGCTTGCCGAAGGCGTGGCGATCTTTGGCGTAGCGAACCATCTGAGTGAGCGCGTGGCGAGCGCCGCCGATGCAAGCGACGCCGAGCTTGAAACGGCCCACGTTGAGGACGTTGAAGGCGATGTGGTGCCCTTTGCCTGCTTCGCCAAGCAGGTTTGCGGCGGGCACCTTGCAGTCCTGGAAGACGAGGGGACAGGTGGAGGAGCCGTGGATTCCCAGCTTGTGCTCTTCGGCGCCCACGGTGAGGCCGGGGGTGTCGCGCTCGATGAGGAAGGCGGAGAACTTCTCGGTTCCGGCGGCGGCGTCAACGATTTTGGCGAAGACGGTGTAGAGGCCGGCGATGCCGCAGTTGGTGATCCACTGCTTTTCGCCGTTGAGGGTGTAGTGGGAGCCGTCGGCCGAGAGAACGGCGCGGGTGCGGATGTTCATGGCGTCGGAGCCGGAGCTGGCCTCAGACAAGCCATAGGAGCCGATCCACTCGCAGGTGGCGAGTTTAGGGAGATAACGCTGCTTCTGCTCTTCTGTGCCATACCAGACGAGTGGGAGCGTGGCGATGCCGATGTGTGCGCCGAAGGCGGTGGAGAAGCTGCCAAGGGCGGAAATGTGGTCTGTAATCAGCGTGGAGCTGACTTTGTCGAGGCCCATGCCGCCGTACTCTTCTGGGATGTCGACGGCTGCGAAGCCCAGGTCGGCGGCCTTGCGCATGAGAGCAGGGAGAACTCCCGGCTCCTTGGCCTCAATGGCTGCGATTGCCGGCTGGATTTCTTCGCGGGCGAAGCGGGCGGCCGTCGCGGCGATCTGTCGCTGCTCTTCGGAGAGGTCTTCCGGGGTGAAGATCTCGGAGGGGGTGCGGGTTTCAAGGAGGAAACTGCCACCGGGGGCGGCGGCGATGGGGGAGGCGGTGGTTGCGTTCATGGCAGACTTTCTCCGGCTGATAGATGACGGTACGCCAATAGGATAGGGACGATCAACAGCGGAAAAGTCCGCAGCGGATGTGGATCGCATACAATTTCAGCGAACGGCGCTGCTGTGGCAAAAGGAAACCTTAGCGAAGCTGAGGTAGCTCTGAATACACCCTCTGGGCAAATCTCTGTTATTCTGAATATCGGAGACTCTGAAATGCAGACTGTCGTGATGGGCAAGCGAGGGACTGTCGTCGTCCCTGCGAAGATTCGCAAGCGCTATAAACTCGATGAGGGGAGCCCGCTGTTCGTGGAAGAGCGCGAAGAGGGCTTCCTGGTTCGCCCGGCGGTCGCGGCTGGGATCGAGCCTGAAACCTATACTCCAGAGCGGCTTGCCGAGTTCTTTCTGAACAATGTGCTGACCAGGAAGGGCTACCTTGAGGCGCGCAAGGACGTGGAAGCGATGGGCATCAATCCGGATTCGATCGATCATATCCGGTGGCCTGAATGACTGAAGATGCGGGCTCGGACACAACGCTGTTTCTGGATGCGAACATACTGATCTCTGCCGCGTGGAAGGAAGGCAGCGAAATTGCACAGATTTGGCGGATGGAAAGGGTCCGGCTGGTTACTTCGAATTTTGTAATGGGCGAGGTGCAGCGCAACCTGCACCAGGTGGCCCAGATCGAACGGTTGCGAGTTTTGATGCGGCGAGTTCGCATACTCACGTTTGAGAGACTGCCGGATATCGCCGAGACAGTCGAATTGCCGGAGAAGGATCGCCCGGTCCTCGCAGGAGCAATCCAGGCAAAAGCGGACCATCTTGTGACCGGCGACAAGAGGCATTTCGGACCGCTATACGGAAAGAGCGTTCGTGGTGTCCGCATCACAGCACCTTCGGAGTTGCTCGCTCTACTTCGCTTCCGTCGATCCTAGGTCCTCCATCGCATACAATTAACCGTATCCAATATTGTGGAGGCATGCCCTGTTCGCTGAGCTTGTGACCCGACTAAGTAGTGCCGCCGGTCCGCTTAGCGGACTGCCTGCCCAGGTTGGCGCCTGGCTGGCGTTTGCCCCGCAGAACGGACTTCGCCACTACCTGAAGGCTCAGTACGGCGATCAGACGTTCAAGGGGCTCTACCACTGGAATCTTTTTGACGCGGCGGTGCTGCTTCCGTATTTCGCGGTGATGATCGTGCTGGCGCTTTACGGCGTGCACCGCTATACGATGTGCTACCTGTATTTCAAGTACAAGAAGAACTACAACCCGAATCCGCCGAAGCACTTCGACGAGTTGCCCAGGGTGACGGTGCAACTGCCGATTTACAACGAGCAGTTTGTGATCGACCGGCTCATCGAGGCCGTGTGCGCGATGGAGTATCCGAAGGACAGGCTTGAGATTCAGGTTCTGGACGACTCCACAGACGAGACCCGTGAGGTAGCTTCGGGCATTGTCGCGCGCTATGCGGCGCTTGGGCATCCCATCGAGTACATTCACCGCACCAACCGGCATGGCTACAAGGCCGGGGCGCTGGATGCGGGGCTCAACGTGGCGAAGGGCGAGTACGTGGCCATCTTCGACGCGGATTTTGTGCCGCCGCCGGACTGGCTGATGAAGGTGATCCATCACTTTGCGGAGCCCGGGATCGGCATGGTGCAGACACGCTGGTCGCACCTGAACCGCAACTACAGCATGTTGACCCAGATCGAGGCCATCCTTCTGGACGGGCACTTCATAATGGAGCATGGCGCCCGTGTACGCACCGGTGACTTCTTCAACTTCAACGGCACGGCGGGCATGTGGCGCATCCAGGCGATTGTGGATGGCGGCGGCTGGCAGCACGATACACTCACCGAAGATACCGATCTGAGCTACCGCTCGCAACTGGCGGGATGGAAGTTCAAATACCTGCCTGAGGTTGAGTGCCCGTCCGAGTTGCCGATTGAGATGTCGGCCTTCAAGACGCAGCAGGCGCGCTGGGCAAAGGGCTTGATTCAGACCAGCATCAAGGTGCTGCCTCAGGTCTTCAAGTCCGACGTGCCGCGGAGAATCAAGGTTGAGGCTGTGTATCACCTCACGGCCAACCTGAGTTATCCGCTGATGGTGATCATGTCGGCGGCGCTGATTCCGGCGATGATCTGCCGGTTCTACCAAGGCTGGTTTCAGATGCTGCTGATCGACGTGCCGCTGTTCACGGCGTCGACGTTTTCGATCGCGGTGTTTTATGTGATGAGCGAACGCGAGCTCTTCCCGAAGACATGGAAAAAGACGTTTCTCTATCTGCCGTTCCTGATGGCGCTTGGTATCGGGCTGACGGTAACCAATACCAAAGCGGTGATGGAGGCTCTGTTCGGGATCAAGAGTGCGTTTGTGCGCACACCCAAGTATCGCGTTGCGAAGAAGGGCGAGAAGTCGCAGGCGGCCAAGTACCGCAAGCGGCTGGTGCTGGCACCGTGGATTGAGATGTTCCTGGGCGCGTACTTCTTTGTGGCGATTCTCTATACGTTTTCGAATCAGAATTACTTCACTGCGCCGTTCCTGATTCTGTTTGTTATCGGGTACTGGTACACGGGGTTGATGAGCCTGCTGCAGGGGCGGTTCGAGCGCTGGCGCACAGGCACCACTGCCAACACCGACGAATCGAGCCCGAAGCCGTTTCCTGTGGGTGTGTGAATGCCGCCGCAGTCAATTGTTCGGGATCCGGTTAAGGCTTTCCTCAACAAAGGGAAGCATGGCATTGACTTCGAAGAGGCCGCGACAGTTTTTCGCGATCCCCGTTGCTGGTTATGCCCGATGTAGAGCATTCTTTGGAGGAGGAGCGTTGGGTCGCGCTTGGAAAGTCGGCCCGGCAACTACTCCTCGTCGTAGTGCATACTGAGGATGAAAAGACAATTCGAATCATCAGCGCCCGAAAGGCGCAGCCCAGAGAAAGGAAACGATATGAGCAGCAACCGTAAGCAGGTGGCAAAGGACGACGACATGCGCGAGGAATATGACTTCTCGCACGCGGTTCAAGGCAAGTATGCACATCGTTTCCCGAAGGACGTGGTGATGGTCACGCTTGCTCCCGACGTTGCGGCCGCCTTCCCCGACGCAGACTCAGTGAATGAGGCGCTTCGTGTGCTGCTCAAAGCCGCAAAGAAGGTAGCCGAAGCGGCCTGAACCTTCACAAAGTTGTTATCGCGGATCGATCGTCGTGTCTCCAGGGTCGGAAAGCCGGAAAATGGGAAACTGTAGCTCATTACCCCCCATTGACGTTCTCGCGGTTGATTCTATCGATGAGCTCGCCGATTGCCTTCCGCATCGCCATCCATATTTCACTCTTCTGCTTGCATGGGACGCTCCAGAGATCGACCAGCAAGAGCTAATCGCTCTCTTTCGGCCCCTTGTGGACCGCGGCCTCGCGTGTTTTAGCGCCTGGGGAAACCGCTCCGAGGAGGTGCACGACGCCGTCGATCTGTGCTTCGTAGAAAGGGAACTTGAAGTTGGAGAAGCGGATTACTTGTTGATGACCGGGTGGCACGCCAACGAACCCCTGGAAGAGGCTGTATGGGCTTTCAAAATGCTGGATATCCCCTCTGAGCTTCATGTATTTGCCGAGTTTGACCGATTTGCTGTAGCGGTTGAAAATCGAGCGTGGGTCGACAGGATGGAGCGTACCTTTGCAGCAAAGTGAGCCGCAGTCGCAGCGTCGGAATAGATCGTTCCGAGCCTCGCATAGAACCCAAGCGTCTCCGGAAGGCACATTCGATTTGTGAGTACTCACAACAAATCCGGGCTAAACTATCCCTGAGGCAACCATGCTGACCGCCGAAAAAGTCCGCGCAGCACTTGAGGCGCTCGCTCCGACCAAGGAAAAGGTCGATCTTGCCGTGAAGGCGGCCGTCGAGATCGCGCAGCCTTCGCGCGTCATTCTCTTCGGTTCCTGGGCGCGAGGGGAGGCGCGGTGGGACAGCGATCTGGACCTTGCCGTGCTGATACCGGACTCGGCGGAGGGCGAACTAGTTGCAATCCGCCGCGCCTTGCGGCGCAAGCTGGACGAGGTGCCGATGAGCATCGATCTGGTTATGGCAACCGAGGGCTTTGCCAACCGCTTTCGCGGCGAAATCAACTCGATCTATTACCGCATTCTCCAGGATGGACACATAGCCTATGAGCAGCGGCCCCTACACGCAGGCACAAGTTCTTCTGATCAAAGCATCTGAAGATGAGTCCGCACTCCACGCAACTGGGAACCCGGACGCGGTTCTTGGCTTTCACGCCCAACAGGCAGTGGAAAAGCTGATCAAGGCTCTTATCTCGCAACTGAGTATTGCCTTTGACTACGCCCATAATATCGACAAACTAGCGCTGCAATTCTCCTGAGGGTGTACCCAACGGCTTCATGGCATTCGGAACGGGAGTGCGGGCGAGGACGCCCGCACGACAGCCGGACTGGAGTCCGGCGCTACAAAAAGCGGCGACGATTTAGAACAGGTCTTAGGTACGGCAACATTGAAATCGCTCTA
>Ga0182027_10008995_pt1 | contig 14433 bp, 14 predicted proteins | sample 712E1DmetaG_FD_121300 | JGI IMG/M metagenome (GOLD analysis project Ga0182027, IMG submission 121300) | Permafrost microbial communities from Stordalen Mire, Sweden - 712E1D metaG (Illumina Assembly) | ecosystem: Environmental > Terrestrial > Soil > Wetlands > Permafrost | place: Sweden...
AATAGGTTGTCCACTTCGCGTTTTTGCTGTTTGTGTCGCAATCGGATCTCCCGCCTGGAATCCGTGCCAGCGCCAATTCATGCGGCATGAGCGATGGCGGGGAATGGCCTTTCCCGGCATTTTTCCCTTGACATTTTTGGCTTACATGCTAATCTTTTCGCGTGAGGGCGAGAAACGTATGGGAAGACGGGAGTGAAACCATGGCGGGGTCTTTTGGAGCAAAGCCCTGCCACGTAGAACGTGGTGAAGAATTGGAAAAGCAGAAAGCAGAAATCTGGATTTCCCAATTTCAGGCCGCGCCAAAGGCGCAACTCTCTTATGTTGTTCCGATCTCCCAATTTCTGCTTTTCCCTGTAGATGACGGCAGAATCCCGCGCCTGGCCTCTAATCCTTATATACTCTATCCACTTAGTATGCTTTATGATTCCATCCCTGCAAGCCTGCCTTTTTCCGGCAGTTTTGACCATTTTGAGGAAAATAATCGCAAGTGGCTTTCCATGAATGACTTACGCGCATAACCAACCGTTCCAGATCAAGGCTAATCAAGGCTAATCAAGGCTAATCAAGTTATTTTTTGCACCAGATTGACCATGAATCCATTACTCCAATACTCCACCACTCCAGTGGACTTTTCCCATTTCGCGGCCGTAACCAGCTCCAATACGAGGAACTACATGTTGCCAGGGCCTTTATGAATTGGCCCTGTCCATCAATCCAGCCAAAAAATTTAGAGTTTCCATTTGCGCGCGAGCAGGCATGATGGGGCAGGATAAGATGATTAAAGCAGTGCAGAAGACCTGGAAGATCACGGCGCCTGCAGCGCAAATGCGCGCGCCGGCCCTCCCGCCCTGCCCAGGAGAAAAGGCGCCGGCGTGGCGCGCCGCGGAGGCCGCCGCCAATCCCGGTCCATCCGCGTCCGCCCAGTCCACAACGTCCACAACATCCCCAACATCCACAACATCCACCCGACAGATACCCTTGAATCGCGATTCATGAACTCCTCCAAACCCAACACCAGCAACGCCACCATCATCCGATGGGTGGATGAAATGGCCAAACTCTGCGAGCCGGACCAGATTTTCTGGTGCGACGGCTCCGCCGCGGAGAATAAAGTGTTGACAGAGGAAGCGGTGGCCAAAGGGGTTTTGATCCGGCTCAACCAGGAGAAGCTGCCCGGCTGCTATTATCACCGCTCCGATCCGCTGGACGTGTCGCGCAGCGAGGATTGCACGTTTCTCTGCACGGAAACGGCCGAGGAGGCGGGGCCGACGAATAATTGGGTGGCGCCGGTGGAGATGTACCGCAAACTCAGGAGCCTCTGCGCCGGGGCCATGCGGGACCGCACGCTCTATGTCATTCCCTACCTGATGGGGCCGCCCGGCTCCCCGCTCAACAAGGTGGGCATAGAGGTGACGGATTCGATCTATGTGGCGCTGACGATGAGAATCGTCACGCGCATGGGGCAGGTGGCTTACGAGCATTTGGGGGCGGGCGAAGATTTCAACCGGGGCTTGCATTGCATGTTGGACCTCAATCCCAAGAACCGCTACATCGCCCATTTCCCGCAGGACAACGCCATCATCTCCACCGCCTCCAACTACGGGGGCAATGTTTTGCTGGGCAAGAAATGTCTCTCCTTGCGCATTGGCTCCTTCCTGGCCAGGAAGGAGGGCTGGCTGGCCGAGCACATGCTCATCCTCAGCGTCCAGTCGCCCAAGGGCGAAAAGACGTACGTGGCGGGCGCCTTTCCCAGCGCCTGTGGCAAGACCAATCTCACCATGCTGGTTCCCCCGCCGCATTTCGCCGGCTGGAAAATTCAAACCATCGGCGACGACATCGCCTGGCTGAAACCCGGCCCCGACGGCCGCCTCTACGCCATCAATCCCGAAAGCGGCTATTTCGGCGTCTGCCCCGGAACCAACATGGATTCCAACCCGAACGCCATGGCCACCATAAGCCACGACACCATCTATACCAACGTCGCCTTGACCCCCGACCTGGATGTGTGGTGGGAAGGCAAGACCAAAGAGCCGCCGCCGCAATTAACCGATTGGAAAGGGCAGACCTGGACGCCGGAATCCAAGACGCCCGCCGCGCACCCCAACAGCCGTTTCGCCACGCCGATGACCAACAATCCCGCTTTCGCTCCCGAGGCCAACGATCCCAACGGCGTGCCCATTAGCGCGATTATTTTTGGCTGCCGCCGCGCCACCACCGTTCCCCTGGTCTATCAGTCCTTCAATTGGATTCACGGCGTCTTTGTTGGAGCGACCTTGAGTTCGGAGACCACCGCCGCCGCGACCGGCGCGGTGGGCCGGCTGCGCCGCGATCCGATGGCGATGCTGCCCTTTTGCGGCTACAACATGGGCCATTATTTCCGCCACTGGCTCAAGATACGCAAAAAGCTGTTGGTTCCACCCCGCATTTTCCACGTCAACTGGTTTCGGCGCGATGAAAACGGGCAGTTCCTTTGGCCGGGCTTTGGCGAGAACATGCGCGTCCTCAAGTGGATTATGGACCGTTGCCACGGGCGGGCCGAAGCCCACGAAGCGCCCATCGGCTGGCTCCCCGATCCGCACGACTTTGATCTGGAGGGAATGGACAAATTCGACGCCGCCAAACTGGCCAAGGTCGAGCAGATCAATCTGGAAGAATGGCGCCGGGAAGCGCTCGTCAACAACGAGCTGCCCTTCAATCTCGGCGCGGACGTTCCCAAGGAACTGATCCGCGAACAAGAACTGCTCCTTGCGCGGTTGTGATCCGGCCGCCAGAGACATGAAAATTGGTTTATTAGGCGGTTCGTTTGACCCGGTGCATCTGGGGCATCTGTTGGTGGCGCGCGCGGCGCGTGAAGAGCTGGGCCTGGACCGGCTCTGTTTTATTCCGGCGGCGCAATCGCCCTTCAAACCGGGAACGTCCCCCGCGCCCGCGCCGGAACGGTTGCGCTTGTTGCGGCTGGCGCTTGCCGGGGAAACGGAGTGCGAAATTGACGATCTGGAAATCCGGCGCGGCGGCGTCTCCTACACGGTGGACACGCTCCGGCATTACGCGGGAAGATTCCCCGGGGCGGACCTGTTTTATCTGATCGGCGCGGACCAGACGGCGCAGTTGCCGCAATGGCGGGAAGCGGGGGAGCTGGCCCGCCTGGCGCAATTTGTCGTCGCGCCGCGCCAGGGCGAAAAGCCGGGGGCGCTCCCCGCGCCGTTTCGCGGGCGGGCCTTGCGCGGGTTTCCGCTGGCGGTGTCGTCCTCGGAAATCCGGGCGCGGGTCAAGGCGGGGCTGCCGGTCACGCGCCTGACGCCGGACGCGGTGGCGGAGGCGATTGCCAACAATCGGCTTTATCTTTGAGCGCCATGGGTTATGGTGATACCCTAAAATGGAATCCAAGAAACTGGCGCTACTCTGCCGCGACCTGGCCGAAAATAAAAAGGCCGAAAACACCGTCATCCTCGATGTCCGGAATCTTTCCTCGATCACCGATTTTTTTGTCATCACCTCGGGCGCGACCGAACCGCACCTGCGGGCCATCGTCAACGAAATCACCGACCGCCTGCGGGAGGACCACGGCCTGTCCCCGCGCGCCGTGGACGGGGACGCGAACGCGCCGTGGCAGGTGATGGATTACTTTGACGTGATTGTGCATGTCATGCGGACGGATGTGCGGGAAAAGTACGACCTGGAAGGGCTGTGGGGCGATGCCGGCAAGGTCGCGCCCCGGCGGCCCAAACCGCGCCCCGGCAAGGCAAAGGCGCGGACCAGGACGGCGGCGCGCGGAAAGGCGCGGGCCAAAAGGAAGCCGAAGACGGCTCCGCCGCCTGTTATTTCGACTTGACAAATCCCGGTTGCAAGAATCCGGCCAAACTGGATCGGGCGGACTCGCGCCGACGGCCCGGACTACGGCTGCTGCTCTTCCTTGGCCGGAATTTCCATCGCGGCCCGGACCATCTCCCCCAGGACTTTGCTGAACTCCTCCAGGCCTGTGGAAGGGATGATGACGTTGTCGCGGCGGCCGTTGACGTCTTCGGTGATGCGCAGGAACCGGCCGCGAGGATTCTCCTTGAGGGTAAAGATGAAAGTCTTGCGCTCAATCTGGATCTTTTCCGTTTTTAGAGTGTCCTCGTTGACGGGAGGACGAGGAGGACCGGCACTGTAGGACCGGTATCCCTGGGGAGATGGGCGTTCGTTTGAGATCATATCGGTTTTTGTTTCGCTTTCTTTCTTTCTGTCTGTCTTCTGCGCCCGCAAGCGACGCGCTCAAATGTCATTTCTTGTACTCATTAAGATTATTAGACCACTACTCTACTCACTACTCTACACTCATTCTATTCAATTTCAATGGCGATATGTCAACCCCGAATTTTGTCCAGGTTCATCATTCCGAACCGTGCGTGTTCGCCCGGCCGGCTGATACGCCAGAGGTAAATCAGAAGCCCGCCAACGGCCGCCAGATTGCCACATTCCGAAACCCCGTGCCAAACATTAAATGCACGGCCCGCCTCCTCGCGCACAGGCTGGGTGGTGCCGTAATACTTGAGATGATGCAAGTCGTTGAGTTTAGGCTGCATCCACAACCCGCCAGCCAGGGCCAGCCCCATCAGAAGCGCCAGAATGCCCAGGTTGCGCTGCCAGAGCGGCTTGCCGCAGCAGAGCCATTCCAGCGTCAAATGCGCCAGGCCGATGGCCCCGCACCAGTATTGCAGAATGAAAAACCGGGCCAGGACCATCTGCGCCGCCCATCCCACGACGACCGGCCCCCCGGGGCCGATTTTGGCCTTGAGTTCGTCGGAGAAAATGGCGGGCAAACCGAGGATGAGGAAAACGGACGCGCCCAGCCATACGGCCGCATTGAGAATGCCGAGATATCGCAAAAAAGCTGTCACCGGGCCAGCGTAGCGGGAGCGGGCGGAAAGTTCAACCGCCATCGGCGCGGCTCCCGCTCGTCCTGCCGCCAATCCAATCGAGCAGCAGAAAAGTGCAGACGAAAAATGGGAATACGCCGTAGAAAGTGTCGCTCACCGAGTGCGAGTGCCTGTCCACCGCCCCAAAAACCGTGAGGCAGAATACGAGCGCGAAAAGGCACAGGATGGCGCCCGGAACCGATGCCGGGAAGTAGAACCAGCCGAAACGTTGAAACCACTTTGTTTTCATGGGTGCTTTGACCCAGAGGCCTCCTGTTTTGTTCAGAGTCAGCGCCGGGTCCTGCTCGGGAACATTGGAGAATTTACGTCCCTACATGGGACGCGGAGTCGAAGGCGAATTGCCGGTTTGCCCGGACGGCGGCACTTACACCCCAGGCCGCTTGGGCCAGCCGCCGACATGTTCCATTGGCGGGCCACATCACTCCCTGCCGCGGCCCTAACACGGACATTTCGCACTTTCGGATCTGGAGCGCCGGCATGTTGCCGGCTTATACCTTTCGAAAGTCCAAAGCCGGCAACATGCCGGCGCTCCGGACTCACGCCAAAAGCCAGCCGTTCTGGCGGCAGCGCCTTAATTTGGTGTAGCGTCGAGCCTCTGGCTCGACATCGCCGCACAGCGCCAAGAATACAAAAATTGAATTAAGGCACCTCCGTTCTTGCTTGCGATTGGACGCAATCTGATGGATGTAAATGGCATGTCTGGCGGCAACAAATTCCGGCTCGGCCTGCTTGGTTCCGGCAAAGGCTCCAATGCCGCCGCCATTGCCGACGCCTGCGCATCCGGCCAAATCCCGGCCCAAGTCGCCCTCGTCATCAGCGACACGGCGGACGCCGGGATTTTGCAGCGCGCGCGCGAGCGCGGCCTGCCGGCGGTTTTTATCGCGCCGGGGAAGTTCCGCACCAAACTGGACGAGGCCGCCGAGGCCGCTTATATTCGCGCGTTGCAAGAGGCCCAAGTGGATTTGGTGGCGCTGGCCGGGTTCATGCGGATTTTGAAAGGCGAGTTTTTGCGGGTCTTTGCGCAGCGCGTCGTCAACATTCATCCGGCCTTGCTGCCAGCTTTTCCCGGCTTGGAAGCCTGGAAACAGGCGCTGGAATACGGCGTGAAGGTCACCGGGGCCACCGTTCACTTCGTGGACCAGGGCGTGGACACCGGCCCGATCATTGCCCAGCGAACGGTGCCGGTCTTGCCGGGCGACACCGCCGCCACCCTGCACGCGCGCATCCAAGAGGCCGAGCGGGTGGTGTATCCGGCCACGATTGCCGCCCTGGCGCGCGGGGCGATCCGGGTGCAAGGCCGCCAAACGGTCTGGCAATAAAGCGGCGGACGCGCCCCTCACCGCATGAAAGCCAAAAAGAAAAAGTTGGCATTGCCGCGCCGACAGTGGAAGATCAACCCGGTGACGCGTGTGAAGGAGTCCGGCAAAAGGTACTCCCGGCCCCGCGTCAAACGCCATGCCATGCCGTATGAAGAGTAAAGAGGCCAAGAACATTTTGAAAATGGGATTGCCCAAGGGAAGTTTGCAGGAAGCCGCCCTGGCCAAAATGGCCAAGGCCGGTTTCAACATCCAGGTCAGCAGCCGCTCCTACATCCCTTACGTGGACGACGAGCAGATGGCGGTCCGCCTCATCCGCGCCCAGGAAATCAGCCGCTACGTCGCCCACGGCTATCTGGATTGCGGCATCACCGGACACGATTGGGTGGTGGAGAACGGCTCGGATGTGCATGAAGTGGCGGAATTTCTTTTCAGCAAGACGACCCGCCAGCCCGCCCGCTGGGTGCTGGCCGTGCCGGAGGAATCCCCGATTCAAGCGCCCCGCGATTTGCAGGGCAAACGCATCGCCACCGAGGTCGTCAACATCACCAAGCGCTATCTCCGCAAGCACGGCGTCAAGGCCGAGGTCGAGTTCTCCTGGGGCGCCACCGAGGTCAAGGCCCACGAATTGGTGGACGCCATTGTGGAAATCACCGAGACCGGCGCGTCCCTGCGGGCCAACCGGCTGCGGATCGTGGACACCCTGCTGGTCTCCACCCCGCGGCTTATCGTCAATCATATTGCCTGGAAGGACCCCTGGAAGCGCCAAAAGATCGAAACCCTGGCCCTGCTCCTGCGCGGTGCGCTGGAGGCCGAAAGCAAGGTCGGCCTGAAAATGAATTTGGAGCAAAAAAACCTGGACCGGCTTCTCCTTTCCCTGCCCGCCTTGCGCAATCCGACCGTCGCCCATTTGAGCCAGCCGGGCTGGGTGGCGGTGGAAACCATCATTGATGAAAAAGTCGTGCGGGAATTGATCCCCCAGCTCAAAGCCGCCGGGGCGGAAGGAATTATTGAATATCCTCTCAACAAGGTGGTATATTAAGTCCGAAATATAAAATAAAGTATGGGTTCACTAAAAAAACGCCGGAAAAGCAAAATCAATAAACATAAGCGGCGCAAGAAGCTGCGCGCCAACCGCCACAAGAAGCGCACCTGGCAGAAATAGCCCGGAGCGGTTAGAGTACTAGCATGCCCGGCGCGCCGGGTGCGATCCGCCCACAAGCGGAGCAGGCTGGTTTGCGCCCGGTTTTAACGCATGAAGATCTGTCCGTCAGCTTTTTCCCTGGCTTTTGCGGGGGCTCTATTGTGCGGTTGCGCCGCCGTCCCGCCGCGCCAGGCCGCCGCCGCTTCCACCAACGCGCCGCCCGCCGCCTCCACCAATGCCGCCGCCGCCCAACCCGCGGAGGAGGACGAGGAGCCGGTCACGGCGTTGCCGTCCGGCAAGGGCAACCCCGAGGCCCTGGCCCATTTCGCCGCCGGGGAAAGCTTCGAGGCCAGCGGCCAGCACGAACAGGCCATGGAGGAGTTTTACAGCTCCGTCATGGCGGATCCGGGCAACGAAAAAACCGCGCGGGATGTGGCCGAGTGGCTTCTCGACGGGCATCATCCCGAAAGGGCCGTCACCCTTCTTTCCAAAGTCGCCCGCCGGCCCGACGTTTCCGCCCCCATCCTCAGCCTGCTGTCCCGGGCCGATTTGCAGGCCGGCAAGACCAATGCCGCGATGGAGGCCAGCCTCAAGGCCATCGCCCGGGAGCCGGATTCGCTGCAAAGTTACGAGGGCGAACTGGAGATCTTTGTGCAGGCGGGAAAAATGGCGGAGGCCCTCAAGACCCTGGATCAAGCGGCCAAGCATATCCGCAACACCCCGGCCAACTTGATCGCCCTGGCCAACCTCTATGCCGCCTGCCGGGGACCGCAGGCCAAGGAGAAGGACCCCGTGCGTCTGCGCGCCGTGGAACTGCTCGACCGCGCGGCTGGGATGAAATTCTCCGCCCCGGCCCTCTGGCAGCACATGGCCGACGGTTACGCACGCCTGGGCGAACTGAAAAAAGCGGCCGATATTTACAACCGGCTGGTGAGGGAAGCCGTTGACTCCGCCACCTTGCGCGATGTCCTCCGCGAAAGACTGGGAGAAATCCTCCTGGACGCTCACGACGTGACCAACGCCGCCGCCCAATTCCAAGCCATCGTGCAGGACGACCCCGCCCGCTTCCCCCAGGCTTCCATGGCTTGGTATTACCTGGCCATTTTGGCCCAATCCCAAGGCCGGCTGCCCGAGGCAGTGGAGGATCTTCAAAAAGCCCTCCGTTCGGCGCCGGGACTGGAACAGGCCTACTACCGGCTGGCCCTGGTCCTGGCGGATCAGCGCCGCAACGACGACGCCCTGCAAGTCCTGGACCGCGCGCGCCTCAGCTTCCCGGACAGCTTCGACGCCCAGTTCTACAACGGCCTGGTCAACTTCCAGCTCAAGGATTTCGACCAGGCCGTGCGCCACTTCACCGCGGCCGAAACCCTGGCCCGCTCCAACAGCCCCGCCCGGCTCGACCGTCAATTCTATTTCCAAATCGGCGCCGCCTGCGAGCGCGCCCATCAGTTCAAACCGGCGGAAGATTACCTGCAAAAGTGCATTGACATGAGCCCGGACGACGCCGAGGCCCTCAACTACCTCGGCTTCATGTGGGCCGACCGCGGCGAACATCTCCCCAAGGCGCGCGCCTACATTGAAAAAGCCTGCAAGCTCGAACCCAAGAACGCCGCCTACCTGGACAGCATGGGCTGGGTCCTGTTCAAGCTCAACCAGTCCCAGGCCGCCCTGCCCTGGCTGGTCAAGGCCGTCGAACTGTCCCCCGAGCCGGACGCCACCATTCTCGACCACCTGGGCGATGTCTATCTTTCCCTCCGCCAGTTGGGCAAGGCGATGGAGAACTGGAAGAAATCCCTCGCCATCGAACCCGACAACGAGGTCAAGAAGAAACTCCAGGCGGTGGACGGCGGCGCCACTTGATCCCCCATGCCCCCGCAGTTCTCCAAACATTACACGGTCGAGGAAGCCCGCGCCCTCCTCCCCAATGTCCGCGTCTGGCTGGACGGCCTGGACAAATGCGCCGACCGCCTGAAAACCCTCGACAAGAAAGTCGGCGCCCTGCTGGACCAGGGCTGCGACGCCGGCGGCAAATCGGTCAACGACCTGATGAAGACCCTGGCCGAATGCCGCGACGTTCTCCTGGAATTCCACCGCCGCCAAATCCAGGTCAAGGACCTCAAGCGCGGCCTGATTGATTTCCCCTCCTACCGCGACGGCCGCGAGATTTTCCTCTGCTGGGAGCGCGACGAAGACGACATCGAATTCTGGCACGACCTGGAAAGCGGCTACTCCGGCCGCGAGCGCCTGTAGGGCCGATAAACGAAAGCCCGCCTCTGCCAGCTCCTGAATCGTCCCCATCCTTGAGGGGACCTCATCCGGCCAATTCTATCCTTCTTGCTGTCGCCAGAGTTTTTTTCGACATGTCCGGCTGTCTTCATTTTGAGATCCCTCCAACCTGTGCGTTTGATAGTCCATGGAAACGCTCGCCGTGCGGCGCGTGGGAGCGCGCTGTCTGCCAGCAGGTACCATTGCCTCGGCAAGCCGCCTGTCAAAAACTGTTCAGCACATCAATCAACTGCCGCAGCCGCCCGTACTGGCGGCGGTCGAATCCAAACGCGATCCGCGCCAGGTCCGGGCAATCGTCTTCCTCCCGCTCCTGCGGGGTCGCCTCAATCACTCGAAACTTCTCCCCGCTGATGATGTCCGCAAAATCGTCGTTCAACCCGCGCAGCGCCGAAGGCGGCGGCGCATTCTTCAGCCGGATCACCAGCAGGTCCTTGACGAAGCGGCTCGAATGATAGTTGCGGTAAAACCGCGTGATGATGCGCACCGCGTGGCCGGCGGAACTGGCGATCTGGTAAAGATACAGGTCTTCCGGGGAAATCAACTCCGATCGCAACAGATGTTCGCGCACGTTCTTGTCCCACGCCTTCCAGTAAGTCCCGCCCGGCCGGTCCAGCAAGACCAGCGGCACCAGCCGCCCCTTGCCCGTTTGCATCAGCGTCAGCGCCTCGTATCCCTCGTCCAGCGTCCCGAATCCGCCCGGGAACAGCGCCAGCGCGTCGGAATGCCGGACAAACGTCAGCTTGCGGGTGAAGAAATACTTGAAGTGAATCAGCTTCTCATCCTTGTCAATAATCGGATTCGCCGCCTGTTCCCACGGCAGCCGGATGTTGGCCCCAAAACTCCGCTCCGGCCCCGCCCCTTCGTGCCCCGCCTGCATGATCCCCGGCCCCGCCCCGGTGATGACCATGAAGCCGGCCGCCGCCATCTGCCGCGCGAATTCCACCGCCTCCCGGTATTCCGCCTTGGCCGGCTCCGTGCGGGCCGACCCGAAGATCGTCACCTTGCGCGTGTCCCGGTACGGCGCAAAGAGCCGGAAGGCGTAGCGCAACTCCCGCACCGCCGTGCGGATCACCCGCGCATCGCCCCGGTCCTTGACATCCGTCAACAACTTGAGCGCATTGACGATGATGTCCTCCACCAGGTCGGGATTGGCCCCCGTTCCCCCGCTTTGCAGCGCGATCAATTCCTGGATGCGTTTTTTCAGCGCCGGGTCCAGCCGGCTTTTCTCGGTTCGTTCCACGACGCCAGCCTATCCTCCGCCGCCCCAAAAGCAACCCCGCCGAAGGGTAGTGTCCTAATTGGGGGAGCGCACGCGCCCTCGCGTGCCGTCAGCGACGCCCCCGTCGCTGACATTGGTAAATGGGTTCAGCGAGGGCGCTGAACCCTGCACGCGGGGGCGCGTGCGCTCCCCGGAGAAGCTGCTCAAGCCGTCACTATCCTCCATTTCCTGATCTTAATCTTGCTCTTAATCATAATCTCCTTCGTCCGATCGGATTAAAACTCGGATTAAGATTAAGACTGAGAGTGGAATGCGCCGGCGCGGAGGCCGCAACTTCTTCACGCGCTGGCGCTGGTGTAGCGCTTGACGGCGAAGCGCCAGAAAAGCTCGGCGAGAGCACTCATTTGAGCAATTGTGGGGCGCTGGTATCCGCCTGGAAGCTGCGGGTGAACGGCGGGGCCGGCGGCCCTAGATCCTTGGCGATCAATTTACGCCAAGACTGGTCGTCCAGCAACTGATCGTTTAGCCGGACAAATTCCCGATACGCCATCACCGCGCCGCGATAAAGCTGCAGGGATTCTCCATGCCGGACAATCACATAGAGCGCCTGCGGCCGGGAAAGCCCGGCGTAGAGCATGGAACTGGTCAGCGGGTTGGAATAAACGCGCGTCACAATCGGGAAATCATCCCGTGGAACCTCGTAAGAATTGCCGTAATACAAATGAAAGCCCGCCAGCGTGACGCCGTATTGTTCAATCCATCGGGCGTCATCCTGCGGCAGCGCCTCTCCGGCAAGCGATTTGGTGGCCAGCCCGGCCAGCCGGTCACTGACCAGGGCGAATTCGTTGAGCAGATGGGGCACATTCTTTCTGCACTCAAAGAACAACTGGAGCGTTTCTGTCTCCGACTCGTTCGCCGCTCCGCTCTCGGCGCAACGCCGCGCCAAATCCGCCAGGTCCTTGAGGAGTTTTTCGCGAGCGTCAAGCGATAGGGCCTTGCGGAGTTCTGCGCGTTTTTTGGCGCAATAGAGATTCTCAAATTCATTGAGTTGCTCCAAGTTCATGCGTTGCACCCTGTTGTTGAGTTGGACCAAGTCCTCAAGTGCTTGGGAGATGATATCAATACTTCCATCATCTTTGCTGCTTGAAACCGGATTCAAGTATTTCTCCCGCAGAGTAAGTTGTTCCAACAACTGGCTCGCAACGGCTCTGACCTCAAATCGCTGGTCAAGGCCCGCCCTGTCAAAAGCCTCTGCCGTCCTGCGGCTCAACTTCGCAAGGCCGGAGAAAAACTCCGGGTAGGGCGCCACCATTCCCTCGGGCGGAGAGATCAGCCCCAGGTACTCCACGGTCAGCTTCGTGTGCAGTGCCCAGGTGTGCCGCTGTTCGGCCCAGGCGCCAAGTTGTGTCCAAAGTTGCAAGTCCGACCAAGCTTCGGTTCGCATGGGTGCCGGCGCTTGCGCGGGCAATGGTTTCTGAAGCGTGGCCAATAATTGCATAGCTTCGCCATGGAGCGAATCCGGCATTGGCCCGCAGTCCGCCTTGAGGATTAGCTCGCTGACACTACTCCCAAACTCGTTTTGCAGCGCGCGCACGGCGGCGGGTGAACGCAGCACAGGCGATGCCGCCAGAAAATCCAAGCCGGAAGGATACATGCGACCGGGAATCTTCGGATCCACCGTGCTGCCAAAACAAACCGCGCACGGCAATTGTCGCGGAGGCAACAGGCGAAATCCCCGGGTTTGTCTTGGAAATTCGGCGTATTGCGCCGGCGACAGCAACTGATCGTTGACCCGCGGCAAAGGCAATTGCGCTTCCAGCCTCTTTTGGATAGCGGCGATCTGGGGATCCGTCATGGAACCATCCCCGTGGTTGGTTCCCAGAATGGCTGCGGCCGCGTCCCCATATTCGCGAATCGTTCCGTCTTCGGCGGAAGCAAGAAGCGCGTCCATGGGATCGGACAACTGTTTCCACAACGCCAGGAGTTCTGAGTTGCCGTTCACCACGGTGGCGAGCGCGACGGCGGATTTGGTTTCCCGCGCATTGGACAGGCGGAAAACGACGCTGGCATACCATTGCCGCGCGGCGAAGTAATCGCTCAATTCGGACGACTGGGTGTAAAAGCTCTGCGCACGAAACTGGAGCGGCGACAATGGAAATCCGATGGGAGCTCTGACCGGCCTGGAGCCTGTCCGCAATCCATCCACGATGCCTTTCGCCTCCGCCGCGAGCGATTGCCGGTAATGCTCGTCCTGGAAAGCGAGGCCGACAGAAGCGAACAAAAGCAGATCACTGTTTCCGGTTTTCGGATCGTGTGCGGCGGTCAGAAGCCGCCGTGAGAAGTCAAGTAATGTGTGGCTCTGAACTTCCTCCATTCCCTTCACGCCTTCTTCCAGCAGGAAATGGTAGGTGTCCCAGGCCGAATCGGTCGTGATGAATGAAGGCAACGAACCATGCATTTCGCTTTGATTGGTATCATCGGGCGCCTTGGTTCCCGGGCTTGCGATGTAAGCCTCAAAAATCTGCTTGAAGACGGGGGCGGCGACCACGAAGCCGTTCTTGCTGAGAAGTTCCTTTGCCGCCGCCGAACCTCCAAAAACCTCAATGTCTTTGACCGCTTGCAAATCGTAGGATTCGCCGAAGGCGAATGCGCAAGTCAAAAGAATCTGTAGAGAAACAAGAATAATGAATCGAAGATCGGAGGCAGCTCTGGTATTTGCTCTCATACCGCAGTTCTGCGGCGAATCCACGCCACAGTCAATAGATATATTTTGGGTTTGGTGCTGCGAAAACTGTTTTGCAATGGTGCCGTGAAAAGGTTGACCATCTCTATTCCACTCGAAATGGTGAAGAACCAGTTCTTCACGCGCTGGCGCTGGTGTAGCGCTTGACGGAGAAGCGCCAGAAAAGCTCGGAGAGAGCGAAACAAACCGCGCTCATCACCACCAGCAAGGCCATTTCCCACGGCGATTCCAGCGGCTTGATCAACAGTTTCACAGGCACGTTGGCCACCAGCAGCATCGGAATGGCAAAGCGGAAAAAGGCCTTGAAGAAGCCGTGGAAGGCGGCGTCGGGCAGGCGCGCGATGTTGAACAGGTTGTAATAACCCCACACGATGCCCTGCGCCCGCACCGTCCAGAACGCCACGCTGGCGAGCAGAAACGTCAGCGAGTAATGCACCAGAATCCCGGCCCCGCACAGGACAAAGAAACCGATCATCTGCCCCGCCGAGGGGACCACGCCCAGTTGGCGGGCGGCGTAGGCCATCACCGCAAGCCCCGAACCGGCGTTGACAAAACCGCCCAGGTCCACCTGCCGCAGGGAAATCAAGAACCGCGTGTTGACCGGCAGCAGCAGCATGAAATCCAGTTTGCCGGTGCGGATCAGTTCGGAAAGCTGGGTGCAGTTGGTCAGGAAAAAGGCCTGGAAAATCTGCTGGATGAACTGGCTCGCCCCCACCAGCATCAACACCTGCCATTTTGTCCAGTCGCCGATGTGGTCGGTGTGCAGGTAGATCACGCTGATGAAACTCAATTGCAGGCCGAACCAG
>Ga0182027_10008997_pt1 | contig 14432 bp, 14 predicted proteins | sample 712E1DmetaG_FD_121300 | JGI IMG/M metagenome (GOLD analysis project Ga0182027, IMG submission 121300) | Permafrost microbial communities from Stordalen Mire, Sweden - 712E1D metaG (Illumina Assembly) | ecosystem: Environmental > Terrestrial > Soil > Wetlands > Permafrost | place: Sweden...
AAGCAAGGACGGTCTATCAATTACTATCTTGTTCATTCTTATAGGGTCGGAACTTCTGTCAAGAGGATTTCAAGGTATCTTGGTTCGAATCTTGACCAGAAAACTTTAGAAAAATTAAGGGTTGGTGCTGAAAAGATTATTCTTGAACAGGTCAATAAATCTCCTTATGAGACAGAACTTGATATTGCGTCCTTAAACAAATTCAGGATATACGATACAAAGTTGGATATTATTCATTTACAAAAACTCGATTGGGATAGATTTACAAAAGAGTTTACCTATAATACTAATGCTATTGAGGGTTCTACTGTTGCTTTGAAAGAAGTCGAAGATTTAGTGGATAAGAGAGAAACACCTCAAAATTACGATGAATTAGAAACCATCAATGTAGCTAAAGCAGTTGAATATATCAGAACAACCAAAGATGTTTTCTCAATCGAATTGATGCTGAAACTTCATAAAGCTTGCTTTGATGGAACAAAGAATTTTGCAGGAAAGCTTCGAAATGTAGATGTAGTAATTAGAGATGGTGCAGGAAAAATCGTTCATCAAGGAGCATCTTATCATGTTGTTGAGAAATTGCTCAAACAATTAGTTAAGTGGTATAATATTCATCAAAATAAATATCCTCCATTATTACTTGCGGCATTAACGCATAATGAATTTGAGAATATTCATCCATTTCAAGACGGGAACGGCAGAGTTGGAAGATTACTCTTGAATTATGTATTATTAAAACATAACTATCCTCCTATTAATATCACATTAAAAGATAGGAAGAAATATTATCAGGTTTTACAAGATTACGAGAAAACAGGAGATATAAAATCCACAATAAAGTTTTTGATAAGTCAATACAAGGTGTCTACAAAATCAAGAAAACATTAGAAATGTAGACACAGGATTTGGGTGTTGTTGAAAATGAAATCAATTAGAGGTTCACTTACGAATCAACATGTGCGAAAGGTTGACCCGAGACAGATGACTGCAGACCTTTCTGTCGTCGGTATACCTCCGTTGACCCGTTCTTTTCTGCTGTCTATGGTATAGGTTTTTGAGGGATTGAACATTATTTGATTCTTACCCACTACAATCACAATTATCTAATGTAGAGGGTAAACTTTATAAATACTAACATTCTTTCTTTGTGTATGGTATATATCTACAGGAAAACTGTCGGAGGAAAGGATTATTACTACTTGAGGGCTTCTGTTAGAAAGCAGAATAAGGTTTTTGCTAAAGACATTCTCTATCTCGGTTCCGACCTTAATTCTATTAGAGATAAGATTAAAGACGTTCCGCATAAGTATTCTGAGCAGATTAAGAAAACTTACAAGACTATAAATAAGTTCATAGAGTTCAATTTGTATTTAGAGAAGGTGAGGTCATTAAAACTCAAGAAAGATTCTTTTTTAGATAAAGATTCACAAGAGAGTATTGAAGCATGTAGATTGCATTGGATTTCTGCATTCAATAAACAGGATGAGCTAACCAAAGAAGAGATATTGAAGAATTTTATTGTAGAGTTTGCTTTCAATACGACATCTATCGAAGGCAACACTATTTCATTGGATCAGGCACAAAAATTATTGGTCGATAATCTCACTCCAAAAAATAAATCTTTAAGAGAAATTTATGATTTGCAGAATACAGAAAAAGTATTCATGGAGCTATTTAATAACAAAAAAAAAGAGATAAGTCACGACTTGATATGTCAAATCCATGATTTTCTCTTAGAGAATATCGATGCGAGAAAAGGGTATAGGACACAAGATGTGAGAGTATTCAAGGCACATTTTAAATCAACATCTTGGCCTTATGTGAAAACTGACATGGATATACTGTTGAAATGGTTCAAGGAAAATAAAGGCAAGCTTCATCCTTTTGTTCTTGCAGTCATGTTTCATCATAAGATAGAAAAAATACATCCATTCATGGATGGAAACGGAAGAACTGGAAGAATGCTTATGAATTACATCTTATTGCAGCATGATTATCCGCCGATCATAATCACAAAGAAGAACAGGACGAAATATCTTGATGATTTGCATAAGGCAGATGAATGTCCAATAAATAAAATTAATGACTCATATTCTGCTTTGATAGGATTTTCAAGAGCAGAATATTCAGATAATTACTGGAACATATTCTTATAGAAGTTCATCTCAATAAGTACTATCTCCCTTGCTTCCTTTCTTGTAGATTATTGGTTTTATGTCCTCTATGTATTCTCTGACCTTGTCTATTACCTTCCATGCAGCCTCTATCTCTGTATTGCTTATGAATAATGTCTTGTTGCCTGCGATGCATTCTTCGAGCAGTATTTCGTAGCTCTCTGGTCTATTCGAGTGGAATTCCTTCTCTGCAGAGAAATTCAGTTTGATGTGTCTTATATCCATATTTTCAGGGACTTTCGTGTTCATAAGAAATTCTATGTCTTCTATAGGCTGAACATTCAGTATCAATTTATTCGGGTATGTGTTTATGTCGCAGTATATGTTGCATGGCTCTTTTCGATATATCAATTCTATTTTTGCATGCTTGTCCTTAAGGTTTTTTCCCGTCCGTAATAGTATCTCTGTACCTTTCCATCTCGGAGATTTTGAATAAAGCTTCAATTCAACAAACGTCTCAGTATCGGAATGTTCCCTCTTTGCCTCCTCGAGTTCTTTCTTGTATCCTTCATACTGCCCTATTATTATCTCGCTTGTGAATTCCAATTGTTCTATCGCTAGTGTTTTGGCGTCGTGTATGTCTTTCGCGTCAGTACTTTGTGGACTGTCCATTAGTATGAATGCCGCCATCTGCATGAGATGGTTCTGCACCATATCCCTTATCGCTCCTGCCTCATCATAATATCCTAACCTATCTCCAACACCTATATCTTCCTCTACGCTGACTATTATCTTCTCTATGAAATCGCTATTCCACGTCCTCTCTATGAATGGATTTGAAAGCCTCAACACGAGTATATTCTGCACGGTCTCTTTTCCAAGGTAGTGGTCTACGCGATATATCTGTTCCTCAGAAAAATATTCTGTGAGCGCTTCATCAAGTTCCATCGACGATTGGAGATTGCTGCCGAACGGTTTTTCTATCATTATCCTATTGAATGCCCCTTCATCGTTGCAGCATCCTGACAGCTGATATGCTATATCCTTGAAGAATGAAGGGCTTGTTGCAAGATAGAATATCCTTCCTATGCAATTCTCCTCGATATTTTTTAGGAATTGCCCAAGACCCTGCAAGGAGCCTTCTTTCGAAAAATCTGCCTGAAAATATGTTATTCGAACATTTTTTGGAAGTTCCAATTCATCAAGCCTTGAAAATTTTATGTATTCGTCCGTATTGAATAGTCTTCTGCCCACAGCTACAAAATTTATGTGCCTGTCAGGCTTTTTTTCTGCAATGCCTTTTATTGCAGGGAGAAGTTTTTTTCTTGCAAGATCTCCAGTTCCACCCATGACCATAAGCGTGATGCTGTCCATGTGCAAAGCCTCCAATGCATTAATCCCTATTTGCGCGAATACAGAAAAATTCCCTGTTTTCTTGATATACTAATTAAGATTGATTGGAAGGTATATAAATATTATGTAGCAAGAGTTTATGGATCAGATATATTATAAAATAGATAGATTATACTAAGAAAACAATCATATATTATGTTTATCTGCTATATTCATAAGTTTCTTAGGATTTAACAGCCGCTGCGAATAATATCCTGTACACGTCCACATTGCTCATAAGCTGCTCCAATTTCTTTTGCGGAAGTATTTCTGTATTTATTGCTTTATATATTATGATGTCAGATGTTATGCAATTATCGATTGAACAAACTTGCGTGCCAAACAAACCTTTCTCTTTCACGCATACTTGGGCTGTGTCCTTATTACGTAAGTGGTTATACTTTACTACGAATTTCTTGTCAGGATAATTTTTCTCTAAGTATTGTATAATCGATGCTGCAATTTTATATGCTGTATCTTTCTCAATTTTTTTCATAGATGAACGTTTATAGTAATTGCTCATTTTATCCCCTAATAGATTATATTTTAGAGGAGACAGGCATAATTTATAAATATTATTATACTCAGAATAGTGATTGGAATGGGATTCTTTGCATCAAAAGTTTTATAATTGCAGAACATTTTTTATACTCATGCACCATGTAGCTATACTTGACAGAAAGAGAAAACTTCTCGATAAGATATTATCAGGCGAGAAGACTATAGAATCGCGATGGTATAAGCATAGGCGGGCGCCATGGAACGCAATTTCTAAGGGCGACACGATATATTTCAAGGACTGTGGCGAACCAATCACTGCAAAAGCTGCAGTCAAGAATGTATTATTCTTCGATAATCTGGATAAAGATAAAGTGTTGATGATTCTGCATAGGTATGGTCGAGCAATATGTCTTGAAATTCTGGACTATACTCCGTACTATGATGGAAGAAATTATTGCATACTACTATTCCTCGAGAATGTAAAGAAAATAAAACCATTCAACATTGACAAGACAGGTTTTGGAAATGCGAATGCATGGATTACTGTCGAGAACATCGATAAGATTAAATCTAATAATTAAAAATTAAATAAATAAAAAATTTAGAAGAATACTTCTCCTTTTGGCAGTCTTACTTTAGGAGGCATGGTATCTGCAGCATATCCTATAGTAACTAATGCTGTCGGTATGATGTTAGACGGCAGCTTCAATATCTTTGAATATTCTACCGGGTTGAATCCTTCCATTGGGCATGAATCAAAGCCAAGAGATTTCGCTCCATTGATGGCATTGCCTATCGCAAGATATGTCTGCCTCTGAGCCCATGAAAGCTTCTTCTCGTCGGTAAGATTGTTCGCGAAGTTTATCATCATGTCAATGTACCCTTTTATCTCATCCTTCTTTGCGCCGTTCTTTATCATAGCGCTTTCCAAAGCCTTGATTTTTCCGATGATATCCTTGTCGGCGCAGAACACTAATAAGTGCGAGCAGGTAGTTATCTGCGCTTGACCCATTGATGCAGGCGACAATTGTTCCTTCATCTTCTGGTCGCTTACAACTTTGATCTTCCATGGCTCGATGTTGAATGAAGATGCGCTGTTCCTTATCAACTCGAGCAATTCATCAACCTTCTTCTGGTCAATCTTTTTACCGTCAAACTTCTTTGTTGCATAACGTTTCATCACTATATCTTTAAATTCCATAATAATCACCTAAATCTAGTATATTAAGTATACTATATAAGACTTGTGAATGTTTAATACATGCTTGTCGTGCGTGAAATGTGCAGCTATTCGTATGTGCATGTTTATTATTGTGACTAACACACTTTCACAACCTATTTAAATGGAAAACGTTTCCCAATAATTATCTAGGAGATTCATCATACTATACAGAATCTATTTAGAGTCATGCATTTAGGTCGAAATATTGACTGTAGAACTGTGTCGTAAAAACATCATACAAATAAAATCCAGTAATGGCTTTGCCGTTTGCGATTCGATTCGTGATGATTCATACTAACGGACGACATTGCAGAAATATCATACGATTTCAAGCTTAATCGAAGAAATGTCATACTAATAAAAAACTAATCATATTTCGAAGGTACATTTAATGAGTGGAAAAAATTTATTGAAAAAGAGTCTATTGACACTGGCGACGCTAGCATCATTATCACGATGCGGAATATATGATTCAACGTCAGCCAAAAATAATAATGCTAATATAGAAAGTGTTATATCAAAAATTGATATTTCAAAAATTCATACCGATAATATCATTCAAGACTCTTCTAAAAGATATGTTCCATCCACAAATAGCGCCCACCCATCCAATATGCTATATGATTCATTTAATCCGCTAAAAATATCTATAGTAAATAATGATACGCTAATAGATTTGTCGGATATAGCATTAATAAAGCCTCTCTCAAAAAATAAGGGACCAAGATTCAATGGTCAAGTATGGGACACAATATTCCAGAAGACTATAGATTATGTTGTGGACACGATGAGTCTGAATTCTGAAGTTGTTAATGACGATGTGATACGAGCCTGCATCTACAGTGAATCAAGATATTATCCTTGGGCAGTGCCTGCTGATAAGGACAGTACTGGCAAAAAAATACTATTAAGCAGCGCCAAAGGTCTGATGCAGCCATTAAAGGGGACGTGGAAATCATATTCTGACAAATCATTTAACAAATATGGATTTGATCCTATAGAAAATATTACTGTAGGAACAGAATATTTGCTGTACATTGAAGAATATATAGCAGAAAGATACAAGAATTATCGCAGACTGCCTCTGCTTGAGCAGCAAAAATTGGTTATAGCTGCATACCATGGAGGACATGGAAAATTAAAAAGGAAATCATGGAACATTAATAAAATGGATCCAGCAACAAGAGAATATGTTGATATAGTAACCTCAAGGATGACTTATATTCAGGATACTAGACGCAAGGAATGGCTTGCAAGAACAGTATCGAAACATAATGATGGGGTTCTAGAATTCCAGAAATATTATAATTAATAAACTTCTAATAGTAATGATGGTCGTTGCTGAACATCAATACAAGACCTAACAGGACGAGCACTATTCCTGAAATAATTCCAAGACTCTCGTTAGGCACAAACAGTGCAGGATCAAGAAGTCCGAATAATTTTGCAAGGATGAATGCTCCAATAATTAATGCGCAGAAGCCTACAATCTTTTCCTTCCTGAAAATAGGAGGATACATACGACCATACATGTTACGACCTACACGGTACACATTTATAAATATTACTAAAACAGTTTTTCGAAATAAGTTTGCCATCAATCTGTGAGCATTCTGGGACTATTGGTATTGAAAAGTTCGGAGATTGCAAGAGAGAACTTTTCTTTATGAAACATGCTCTTATATGCGAGCCGATGGCAACGCGACAGCGTTATTTCGAAAAACCCTAAAAAGATTTATAAACCATATTTTAATCCTAAATGATGTCGGGCAAGATTCTTTTTATGCTCCTGTAGTCCGCTGCACCTTTTTAACGAAAAAGCTGCACCAAAAAAGGCTGCGAGCAGCAAACGACAACGCTCCTGTAGTGTAGCCCGGCCAATCACTCCACCCTCTCACGGTGGGAACCCGGGTTCAAATCCCGGCGGGAGCATTGAAGATGTGACCGACGGTTCCAGAAATAGCGATTTCTGTTATCGGCTCGGAGCATTCCTAATTTCTCGATATATACTTAGGTGACCACAAAAAAGAGAAAATGTAGTCACCTATCTGACTAAATGCGATTTATAGTCGAGATATTTTATTAATATGGCTTTCTCGTGGTTATCGGTTCTGAACAGTTCACCCATTAAGGCATCCATCTTTCATCGATTTTATATATTATTATCTGCTAATTTATTATAAGCATAGCTAGACGATTGCTGCTTCTCTATTCTATGTTTCACCGATCCATACTCTGGATGTATATCAGCGGAAGGAAAAATGGTAAACAGATATTTTTATGTGTTCATATTATTGTTCACATTGTCTGCATCAAGCGTTCTTGCGGACCTCTCTGTGACTAATGTCGTCGCTGCTAGCGGCAAATCTTATCAAGTGAGATACAATGATCTTCTTTTAAATGAGAGGCCGTATATCGATAGGACTTATCCGTTCACAACTATACCCGCGGATTGCGTGGGTTTGACATATATAGAGACTGCAAATGATGACAAAGATTCAAAAGCCAGTAATTTTCTGCAGTTTGATATTAGTACTGATGCAATAATCTATGTTGCGTATGATACTAGAATCACAAAAAAGCCTGTGTGGCTAAGCACATGGCAGGATACTGGAAAATCAGTGCAGTATCAATCTTTAGACGTTCGAACTCATGAAATATATGCCAAGAATTTTTCTAAAGGACATGTCGTTCTAGGAGGAAATTTAGATTCTGGAACAACATCTAACTCCAACTATTTTGTGATGTTAAGACCTATTGCAGGCAATGTTTTGTCAAATTCAACTAATATCACAATCAATTCTACGAGCAATAATTCCACAAGCAACTATACGAACAATAATTCTACAGACAATAACTCGATAAACATCACAACTAATTCCACAAACACCAACTCGACAGGCAATTTAAACTCAACAAACATCACAGTATCTCCAAACAGCACATTAACTATTTTATTTGATTATAATTCAAGGACAAAGAAAGCTCTTAGCAGCGATAATTGGCCAATCACATGGGGAGATGATGATGCGCTATATACAGCATACGGTGACGGCACAGGATTTGCGCCATATTTATCCACAGACATTAGTACAGGATTTTCTTCCATAACCGGAAATCCTCCATCATATAATGGAACAAACATTAGATCATCGACAGGTGAACAGACTGGTGGCGGCAGGAGCGGAAAAAAACCTAGCGGGATGCTGATGGTTAATGAAACATTGTATATGTTTGAAAGGAATGCGAACAATAATGGTCAGCAATGCCAACTTGCAGTGTCAAATGATCATGAGAAAACATGGAATTGGAGCAATTGGAAGTTTGCAGAATTTGGATATTGCGCGTTTCTAAATTTTGGCAAGGATAATGCTAACGCAAGAGATAATTATGTATATATGTATTCTCCTGATACGCCTGATGCATATTTAGAGACAGACAATCTAATACTGGCAAGAGTTCCACAAGACAAGATAATGGACAAGGCATCGTATGAATTCTATACTGGAAAGAATTCTGTGGGAAATGCTTCATGGTCGAGTAACATCAATAATCGAAGAGCGGTATTCACGCTAAAAGGCGGCGTAAATAGGGCTCAAGTGTCATATAATGCTGTCCTAAAAAAATATTTCTTAGTTGATAGGAGCAGGGCATTGAATGGAGGACTAAACCAGTTCAGCATATATACTGCGCCAGAACCTTGGGGTCCATGGTCAATGGCATTCTATACTACAGACTATAATGGAGCATCCATGAGCGGCTCTTCAGGATGGGGAGAATCAGCAAACTTCCCGACAAAATGGATAAGCAGCGATGGACTAACAATGTATCTCGTATTTAGCGGTGATGATTCATTCTCGACGATAAAAGCAACAATAAAGCCAGTAAATTAAGAATTTACAAAAATATTAAAGCATAATTATCCTTACGATGCCCTCGTTATTCTTGGAGTTGGTACTGGCTGTGGTGGTGCTATTATGGGCGCTGGCGTGACTACAGGCGCAGGTGTTGTAGTGACTATTGGTGTCGGCGCAGAAACTGTGCTGTTCAATTGTAATCCTAATTGCGCCGCTATCACTTGCTGTTTCTCAACTTCTGATTGCAGTGTTGAATTGAGCGAGACTATCATGTCCTGAAGCTGCTGCTGCTTGGTCGCTAATTCTTCACGCTTGACAGAATATGATGTCAATATCTTGTCTGTATTGCTCTGCAAGGATACAGCTGACACTATGAAGACTGCAATCAATGCAATCATCAATACCACAATTATTGCGTTGAATATCTTAGTCATCGTTTCCCTCTCTTGACCGATAATTCGGATATGTTATATAAGAAGTTTCTGGAATTGTAATCTGAGGTGTAATACTTTGGTTTAGGACTAAAGTCTCCTTCTGCGTCTGTAATTGTTTGTTCTTCTGCAGTTCTGCTAGTTTATTCTCCATGACTTTTGTCTGGTTCTGATATATCATTATTTTCTGGTCAAGGTATGTTATATATTTTGCATAATAATCATTCTGCGACTGCATCTGACTGAGTTGAAGAGAGTCTGTATTTACAGCATCATAATATGTTTTAAGGTTTGTCAAAAAGAATGTTGCTGAAATTGCAAGCATGGCTAATATGATGCACGCTGCAAATATGATATTTTTGTCTTTCAATTTTTCCTTTAATGATTTACGCGCCATGACAATGCATGCTGTAAAATATATTAATAGGAATGACAATAAGTATACAGGCAATAATCTCATGCTCGAAAGTCCGACTATTATTATCAAGCCAGCAGCCAATGCTGCAGTCATCAATGCAATCGCCACATATGTTTTTGGTTTCATCGAAAAGCAAAATCCTCCATGATTATCCTCTTCTTTTCGACGCCCGCATCATTCAATCCTTGCGTTAGCGCGTTTTTCATTCCGGGAGGACCGCAAAGATAAAATTCCTTATTCTGTAGAGAACCGCTGTGTTCTTTGATGATTTTTGCGTCGAGAAATCCATTCTTGTCTCTTATCCATGTTATTATCTTGAAGTTCTTGTTGTTCTTCTCTATGGACTTGAACAACTCCGGTTCTATTAATTCCTTCTCTGTATTGACGGCATAATATAATGTGACTTTATTTTCCATTGCCTTATCCAGATCCTGCACCATGCCTATGAATGGAGTTATGCCTATGCCTCCTGCAATCCATATCTGGTCCATGCTATTCGAATCCGTGTCATTCTTATCTGTGCCCGATGGAATATAGCTGAATTTTCCGTATGGTCCCTCTATAGATACCTTGTCTCCTATTTTCACGTTTTCCAATTCATTCGTGAAGTCTCCAAGCCTCTTTATGTATACTTTCAATTCTGGATTGTCTGAAGTCGACGCTATAGAGAACGGATGAGGCTCTCGGCTTATCTTTCTATTGAAGAATGTCAGGAATACAAATTGTCCTGACTTGTATTTTAATGCATCTTTTTCCGGGCTGAATGTGAATCCGTATACATCGCCGAAATTTTTTATGTTTGTTATTCGATACACCTTGTGCTTTGCCGCTTTCCATCGCAATAACAGCGAGTATGTGAATGATGCTATGCCTATGAATGCAACTATTGCTGTAAAGACGTAATATCCCTTGAAGATATAATCTCTTGCTGCATCATTTCTGACGAGGAATATATGCAGTACAGCTATGATGAATACTGCGCCAAGAAATTCGTGGGAGAATTTCCATTCATTGTATTTCATCTTCGAATATAATGTGACTCCAATAAGCACTGCAAGTCCCAACAATGCTATGATTCCGAAATTTACCGACCAAAAAGTTCCAGGCAATAGGTACATTGCAGCAAGATTAAAATTTGCAGGCATGAATTTTAGCACGAGAAGTATAGGATGGAACAGCAATAGCACCAGAGCGATACTTCCTATTACCCCATGCATCATGTATACTTTGTCAAGACCGCCGAATGCTTCTTCAATAATCTTTATTCTAGTCGATAAAACGAATGATAATGCAAAGAGTGTCACACCGACTAATGCCGCTATCTGTCCAAGCTTGTGCGTTATCTCAGAATATGACAAAAGGTTATGGGAATTTGGACCGTACGCGAATAGCAAGAATACAGGTATCAGACTCAGTACTACTACAATCAATATTCCCCAAAATGCGCTTCTGCTGTTTTTACTCATAATTATTCCTCAATATAATATCTTTATTCATATTTATAACAATTCTTCAACTTATATTTATAATACTTCCTCAAACCCATTATAATATTGTATATTCATGTCCTTGTCAATGGTCATTACCTTCGCATTTTTATATCTTTCCAAGATTTCGACATTATTTGAAACAAATAATGCTGTAGCGAGCGCATCTGCAATAGTCAAATCTGGCGCCACGACAGTAATTGATGAAAAATCCATGCTGTTTATTATGTGGGAATGTTCGAAACTTCCTACGTATTGATTATAATCTCCTGAAGTTGCGATAGCGCAGTCAGCTACATTGATGCTTGCGATGAGTTCATCTTTTTTCCTCGGATGTTGTATGCCTATATTTTGCGTGGCGTCTCCGAAGATTCTTATATCTCCTCTTCCGTCAACTAATCCGCACACGACCCCTTCATCTTCAAGAACCTTCGCCATTTTCTCGACGATGAATCCCTTAGCGATACTTCCCAAGTCAATGAGCACGTCTTTGTGATTCAATGTCACATTGTTGCCTTCCATGATTATATTCTTGAAAGAGCATCGTGCATCTTCTTGTAATGTTTCTTCTCCGGTTTTTTGCGCGGGTTCTTTCAAACCCTTTTTTCTTTGCATTATGGCTTTTCCCAAACTCACATCATATTTGCCGTCCGTCAAAATATAGAATTCTTTTGCGATGTCCAGAAGTGCTATCAATTCATCGGATACACGCATCTTCCTATTTTTGTTCAATGTTGATAATTCGCTTTTCTCGTCGTAGAAATTAAATATGCTGCTCAATCTGAGACCTTCGACGTATGACTTGTATGCAACTTCCTGCGCTAGTTCATCATCCATGTCGTAGATGACTATCTCGACATCCTTGCCGAATAATGGTTTTTTGAAAACAAACTCGTCCATGGATAAAGTATGGATTGGGGGTTTAAAAATATATAGGTATGAACTTACAGAATGTTTATAAAAGATTTTTGTGATGGATACCGGATTGACTTTGTGAATTAAGATAATTCTTATTCCAACTTATACTTGCATAAACTTATTAAATGAAGACACATTATCTATTATACTTAGTATATAACGTATACTGAAGATTTGTTTTCTTTGATGCGAGGTGGTTGTTATGGATAGCGTCGTGCATTTTGAGATTCCTGCCGTGAACATCGGCAGGGCGCAGAAGTTCTACAAGGATTCGTTCGGATGGGTAATCACTCCTGTGCCTGAAATGAATTATACAATATTATATACTGCCGAGACAGGCAAGAACAGGATGATAAAAAAACCCGGGGCAATCAATGGCGGGATGATGAAGAGGACAAATCTTTTCAAGAATCCAGTCATAACAATTGATGTAAAGAATATTGAGAAATCACTCAAGGATATATCAAAGCACGGAGGAAAAGTGGTCATGGGAAAGATGCCCCTCGGCGACATGGGCTATTCGGCATATATCAAGGACAGCGAGGGAAACATTATAGGATTATGGGAGAAGCAAAAATAACAACGATAAGGATTTGGAGCAGAAAGTACTTTTTGTCCAATAACAATTGCTCACAATATATTTCAATAACTTTTTATATATAATATTTTTTTATTATCATTAGGTGATATTTTATGCGTAAACTTCGTGTTGGCGTCTTGGGCGCTACAGGCATGGTCGGACAGAATTATATACGATTGCTCAATAATCATCCATGGTTTGAAGTGACTTATCTTGTCGCGTCAGAAAAGTCTGCAGGAAAAAAATATTCTTTAGCTGTGGAAGGAAGATGGCATATGCCATGCGATATCCCGAAAGGCGTGAAAGAATTGTACGTTCATACTCTCGACGATTTCTCTTCAGCGCAGAAGAACTGCGACTTCGTATTCTCGGCGCTCGATACTGACATAGCAAAAGTCTACGAGGAGATTTATGCCGCAAAAGGTTTTCCAGTAATAAGCAATGCTTCAGCGCATAGATACACTCCTGATGTTCCTATGTTAATTCCAGAAATAAATCCTGAACATATAGATATAATTCCATTGCAGAAAAAGAATCACGGATGGAAGGATGGATTTATCGTAGTTAAGCCTAACTGTTCATTACAGTCATACATGACGCCTCTTGCGATATTGCACAAAGAATATGGTCTCAAGCAGGCGATAATAACGACGATGCAGTCAGTGAGCGGAGCAGGGCATCCTGGAGTTGCATCATATGATATACTGGACAATATCATTCCATACATCAAGGGCGAGGAAGAGAAGAGCGAGAAGGAACCATTGAAGATATTGGGGAAAATCAACGGTTCGCAGATTGCTCCTGCTTCTGGAATAAACATATCTGCGCACTGCAACAGGGTGCCAACAATTGACGGACACATGGCATGCGTATCTGCATCATTCAAAAACAAGCCGACGATGGAAGAGATATTTTCTTCATGGAAAAAATATGTAAGTATCCCCTACAAGTTGAAACTTCCATCCGCTCCAAAAGAAGCTGTAATATATAGAGATGAACCAGACAGACCGCAGACGAGACTTGATAGGGATAATTCCAACGGAATGGGAATTGTCGTCGGAAGATTGCGCGAATGCAATGTACTTCAATACAGGTTCGTCGGACTCTCACACAATACTGTAAGAGGAGCTGCAGGCGGCGGAATACTCAATGCAGAATTATTGAAGGCAAAGAAGTATCTGTAGAAATTCGAAAGTGAGATTCTAAAATAATATATTTGGAAGATAATTATTTTTTTATCACTTCTTAGTAATTAGCTTGGTAACATTTATAAATATCTTGATGTTCCTAAAAGTATGATGAATGACGAGCTAGCTATGGAATTGCAATCTAAATATGTTCCTATTATTAATATCTCTCCTGAAGTCTATGGTCTTCCTGCTCAAATGGATCCTATGGCGCCTTATGTTAGTCGTGATGGCGGTGGTGGTCTAGGCGATGTAGAACGTGGAATATTTGTTGGACTATATTCGAGAGGTATTGATGGATTTTATCTTGGTCCTAATTATAAGA
>Ga0182027_10008999_pt1 | contig 14430 bp, 11 predicted proteins | sample 712E1DmetaG_FD_121300 | JGI IMG/M metagenome (GOLD analysis project Ga0182027, IMG submission 121300) | Permafrost microbial communities from Stordalen Mire, Sweden - 712E1D metaG (Illumina Assembly) | ecosystem: Environmental > Terrestrial > Soil > Wetlands > Permafrost | place: Sweden...
GAGGGAAACGGCCCTTCCCAGCCCTGCGGAGAGTTCCACGGCTTGGTGTCCACGCTGTCGGGATCTTCCGTGGCGCAACCCGCGAACAGCCCGGCCGCGCCGGCCACGAGCAGGGCAAGCAAGATGGTGCGCAGTATGTGTTTCATTGATAAAGAACTACGTCGCCTTCCATGACTTCCCCGCGCCGCCAGGCGGGGAGGATGTTGGCGATGCTCTGGGTCTTGTCCACCCGCGAAATCTGGACTTTGCCGATCAGATTGCCGCCGCGCGCGACCATCATGATGCCGTTGGCCAGGACGCCCTTGTCTTCACCGATATCGAGAATGACGAAACCGAACTTGGGGTCCACGGCGGCAACGTGGCCTTTCAGGCCGGCAGGCAATTGGACATCCTCCTCCTTATTGGTCAGACTGAGCTGTCCCAATCTCGCCAGTGCCGCCTGGAGGTTCGCCAGCAGGATCTGGCTCTCGTTCGTGGCGCCGTCTCGCGCGACCGTGATCTTCCTCAAATTCTCCTGGAGGTTCGTGACGTCCTGGGGGCTGAGTTTCAATTGCTTCCACAGGGCCAAGTCCCGCTCGTAATTCGCGCTGGTGGCTTGGGATGACTTCAACTGGTCGGCCAGGGTGGTGTTTTTCGTCTGGAGGTCCTGGGCGTTTTGCTTGGCGGTGGCCAAATCATTCTGGGTGGTGGTGAGCGTGTTCTTGGTGGCGGCGAGCGTCTTGCTGGTGGAGTCCAGGGTTTTCTGGGTTGCCGCACCCTTATCAACAGCCACTTTCTTGGCGGCCGCTTCCTCATCCCGTTGCTTTATGGTGGTTTCGATGGCCGGCTTGACCATGACGAAATTCACGGCCACAACGGCTCCGGCGCCAAGGATGGCAACAATCAGGCAAATTTTTAGTAACATGGATTAAATCCTTTAATTTTACGGCAGACTACTCGTTTCGCCCGCCCTTGTCAACGGTCTGCTTGAACAAAAATTGACCATTGCTTCCAACCGCTTCCCCCTCATTTCAGACCCATCACCAGCAAGATCAAATCGAGCACGAACAGCACCACCACGATTACCTCCAGCGTGAGCATCCAGCGGTTGATCCGGTCCTGGTTGAGCAGTTGGTAGAGGTCGTCGAGCGTCTTGAGTTTTTCATCAATCGTGCGGTGCCAGTCGGCCAAGTGGAACCGGGCGGAAATGTTCTGGTAAATGCGCGCCAGATGCCAGTCGCCGAAGAATTTGGTGATGTTGGAAAGCTCGTCGCTGAAGCGGGCCAGGTCCAGGCGGATTTCCCGCAGTTCCTGCATCACCGCTCCGCGCGCGCGGCGGGCGGGCCGCGCCAGGTCGCGGTAGGAACTCTCCAGGGCGGTGTCCAGCAGCCGGTCGTAAGCCTCCAACTCGGCCAGTTGCAAGTTGGCCAGTTCCAGGACGTAAAGGATTTCATCCAATTGACGCGGCTCCTGCACCAAGAGCGCGGCATCCCAATCCACCACCGCCAGGTCGTTTTGGTAATAGCTCAGGTAGCGGTCTGTGGATTCCCTGGCCTCCTGGCGGGAAAGCTGGCCGATGTCCGATTCCTGGGTCAGGAGGGCCGCCGCCTCGCGGCGGTGCTGGGCCAGCCAGTCTTCCGCGCTCAACGGGCGCCCGTCCTCCGCCGCGAGGGGAGAGTCAATACAAAAAACGGTGTAAGCCTCCTCGTCCGCCAGTTGCGGGGCCGGCCGGATAAAAAAGCGGGCCAGTTCCTGCCGGGCTTCCTCGGCCAGTTGCCGGACCTCCTGCTGGAGGGCGCCATTGGTGAATTCCAGATCGTGATAAACCACCAAATCCTCAATCGAGGAGACGACGAACGGCACCGAGACGGTCACGCTCAACGCCCCCACCGGCAGCAACTTCACCGTCCGCTCCACCCGCACCGGCCCGTGCGGGCCGATCCGCTCCATCGGCGGCAGGCGGACCATTTGCGGGCGGAAGAAGAAGAGGTGGCGCGGGCTGCGTTTGCTGGCGTCCACCGAGAATTGCGCCATGGGCTGGCCGAGCAGTTCATGGACGGGCAGGCGTTTCATTTCGTAGGCCACGTCGAAGGCGTAGAGATAGACCACGCGCCCGGAGTAACTTTTGACCCCGCGCGATGGCTCCGCCGCCCGGGCCGGCTCTGGAGGGGAAGAACCCATGAGGCAATTTAGCCCGCCGTCCCCCGAATGTCCACGCGCCGTTGCGTCCTTTCATTGCGGGCTGGATTGCAGTTTTTGGGCGAACCCTTACATTGCATTCATGCAGTCGCAAACGCTTGCCAAAGCGATTGAAGCATGCGCCGACCCGTCACGGGCCGGCGCATGCCTCGCCCGCTTGCGGGAAGGCGGGGCCGCCCGAATTCTCAAGAGGCCGTCCGCCGAACCGGCGCGCATCGCGGCCGCGCTTCTGGCTGGCTCGCAATGGGCGGGCGAGTTGCTTGCGGCGCGTCCGGAATGGCTGGCGCCGCTGCTGGAACCCGGCGCGCTGGAACACCCCCGCCGCGAGCAGGGCTTTCGGCGCGAAATCGAGCAATGGCTCAAACCATTCCTGGACCGTGACGAGATCGAACCGGCCTTCGCCAAATTGCGGGAATTCAAACAGCGCGAAATGCTGCGCATCGCCGCGCGCGACCTGGCCCGCCTCGGCGGGACGCTGGAAATCACCCGCGAAATTTCCGACGTGGCCGACGCCTGTCTGGACGCGGTTCACCGCCTTTGCCTGCAACCTCTGGCGCGGCGTTTGGGCCAGCCGTTCCATGCCGCGCCCGACGGTCGCTGGCAGGCCACGCAGTTCTGCGTGCTGGGCCTGGGCAAACTGGGCGGGCAGGAACTCAATTACAGTTCCGACGTGGATGTGATGTTCCTTTACAGCGAGGAGGGGCATGTTTTCAAAACGCGGCCGCGTCCCCGCGAGCAAACCGGCAAGAGCATGGCCAGCCATGTGTTCTTCACGCGGCTGGCGGAGAGCATCATCGCCGAAATGACCCGGCTGACCGCGCAGGGCGCGCTTTACCGCGTGGACCTGCGCCTGCGTCCGGAAGGCCCGGCCGGCCCGCTGGTCCGCTCCCTCGGCAGCTTCGAGACTTTTTACGCGCAATGGGGCCAGACCTGGGAGCGGATGATGCTGATCAAGGCGCGCCCCGTCGCCGGCGACGCGGAATTGGGGGCGGAATTTCTGGAAATGATCCAGCCCTTTCGCTATCCCCGCTCGCTGGGCGAGGGCGCGTTGCGCGATGTCACCGCCATGAAATCGCGCCTGGAGAACGAAGTCGTCAAGGCCGGCGAACTGGATCGCAACGTCAAACTGGGCCGCGGCGGAATCCGCGAAGTGGAGTTCATCGCGCAGACTTTGCAACTCCTCCACGCCGGACGCATGCCCTTTCTCCAGGGGGCCGCCACCGTTCCCACCCTGGAAAAACTGGCCGCCTACCATCTCCTTTCCGCCGAGGACGCCAGGCAATTGGCCGAAGACTACCTGTTTCTGCGCGACGTGGAGCACCGCCTGCAGATGGAGGCCGGCCAGCAAACCCACACCCTGCCCACCGCGCGCCACGACCGGGAACGTCTGGCGCGTCTGATGGGATTTGAGTCCCTCTCCACATTTGAGTCCGCCCGCCAGGCCCACTCCCGGCTCATCCGCCGCCTGTATGAAACCATTTTGGGCGGCGGCGAACCCGCCAAGGCGTCGGCGCTGCCCGGGGATTTCACGGAGGAAGGGGCCTGGAAGCAATGGCTGGCGCGGCACCATTTCCGCGAGGTGGACCGCGCCTTGCGCATGGTCGAGATGTTCGTCAACGGGCCGGGCTATATTCACGTCTCCGCCCGCACTTCCGAACTGGCCCGCGGGCTGCTCCCGAAGTTTTTCGCCCTGTGCCAGCCGGAGCCTGGCCCCGCTCCCGCCGCCCGGCTCCGGCTGTCCGATCCCGACCGGGTGATGGTGCGGCTGCAAAGCTTTATGGAGGCCTACGGGGCGCGCGCCATGCTGTGCGAACTTTGGACGCAGAAGCCCTCGCTTTTCGAGCTGCTGCTGCTCCTGTTTGATCGTTCGGAATTTCTGGCCGAAAGAGCCATACGCACCCCCGATTTGGTGGACGAGTTGGAAGCCAGCGTCCGGTTGCGCCGCCAGAAAACCACCGGGGAAACTTTGCATGACCTGCGCTACGGCCTGGACGACAAGGATCAATTCCGCTGGCTGCGGAGCTATCACGAAGCCGAATTGATGCGCATCGGCCTGCGCGACATTTTGGGCCTGGCCGATTTCGAGCAAAACCTGCTGGAGCTTTCCGCGCTGGCCGCCGCCTGCCTGCAATACGCGCTGGAGGCGGTTTGCCGCGAGCATCGCCTGGCGGCGGCCCCGTTCTGCATTATCGGCATGGGCAAATTGGGCGGAGCCGAGGTCGGCTACGGCTCGGACCTGGATGTGCTTTTTGTGGCCCCACCCGGCGCCGGCAACCTCCCCGCCTGCCAGCCGCTGGCGGCCGCGGTGATGGATTTGCTGGCGCGCCCGACCGGGCTGGGAATTGTATTTCGCATTGACACACGGTTGCGTCCCGACGGCGAAAAGGGCCTGCTGGTCAACACCCTGGACGCCTGCGAGGATTACTACCGCCGGCGCGCCGCCCTGTGGGAAATCCAGGCCCTGACACGCGCCCGCCCGATAGCCGGCGACATGACGCTGGGCGCGCAATTCCAGCAACTGGCCGCCGCGCTGGCCAACTTCACCCCGCAAAACGCCGCGGCCGGTTTTGTTCTTCCCTCCCCGTCCTCCGCCAAGCGGCAGTCGGGCCTGGCCGCCTTCACCCCCGCGTGGAGGGCGGAAGTCGCCCAGATGCGCGCGCGGACCCTCCAGGAGCGCACGGCGCCGGGCCGGGAGCATCTGGCCATCAAGACGGGCGCAGGCGGGCTGATGGACGCGGAATTCATGGCGCAGACATTTTGTTTGACGGCGGGCTGGCTGGAGCCGAACACCCTGCGGGCCTTGCGCCGCGCCGTGGAAGAGGGCCTGCTGCCGTCCGCCGGCGGCCAATCCCTCCTCCAGAGCTACGCCCGGCTTCGCCGCATCGAAGGCATTCTCCGCCTCTGGAGCTTCGAGCCGGAAACCGAATTGCCCGATGAGGACGCGCCGCTCGGCCGTGTCGCCACGCGCTGCGGTTTTGGCAGCGCGGCGGAGTTTATGGATGAGATCCAGCAAATCCGCGCCTCCATCCGGGCCGTCTATCAGACCGTTTTCCCCCCGTGATTTTGTCAATCGCGCCCCCGCGCCGCTGAGGCGCGACCGGGCGACCGGGCCTGCACACTTCCCGCAACGGCCACCGGGCCGCTGTCCTCCACCGTTTTCTTGTAGGCGATAATTCCATCCACAATGGACCGGGCCATGCGCTGGCGAAAGTCCGCGTCGTAAATTTTTTTCGCGTCCTGCGGGTCGGTCATGAAGCCGCCCTCGATGAGAATGGCGGGCATGCGGGCATCCCTGAGAACCACGTAATGCTCGCGCTTGACCCCGATGTCCTCGAACGGCAGGGCGGCGGTGATGGATTTGAGGACTTGATAGGCCAGGAGGATGTTGCGGCTGTCCTGGGCGTTGCCCGGATAAGCCGGGTCGTTGCCGCGTCCGCCTCCCGCGTTGCTGGATTTCATCCCAGCCGGAGGCAGGCAGTGGACTTCGACGCCGTGGAGGGCGGGCGGGCCGGAGTTGTAATGCAGGCAGACAAACAGGTCGGCGCCCGCCTTGGCCGCGAGGGCGGAGCGCTCCGCCAGCTTCACAAAAACATCGTTGGTGCGGGTGAGAACCACCTTAAAACCCTCCGCCAGCAAAATCTTCTCCACCGCCAGGGCCAGCAGCAAATTATATTTCTTTTCAAAATTCTCGCCCGCGACCTCGCCCTTGTCGCTGCCGCCGTGGCCGGGGTCCAGGCATATCGTTTGGACGCGGGCGCGCGACTTCTGCGGGAACAACACCGGCTGCAAGGCCGTCTGGACATCCACCAGCGAAAGCCACGGGATGCCGTTGCGGTTGATGACCGGCATGGAGAGCAAGACATTGACGCCGTTGATTTGGGCCTTGCGGGATTCGGGCGCAAACCGGAGGGTGGCGGCTGGATTGGTCACCAGGATGGGATCGTCCTTTTTGTGCCAGACCATGGTGAGGTCGTTCTTCTCCGCCCATTCGCCCAGCCGCACGTAATCCGTCCCGGAGACGGAGAGGTGTTCCAGGCCGCCGACGCCGGCCAGGACGGGGCCGGCCCAGAAGGCCAGCAGCAGAAATGCTCTAACCTGCATATTTCACATTTTCCGGTTCGGAGCGCCGATTTTTAATCGGCTTTGAGCGTCATCGCGACCGCAAAGCCGACTGCAAGTCGGCGCTCCAAAATGTTGGCATTTCGTGCGCAGCATGAAATATCCGGGTTAAGCGCCGCGATCATTGCTGCCCAATCTTGCCCGGTCCCGGCGGCCGGGCACAAGGTGAAAGGTTCCTGTCATGGACGGTTCAGGACGGTGGCGTAGGTTTTGGAAACGCCGGTCGCGGGGATGGATACGGTGTAGGACTTGCCGGAAGGGTCCACGGAACATTTGATGTAGTTGCCCACGCAGTTGGCGGTGAGATTGGCGATGTACTGGTCGTCGGTATTGACGTTGTTCGTGCCCCGCAGGTTTTTGTGGATTTGCCACATCGTCTGGATGGAGGGAACGCTGCGCAACGTGGCCAGGGTCTCGGCGTCGGCGCCCTTGCGCGGCCCGTTGCTCATGACCGAGACGGTCGGGTTCAGGGCGCGGACCAGGAGCGGGTTGCTGCTCAGGTTCAGGCCATGGTGATCCACCGTCATCAGGTCAACGGTCCCAATATAGTCCACCGGGCAAACCAGTTTGCCTTCCACGTTCCAGGTCAGGTCCGCGCCGAGGAAGAATTTGAAGGAGCCGAGTTTCAGCAGCATGAGGATGCTGTTGGCGTTGTCGGTGGTATCCACGGTGTGCTGGGTGGTGTCGGAATTGATCCCGTTGGTCAAGCCGGCGCCCAGGTGAAAAACTTGTCGGCGCGCGCCGACGCATTGAAAACTGAGCGGGGCGCCGCCGCCGGCTTGCTTCAACGCAATCAACTGCCCCAACTGCATGATGGCCCGGCTGTCCGCCTTGAAGGTGCGATACGGCAGGATGTCCCTTGCAAACCGCGCGTCGTTGTTGGTCACGCCGTCCGAATCGTGGTCGGGAATGCTGTTGTCCAGCACGACGCCAATGGGCATCAGCTTGGCCAGGTCGGCCGCGCCGCCAAAATGGTCCATGTGGAAATGGGTCATGATCATGTAATCAATCTTGCTCAGGCCCTCGGCCACGGCGACTTTCTGGACGCGCAACGCGGTTGAGTCCTGCGCGTTTGCCGAGCTGGGATTCCCGGTGTCCACGAGAATGGACTCCAGCGAGGGCGTGACGATGAGCGTGGCGGCGCCCCCTTCCGTGTCAATCCAATAGATGTTGAGGGGGCGGCCGGGCGCGGCGGCCTGCGGGGCGGCGGCGGCGGCCAGGGCGAGAGCAGAGGCGAATGTGAGAGTGGAAGCTAATAATTGGACTGCGTATTTTTTCATGGCGGTGGATTTGCGGGTTGAACGGCGCCGGGCAGTCCAGTCGGACGGTCTTGGGCGCCGGGTTGGGTTTGGGCCGGCTGGGAGACATATTTGGAGCGCAAGGCGGCTCGTTGCGCATCCAGGGCGTCAAGTTTCTTGCAGGCGGCGTTGTGCGCGCCCGCCGGTTGCGACTCGTCGCCCGCAGCCAGCCAGTTGGCGCCGCCGGGACGGGTTTCGCCCAGATAATTGCGCACGGTGGAAAGGTAGCCGTCGAGCAACGGCCGCAAATCAGGGGTGATGCGCAGGCGCAACACCGCCAGGTTTTCGGCGACCCGCTGCAAGGCGGCCGCGGCTTGGGCCGGTTCCCAGGCGCCGATGACTTCCTGGAGGGTGATTTCCGCTTCGGCCGGGAAGCGGTCGGGGCTGAAATGCACTTGGACGGGGACATCCAGGGCTTGCTGGAGTTTGTGCCAACTGTCCAGGGGGCTGAAGCGGGAGGCGAAATCAACGTCGGTGAAAGTCATGCAGGCCAGCCCCCACCATTTTTCCACATCCAGCAGGCGGGCAAAATACGGCGAGAAGGCCTCCAGAAACGAGGTCTGCCAGTTCAAGTGCTGGGGGAGTTTGTCAATCATGGCGGCCAGACAGCGGTTGCCATCCTTGAACTGCAGCAGTTTGTCCACGAAAAGCTGGGCGCAGGCGCAATAGAGATCGTAGTTCGGGCCGGCCAGTCTTTCCGGTTCCGGCCAGCACAGTTCCTGAAAGGTCAGCGGAGGCGCCCGGCGCAGTTGCTCGCGGACCGGATCAACCCTGGGATCCGTGATCTGGTCTCCGATCACTCGTGTCTGGGGCCGGAAAAGGAAGATGGGCAAATGGCCGGCCTGCAGGCGCGCGCTCAGGCCGGCGACCAGCCAGAGGGGGATTTCGGCGGATTGCGCGCCGGCGCGGCGGTTGGCCGTTTCCGTCAGGAGCGCGTTGACGATGACGCGAAAGAGGAGGTTGGGTTCGATGGACGAAGGGAGGGCCACGCGATAGTTCCAGCCTTCCAGATCATACACGCCCTCCAGGACCGGGATTTGGTCCGCCGGCAGGGCGGGATTGATGAGCAGAGTGATCCTGCCCCGCCATTGGTCGCGCCGGCCCAGGGCCATCATGAGCGCCTCCTTGATCCTCTCGCAGGAAACCACCAACAAGGACGGGTCCAGCGGCAGATTGGAATCGGTGTCCGGCTGGAGAGTGGACCGGAGCATGAACTGGCCGGGAATGCCGGTTGGCTGGGAAACGGCGATGGGCACGCCCGGCCTTCGCGGGGCCAGCGCTACGAACTGGCCCGAAGCGCTCCGGACTTCCACGAAGTCCGGCGCCGGCTGGGCGCCGGCCCAACCGGCGGCAAGCCAGCAACAAAATGCCATGACCCAAATTCTCATTTTCTCACACCTATGATGGATCAAGAACGGCTGGTTGACGAGATTATTCTGGCTCTCCACCACTCCCTCAATCCTCCGTGCGGGGGTCCCAGGCGTCGCGCAGGGCGTCGCCGACGAAATTCAGGGCGAGCAGGGTCAGCGCCAGCATCGCTCCTGGAAACACAATGAGCCACCAATAAACACGGATGGAGTTGATCTGCTCGCTGCCGCTGGCAATGAGCGATCCCAAACTGGCCTGGGGCGGCTGAATGCCCAGTCCCAGCCAGCTCAAGAACGATTCGTACAGGATAATGGACGGGATCGTCATTGTCAAATATACGACGATCACGCCATAGACGTTGGGCAGGATGTGGCGCAGCAGAATCCGCCCGTGGCCCGCGCCCAGGACGCGGCTCGCGTCCACAAAGGCGCGGTGGCGCAGGGACAGGACCTGGCCGCGCACGATGCGCGCCATGGGCAGCCAGGAGACCGCGCCCAGCCCGCCAAACAGGGCGGTGAATTGCAGCCATTGCACCGCGCCATCGGAGAGGCGCCCCGGCCCGTTCTGCCACCGGCCCAGCAGGGCGTTGAGGGCGGTGATAAGGACGATGACAAATATGATTGACGGCATCGAATAAAGCACATCCACGCTGCGCATCATCACGGCGTCCCAGCGTCCGCCGCGGTAGCCGGCGACCGCGCCCCACAACACCCCGATGACCAGGCTGACGGCCGTTCCCACCAGGCCGACAAACAGGGAAAGCCGCGCGCCGCCGCAAACCCGGCTTAATAAGTCGCGTCCGTGAACGTCGGTCCCAAACCAGTGCGGCGCGCCCGGCGGCTGGAATTGGGCGTCGGAAATGGCGTTGGGCGGATGGGTCATGGCGGGCGGGAGAAGCGGCGCGATTTGAGGCCGGCTCAAAAGCGGCCAGATCAAAATGGCCGCGACCAGGAAGGCCAGAACAGAAGCGGAGGCCATCGCCAGCCGGTTGCGGCGAAAACGCCGCCAGGCGCGCTGATTGGGGCTGAGATGATCAGCCGGGCTGTCGGCGGCGGCGTTGGCGGCGGCGTTGGCAGGGTTGCTATTCATATTTCACCCTCGGATCCAGCGCGCCGTAGGCGAAATCCACGGCCAGATTCAGCGCCAGCAACAGCACGGCATAAAGGAGCACCAAGCCGACGACCATCGTGTAATCGCGATCCAGCGAGCTGTTGACCATGAACACGCCGATGCCCGGTATTTGAAACAGATTCTCCACGATGAACGAGCCGGTGAGCAAGTCGGCCAGCATCGGCCCGGAATAGGAAAGCACCGGCAGGACGGCTATGGGGAAGGCATGTTTGAGGAGCACGGCGATTTCGCCCAGGCCCTTGGCGCGGGCGGTGGTGATGAATTCGGCCTGCAACGTGGCGAGCATCCCTTCGCGCATCAGGCGGGCGATGCGCCCGGAAAAATAGAGTCCGAGCGTGAGGGTGGGGAGGATGGCGTGCCAGGGCGACTCCCAGAGGGCGACGGGGAACCAGCGGAACTTGATGGCAAAAAACATGATGAGGATCGGGCCGATGACCAGGCCGGGAACGCATATCACCAGCAACGCCGCCAGGCTGCCGGCGTAATCCTGCCAGCGCCCCCGCCGCGCCGCCGTCAAGAAACCCAGCGGAATCCCCGCGCCGAGCGCGAAGCAAAACGCCGCCGTTCCCAGCGTCAGCGAAACGGGCAAACCCTGCCCGATGATGTCGCTGACCGAATGATTGCGGTATTTGAGGGACGGCCCGAAATCGCCGTGGAGGATGCCGGCGAGGTAGCGGAGGTATTGGCGGCAGAGCGGCTCGTCCAGGTGGTATTTGGCGCGGAGATTGCGCTCGATTTCGGGCGAGGCGGGTTTGCGTTCGCGATCAAACGGCCCGCCGGGCACGGCGCGAACCAGGGCGAAGGCGAGGAAGCTGATGACGAGCAGCAGCGGGATCAGAAAGAGAATTCGCTTCAGGAAATACATTCAAAGTAGTCATGCCATTTATCCAAGAGTACAACCTGATGCTTTGAAATCAACCTGTAATTATAGGGAAAGGAACCACGGGGTGGCCGCCAGGCCGCCCCAACTGCCGGGCTTGTGGCTGGCGAGGAAAACCTTGCGCAACGTTTCGTCGTAGGGCGCCAGCGCGGTCCATAAGACGCCGGGAGTGTCCTTCCACCGCGGATCCGGCTCGCCGCCGTCCATGCGCTGGAAGGCCGCGCCCTGGACTTTCTTGTTCCACATGAAATCGCGGTTGGTCGCGATGAGACGGTCCATGTCGGCCTGGTCAAACACCAGCCCGTGCTCGCGGGCGCAGACGATGGCTTCGACATCAATGCCGTAATAACCGCCGTTGGGATGGACGCCCACCCAATGTTTGGTCGAGCCGTCGCTTTTGTAATCCCACGGGCCGGCCGGCTCCCAATAATTCCACACCAAGTATTGGCCGTTGTCGCGGGTTTTCATGCGGGATTTCATCAGGCGAAACCACTTTTCCGCGCGCGTCTTGTAAGCGGTCTTGCCGGTGACATCGTGCAGCGCCAGAAGCCAGAGGGCGACGGCGTTGGCCTTGTTGTCGGGATGTGAGAAGCCGGTGGCGGGATCGTTTCTTTTGGCGTAGCCGGCGGACCATTTGCCGGGCGTCTGCGCGCGCGCGCCTTCGATGCCAAAGGGCAGGACAACGGAAATGACGCCGCCGCCGGCCGTCTCGCGCCAGGCGCCGCGCTGGTCCCATTTCTCGAAGACTTGCTCGGAAAGTCTGAGGTAACTTTCCGCGCCGGCCTGATAGCGGGTTTTGAGCGCGGGGTCCTTCAGGATTTGGCCGGCCATCAAGGTGACTGGCCGCAGCGCCATGGCCTCGCCCAGAAGGCTGTCGGCGAGGAATGAGTTAAGCTGGTCGGTGTCCGTGCCGGCGGCTTCCAGTTTAGGCCAGCCGATGAAGCCATCCGGCTCGGTGACGCCGCGGCGGACCCAGGAGTCGGTCCAATCGGTCAGCAGGTCAACCCACTGCGAATCGCGCGTGGCGAGCCAGCCATAATAAAAGCCGTTGAGGAACGGGCTGATGAGCCATCCGATTTCCTCGCCCAATTCCTTGTCGCAATAGCGCGAGCGGGCGTCGTTGCGGATATATTGCTGCCATTGATCGAGCCAGGTTTTTGCCAGAGCCGGTTCGATCCAGGGAGCGGCGGGGCGGTCCGAAGCCGCCCAGAGCGAATGGAGGCCGGGCGCCTGCGCCGCGGCCAGGGCGAGAGTTGTGCCGGAAATGTCCTTCATGAATTTGCGGCGGTTCATGGAGTAATGCGGGAAATCATGACCAGCACAATGTTGCCGATGACGGCCAAAAGACAAACACTTTTTTGGCAATTTTCCGCGTTTGACTTGCGGGGCGGGAAAATTTAGATTAAGGGAAATGTTGGTTGTTGAACCCAGTCTGGCTGCCGCTCCCGCCGCCGCCCCGCCGTCCAAACCGCTGCCGGGCTGGAAAGAGGCCGTGCAATCGCTGGAACCGTTTTTGCAGGCGGCGGGCGAGCGGCTGGCGGCGCAAACCGAGGAGTTTGAACCGCAAATCGCCGCCTATGCCCAATACGCGCTGACCGCGCAGGGAAAACAGTTGCGCCCGATGCTGGTCGCGTTGAGCGGCGAGGCGTGCGGCGGTTTGAACGACTCCCATCTCACGGTGGCGGTGATTATCGAAATGGTGCATCTGGCCACGCTGGTGCATGACGACATCATTGATGAGGCGGATTTGCGCCGGGGCAGGCCGAGCCTGGCGGCCAATTGGGGGATCGAAGTTTCGGTCCTGCTGGGCGACTGCCTTTTTGCCCATGCCTTGAAGCTGGCCGCCAGTTTTCCCACGCCGGAAATATGCCGGGAAGTCGCCCTGGCGACCAATACCGTTTGCGCTGGGGAAATTTTGCAGACGCGGAGCCGGGGGAATTTCGACGTGGCCCGCAGCCATTACTTCAAGGTGCTCGGGATGAAAACGGCGGCGCTCTTTGCGTTGTCGTGCCATTTGGGGGGACTTCTGAGCAAGGCGGCGGGGCCGCGCCGGGAAGCGTTGCGCCAATACGGCCTGGCGCTGGGCACGGCCTACCAATTGTATGACGACTGCCTGGATGTCCTGGGGTCGGAGTCGGCCGCCGGCAAGTCGCTCGGGGCGGATCTGGCCAAGGGGAAAATGACGCTGCCGGTGCTCATCGTCCGGGACCGCGCCACGCCGGGCGACCAGGTCCGATTGCGGGAATGGCTGCATAATTGGGACCCGGCCCACCTGGCCGGCGTGGTGGAGTTGATGGAAAAATACGACGCGTTCACCGAATGCCGGGCCGTGATTCAGCACTATTTATCAGCCGCGCGGCAGGCTTTGGCGGCGCTGCCGGCGTCCGAGGGGCGGGCCAAACTGGCGGGATTGACGCATTTTTTGGCGGAACAAACGGCCGCCCTGGGGGTTGCGTATTAAGTGTACTTGAATTGGCGAGGCCAAACACTGCCTACGAAAGCACAACTGGAAAAACCGATGCACGCACTGTCCATCCAGGAGCCGGATCCGGCCCCAGCCGCCCAACCGGAGGGGGACTGGGAACTGGTTCAGCGCGCCAAGCGGGAAGACATGGCGGCCTACGATGAACTGGTGCGGCGCTATCAGGAGCGGGTTTACGCCTCCATCTACCACATGACGTCCAACCACGAGGACGCCAACGACCTGACCCAGGAAGCGTTCATCAAGGCTTATCGCGCCCTGAGAACCTTCAAGGGCGAATCCACCTTTTACACCTGGGTCTATCGCATCGCCGTCAACAAGACCATCAACTTCCTCAAACAGCGCAAGAGCCGGGTGCAAATGAGCCTCAACGACATGGATTTCAACGCCGAGCACGACCCGGACCTGGTGGCGCTGATTTCCCACAACACCCCGCGGCGGGACTTGGGCCTGGCGGAATTGCACGAAAAATTGAACGCCGCCCTGCAAAAACTGTCAGAACATCACAGAATGGCTGTGGTTTTGCACGACATCCAGGGAATGTCCCACGAGGAAGTGGGGGCGGTGATGGATTGCAACGTGGGCACTGTTCGTTCGCGGTTGTTTTACGCGCGGCAACAGTTGCAGGCTTATTTGGCCGATTATTTGCGATAAACAACATGGACCAGGATTCCAAACAAACCGTGCCGGTGGAGAAGATCATCGCGTTGAAACGCTATGAGCAGCCGCCGCCCGGTTATTTCCAACTGCTGCCGGGCCGCATTATCAGCCGCATCGAACATGGCGAAGGCCAGTCCGCTTTTTGGGAAAAATGGCGGCTCGCTTTCCCCATCCGGCCCGCCGCCGCTTATGCGCTGGGCCTGATGGTTTGCGGGGCGCTGATTGCGGGGCTTTATTGCCTGCCCACGATGCAACAGACCGCCGGGGTGGGCGAGTCGTCGTCCTCCAGCCTGTGGGCTGACGCCTCGGCCGGC
>Ga0182027_10009000_pt1 | contig 14428 bp, 16 predicted proteins | sample 712E1DmetaG_FD_121300 | JGI IMG/M metagenome (GOLD analysis project Ga0182027, IMG submission 121300) | Permafrost microbial communities from Stordalen Mire, Sweden - 712E1D metaG (Illumina Assembly) | ecosystem: Environmental > Terrestrial > Soil > Wetlands > Permafrost | place: Sweden...
AATGTAACGAACCTGCTGCGTAATGGACAGAGTGGGAATTACTACGCCTGCGTCAAAGTCAACGGCAAGGAAAAATGGTGGGCGCTCAAGACCAAGGTCGTCTCGGTTGCGAAGTTGAAGTTGCGCGGGGGGAACGCTTAAAGCGCCTGGCCGCTTTTAAGCGAGCGCTTTACCCCTACGAGAGGCGATTCGCATTAAAAGAACATTATGGCCGTAGCCAGCGGTCCGACCATTTATCGGTTGTCTTCGCGCCGGTCGAAAAATACGTTTATGCGGATGGGAGGAGCGCGGCCACGAAGCGGGAATTTCCCGCTCCGAACCAGTGCCAACCTCCCGGAGAACAGCATGACGATGAAACCTGGTCTCAGAGACATTCTTTGGATGGCGGTCGGGGCGGCAGTGCTGCTCGCGGTCAGCCTTTTGGTGCTGCATTTCCGGGATCTGCCGACGCCATCCGCACAACTAGCCTTCAAAGCAAGACGCGTTGAATTGGTGGAACGGATGCGGCTGTCCGTCGCCGCGGCGTCCGAGGCGGAAAAGAGCGCCGTAATGGCCATCACCGACGGAGACTCACAGCTCTACGCCGACCAGGCCCGGACGGCAACCGCCGCCGTGGAGCAAGGGCGAAGGGAATTGGAGCAATTGCTGCGACCGGGTAGCCCAAAGAACGAGAATGCTTTTCTGACCCAGTTTTTCGGAGCCTTTGCCGAGTTCCAGCGGATTGACAAGGAGCTGTTGGACTTGGCGGTCAAGAACACCAATCTCAAGGCGTATAGTCTGGCGTTTGGCCCGGCCGCCGGGGTCCTCAAAGAAATGGATGCCGCGCTGAATCGCCTTGTCGTGGTGGGCGGTGATTCCGCTTCGGCGGACAATCTCAAAGTAATGCGACTGGCCGACGGCGCCCGGATCGCAGCGCTGCGATTGCTCGCCTTGCTCCCACCGCACATCGCCGAGGAAAGCGATCAGAAGATGGACGAGATGGAAGCGGTGATGGCCAAAGAAGACCAGACGGTTCGTCAGAATCTGGAAGCCTTGAACGCGCTCCGGCTCCTCGGTGGCAACACCGATCTCTCCACGGCCGCGGTGCGCTATGCCCGGTTCACCGAACTAAGAATGCAGATCCTCAAACTCTCTCGCGAAAATACCAACGTCCGCTCGCTGACCATCTCGTTGCGGGAAAAGCGCAAGGTGATGATGATGTGCCAGGACGCTTTGGCCGGCCTTGAGCAGGCCATTCAAGAAGAGCCGATCGCGGGTCTATCCAACCATACCCCTGTCAGTCCTCGGTAAGCCAAGACGTTCCGATTCGCGGGTCACCGCGCCTTCAGAGAAAAGCGCCTCGAGAACTATCAAGGCGCCGAATTCGATCGGCTTGCGTTCTCCGCTGGGAAAACAGCGGCCGATCTTCTGGACGACCCCCCTGACTTCCGTCCGCGGCTCGTGTCGAAGATCTGCCGGATCAAGGCGGGAACAGTCAGGAGGATAATTCTCAAGTCCAGCGAGCAAGAAACATTCCGGGCATAGTGAACATCCAGACGCATCATTTCTTCGAAAGTCGTTCGATTCTTGCCGGAGACCTGCCAGAGGCCGCTCAACCCGGGCACGGCGTTGAATCGTTCCCGCTGCCACGGCAAATATTTCTCGTATTCGTAGGGCACACACGGGCGCGGCCCAACGATACTCATGTCGCCGCGGAGCACATTGATGACTTGCGGCAGCTCGTCGAGACCCGAGGCGCGAATCAACCCGCCGCCCGGAATGAGTCGGGAATCGCCCCGGGAGTCCATTTTCACCATCGGGGCGTTAGATTGAATCAGTTGATCACAATGGGTCTGATGCACCCGGGAATCCGCACCGACAACCATGGTCCGAAACTTGTAGCACATGAAGCGCTTCCCCCGATACCCGACGCGTTCCTGTCGGAAGAAGACCGGCCCGGGTGCGGTCAGCTTCATCACGATCGCGGTCAGCAGAGTCAACAGGACGAGCACGGGCAAAGCCGCCAAACAACAGGCGACATCTAGGGCGCGTTTCCAGCGCGGCATCGGCACCGAACGGTCAGCGAGCGAATACTCGGTCGATCGATTCGAGGGCATCGGAGGGCTGCGAAGACGAAAACCGGGAACAACAAAATCGCAAACGGCCAGAGGTCATTTTTCCCGTTTGGCACACGGGAGAGGAAGTGTGAGGGGTTGGCGAGGTTCCCCTGGCGGGGCCGGCACGCCCTGTGCTTTAGGTGGGCAACGGTTTCCCTTTCTTCAAGCGCACTGCCACAACCTCTGACCCGCGGTCTTTTCCCGTGGGTTAAGTTGCTAACTAAAACCAAACCGCTAAACTAATGATCGCCGAGCCGTTCTCCTTTTCACATGAGCACGTCTATCGCAAATATTGCCCGTCGGTGCGGGTTTCGTCTACGACGTGATGGTCTTGCACCCGGCAAGGTGACGGAGAGACAACTCTGTCGCGAAGTTGAGGCACCCGCAGTTCGCGTCCGCCGTGGACAACATGGCTGTTGGTCAGCAAGTAGCCGTCAGGCGAGATGAAAAAACCCGAGCCGGACCCGCCGGGGGCGTCGTCGCCCCTGACTCCAAGATAAACCACGGCCGGATGCGCGGCAGCGAAGGCTGCCGAAACGGCCTGGGAGTAGGCGTCAAGCAGAACGTCGTCGCCCGGGAGCGCAGAATCGTGGGAGTGCGTGGCAATCATTTGAGACAAAATGAGCACGCAATGCGCCGTTCTGCAAACGGAGGACCGACTCCAATTCAGGATGCGCTGGCTTTCATCACGTTGAGTCACCTCGCTCGCGATAAACGCGGAATCAGAACGATCAGCCTGACAGCCGCAGATACCGCGTCACCAAGTCACTAAATCGTCCGCCTTGGCACACCGTCTAGCCCAGTACCGCGGGCTCGGTGCAGAACAGAGCGCCGGAACGGCCGCGATGCCGCAGCGCGCCAAAGCGGTCACTCCCCCAAGGTGGGATCATGCCGTAGGGAGGTCGCTTGCGACCGATGATCGCCCGCAAGCGGGCTTCCTACATCGGCACACCAATCGGTTCGCGAGCGCACGGGAGAATTGCCGGCAATTGCATAATGCCGCCTAATTCCCGCGCCAACGCTTCCAGATCTGGCGATCGTGCCAGGAACGTGGCGATGCTGGTCGAACGACCGGCCCTTGCTTGTACCGACCGAAGTGGCATCTTTGAGTCCGTGGCGGAAAACTTGGCAGCATCCCGGCGCGTCTCCAATCCGCCATTTGGGCGGCCGCTCCTCATTTTTGATGGCGATTGCCCGTTTTGCCGTCGATGGGTGGAACGGTGGCAAGCGACCGGGGGTGAACGCTTCGACATCGAACCGTCCCAGACTGCGGCGGCGCGTTTTTCCGAACTCGCGGCGACTGAGTTCGAGCAGGCAGTGCAGTTAATCGAGATCGACGGCCGCGTATTCTCCGCGGCGGCGGCGGTTCTTCGCGTTCGGGCCCTAACCACGTCTCGTTCGTGGGTGCTTGCCTGTTACAAACACGTTCCGGGAGTCGCCCCCGTCGTCGAAGCGATTTACCGAGGCATGGCCCGACACCGGCCGTTGCTTTCGTGGGCGGCGCGCGTGTTCTGACAGGCCGCGGTGCGCGGGAACCCATGTTGAAAGGCATGATGAAACAGCGGTAATCCACCCGGCGGGCAAACACCGCTCTCAACAGGGTGGAAAAATGGCCGCGTGCGGGGACCGATTATCCCGTCGGGTGACTGTCCTTCGCGGTGAGGGGCGCTGGACGCTCAGCCAGCCGGAAGGGGACTCGGAAAGTGAATTCGGTCACGCCATCGTTGCTGCGCACCGTCAAGTCTCCCTTCATCGCCTGGGCGATTCGCCGGCTCACCGTCAAACCCAGGCCGACACCGGGACTCCGGCTGGTCTTTGCCGCTGAACCGCGGGTGAAATGCCTCGAAGAGCTTCGGAAGCTCATCCGCAGGCAGCCTTGGCCACGCGCGGGGTTTGCAGCAGGATCACCCAGTTCAGCAGATAGATCGTCATGGCGAGCGCGCAAGGCGCGGCGGTGCGTTTCACCAGCATGCCGATGCCGCCCGCCAGCTGGAGGAGGCCGAAGGCGTGGGCGAGACTTTCCTGCGCAGTTTTGGAAATGCGCGAAGGGTCCCGAGTCCGACGGGCGGCTAACGGGCGAAAAATGGATTGTGCTTCTTTTCCTGGGCCAGCGTGGTCAGCGGACCGTGGCCGGGGGCGATGACCGTGTCGCGGGGGAGGGTAAAGATCTTTTCGAGATTATTGCGGTACTGGTCCTCGTAGGAAACCAGCCCGCCGCCCATCGAACTGGCAAACATGGAGTCGCCACAGATGGCGAGCGGCCAGGCCAGGCCGGTGATGAAATAGGTTGTCTGTCCCGGCGAATGACCCGAGGTGAGCAACGTTTTGATGGCGATGCCGTCCAGGTGGAACGTTTGGTTCTCCCGGAACGTTTTCCCTCCGGCGAAGGGTTCGAGTTCCGAGGAGTAGAGGTCGGCTCCCGTGACCGCGACCAACCGGGCTGCGTCCGCCACATGATCTTCGTGGGTGTGGGTCAGGAAGAGGTAGCGCACCGTCAGTTGTTTGGTCGAGATGATGCCGAGCATTGGCTCGCACGTGGCGCCAGTGTCGAAGACTGCAGCCAGGCGGGATCGTGGATCCCACACAAGATAGCTGTTCACCGTCATGTCGTCGTAAGGGGTGTTGAACATCGCGAAGCCGCGCGGCGGAATGACCTGTTCCGGATACCAGGCTTTTTGCGCCAAGGTCACCAGTTGGTCGGCGCCGAGATGGAGAACCGGTGCCACCGCCCGGATAACCCGTTCGTCGATCTTGCCAATGGTGAGCGCGTGCAGTTCCTCCCCGCTGACTCCGGCGCGCTGCGCCAGCTCGCCGTCGTTGAGGCCTAGCCCCCGTTGCGCCTTTTTGATGACATCGTCAAAATTGTCTTCGAGCGGAATATGCGGCATACGCTCCAAAGAAGCACGGTGAGCGAAAAACTCAACCGCCGGAAAACTCGACCGGATCGTTTTATGAGTTGCAGTCACAACTCTCGAACGGGCGGGTTTGCCGTTGCGCTGGCCGGCGGAATCGGGCTTGGTGGTGGACTGGATTTCATCATGGGCACCAAAGACTATCTTGACACGTTGTTCTCTCTCGCCGGGCGGGTCGCGGTTGTGATCGGCGGAACGGGCGAGTTGTGCGGCGCGATGGCCGAGGGGCTGGCCGGCGCGGGCGCGGAGGTGGTGCTCGTCGGGCGCAACGAGGAGAAAGCGAAAGCGCGGCTGGCCCGGATCGCCGCCCTCGGCGGGAAGGGCTGGTTCCACGCCGCCGACGGCACGGACCGGGCGCAACTGCGCGCGTTGCTCGAGGCGGTCCTGCAACGTTCGGGTCGGGTCGATGTCGTCGTCAATGGCGCCGGCGTGAATTCGGCCACCCCGTTTCTCGAGATCCCGGAGGAGGAATTCGACCGCATCGTTCAGGTTAATCTGAAGGGGGTTTTCCTGGGTTGCCAGGTGTTTGGCCAATACCTGATCGGGTGCGGCCAGGGCGGCTCGATCATCAATGTCGGTTCGATGTCGGGGGTGGTGCCGCTGTCCCGCGTTTTTACCTACTCGGCGACCAAGGCCGCGGTGCATGATCTGAGCATGAACCTGGCGCGGGAATGGGCGCCGAAGAAGGTGCGCGTGAATGTCCTGGTCCCGGGCTTCTTCCCGGCGGAACAGAATCGCAAAGTGCTGACGCCGGACCGGGTGGCCAGCATCATGGGTCATACCCCGATGAAGCGCTTCGGCGAGGCGCGGGAACTCATCGGGGCCACCCTCCTGCTGGCCGGTGGCGCCGGGTCGTTCATCACGGGGGCGGAACTGATGGTTGATGGTGGTTACCACGCCATGACGATCTAGCGAGGCGCCGCACCGGATCGTCCGCGGAGCTGCGGACGAGCAGCGCTTCGACGGCATGAGTAACACGAGAAATCGGGCGGACGGGCGTCGCGGCGCGCAGCCACAAGGGATATATACACGGTCTTTTGTTTTGAGACACCATCGTGCGAACCCACGGGCGGGACGCCCGTGCCACGTAGCATGGGCGTCCCGCCCATGTCAGAGGAGACTCGGTCCAAAACAAAAGACCGTGGGGATATATATCCTGACGATAAATAAAGTCTTGTCGTGACCGGGAAAACAACATATTTTCTTGTGCAATATGGTTACCGACAAACTGAAGCAGTTGACAGAATATCAGACAAAGGTGGCGGAATTGCAGAGTTCTATTGAAGAGGAACGTAAGAAAGCATTGGCACACCTGCATGAGGAATATGGTTTCAAGACTCCGGCCGAATTGATCAAGGCGCTTCGGGCGGCAACGGGCGCGGGGAGCGGGCGCCGGGGCCGCGGGGCGGCCCGCCGGCGGAAACATGCGCGAATCACACCGGAATTAAGGCAGAAGATCAAAGTCGCCCTGCAGGGCGGCAAGACCGGCGTGAAGGTCGCGGAGGAGTTTGGCATCTCCTTGCCGAGCGTTCATAATATCAAGAAGGAGTTCGGCCTGGTCAAAGCGCGCAAGAAGAAGTAGGCGCGGAACCGAGGCGCGAGAATCGAGGCCCCCGCTCGCGGGGGCTTTTTTTCGGATAGGCACGCCGGAGTCGGCGCGGCCTGGGGACCCGCTCAGGCCGGCCCAATGGGAAAATGAGGGTCGAAATTTCGGCTGAAACCATTTCTGCTCCCACCCGATGGCGCATGATTACATCCTGGCCAACACCAACGGACGTTTGCACGACGCCCGGGAGCCGTCGATCGCCCCAGTGAACCGCGGGTTTCTCTATGGCGATGCGATATATGAAGTCTGGCGCACCTATCATGGGGCGCTTTTTGCATGGGAGGAGCATTGGGAGCGACTGGAGGGTTCCGCGAGATCCCTGGCGCTTGGGTTGCCGTGGTCGCGGGACGAGATCCTCGCGGAGATCCGGCGGACCGTGACGGAATTTGCGGGACGCAGCCGTTTCTCCGGGGAAGTCTACGTGCGTCTGCAGATCACCCGGGGGGGCGGGCCGATCGGCCTGGATCCCGCGCTCGCGGACCGGCCCGACTATGTTCTCCTCGTCCGGAGAAATCAGGAGATTTCGCCGGAACAGCTGAGCGGTGGTCTCCGCCTGTCGCTGGCGCACGAACTGTGTCGAAATGACCGGCGCACCCTCGATCCTTCGTGGAAGACCGGCAATTACCTCAATAATCTGCTCTGTCTGCGGGAGGCCAAAGCCCGCGGCGCCGACGAAGTCGTCATCACCAACCTGGCGGGCGAGATCACTGAAGCCGCGGTGTCGAATATCCACTTTGTGCGCCACGGCGCGGTCGTGACGCCTGGTTTGGCCAGCGGCTTGCTCAACGGTATCACTCGGCGGCTGTTGATCGAGAAGGTCGGGCCGGCGGCAGGTGTGGAAATATCCGAGACGGCATTGAAGCCGGCGGACCTGGGAGGGATGCAGGAATGTTTTCTCACCTCGACGACCCGAGATGTGGTGCCGGTCGCGGCGATCGACGCGCAGCATTTCGACGTGAGCGCTGATTCGGTCACCCGGCGGTTGAAGGCGGCCTTTGCCGATTATGTCCGCGCCTATGCGCAGGCGCATCCAGAATGGAGAGTCCTGCCGTGATTCAGTAGCGGCGCATCGCCGGGTCGATGCGTTCCGCCCAGGCGGCGATTCCCCCCGCCACGCTGCTGACCGCCGGGAAACCTTGCGCGCGCAGGAAGTCGGTCACCTGGCGGCTCCGGCTGCCGTGGTGACACAGGACCAGGATCTGATGGTCACGGGGCAATTCGTCGATCCGCGCGGCCACCTCCTGCATCGAGATGTGCCGGCTGCCGATGACCCGGCAGATCTCCACTTCGACGGACTCGCGCACATCCAGGAGGAAGGCGGAGTCCGTTCCAGCGTTTAGCAGCCGCCGGGCCTCTTCCACGGAAACCTCGATCGGGATTCCCGTCGAATCGGGACCAGGGGGCGCCGCCGGCGCGGCGCAGGAGAAGACGTAGGCCGCGGGGTCGATCCGGCGGATTCGGGGATGGTCGCCGCAAAGTGGACAGGAGGGGTTGCGCGGCAGATTGAGCGTGCGGAACCGCATCGTCAGCGCGTCGACGACGAGCAGCCGGCTGCGCAACGATTCGCCGATGCCCAGCAGATACTTGATCGCCTCGATTGCCTGCAGGCTGCCGATCACTCCGCAGAGCGCGCCCAAGACTCCGGTCTCGCCGCAGTTGGGGGCGCTGCCGGGCGGCGGCGGCTCGGGAAACAGGCAGCGATAGCACGGGCCGCCGGCGGCGGGATCGAAAACCGCCACCTGGCCTTCGAATTTGAAGATGCTGCCGTAGACCAGCGGCCTTTTCGCCAGGAAGGCGGCGTCCGTGTTCAAAAAACGCGTCGGGAAGTTGTCCGATCCATCCACCACGAGATCGTAACCAGAAAACAACTTCACCGCGTTGGCGGGCGTCACACCGCCGCCATGCAATCGGAACTGGACCTGCGGATTGAGCGCCGCCAGACGGCGCGCCGCCGACTCGACTTTGGGCCGACCGACCATCGCGGTGTCGTGGATAATCTGTCGTTGCAGATTGTGTTCCTCCACCTGGTCGTGATCCGCCAGGCCGAGCACGCCGACGCCCGCCGCGGCCAGGTAGAGTGCCGCCGGACTGCCGAGGCCGCCTGCGCCCACCACCAGGACGCGCGCGGCAGACAGCTTGCGCTGCCCGGCGACGCCGACTTCATCCAGCAGGATGTGCCGGCTGTACCGGCTCAGTGCCTCGGGCGAAAGTTCGGGGAGGGTGTGGGACATCGCGGTTACTGCGTGACTGTCGGTTCAAGTAGTTGCGGTTCGCGGCGCCTAGGTTGGAGGGCGGTGCGCCGTCACCGCCAATGTTGGATCCTCTGGCCCGGATGGAGCCGGGCCCTCCATCTGGGGCTGCGACCCGAGCCACGCTAGACTGCTAATGCGTTCAAAGCGCCGCATTTCGCAACTGCATTTGCGCCTCGACGGAAACGGCCGCCCCGGTTTCATCTCTCCCATGCAGCGTCGATTCGCGTCAACTTCCGGGCAGGCCGCCTGTGCCGGCCATGGCCGGACGGGTCCCGGGCTAAACTGACTCATGCGTTGTCTCGGCATCGATTATGGGGAGAAGCGCATCGGCCTCAGCTACGGTGATGAACTCGGCGTGGCGACACCGCTGCCCGCGCTCACGGATCCTACGCAAAAGGCGCGGATGGCGGTGCTCGCCACGGTCATCCGCCAGCGGAGGATCACCGATCTTGTGCTCGGCCATCCGCTCAACATGGATGACTCCGCCGGTTTCAAGGCCAGGGAGACCGAGGCTTTTGCGGCTCGACTCAAGGAGGAATTCGCGCTGCCGGTGCATCTGGTGGATGAACGACTTACCTCGTATGAGGCTGAGGCCTCCATTCCCAAACGCCAGCGACGGGCGGTGCGGGCGACCGGGCTCATCGATTCCCGAGCCGCGTGCATCATCCTGCAGGATTTCCTGAACCTGCGCATTCCGCCTGAGACCGGGGAGGGATGATTGCGGTTGGTCCGCCCCATGGCGTCGTCAGTCGGATGAAAATCAGGTGTGGTCTATCCGGGCCCAGCCGTCTAGTTCGGAATGAAACGATCACCGTGTCTTCCGTCATCATTCCCCCAGTCCAGCGTTGGAAGTGCGTCTGCGCCTATGACGGCGGCCATTTCAACGGCTGGCAGAGCCAACCAGATGGTGGCGCCGTCCAGGACGTGATCGAGCGCTGCCTGCAATCGATCCTCGACCGGGAAGTGCGGATTCACGGCAGCGGCCGCACGGATGCGGGCGTGCATGCGCATGGTCAGGTTTTCCATTTTGACGCCGGATGGAAACACGGCGCGGTGAAGTTGGGGGCGGCCTTGCGCGGCGGACTGCCGCGATCCGTTAAGGTGCGCTCCGTCCGCCCGGCCCGGGGAGACTTTCACGCGCGTTTCTCGGCCCGGGGTAAGATCTACTTCTACCAAATTCATCTGGGCGGTGCGGCGGACCCGTTTCTCTATCCCTATTGCTGGTCAATCCCCCAGCCGCTCGCGGTCGAGGCCATGCGCACGGCGGCGCAGTGCTTGACGGGGCGGCATGATTTCCGGGCGTTTTCGGCGTCCAATGGCAAGGGCGGAGAAGACACCGTGCGGTGTTTGCGTCGCCTTGACGTAACGGGGCGCGGCGCGCGAATGCGCATCACCGCGGAGGCGGACGGCTTTCTTTACAAAATGGTGCGAAGCCTCGTGGGTGCGCTGGTGGCGGTGGGCCAGGGCAAACTGACGCCGGCCCAGGTGGAGACGATCCTGCGTTCCGGACGCCGCACCCACGCGGTCCAGACTGCCCCGGCCCAGGGGCTCTTCCTGGCGCGTGTGCTGTACTGAGTTCGGCCCATGAAGTCGGACCGGGATCTCGCTCGTGAACAGGCGGACCATTCGGCGGATGGTGTAGAAGCCTGCTGGCAGGCGATTGCATCGGACCGATCGCCTGCCAGCAGGCTCCTACAACTGCAGCGTGATGGCTGAGACATGAATCCGCTGCGCGCGCTCAACGAAGGATGGCGCACGGCCGGCGACCTTGTCTTTCCGCCGGTCTGCGTGCATTGCGCGGGTCTGGTTGAAGACGGTTGGTTGCGGCACCTTTGCCGGCCATGCGCCACCTTGGTGACGCTCGTGCAACCGCCGTGCTGCCACATCTGTGGGCACCCGTTTTACGGCGACGTCCACGGCGACCGGTGTTGCTCCCATTGCGCGGAGCTCGAACCCGCATTCCGGCAGGGTCGGACGTGTATCCTGCTTAAGGGTCCCGGGCGTTCGCTCGTCCACGCTCTCAAGTATCACCGCGCCCTGCATGTATTGGAGGATATGGCCGGACTGATCCGGGCGACCCCGGGCATGGTCGATTATGTCCGGGGCGCGGTGCTGGTGCCGGTGCCGCTGCACCCGCGGAAGGAACGCGAACGCGAATACAATCAAAGCTGGTTGCTGGCGCAGCTCTTCACGGCGGCCGGCGGTCCGGAAACGCGGGTGGCAGCGCCGCTGCGGCGCGTCGTGGACACGCCGACCCAGACGGCCCTGGACCGGCAGACGCGCCAGGCCAATCTGAAAAATGCCTTTGCGTTGCGGAAGGGCGCTGACATAAACGCCGCCGAACGATACGTTTTGATTGATGATGTCTTCACGACGGGCTCTACCCTCAATGCTTGTGCGACCGTGCTTCGCCGGGCCGGAGCTCTGAACCTTGACGTGGTCACGTTTGGCCACGGCTGAATCCCATGGTGCATTTCAACAAGCCGCAGTATTCCACGAGCGTCGCCAAGAAAAGGGATATCCCGAAGGGGGTGTGGGTGAAGTGTCCGCTGTCTGGCGAGATTGTCTTCAATAAGGACCTGGAAGCCAATCAGATGGTGGTCCCCAAGAGCGGCTATCATTTTCGGATCGGGGCAAGCGACCGGCTCCAATACCTGCTCGATCCCGGGACCTTCCAGGAGTTTGGCGAGAACGTGCGGGCGGCCGACCCGTTGAATTTCGTCGATTCCCAGCCTTATCCCGAACGGCTCAAGAAATACGAGAAGGACAGCGGTCTGACGGAGGCGGTGGTGTGCGGCACGGGCCTGATCCACGGCATCCGGGTTTCCCTGGCCGTGATGGACTTTCGTTTTTGCGGCGGCTCGATGGGTAGTGGGACCGGCGAGAAGATTACCCGCGCGATCGAGCTGGCCCTGGCGGAAAAGATCCCCTGCATCATCATCAGCGCCGCCGGCGGCGCGCGCATGCAGGAGGGGGTCTTTTCCCTGATGCAGATGGCGAAGACCAGTGCGGCCCTGGGCCGGCTCGCGGCCGCCCGACTCCCGTTCATTTCCATTCTTACCGATCCGACGACCGGCGGGGTCACGGCCAGCTTTGCGACGCTGGGCGACGTGATTCTCGCCGAGCCCGGCGCGCTGATCGGATTTGCCGGTGCGGTGGTGATCAAGGAAACGACCAAACAGACTCTTCCGGCAGGATTTCAACGGGCCGAGTTCCTGCTCAAGCACGGATTGATCGATCAGATCGTCAGCCGGCTCGAAATGCGCGACCGATTGCGCGATATTCTACAGGCGCTGCACCTGAAGAAAAGGCCGCGGGCGGAAGATGCGGTCTGATGCGATGGCGCTCGGGGAGGCGGCATGCAGGAGTAGCGCCGGTCTGTGACCGGCGATTTCGCCAGTCGGAGACTGGCGCCACGCCAGAGGCCGCGCCCTCCGAATTGGGCGCAGCGAGTCTGCGCCCCTACGAATTCTTCGAGACTTTTCGGACGGCCGCTGGAGCCTCGACGAGGAGAGATCCGGACAGGCTCACAATCGCAAAAGCGTGACGCGGACGGGCGGTCCTGTTCAACTGGCGGCCTTTTATGGAAGACATCGGGCTGTTCACCTCCTATGCGGCGGTTCAGGACTACCTGTTCAGCCTCAAGGCGTGTGGGGTGAAATTTGGCATCGACCGGATGGGGGTGCTCGTCGAAGCGCTGGACCATCCGGAGCGACGGTATCCCGTAATCCACGTCGCCGGCACCAATGGCAAGGGATCGGTGTCGGCCATGCTCGACGCCGTCCTGCACGCTGCCGGCTGGCGGACCGGCCTCTATACGTCGCCGCACCTCGTCAAGCTGGGCGAGCGGGTGCAGGTCGACCGGCGGCTGCTGACCGAACAGGAGATCGTCGCCTATACGGACGAATTGCGGCCGGTCGCGGGCAATCCGGCGTTGTTCAGCGCCGCCGACCATCCGAGTTTCTTCGAGTTCATGACGGCGATGGCGTTCCTGCAGTTCGCCCGGCGGCAGGTGGATGTGGCGCTGGTGGAGGTCGGGCTCGGCGGGCGCCTCGACGCCACGAACGTGGTGCAGCCGGAGGTCGCGGCGATCACGTCGATTGGATTGGACCATTGCGACATGCTCGGCGACCGGATCGAATTGATCGCGGAGGAAAAGGCGGGCATCATCAAGCCCGGCTGTCCGGTGGTGCTCGGGCGCATGCCGGCGGTCGCCGAAGAGGTGATCCGTGCGATCGCCGCCGGGCGCCAGGCGCCGGTCATTTCGGTGCGGGCGGAGTTTGGCGAAGAAACCGACCGCTATCCCCGCACCAACCTGGAGGGCGATTACCAGCGTTGGAATGCCGCAACGGCCACGCTCATCGCCCGCCAGTTGCCGGCGCGCTGGCGACTGGATGGAGAGACGATAGCCCGCGGCCTGATGCGCGCCGACTGGCCGGGGCGCTGGCAGCGGATGACGTTCGGCGGCCGGCCGTTGATCCTCGACGCCTCCCATAATCCCGAGGGCGCACAGGTGCTCGACGCGAATCTGACCAGGCTCGTGGCTGAGACCGGTCGGAAACCCGTGATCATGACCGGCGCGCTCGGTGAATTCCGGGCCCGCGCGTTACTCGAGGTGATCGGCCGACATGCCCGCGAGATCCACCTGGCAATCCCGCATCAGGCGCGCGCCTGTTCGTTCGCGGAGTTGGAACACTGCGTCCCGGCGGGGTTTGGCGGACGCGTGGCCCACACGACGGTCGCCGACGCATTTCCCGGATTCGCACGATGCGCGCTCGGCGGTCCGGACGACATCGTGGTGGTGACCGGCTCGATTTACCTGATCGGCGAGGTATTCGAGCGGATCGAACCCGGTCGCGGCGCCGGCGAGGGCCGGTTGCAGGATTTCTGAACGGGTGCGGTTCGCTGGCTATCGATGACTCTACCCACGCTTCGCAGGGTGTTTTGTTTTGAGGAGCCGTCGCGCGATCCCACGGGCGAGACGCCCGTGCCACGTGGCATGGGCGCCCCGCCCATGTCAGACGAGACTCGTTCTAAAACAAAAGACCGTGCCACGCTTCGCACCGAAAGCCTGTTCAGGCTGACCTGGCCGATCTTTCTGCAGTACGCCACGCTCAGTTGCGTCTGGCTGGTTGATTTTTGGTTTTTCAGCCATCTGTCGGATGCCATCGCGGCGACCGTCGGTCAGCTGCTGCCGGTCGTCTGGCTTGGCACCGGAGTGATTCCGGTTTTCGCGGGCACTGGGGTTGCGGTTGCCTCGCAGTATATGGGGGCGCGGCAGTTTGAAAAGGTCGTGCCCGCCTACATGATGAACCTTTGCCTGACGACGGCCATGGGACTGGGCTTTGGCGCTGCGCTCTGGTGTCTGGCGCCGGACATCGGCCGGTGGATGGGCCTGGATGCAACGCTCGGCGGAATCGCCACGACCTACCTGACCGCCATGAGCGCCTATTTCATCTTTCTCGGCGTGCTCGTCGCCTACAACGCCGTGCTTTCGTCGCGCGGGATGACCAACTGGCTTATGTACAGTGCGTTTGTCGTGGCGACGCTCAATCTCGCGCT
>Ga0182027_10009001_pt1 | contig 14428 bp, 12 predicted proteins | sample 712E1DmetaG_FD_121300 | JGI IMG/M metagenome (GOLD analysis project Ga0182027, IMG submission 121300) | Permafrost microbial communities from Stordalen Mire, Sweden - 712E1D metaG (Illumina Assembly) | ecosystem: Environmental > Terrestrial > Soil > Wetlands > Permafrost | place: Sweden...
TCTAAGAATAGCTTTGTCATTAATATACCCAAGAAGCGATTCAATTACTCTTTCGTTTATCCAACTTAAAGATCTCCCTGTGTTTAAAGCAATAAAATCTCCATGAGCTAGTAACATTGCAATTCTTTGCAAGATTTCGAGGCGTTCAACTCTTTTTAAGGCGGGATTGGTAATTACCCCATCGACGTCGAAGATGTAAGCATTCATGCTTTGATTATACCCTTGATTTGCGGGTTCTTTCAAGGTGGGAAAGATATTTTTTTCTAAGCCTTAGGCTTTTAGGTGTTACTTCCAACAGTTCGTCGTCTTCCAAAAAGTCGATAGATTCTTCAAGGCTCATGATAAGTGCCGGAGTCAATGCTCCTAATGAAACATCGGCTGTAGATGCTCGCATGTTAGTTTGCTTTTTTTCCTTGGTAACATTTATTTCGATATCATCCTGTCTGGAATTTTCGCCGATAATCATGCCTTCATAGACTTGAGTGCCCGGTTCAATAAAGGTGATTCCCCTACCTTGGGCATTATTTAGTCCGTACTTTAATGCCGATCCCGGTTCCGACGCAATTAAAACTCCATTCCGAATTTGCGCAATTGCCGGTGATAATGGTTCATAATCTAAGAAAACCGTATTTACAATAGCTGTTCCTTTAGTGTTGGTTAAAAGGTCGTTTCTAATTCCAAATAAATTTTTGGATGGGATTTTAAATTCAAAACGGGTATTGCCATTTCCTTCGGAGTGCATATTTAGCATAACGCCTTTTCGGGCTCCCATTTCGGCTGTGATAACGCCCAAAAACTGATCCGGAATATCAATAATGGCCATTTCAACCGGTTCCATTACGACACCGTCGACAATTTTGGTAATGACCTGCGGTTTTTCAACCTGAAATTCATATCCCTCGCGTCTTAAGGTTTCAATTAAAATCGAAAGATGTAATTCTCCTCTGCCCGATACAACCATTCTGTCTCCCTCCCTGCCTAATTTCATGCTGACGTTTGTTTCCAGTTCCCTTGTCAGTCTTTCTAAAATTTGTCTTGAATTAGTGTATTTCCCCTCGCGTCCGGCAAAAGGTGAAGTGTTGGCGGTAATGCCGATTTTAATGGTTGGTTCTTCAAGGTGAATTCTGGGAAGCGGTTCAGGATTATTAGCATCGGTAATAGTATCGCCAATTGCAACTGTTGAAATACCGGTAATGTCAACAATGTCTCCTGAAAACGCTTCATCAACCTCAATTTTTTTAAGTCCATGGCTTAAGCGGATACTCTCGGCTTTGCCAAAAATTTTGGTGCCGTTGGCATCAATAAGCGTTAAGCTTTGCCCTTTTTTGATATTTCCCCTGTGGATTCTGCCGATTGCGTGTTTCCCTTTATGAGCATCATAATCCATGTTTGAAACCAACATTTGAAAATCTCCCTCTTCAACTTTTGGGGCCGGGATATATTCAATAATTTCGTTTAAAATTGATTCAAGATTATTTATGGTTTTTAATTCTTCCAAGGTGGCGGCGGCTTTACCTTCCCGGCCAATGGCGTAATATACCGGAAAGTCCAAATGTTCGGTGTCTGTCGCCAAATCCAAAAATAAGTTATTCGTTTCCTCGACAGTTTTATCAACGTCGGCCAATTGCTTATCAATTTTATTAATAACAACAATAATTTTAAGCCCTAATTCCAAAGCTTTTTTTAAAACAAAAGTGGTTTGCGGCATTGGCCCCTCCTGTGCATCAATAATAAGAAGCGCTCCGTCGGCCATATTCAAAGTTCTTTCTACTTCGCCTGAAAAATCCGCATGGCCCGGGGTATCAATGATATTAATCTTATAGCCCTTAAAATAGATAGCGGTATTTTTGGCTAAAATTGTAATTCCACGCTCTCGTTCCAACGGGTTTGAATCAAGAATGGTTGTTTGCTGCATTTCCGCTTCGTTTTCCCGGAAGGTGTGCGACTGTTTAAGCATAAAATCGACCAAAGTCGTTTTACCATGATCGACATGGGCTATAACCGCAATATTTCTGATTTTTTCCGATGTAAATTGATCTAAATTATTCAAGGTGTACAAAAAAGCAGCCCCCCTCATCTATATGGGGCTGCCCAATCTCCCTATATTATAGCATAATTGCATTAGATTTATCCCGAATGCTATACTAAATGAATGGCTAAGCTTAAAAAAATACACAAAAAAGTTAAAGCTACCTACCGGAGAAAAGTCGGTAGAAAAAAGCAACTCGGTAAAAAATCTTTTGGATTTTTCCCACTCTTAGCGCTTATTGTAATTTTAATCATTATCTTTTTTGGATCGTTATTTTTTACCAAAAGTGAGACTGAAAATAAAATTGCTAAATTAACGGCAAAAGTTCCTTTTGCTAAAGATGCTATAAAAAATATTAACTTGATTACTCCTTATCAAATTCCAACTGTTACAACTACACCAACTCCCGCGCCATTGATTGGTTTTTGTTTAAGAGTGCCGGTTTTAATGTATCACCACATTCAACCGGAAAGCATAGCTAGGGACTTGGGGCAAACAGCGCTAACTGTTGACAGCGGGATTTTTGACCAGCAAATGGCATATTTGGCCGCCAGCGGTTATACGCCGATTTGGGCGAATGAATTAGTGAATGCTTTAATAAGCCATGTACAACTTTCCGGAAAACCAATTCTCATCACGATGGATGATGGCTATGCCGACAATGATAATTATGCGTTGCCGGTGCTTCGCAAATATAATTTTAAAGCTAATTTAATGTTGGCTTCGGGTTTGGTGGGTAGCAATCCGGATATGCTAACTTGGGATCAAGTTGATGACCTAAAAAATAACGGAGTTTATATAACCAATCATACCTGGTCTCACTATGCAATTTCAAATGGTCCGCAGGATAAAATAGAATCGGAAATCGGAATTGCGCAAAGCCAGATTCAGCAATATACAGGCCAAACAGTTAATATATTCACTTACCCGTATGGTTCTTTTAATAACAATGCGATTGCAACTTTGCAAAGAAAAGGATATCTGGGGGCATTTTCAGAAATTCCGGGACAATATCAGTGTGACAGTTTTATTATGACTTTGCACCGCACTCGCATCGGTAACGGTTCTCTCGCCTCGTACGGAATATAGCTTTAAATACGTAAAGTATTTCTCCTTAGGTACCCTCAGTACCTCATTTCGGCTCGGGCTTCGCTCGATTTGACTTTTTTATTTCTTAGTGCTAGAAATGAATTATTATGGGGCAAGATTCTCAGCCGGAAAATGCAAATGAAGTAAAATACTCATTAGACAGAAATGGAGTGGTGTTAAATATAAGTGAGAGCATAGAGGAATTATCAGGATATAAAAAGGAGGAACTTATAGGGCAAAACTTCCGTTTATTTGTTAATCCCGATGATCAAAAAGCAATTTTCCTACACTTTCAAAAGGCATTGGATGGAGTTTATGATTCTTGTGAATTCAGAACAACAACTAGAAGCGGACAACAGATTTTGGTGCGTTCGCTTTGTACCGCGCCCATGAAAAATGAAATGGATGCCCGGGTGGATGGTGTTTTGACTAGAATCTAAGCTGACCTCGATTGTCTTATTTTGTTCTATTTACTTTCGTATAAAATTCGCGTAAGCTGGTCTTATGCTGTCCATATTAATCTTCAAGAATTATTCCCTCGGCTACGCTCGGGACTTCGCTTCGGCTCAGCCTACAGAATTTATACTTATTGGTTATTCGCTTAATTTATGAAAATTAACAATCCTGAGCGTAGCCGAAGGACCATTTTGCACATCGATTTCGATTCTTATTTTGCTTCCTGCGAGCAGCAGTTTGACCAAAAACTTCGTGGTAAACCGATTGGCGTTACGGCGCAAAACGGCCGGACGTGCATTATTGCCGCAAGTAGGGAGGCTAAAAAATTAGGTGTTAAATCTCCCAGCCGGACATGGGAAGCGCTTAACATTATTCCGAATATGGTTTTTGTACCGGCGCATTTTGAAAAGTACTGGGAAATAACCCAAAAGTTCTTGGATATTTGCAAGGATTACTCGCCATTCGTCGAATTATTTTCTTTAGATGAGGTGTTTATGGATGTTACTGCTACCGAGAATTTATTTGGCGGAAAATATCAATTAATTGAAAAAATCAAAGAACGTATTAAAAATGAAATCGGTGAATATATTACTGTATCTGTCGGAATCTCTTACGATAAGCTTTTAGCAAAGCTTGGGTCAGGGATGAATAAACCAAACGGAATGTTAGAAATAACTCCTGCAAATATTTTCGAAATCTATGCAAAAGTAAAACTAACCGATTTTTGCGGAATCGGTAGAAGAATTGAAGAAAGGTTAAACCGTTTAAGGATTTTTACGCCGCTCGAGCTCCATAAAACCCCATTAGACGTTTTAGTCCATGAATTTAAGGATGTTGAGGGGCATTTTTTATATAATCTTGGACAAGGCGAAGATGATTCAATGGTAGTTCCCTATTATTTTCCATCCGAAACAAAATCGGTTGGCAGAAGTTATTGTTTGCCCGAAAACACTTATGATCAAAGATTAATCTTGCAAAATATTTATGAGCTTTGCGAGGAAATTTCGATCAAGCTTAGAAGACTTAATAAAAAAGGTAGGACAGCATTTCTTTATTTAGGTGGTGAGAGATCAGCGCACGGCAGAAAAACTGTTCAGGATTATTTTGATAGCGGAGGCTCGATATTTAAGCTTTGTAAAATATTAATGGAAGACTGGAATTGGAATTCGATGGTAAGACAGATTTCTATCTCGGTTGGTAATCTTAAGGATTCTAAAAATCTTACTTTATCCTTATTTGATCAAGATTTAAAACAAGAAAAGATGTCGAGAGTTTTAGATAAGATCAATGAAAAATTCGGTGATCATACAATCAGAAATGGCTTTTTGCTCTACGGGCCGAACTTAAAAACTGTCCCAAACGGTTTTATGGCAGACAAATGGGAACGGGCAAAATTAACAGAGGTTAACCAATAAATGTTTTGGCTTCTTCAACTATTCTTTCTTTTCTTTCAGGTTGGATTCCCAGTAAATCAAGGCACTGATTATTTTTTAGTACTTCACGGGCCAAGACGAAATGATTATCTAAAAGAACTTGTTTTTGCGGCTGGGAAAGCGAAGATAATATTGTAATCGGATAAAGTCTATTAGCTTCAATTGCGTCTCTTAAGCTTTCTCTTTGCGGATAACTCCAGCTAACAACCCCCATGTTAACACAAAGGGCAAAAGCTAAAGCGTCGGGAGTTATTCTGGTATTGGTAAAAAGCCAAGCCCGGTCAAATTTGTATTTATCCCGAAGATCGTCAAAGCGAGCCTTGGTATAGAGTGAAACGTGCAAATCCGTATGAATTCCCGGCGCATTATGAAATTTAGCTTCAATCATCAACTTTTCTATTCCCGGTTTTTCGGCAATAACGTCGATTTCATGATTAACGCACTTTCCCATTAGAATTGAACGGTTTTCGGTAACGTAGCCTTTAGTTTTTAGAATTTCGGAAACGAAATCCTCGAAAGGATAGCCGGTGGGGCCTAATTCCATAATCGCTCTTTTTAGCGTATAGCGGGCTTTTGATAAATGAGACTGGCTCTGTAAAGTTTGCGTGACGCGTTGATAAACTTCGGCTGTGGGGATATTTTCGTAAAGTTTTTGTGTAACGTGGTTTAATACTTTAGTTTGTTCGGTTTCGGATATGCCGGTTCTTAGCATCGAGGTTCTTAATTTTTCTTCGCTAAACGGTTCAATATTCCCATTGGCTTTTATAACATTGACCATAATTTAATGGTACCTTCGTTTCGCTCGGCTTGTCAACTGTTTTTTGCAATAAATTGTGCGATCATTTACTTAAAATCTGCAAAAAATTTAAATCATCACTTACAGCCTCTGACCAGTGTAATGGCAAATTATGATTATCATTTGGATAAGAAATAAATTTGACCGTTTTATTTAATTTTAGTAAGTCATTATTCAGCTCAACGGACCAGTTGTAAGGTACGGTTGTATCGGCTGTTCCATGCTGCAAAAGAATAGGAACGTTAATATTCTTCAAGTAATTTAATGGAGACAAAGACTGCCAAAGCTCCGGATTTTTGTCGGGCGTGCCCAGGATTTGAAGAGTTTGCGCGTAGGGATAAGGAGTAACAACGGCTTCGGGAAGAGACGGTAAGTGACTTTTAGAAAACCATTTGACAGGATCAGTTACCGGCGCCCAAAAAATAGCACCTTTTATTGTCTTTAAAAAATCTTTGTTTTTTGCTGCTGCTTCCAAAACTTCCAACGTTACTTCTCCACCCATTGAATGACTCCAAAAAAAGATTTGATTAGGGTTTGCATCCTTGACGTTTCCGATTGAGGAAAGTAGGTTTAGCACGTCTATGGGGTATGCAAATCTCATAAGAGCTGTATCTGTAACTTCAGAATTGCCATTACCCCGGTAGTCCGGTTTTAAGACTAAAAAGCCCTGGTTGGCAAAGTAATCGGATTCCGATTGGTATGAGCTGATTGTGTCATAAAGGTTTGGTTGGATATATCCATGGTCAATAATCAATACGGGATATCCGGCTGCGGGTTTTGGTGAATTTGGAATATTTAGCAATGAGTATTCTTTTAATCCGTCGGACGTAAATGAGACAATAAAACTATTAAAGTTTCCATTTGCCGGTACTTGTTTTTCAACTACAATGTCGCTTTTTTGGTAGCTACGGTTGATGAGTGCGGTTATTGAATAGGGAAAAAGATTAACTTGGCCTTTTTTAGGCTTAGCATTCGCTTGGGTATACAAATCTTTTTTTTCAAAAGCGATAAAATCTCCGTCTTTAAAAATCTGAATATATTTCTTGTCATTTTTCATTTGCATTACAATATCTTTTTGCGCTTTTAATGATGGTTGGGCAAATGGATCGTTTAACAAAAATAAAACGACGTCGGCCTGGGTTATACCAACGGGAATTGTATAAATTTTTTGTCTTCGGGAAAGGTGTGAACCTAAATTATTAGTGGCAGCGATACTAAATCTGGTTGGGATAGTGGAAATAAAGTTATTAATAATACTACTGTTAACTAATGGTTTCCTAAACATGTCGGTATTTGCTTTTATGGCTCCCGGTAGCGGTCCGTAAGCATATGCGGAAATCAAACAAGCTATAAGAAGATAAGCGATTATTAAACTGAAATTAATTTTTGGAAAACGTTTTGTGATATACCCAACAGTATAAATAGCGGAAATCGCCACGAAAGGAGTAATTGCCGCAGTATATTGATAGTAGATTTGGTGAAAGCCGATGTTTGTCCCCAAAAGGTTTATTAGTAAATCAGGCGCCGAAAAAATTAGCGTGATTGGTGAAATTATGGACGATAGTCCGAAAGGCAAGAATAATTGAAAAAGGTAAAAAATGTTTTGCGAAGTTACGAGTAAAGAGATTGTTTTAATTGGCATAAGAAAGATGTTCTTGGAAATATCGGAAGCATTTCCCCCAAAATCGGAAAAATATGCTAATGCAAAATGTTCGCCTCCCCGGACATGAGGAATCAAAACCCAAATTAAAAAATAACAAGTAAACGCTGATGATAAAAATACGAATAATCCGAATAGGACTTCAAAAATTTGTTTGCGTACAAAGTGCAACCGGAATTTATTTTCATAAAACGTACGTACAACTATTGCTAAACCAAACAGTGAAACTATTGCCCACACATCCTCTTTGGTTAAGCCGGAAAGAATAGCAAATATCAGAAAGAGCAGATAATTTTTTTTGAGGAAAAAATAAAATGTTCCGAGTAGTAAAGTAGTGCCTAGGGCAATTGCATGAAAATCATAAAGATTGGTATATTGCATCGCAGGGTTTAAAAGATAAATAGCTGAAAAAGTAAGCGCAACACCTTTATTTTTTATAATCATATTGGCAATAAGAAAAACAAAAATTGCGCCTAAACCTAAAATAACCGTTTGCAGTAAAAGCAACATTTCGGGGTTTGACCAGATTAAATATAAAGGCGAAATTAAGATTAAAATGAAATCGGCATGAAAGGAAAGTCTGGAAATAATATCTGTGCCATTCGGGTCGGTTATTTGAAAAATCCTTCCATGAATTGTGTTCCAAACAGTTTGATCCATGTTGCCCAAATCAAATCTGCCCGTAAAGAAATTGTCGTATCTTAGGAAACTTGCGGAAGTAAAATAAAGGATATAAATAAGAATGAATACTCCCAAGGTAAGTTCATATTTATGTTTGGAGATAAAAGTTTCAAGTTTTATTAAATATTGGTTTTTAAGTTTATTCCAAAGAAAAACAAAGATGAGAAAAATTATTTCTGAAGCAATTAGCACTATTCTTGAAAAGATGGAAATAAGACCCGCTAGCGAAACCAACATAAATCTTGAAAGATAAAGTGTCATAATCCCCTCTCGAACTCCTAGTCCCATTGGTGTTATAAGCGACACGTATCCTGCCAGGAGTGAAAAAATAGATAGGCTGACTATGATCCAAATTAGGTTTAAATCTAAATAAGACAATGAAAGCATAGCAAAAAATGTTCCTAAGCCAAACATGAAAAATGTTAGAAGCGATGTTAAGAATATCCTTAAATTCTCTACGTAATTTTTCCCCGGGAAAAATAACGAAAGCAGATTAATTTTGCTGCCAAAGATAAATAATAGGCCCAAGAAAATTCCCAACAGCAAAAGTAAGCAGCTAAAAATAACACCGGCGGAAAAATAAAAAATGAATGGAAGAGATAAAACAAAACAAGCGGCAATAATCAGTTCAACCTCAATAATCAGTGAATTGGTAACCTCTTTTTTATCTAAGCCTGTATCTAAAGATGAAGTTCCCCGCGCTAAAATTGACCAAATGTTTCCGGGAATGTATCTTTTTAATTCGGAAAACGCCCAAACGTAGGCAATTTTTTTAAGACTTAATTTATTTCCTTTCCTGTCTACGATTTGTTTCCATAAAACACTACGGAGAAAAAAGTAAACAAAAAAACTTAAAAGAGCAAAAAAAAGATAGTAAAAATTAATTTTTACTAAATTTTTTAAAACCACATTTATATTTGGAGAAATAAATTTTAAGACAAATAAAAGAGCAACGATTGACAGAGGCCAACCGATAATAAATTTAAGGGTTGTTAAGAATTTATTATTCATAGCGAAGTACTACAACCTTCTCAGTATTTCGATACTATTCGTATCTTAAGGCGTCGATGGGACTAAGCTTAGAAGCTCTAATCGCAGGTGCCATACCGAATATTATACCAATTGCTACCGAAAATCCAAAAGCCAAAATAACCGACCAGGGTGTTACGGTGGAAACAAGTATTATCGCAATAATAATTGATACCCCCATTCCTAAAACAATTCCAACAATTCCTCCTGTGACAGACAGCATTACCGCCTCAATTAAAAATTGTTTTAGGATGTCGTTTCTTTTAGCGCCCAGCGCTTTTCTAAGTCCAATTTCTTTCGTTCTTTCCGTAACTGAAACAAGCATGATATTAGCAACACCAATTCCTCCGACTAAAAGGGAAATTGCGGCAATTCCCCCAAGTGCTAATGAGAGCATACCGGTGATGCTGGAAATTGTTGAAGACAAAGAATCGGCAGTCTCGATTGAAAAGTCATCGGTTGTTAATCTTTTCAGAAGCGTTTCATTTATTTGTCTAATTACAATCGGAATTAATTCGGGGCTATTAGCAGCTACATCAATTCTTGCAATAGAAGTTATTCCGTATTGTGCACTAGCCGACTCAACCGAAATAAACGCGGAATTATCTTCGTCGATCCCAGCAATGGATCCGAGTTTACCCATAACTCCAATTATTGTATACAACTTATTGCCCAAGAAAATTCTTTTTCCCAATGCAGGACCTCCGTTAAAAAATTTAGTTTTGACTGTTTGTCCAATAATTACAACATTTGATCCTGACGATTCCTGACCGGCACTGAAAAAATTGCCCTCCGCAATTTTAAATGTTTGAATAACTTGAGGATATGCGGATGAAGCTCCAATAATAAATGCGCCTTTATCTTTAATATTTTTGTATTTTAGCGTTTCTACTTGTCTAACTTCAGGAGTAACCTTACCGGTAGAAATCAATCTTCTTTCAAGATTTTTACTGTCTTGAATAGTTAGCTTATTGGAAAGAACAGCTCCTAGTCCTCCTGAACTTCCCGGTATGACAAAAACAACGTTTGATCCAAGTGACGAAATTTCATTAGTGATATAACTTTGTAGTCCCGAGCCAATTGACACTAGAACAATAATAGCAAAGACGCCGATAGTAATGCCGAGAGTAGTCAAGAAGCTTCTTAATTTATTGCCGATAATTGCCCGAAAAGCTAATGTCAATAATTCTTCAAAGCTCATTTATGCGCTAAATCCTCCTTTTCCCGTGTGAACCAGTTTTCCATCTTCCAACTGAATTAATTTCTTCGCCTGCAAAGCAATATCGTGTTCGTGTGTGATCAAAACAATAGTTTTCCCCTCTTTATTTAATTGTTTTAAAGTATTCATAACGTCATCACCAGATTTAGTATCCAAATTTCCGGTGGGCTCATCCGCCAGGATAAGCTCGGGATCATTCATCAGCGCTCTGGCTATAGCAACTCTTTGTTGTTGTCCGCCCGACATCTGGTTGGGCCTTTTATTTACATGTTCGGAAAGTCCCAGCATAGTTAAAAATTTAGTGGCCTTTTCAATTCTTTCTGTTTTTTTCATTCCGGCGTAGATTGCCGGAAGAATCACATTTTCCAGTGCCGACAATTTTGGCAACAAATTAAACTGTTGAAAAACAAAACCGATCTCTTTATTTCTTTGGAAAGCTTGTTCGTCTTCATCAAGTTTAGAAACGTCGGTCCCGTTTAAGATATACGTGCCGGCGGTTGGTGTATCCAAAAGTCCGATAATATGCATTAAAGTGGATTTTCCCGATCCCGACCGGCCTGTTATTCCCAAAAAATCGCCTCTTTTAACTACCAAGTCAATATCTTTTAAGACAATTGTTTCGACGTCACCGGTTGTGTAGACTTTGGTGATGTTAGTCATTCGTATGATTTCGTCGGTTGTTTTCATGAGAGAGTTTATTTTTTGCTCACCAAATTTTGAGGAACTGAAGTGGGATCAATTGCAACTACATCTCCCACTGATAGTCCGGATAGGACTTGAGCTTGCGTATCGCTTTGTAGCCCTAAGCTTAATTGTCTTTTTTCAAAACCTTTGGCAGTTTTTACGTATACGTAGTTATTATCAAAGATATCTGAGGATTGAATGGAGAGTACGTTATTTCTTGAGTCGATTATAATGTCGGCATTTCCGGACATTCCAACCCGGTAGTTATTTTGCTCAGGCAGTGTAGTCTCGACATAAAAAGCGTTTCCGCCCGAACTGGTCAGATGGCTGACAAAATCTATTTTACTAACTTTCAGCTTAAGGTTATCGTTTGGAAATGAGTCAAGCGAAACATTAACCGTCTGCCCCACTTTGATTTGGCCAATATCGGCCTCATCAACTTCCATTTTAAAACCTAAAGAGCTTGGATCGGTAATTGTAAAAGTAGTTGCCGGCGTTACATTTAAACCGGTTGTTAGGGCATCGGCACGGGTTACAATTCCGGCAATCGGAGTAGACAAGATAGATTGTTGTCTGACCAAATCTTGCAGTTCGACAGAATAAACAGCTTTGTTTAAATCAAATTGGTTGTCTTGCAAGATCCGTTTTAGTTGTAAGCTCAAATTGTCCGCGTCAAGATTATTCGGATTGGTATTTGTTTGGTTAGTCTCAAAAGTGTTTCTTTCTTCGGAATAATTGGCTAACGCAATCTGCATATTTTTCTGAACAGTTCTTTGGTCTAAAGTCGCAATGGTCTGATAAGCTTTTACGCTGTCCCCTGCTTTAACGCCTAAGTATGTAAGAGTTCCGCCCATTTGGAATGTTAAATTGACAAATGTTTGAGCATCTACATTTCCGGTTACCGATACGGTTTTTACAACATTTTGCATTTCGGCTGTTTCCGTCAGAACCGGTTTGGAATTTTTTGGCCAAGCAATAACGGCAACGATTAAAAGGATAATTAAAGTAGCGATGGAAATTTTTTTATGCTTTAAGGCTGTTTTCCAAATTTTAGAAATGAAGTTTTTTATTCTTCCCACATAATAATACTACTATAAATATAGGCGTGTGAAAAGAGGATGATCAAAAAAAAATTAATTTGCGATTTGTTTATAGAATTCATACCAGTTTCCGGAAATTATTTTTTGAGCATCGCTAAGCTTAATCTTGCCGCTACATACTTGCTGGTTTAGGTAATTTTCAACTTTATCTTTTTCGTTTGGAGAGCCATGTGGTTCTGGCCATAAATTAAGCGGTGAATTTGGGTCTCCGCCTAACTCCAGAGAAATCAAATGATCTTCTTCATAATCTTTTAGATTGGTATCGGAATAGCCATATTCGGCAATCTGTTCTGCTTTTAATTTATTAGTATAGGAAACAGGTGGTCTAATAGTTTGCGTGAATCCACTTTTGCAAACAGTTTCATAAAGATTATCTTGCGTAACGCCTATATTAATTGCTCCGGGAGTGCAAGTTTGATCCGGAAGTACAGCTTGTGGATCGCTTGGTTCAACGTATCTGGCGTGGCACTTGGAATTACTTACTGTTCCTTGAGCAGAACCGGTTGCAATATTTGATGTAGTTGATAAAACACGTTGGGTTGGCGCTTCCTCTTTTGGTAATTTATAAAGCACAATGCCAACGGTGATAAAAATAATTGCGATTAAAAGGAAAAATTTACTGATAAGTTTCATGTAGAAAATATTATCGAATAAACCAATAATTAATTACGCCAAAAAAGAGAACGACGGTTGTAATAATGGAGGTAATAAATATTCCTATTTGACCGGCTTTTTTCCAGGCTTGCCAGCTTGTATACATCCAAAATATCTGAGATGTCAGACTTATTACTAATCCTATTTGCGGCATTTTCATTCCGGTCAACAAAAATCCAAAAACTGTCAGAATTGGAAGTATCACTTGCGTTGCTTTATCAAAATTACGTTGCATGATTTTAAGTATAGCAAATCATTTGAAAAAGATCAGCATCTCTGCTACATTATTTTAATGAATATCTGCATTTTCACTACAGTTTGTATTGACCATAATGTTTCCGAAAACGCTACTTATACTTCTGCCGGAAGTCCGGCAATATTCTTAAATAAGATTTTTAAACAGTTTGATGATTGTAGTGTCAGTATTGTTAGTTCCTATGGAGCGGATTTTACTAAATATCTTGGAGATAGTGTAAATATTTTTCCTCTAAAACCTAACGTTAGTAAAACTTTAGTTTATGAAAACGTTTCAAAAGCCGGATTAAGAACTCAAAAGGCCTTTAACAGAGATCAAGCTATTGCAGTAGATTTAGATGATTCAATTATTAATGTTTTGCATGAGGCCGATATTGTTTTCTTTGCTCCCCTATTGCCAACTTTTGGCAAAGATTATGTTAGTTCGGTTGTAGCAAATCTAAACAGCAGTGTTTTAAAAATTCTTATACCGCAGGGTTTTTACAGAGAATTCGATGCAAAGGATAATGTTTTAGTTAGAGAATTTATAGAAGCAAAAGATTTATTGCCATTGATGGATATCTTATTTGTTTCGGAGCACGATTCATTGGGAATGATTGCAGAGGCAAAAGAATGGGCTCTGAGTAGTAATTTAATTTCGGTAGTAACACTTGGTGAAAAAGGAGCTGTTGCTTTTAAAGATAAAACAGAGATTATGTTTCCGACAATTCCGGTACCCGCAAATGAAATAATAGATTCTGTCGGTTCAGGTGAGGTCTTTGCCGCTGCATTTGTATATAAATACAAAAAAATAGGAAATCTGGAAGAGGCCGGAAAATTTGCCAATGCGGTTGCCAGACAAAAGTTATTTTATAAATCGAATAATATAAAACTCGACCTCAAAAATTTGTGAGTAAGATTCCTCTTAAGTTAAACTTACTAAAAAGGTATTTTATAAGAATTTGCAATGGCAAATATTGTTAGGGAGAATTGTCAGACAAACTCAAATATTGTATACTTAGCTACGATGGGCCGCTAGCTCAACTGGTAGAGCAATTCCCTCTTAAGGAATAGGTTCAGGGCTCGAATCCCTGGCGGCTCACATGCGCCCGTATGCTTGAGGCAAAGCCGAAATGGTAGAGCACGGGAGCTTGAAAGTAAAATCCATCATGCGCCCGTAGCTCAATGGATAGAGCACTTCGCTTCGGACGAAGGGGTTGGGGGTTCGACTCCTCTCGGGCGTACTAAAAACGTTGCCCCGATCTTTCGATTAACTTGCCCAAATATATTTATGTGTGAGCATATGAATTTATTGGTTTTATGGGGAGGGTTAAGCTAGTGGCATTTCCGGATAGAAAAGAGAA